>Ga0316207_10000336_pt1 | contig 83519 bp, 85 predicted proteins | sample 6weekpyrite_MG_FD_204943 | JGI IMG/M metagenome (GOLD analysis project Ga0316207, IMG submission 204943) | Microbial mat bacterial communities from mineral coupon in-situ incubated in ocean water Damariscotta River, Maine, United States -... | ecosystem: Environmental > Aquatic > Marine >...
AGTAAATGAGCTTTAAGTTTCAATAAAATCTGTGAAAAATAAAGTGCGTTGACTTAGTTTAAAAAGTAAAGAAAAATACAAAAACAAAATAATAAAAAATTAAATACAAATTTAATCTATTCACAGCTGCTTACATCAAATCAGCTAACAAAGCGTTAAACCTGGTCTTACCCCAATAAAACGCACACTCAGTTAATCTACCAATTCAGCTTCATAATTAATCGGCGATTTATATCCCAATGATGAGTGTCGTCGTTGTCTATTATAAAATACTTCGCTGTAATCGAATATGACAGACCTCGCTTCATCACGAGTATGATAATCATCATGGTGAACTTGTTCAACTTTTAAACTATGGAAAAAACTTTCCATAGTTGCGTTATCGTAACAATTTCCTTTTCTACTCATGCTACATATTAAATCATTAGTCTTAAGTAATGCCTGATAGCCACCTGAATAATACTCTTTACCTCGATCTGAGTGCACGATTACTTTGTTTTTAGGCTGACGTAGATCTAATGCATTTTGTAACGCGTCCTGCGCGAGTTTTGATTCCACTCGATTCAACCAATCATAGTAGCCTCGAGCTGATACTTCTAAAACCTGGGACATAAGCTTAATTGCGTACATATGCTTATGGTCTTTTATAAACGTGTACTTCACTTGAATTCCTTGGCAAAGTACACGGCGGCCTTTTTTAGTATTTCGTTCTCCTCTTTGAGGCGAGCCACTTCTTTCTCTAAAGCGGTGACATCGGTTTCTTTCTTCGGACGTCGACCTTTGCCTGGGAAGGCTTTATCACCATGCTCATCAATTTCGGCCTTCCATTTATATAACTGATTTCTTTTTATACCTAATTCCCTAGCGAGTTGAGCGCCATCTTTGTCGCCTTGCTCTAATCGTCTTATGGCTTCTCTTTTGAACTCAATACTAAATTCTTGTCTTTTTTGTTTTGCCATTTTTTCTCTCCTGGTGGCATAATGCCCCCTTTAGAGAGTGTGCGTCAAACTGGGGGAGGTTTACCCCGACCCAAAATGGGTTATTTGGTACTGATTTAGGTTTTACCGGTGAAATCACCTTGCTTTCTTCAAAGGTGATTTCAGGTGGATTTACAATTATAATAACCACCAGGATAAAGATTGAACTACCCAAAACAATAAGTATTTTTTTCATAATTAAAATCCTAATAAAGCGGCTGGCTCTTTAATGATGAATTTACTATCGGATGGACGATATTTCAAAGCTGGATGATCTTCTTGAATTTCTTCTATATACGATATAGATCTTGGGTCAAGCATCCATGGCGTATCAACACCTGCGGCCGTCATAACGCCTTTTATGAAATGAATACAACTATATGAAATAATATCGTAACGTTCCCTGTTCGGATTGGAGTTCATTCCCATCCTATGTTGGGCAAACTTAAGCATTTCTTCATATTTATTTTCTACTTTGATATACGCAGCACTAATTCTACCTCTCTTGCCAGCCTTCCTAGAAATAACCTGTAACACATTTGATAAAGACTGCTCTGTTACATCTCCATTAGAGTCAATTTTCACATTAGGTAAATTAAGTACTTTTGTCACTCACCCTAATTTTTTTTGGATCGTAGCGGCCATATTCATAGTATTTAGTAACACCAGTTTTACCGTTAATTAAAAGTACACCAGCATGACCTAGATCACTGATTTTATTTTCTGTATGAGGGACTCTTATTTCATTTGGCAATATATCTACATATGGCAAATAATCAGGTACTTTAATTCTTGTAGCTGGAGTCTGAACTGTTATTCGATAATCAGGAAATACTATTGGACTTAATAAATCCGACACTTTTGGCAATCCGCGGATGTTATTGTTATGTTTTTGCGATTACCAGTAAACAGGATCGTTGAACTCCTTAACGCATTTTGGGCGCTCATTGATTGTTGATATTGGCTCCTCCGTTAAGGACTGACCCAGCCAGCCTACTGGCATTGAAAGTTTTAACGGGGCCTGGATAACAGCTTCCGATAGAGCTTGAAATCCTACCTTGGAATAGAAGGATGGATCTCCATATGTAATGACCACGGCAACAGAACGACTTTTCAGTTCTTGAAGCCCGTAATTAATTAATGCTTGCCCAACACCTCTACCCTGATGTGCAGTGCTAACAGCAACTGGAGCGAGCATGTAAACATTGATGGACTCGTTAAACCTAAGACGAGTAAAGAAAATAGCCCCGATAATTGACTCATCTTTATATGCTCCAATGCATATTATTTCCTTATTGTCGGTACTCGACGACAGTTCGGCCGCAAGATTTCCAATTAACTCACCTTCTTTTTCTCCCTCCGATGCGGAGAATACAGCCGTGAAAAGACCTGAAACTTCTTCTTTGCTGTTTTTATCGAGAATTTTATACTTCATGTTTTATTCTGCAAACGTGCCTGATCTGTGTTCACATCAAATTATATAAAAAGAACGCAATCAAATATTTTTGGTTTAGCTGGCTATTGTCTGTTGACAGGGGGAATCATATCTACGCCGAGGTAAGCGGAGTCCAAGTATGTGCGCTTTTTGCACATGCGAACCTGACCGTTTTGTTAGCTGCTTTCATTTTCGCGTTCAGTTAGTAAGTAGTTTCTTAGTTTTCTTTCGCTTCGCATTACATAGAGTATATATATTTTTTCTTTTTCAATTCTATAAAAGATACGGCATGGATTTATAATTATTTCTAGATAGCGTGAATCTTTAAGCTCAGGAGGTTTGCGACCTGATTTTGGAAATTGCTCAAGCCGTTCAGTGCTTGAAAATATTGTTCGTACTAGTTTATTAGCGACACTAACTTTGTCCAGTGCAATATACTCAGCAATTTCATTTAAATCCTGTAATGCTGGTTCAGTCCAGATTACTTGAGCCATTTGCCCATTTTTTCTTTTGCTTCTGCTTGTGTATATGTACGATTTTCTAATATTGCAGTTTCACCGCGTGCGATGCCTTCTAAAATAAACATACGATTTTGAGTTAGCTCGTAGTCAGTGACATCGACCAGGTAAGCTGAAGGCTGGCCATGCTCGGTTATTAACACAGGTTCTTTAGATGCGTGTAATTCAGCAAGTATTTTGGTGGCTTGGCGCTTAAGTGTTGTTACAAGTTCTATTTTCATAGTGACACTATAGTGTCACTATGATGGTTTGGCAAGGTTTATCTTCAGCTAGACATAATGATTCCCCCGCCTTAAAAGGGAGCAGAAGTTCGTCGCTATGGCGCTATTGGTGGCACGCAGGAATACTTGAGTGCTGTTAGCGAAACCAATGAGCGCGTTAAACGAATAGATAAAGAGATTTTGTTTTATCCACAACAGTGGCCTTTTATGCCATTTAATATGAGCATACGGCCACGCTGAGAAGAACCTTCGACGGCGTTATTAGATAAGTGTAAAAACCTGATTCTCGTTTCTGGATAGAGGCAGCTTCGCAACGTACACCAGTAATGTCGATAACCCATCCACGTATATCAGCACGATTAACCGTCGTTTTACTGGCTCCGAGTTCACATCAAATTATATAAAATAACGTAATCAAATATTTTTGATTTAGCTGGCTATTGTCTGTTGACAGGGGGTATCATATCAACGCTTTAATAATCAGCCGAAAACCCAGCTAGATAGTGAAAATTGCAATTATTGGTAGTATACATAAAAATAGTTAATTCAAATCAGGGGTTTTGGTCTGTATTAATTTAATTTAATTATTAACACTTTTTGTTTTTATTCTTTAAGGCTTTCATGCCTAAGCAACCAGCTATGTACTGTTTACCATTGACTATTTTTTTCACGAAATGTTAAAAAATATGATCTATGTTTATTTAACCAGCCGAAGAAAAAAACATAGATTGATCATCTGATTTATCTCTTTGCCATAAATCCAAAGCTCGCGTTATTTCTTCTTTGGCGTTGTTTTTTAATATGTTGTATTCTCCACAGTCATTCTTCTCAGGCTAGGGGTTGAAACATAATTGTCAGAACTATTTAATGTTTTTATGTCTGCGCAATTACAAAACAAAAGGGGTGGTAGCAAACGATAACACTAAAAATTCTCAGTTGTCACCGCCCCCTCTAATTCACTTAAATTCCTGAGGATAGAGTTATACTTAGCAGGGAACTGTCTCGTTATTCTCTATCAATTGGCGATATTCATGCTATTAAGATGCGGCTCGCTGCAACGGGCTGGTTGTTGACAGTCTCTTCTGTGACTCTATCACAAGCATTATGGTATCGCGTTTCCAGGGAAGGGACGCGCCATGCCCCAAAAAACGGAGAACTGGTTAAAAAGTAATCGCTACGCCCCTTTTCTCATAAAACTCATCAATATCTGTTACGGTAAAAAATGATGAAAACCACAGATAAAATTCATAGAACCGAAGATATTTTATTCGAACAGGTCCGCCAGTTATATAAGCATCAACCTGGTATCGCCCTAATGCCGATGATTGCTGTAATGATAATTTCAGCTGTTTTCTGGGGAGTGGTGCCTACACAACATATTGCCACCTGGATAATCATTACAGTTATTTTTAATGTCTGTCCCGGGTTGTGGCTTTGGTGGCACTACAATCAGCAAAACAGCACAGAATCTTCAGGGTACTGGTTAAAGTTATTCACAAGCTTTGGCATTGCTTCCGGTTTAAGCTGGGGATTGGGCGCCGTGCTCCTTTTCCCTGCACAAAACATCAGTTATCAAATGGTATTACTGATGTTTATGTATTCCGGCGCTGCATTTTCGGCCATCACCATGGCGGCGCACCGCCCCACGTTTTTTGTCACAGCGGCCTGCATGTTAACACCTCTCGCTTTGCGACTTGCCGTCGAAGGTGAGCGCATACATCTCATTCTCAGTGCCGCAACACCCATCTATTTCTCTATGCTTGTGTTTTTTCATGCGCAAATATATCACAGCCTCATTGAATCAATTCAACTTTGGTTTGAAAAAAATGCGCTGGCTGTTGATCTGGATATGAAACGGCGTGAAGCCGAACTGGTACACCGGGAGAAATCCAGTTTCCTGTCATCCGTCAGCCATGATTTGCGCCAACCCATACGCGCCCAGGAATTACTCTTCCATGAATTGCGTCAGCGTCTGGCTGCCGGCACAGAAACCGATTTAATCGACAAACTGGGACTAACAGTGGACGCTCTGAATCATTTACTGGACACCCTAACTGACGTGGCACAACTTGACGACGGCGTCCTGCAACCCAAAGTCGAACCCTTCCCTGTGCAACGTATTCTTTCCCAGGTTGAAGCAGAATTTTCACTGGTTGCACATACCAGAGGTTTACAGCTACAGATACGGAAAAGTAATTTTATCGTAAGAAGCGACCCTGATTTGCTGGCCAGGGTGGTGAAAAATCTTGTTAGCAACGCGTTACAGTATACCGTTAAGGGAGGCATACTGGTGGGCTGCCGACATCGCGGCACAACTGTAGAAATTCAGGTAATTGATACTGGCATAGGTATAGATAAAGCTGAATATACAAGCATTTTCGATGCTTATCACCAAGGCACCGCAAGTACTCAATCTAGTATGCACGGCCTGGGCCTGGGACTCTCCATCGTCCGCCACTTGAGTGAATTACTGGATCATACAACACGTATCGAATCCAGCCCGGGAAAAGGTTCAATATTTAGTGTTACTGTACCCAAAATAACCTTACCTCTTCGCCAGGGAGTCTTTGATTAAACCTACCTCCTAGCTACAGGAAAAATTATCAGACTAACCCCAACTCGTTAGCCAAATGACCGGCTTGGGTACGGTTGTGAACATTAAGCGTGCGGAATATTGAAACGACATGGGACTTTACCGTAGTATTTGATATACCCAGTGTGCGTGCAATTTCTTTATTTGCTTCGCCCCTGGCAAGTAAGCTCAATACCTCCCTTTCACGTTGAGTCAATTGAAATAAATGATCCGCCCGAGTAGTTTGCTGGTTATCATCAACAGCATGACCGGCACACGATTTATCTTCTGTGAAGAAATATCTCCCCCCTGCCAATACGACCTTCAGAGCAGTAATCAAATTTTCAGTGGAAGACGATTTGGGTATATAACCACAGGCGCCGGTTTTTTGTATTTTATCGGCGATACCAATTTGTTGACTGGCAGAAAGCACCACCAATCGGCAGTCTTTAAGTTGCTTCTGCAAATCTGCCACACTGTTAATACCCAGCATACCCGGCATATCCAGATCAATAAGCGCGAGATCAAATAACTGATTCTTTGCTAATCTTAAAATGTCATCATAACCACCCGCCTCACTGATACCAAGCTCTATACCAAGCCTAAGCAAAAGATGTTTCAAGCCGTCACGGAACAGTTCGTGATCGTCAGCAATAAGAAGTTTCATTAGTAGCCTCAGCCACATGATTATTACAAAAACATTGTTGATAATAAGCTATATGCCAACATAAACGCCACAAAAAAAATAGCTCATCACTTACGCAACGAACTCTCAAAACTATTATAAAAACTTCCAAAATAAATGTCGGCTACTGACTTTGACTTTAATACGCCGTCATAATCTGCCTGGTAAACCCTCCAAAAAGACGGTTTTTAGAGCTAATTTATCAACCATTTAGACGATAACGACAGGTATCTCCAAATGCTAGGATGCACGGACAATAAAAAATACTTACAAAAATTATGACGAGAAAAGGATATGGCTATGAAAATTGATTTTAGAAATATTGCGTACGGCATTACCCTGTTAGCTACGCTCAGTGTGATGAGTGTTTCCCAGGCCGCTATTTACAACATGTCGTATACGGGATGGTTTACTTTATATAATCCAGACGGTGACCCCGTTTTCAATGCGGATGCCACAGACACCGAGATGCTAGGCTGGAGAACGCCAGTCACAGGAACCGCAACATGGGACGATGTTGCGCAGGTTGGAACAGATAGCATTGATCCATTTAATATACTTAACGGCAGCATGTCAGTCGATACAGTCATTGCCAACCCTATTGGTGATGGAATGGGTGGCGATGGCCCATTGGTTTTAGGCAATACACAGGCCAGCTGGAATGGTTTTATAACTTTTTCAAATATCCCTATTAGCAATGTAGCGGATCTTTCCGGTATTTTTTCTGCGATCAATAATGGTGTTTCGGTGGGAGATAAAATTACTGGCGGTAGCCTGCCCGCTTCAAATGACACCTTATTTGGCACGGCAGAATCAGGCTTTTTTACACTTCCCATTGGCTATGCGCCAATGGCCTCAACATTTTTTAATACCTCAAATGGAGGGTTCCCGCTCACACTGGATTCAGTACCCGGATCCCCAATGACAACTTTTCCATTTACCAATTATAGTGGCGCATTTGATCTAACCGAACTCACTGTAACTTCGATTTCAGCGGTACCGGTACCAGGGACGATATGGTTATTTATATCGGGAATAATCGGCTTATTCACACTAAAAAAGAAAAGAACTTCGATTTAAAAATCCTTACATCAGGTTAATAGCTCACTAATGAATTACTTAAATTTGTATTTGAATTTTTTATTCTTTTGTTTTAGTTTTTTTCCTTTTGTTTTAATTTTTTTTAATAGCGTTTACTGCTTACTGTAAGTAATTTTATTTAGCAACGGCAAGACATTTTTAAACTAAGTCAACGAACTTTATTTTTCACAGATTTGATTTAAGCCTAATATTCATTTTTTAACGTTATTTCTCGGCAGATACAATCCACGTAGTTCCCTTCATTGAAAGGCTGTCATTCTGGCGATAGGTTTCTGCCAGTTCAATTACTTCGTCAATGTATTTTAATCGACTTTCCTCATCAAGCTGTTTTACCAATGCCATGACCGGTGCGGCTAAATCCGACATGGTTTCCCAGTAAGCCAAACCATCGCTTACGGTTACAACATCAATAACAAGTTCTTCTATTTTTATATTCTTAAAGCCTGCTGCTTTAACCGTCGATTGCAAGTACTCGGCATCTGCCATGGCAAAAATACCCGGTGTGCCGGGCGGCGGCTTTGGAACCTCCATATATCGACTTAAAGGTTGCATCAGCACGCCAACAAACGGGTTATCTTGCGGTGCTGCCCAGCATGCAAGACTAATACGCCCCCTTTCTTTTAATGCTTTGCGTGCGCCAATCAGGCAGTTAACAGGTTCCGGCATAAACATTAATCCCCAGCGAATAGTCACCGCGTCAAAAGAGGCAGGTGGGTACTCTAATGATTCGGCATCAAGGCAAAAATACTCGATGTTTTCAAGTTTGTTTTCATCGGCTTTTTCTTGCGCCACAATTAACATAGCTTCGGATAAATCGGTGCCAACAACCTTGCCTGAATTGCCAACGATTTTAGCCGCTGATATTGAGGGCTCTCCGGTACCCGATGCTATATCCAGCAAGTGGCCGCCAGAGGAAAGATTACACAGCGCCAGCATTCTCTCGGTGACCGGTGTCGCACCTTTTCTTAAAAGTGCGTCGCGACGTCTCCAGCCTTCAGCTGCAGAAGACCAATTATTATATTCGCGTTGTTTTAATTCTTCATTACTCGGTTGTGTCATCGTTAAAACCTTTTAAGCATTTATTTATGAACAGGGTTGAATTTTATTTATCTACAAGAATTCTATACCAATCTTCTATTTAATTATAAACACAGTTTAAAGTAATTTAAGTAAGGCCATAGAGATCAGGTCTTTCCATGCAACATACCGTTTTTTAAAATATTATCTCATCGTAACCAGTTCTTCCGAGCTCGTCGGATGAATCGCTACCGTATCATCAAAATCTTTTTTGGTAGCACCCATGCGTATCGCCACCGCAAAACCCTGCAACATTTCATCCGCACCCGGCCCGATAATATGACAACCTACAACTTTTTCTTGCACGCCGATGCAAATTAATTTCATTGCGGTTTTCACTTCGTGACCGGTCATTGAGTTATACATCGCGGTAAATCTAGTCTGATAAATTTTTACACCATCACCATATTTTGTGCGTGCTTCGCCCTCGGTTAAACCAACGGTACCAATCGGCGGGTGACTAAATACAACTGTAGAAATTAATTTATAATCTAAATGCCGGTCGGTTTGATTATTATAAAGTCGGTCGCCTAAACGTCTACCTGCGGCAATCGCCACCGGTGTTAAAGGCGCACGTCCGGTTACATCGCCCAATGCATAAATATTTTCAACATTGGTATTTTGATAAACATCGCAAAGCACATAACCGGCTTTATCCTGCTCTAAATTTACCGCATCTAAATTCATGCCTGCGGTATTGGGGTGACGACCAATCGCCCAAATCACTTCTGAATAACCGGTTATTTTATTGCCCTTGTCATCACACACACTTAAACTGCCGTCATCCTCTTTTACAATTTCTGTAATTTGGGTGCGCGGCATAATATCAACGCCTTGATCTAACATTTCTTCTAATAATGTTTCGCGCAACATCGCATCAAATGAACGCAATATGTGCTCTTTGCGTAAATACATGCACACATCTGTGCCCAGTGCATTTAACACACCGGCTAATTCAACGGCAATATAACCCGAGCCGATTATGGCAACTTTTTTAGGACACGCTTGTAGCGCAAAAAAACCATCGGAGGTAATACCGAGTTCCGCACCGGGAATATCGGGCACCGTTGGGGTGGTGCCGGGGGACACTACAATTTTATCGGCGGTAACTTTTTTGCCGTCGATATTCAATGTGTGCTCATCAACAAAAGATGCGAAACCCACCAGTTCATCGATGTTCGATTCCTGTAAATAATTATGATACCAGTCATTAATGCCCGAAATATAATTCTCGCGCTTGTTCACTAAATGATTCCAGTCAAAACCTTTATTATCAACATCAAAACCATAGTCTTTAGCATCGCTTAACGCGTGGGCCAGATTGGCCCCGTACCACATAATTTTTTTCGGCACACAACCCACGTTCACACAGGTTCCACCCATCTTGCCACTTTCAACAACCGCACATTTTGCACCATAAGCTGCGGCGCGCTCGGCCACCGACAAGCCGCCGCTACCTGCACCAATTGCAATTAAGTCGTAATCGTATTTTTCTGACATGATAAAACCTATGGTGATCTATTAATTTAAGTCGGGTAATATACCAGCACATCAATCAATGGAACACCCCGTTAACATGTTGTTATTTGATATTCTCAAAAAACTTAGCTCTTATTCAAAATATCAACGATTGGTTGATCGACTCGAACAATACAGCCTGCTAATTCGCCTCGACCGCCCGATTGGAATTTACCTGCTACTGTGGCCAACTTTATGGGCACTGTGGATTGCCGCTAAGGGCACACCCGATACGCTCGTGCTATTTGTGTTTGTGGCCGGTGTATTTTTAATGCGCTCCGCCGGTTGTGCTATTAATGACTATGCGGACCGCGACATCGACCCACATGTTGAGCGAACCAAAGACCGCCCCCTCGCCGCGGGGCGTGTCACCTCAAAAGAAACCTTAATCGTTTTTGCCAGCCTGTCACTCACCGCATTTACGCTTGTTTTATTTATGAACGCACTCACCATTTATATGAGTTTTGTCGGCGTGCTATTGGCTGCCAGCTACCCCTTCGCAAAACGCTTTCATTACATGCCACAGGTGCATTTAGGCGCCGCATTTGGCTGGGCAGCGCCCATGGCATTTACCGCACAAGCCAATGAAATTACTGTTGTCACCTGGCTAATTTTTATGGCGACGGTGTTATGGGCCACCGCTTATGACACTATGTACGCAATGGCAGATCGTGAAGATGATTTGAAAATCGGAGTTAAATCCACTGCTATTTTATTTGGCAATGCAGATAAATTAATTATTGGCTTATTACAAGCGCTACTGATTTTTGACTTGATTTTAATTGGCAACGCTTCGAAGCTCGGACTTTATTATTATTTGGGTTTAGGACTGGCGAGCGGGCTGGCGATTTACCAGCAATTTTTAATTAAGGATCGCGATAAACAAAAATGTATTCAGGCATTTTTAAATAATAACTGGTTTGGGCTGGTAGTGTTTGGCGGAATATTTTTGGATTATTGGGTTTAATTAACTTTGCTAAAAAACATGCCGATATTAAATTAATTTCTGACTGGTCTTTTTTCAATGTTAAGAGTTGAGAAAAATTTAGGTTTATAAATTCAAAACTCAACGACTATGGACTGAAGGTCGCTGAATTTTCGACCTAAATAAATTTACATGGGCATGCGAGAATGGCGAAGTTATTCCTCTTTAATGTAAGCCTTAAAATGTATTATGAAAAAGACAATGTTAAATTTTTACACTAAAGTTCATAGTTTTTACTAGCAGCCTAAAAACAAAATTTTCCACAAAACACACCCAAGCATAAATTTTAAACTTCAATCTTTTTAATCTTCCCCAGCGCAAGCCCACCTAACTTCCACTCGCCAACTCTACAACGCACCAATCTTAAAGTTGGAAAACCTACCGCCGCTGTCATTCTGCGCACCTGTCGGTTACGCCCTTCACTAATCGTTAACTCTAACCAACTAGTGGGAATATTTTTTCTGAATCTTACCGGTGGGTTTCTTTCCCATAAACCATTTGGTTCTGTAATGATTTTTGCCTGTGCCGGTTTAGTTTTTCCGTCTTTTAAAACCACACCTTTTTTTAACCGTTCTATTGCCTCTTGAGTTATTTCTTTATCCACCTGCACCCAGTAGGTTTTTTGCATTTTATTTTTCGGATTCGATATTTTATGCTGCAACTTGCCGTCATCTGTTAACAACAACAAACCTTCCGAATCATGATCTAAACGCCCTGCTGCATAAACATTTTTTATCGAAATATAATCCGCTAAACTTTGGTGCTTTTCATGAGGAGTAAACTGACAAATCACACCGAAGGGTTTATTAAATAAAATTAACTGACTCATTTTTAAACTTGCAGCCAACGTCGTCTACGTTGATCGCTGACATTTAGTCGATCAAACAATGCATGTAAAATATCTTCATCGGGAACGCTTTGCCAACGAATCGATTGCTCGTGATTATCAAACACCGCATCGGTCACAATTTCAGTGAGACGCTTATTGATGGGCAAAATTCCTTGATGCTCTTCCACTAGGTTTTGAATCCGCGCAGAACCACGAAATTTCATTTTTGAAATATTATTTATATTCTTAAGAATGTCATCAACGTCATCAAATTTTTGTAAAATATTCGATGCCATTTTATACCCCACGCCGGGTATACCCGGAATATTATCAACCTTGTCACCCGCAAGCGCTAATAAATCTGCAATTTTTTCTGGCTTCACCCCAAACTGTTTTTCAACGCCTTTACAATTTAAAACATTACTGCGTGCAAAATCCCACCACGCATCGCGCTCACCTAATACCAACTGGGTTAAATCTTTATCAGCACTGACAATGGTAATATCGAAACCTTCACTGCGCAATCTCGCTGCAAGGGTGCCAATAATGTCATCGGCTTCAAATCGATTACTACCAAATTCGGGTATACCCATTGCTCGACAAAACTCCCGGCAATAACGAAACTGGGCTTTTAATTCTTCTGGTGCAGGTTCACGATTGGCCTTGTATGCGGGAAAAATTTCACGCCGATACGAATTAGTTTGATGCGCGTCAAATGCACAGGCAATATATTCGGGTTGTTTTTGCTCGATTAGCTGATATAAAAATTCGGTGAAACCATAAACTGCATTACTGGGGTTTCCATCGATGTCGGTAATGGCCTCATCAAAAACGTGCCAGCCTCGGAAGATGTAAATACTGGAGTCGATTAAATAGGCGCGTTTGCTCACGTAATATTTCTCATGGAGTATTTCTTATGGGCTATTTTTCACGGGGCATTTTAACCTGAAACTTATTCGATAATCATTTTTAAAAATTAAAAACACCTACAATATCATTCAAATTATATTTATAATTTTGCCAGCGTTTGCATATCTTTTTTAACCGCTGCCACCGAATTATTAAAATTGACTTGCTCGCTTTCATCCAACTCAATGTTAATTACTTTTTCCATGCCATTTTTTCCCAGCACACAGGGCACTCCAATTGCCAATTCATCACAACCGTATTCATTTTGCACAATTGCCACCGTCGGTAAAATACGTTTTCGATCATTCACAATCGCGTCTACCATTGCCGCTACTGCGGCCGCGGGCGCATCAAAAGCACTGCTGTTTTGACGCAGAGCTAAAATTTCTGCGCCACCATTACGGGTGCGTGTGACAATGTCATCAATGGTTTTCTGATCCATAAAATTGCTCACGGGAATACCCGAAATTGTGGTATAGCGCATCATCGGCACCATCGAATCACCGTGACCGCCGAGCACCATTGCATCGATATCTAACGCCGAATAGCCCGTTTGCATCGCAATAAAACTCGCCATACGCGTTGAATCTAATACACCGGCCTGACCAAAAATTCGATTACGATCCCAACCGGTTTTTTGAAATGCACGATAAGTTAATATATCCACCGGATTGGAAACAAATAACATTTTACTATTGGGCGCGTACTTCAAGGTATTTTCAATGATAGTGTCGGTAACACCCACATTGGTTTCCAGCACATCGGAGCGCGACATCCCGGGTTTTCTCGGAACACCGGCAGTAATAATAATTAAATCCGAGTCGGCCATTAGCGCATAATCTGTACCACCGGTTAAACGCGTGTCAAACCGAAATAACGGAGCGTCTTCTTGAATATCCAGCGCCGCACCTTCCGCGGCACCTTCACGAATATCAATTAAGGCAATTTCACGACATAAATCTTTTGAGGCAATAAACTGTGCTGTAGATTCACCTACACGACCGGCACCAACGACTGTGATTTTTTTCATGAGAACGCCCTATGTGAATTTAGTTTACTATTATTTATTTACTATTAGTTTAGACTAAATTTTTAATTGAAGTTCTGTGATGATAAGAAGAAAGTTAGAAAATGCCCCACTTAATACGGCGCGAATTTATTCTCACCTACAGGTTTTTAAATGATATTTTTAAATCAAGTTATTCATGGTGGTGCTTAGACACACCACTATCAATAGCAGCCTGTGCAACCGCCGCCGGTACACGTTCAATTAATCGCGGATCAACCGGCTTGGGAATAATATACTCCGGCCCAAATTCCAAATGATCCAGCCCATAAGCATTTAACACCGATTTTGGCACCGGGTCTTTTGCCAGACTGCGAATTTCATTAACGGCGCCGATGTGCATTTCTTGCGTAATGGTAGTTGCCCCTGCATCGAGCGCACCCCGAAAAATATACGGAAAGCCCAGCACATTGTTAACTTGATTGGGGTAATCACTACGCCCGGTTGCCATAATTAAATCATCGCGGGTTTGCTTCGCCAATACCGGATCTATTTCTGGCGTTGGATTTGACAAGGCAAAAATAATGGGACGATCTGCCATCGCTAAAACCATTTCGGCGGTTAATAAGTTTGGCCCCGATACGCCAATAAAAACATCCGCACCTTGCATCGCATCGAGTGCCGTGCGCCGTTGCGTTTTCACCGCAAATTCGGCTTTGTAAATATTTAAGTCGTCGCGTTCAGTATGTATTACGCCATTGCGATCCAGCAGAATCATATTATCTTTGTGAATACCTAAACCCTGCAATAATCGCATCGATGCAATACCCGCCGCACCTGCACCCATGCAAACTATTTTTGCATCTTCGACTTTTTTGTCCTGTAATTCCAATGCATTTAATAATCCCGCCGCAATAATTATTGCGGTGCCGTGTTGGTCATCGTGAAATACGGGGATGTCCAGCATACTGTCGAGTGTACGTTCAATTTCAAAACACTCCGGGGCTTTTATGTCTTCTAAATTAATACCACCAAAAGTGGGTGCAATGCGCGCAACCGTGTCGATAAAATCTTTGGGGGCATCGGCGTTCACTTCAATATCAAACACATCGATATTGGAAAATCGTTTAAACAAAACCGCCTTGCCTTCCATTACCGGTTTGCCTGCTAGTGCGCCCACATTGCCTAAACCCAACACTGCACTGCCATTGGTAATGACTCCCACCAAGTTGCCCTTGGCGGTGTAGTCATAAGCCATTTCGGAGTCATCCGCAATCGCACGCACCGGCTCGGCAACGCCGGGAGTGTATGCCAATGACAAATCATCCTGCGTGTTACAGGGTTTGGTAATGTCGGTACCAATTTTTCCGGGCGAGGGGTAGCGGTGATAATCGAGGGCGCGCTGCTTGTCTTCTTCGTTCATTTTTGTTCTTCTTAATGGTTTATTCGTTTCAATTTGCAGATATTTAAGTTCAATTAAGACCTTTGCATCCGGACTAGTTTAACACTTTAATCGCATCCGGATGGCGTAGCGTCATAATATATTGCGTTTTATTATTTTCGTTTTTCAATGATTTTTTAAGACGCAACCAGCCACGCATTTCGACCTGTTTATTTTCTAAGGTATTTAGCATATGAGCATTGAAGTTGGCAAAGTCACGATTATGTATTTTCACTTCGACGCGACCATCTAATAATAACGTCAGCCGATTAGCACTTTTCCAAATGTGCGTAACCTTTGCCCGCAGTCGATGAAAGCCGTTACTGTTATTCGTTAACTGTGAGGTTTGTTTTAGCTGGTACTGAGGCAAGCGCCAAATGCCCAGCTTCTGCTTTATCGCAATGGCTTCCTGCTGCTGATAACAGTCGCTCATTCTGTCATTGGGCGGGGTGGTAAACGCAATGGCATACCCCTGTGAAATGAGCTGTGCTTGTAAGTTTGTACCGTCGGGCAAAAACAGGTGGGCCAAAGTGCGTTGATAACGATCAAAACGCTGTGCCCCGAATGATAAGCCAATCTGCTGATTGCTGCTATTTAATAACTGCTGCAATGCAGATTTTGCCCGCTCGCCACGGCGCTTAGTCTCTTTAGCAATACTGCGCCGCTTAGAAAAAATTTCCGGCGTATCTATACCCAGCAATCTAATTTTACGACCGTCTTCTAGCTGCAAAGTATCGCCGTCATACACATAATTGACCCGTGCACTTTCATTAATGTGCTGAGGCGGACAAACTTTCGACCCCGCCGCTTCACCAGCACTAAAAAGCAACACATAAAAAAAGGCGCTGAAAACCAGCGCCTTTTTTAACAAACATGCTTTAAGTTGCAAAAAATTACTTCTTGGCACCAAAACGTTTGTTGAATTTATCTATCTGACCGGCAGAGTCTAAAATTTTCTGCTTGCCTGTGTAGAAAGGGTGACACTCTGAACACACCTCTATAGAAAGCGCGTCCTTTGCGTAAGTCGAGCGCGTGTCAAACGTGTTGCCACAGCTGCAGGTTACTGAAATGTCGTGATAATTTGGGTGTATATCTGGTCTCATGTCGAGATCCTCTAGCCTTGATACCGTAAAGAGCCGCGTATATTACTCGCTTAATATCGAATCGGCAAGGGGTATCATTGAGTTTTTCGTGTTAATATTTACTTATTCTGAAAATGCTCTCAGACAGCCCTACCGTAGGATCAATTTACCAGGGCCAATTTACAGCTACTTATAGATACAAAACTTAAGGAATCAGCAGGTGAAATTTTTCGTCAAATTATTACTAAAAGCAGGGATTGCCCTCGGCGTTATGTTCATTGGCTATAAATATATCCTCACCGGAGACATGGGGGGATTCCAAATTCCGGGCACAGAAGGTGTGGGCAAACAAACACAAAAAGGTATTACCCGCATTGAAAACGCCGTAGTTGACAAAGATGTAACCGTCTACCAATGGGTCGATGATAAAGGCACCACCCATTATGGCAGCGCCCCACCCACCGGCCAGGGGCATTATACGAAAAAAGAAATTCACACGGATACCAATCTACTCAATGCTTTTCAAGCCCCCGAACCAGAAGAGAAACCCACCCAAAAGTCTCGCTCTTCACAAGTGGGTAGCGTTTATTCACCTGAAGCTGTAGAAAAACTCATGGACGATGCAAAGGGTATTGAAGATTTACTGGAAGAGCGCACCAAAGAACAAAATAAGATACTGGAAAATTTATAGGGCTCTTAAGAAAACAAATTAATTAAATCATTTAAAAATAGATAACCCCGCTCAGTTGCCGCAAACCCATCTTCGGTTTGTTGCAACAAACCTTTGTTAGTAGCCCGCTCGCACTGTTTACTAATAGCCTTTACACTCAATCCCGTATTGTTCTCAAACTCTTGTAACTCAAAGCCCTGCTTCAAACGTAATGCATTTAACATAAACTCAAAAACAATTTGATCGTTGACTAAACTTTCACGGCCCGAGGTTTTATTCACTGTCACGGCCTGCATATAGTCTGCTGGTTTACGTGTTTGCCAGTAGCGAATAATTTCTCCCGTATCCGCACGACTGATTTTTCCGTGGGCACCTGCACCAATCGCCAAATAATCACCGAAACCCCAGTAATTTAAATTATGCGCACATACCTTACCCATTTTCGCATAGGCTGAAATTTCATATTGAAGGTAAGCGGCATCGACCAATAATTTTTGTCCCCGCTGCTGCAACTCCCAAACACTTTCATCATCGGGTGTAACCGGCGGATGACTATAGAAAAACGTATTGGGTTCAATAGTCAGTTGATACCAGGAAATATGTTGCGGATTTAAATCTATCGCCTGCTGTAAATCACTTAAACCCTGCTCAACTGATTGCCCCGGCAAACCAAACATTAAATCTAAATTAATATTTTCAAAACCGGCTTTTCTGGCAACCGCCATCGCATTTAGCGCTTCACTGGCATTATGAATTCGGCCCAGTGCTTGTAGTTTTTTATCATCAAAACTTTGCACCCCAATGGACAGTCGATTAATTCCTGCAGCCAAAAATCCGTTAAATTTTTCTTGTTCAACGGTGCCGGGGTTTGCTTCCATCGTCACCTCCATGTTCGGTAAACAATTCAAATAACTGCGTACCGTGTCCATAATTTTTTTAATCGATTCCGCCGAAAATAAACTGGGGGTGCCGCCGCCGATAAACACAGAAACAATTCTACGTCCCCAAATGCTCGGCAGCTGATATTCCAAATCGGCAATCAGCGCTTTAACATATTCATCCTCGGGCAAGCCCGATTCAAACGTGTGGGAGTTAAAATCACAATAAGGGCATTTTTTTACGCACCAGGGCAAATGAATATATAATGACAGTGGCGGCAATGTGTTAAATTCAGGCATGATTTAATTTTACATCAACAAGCGTTAAAAATATGACTCAAAAATTAATTGATAATAAATTAATTTTACGCGCGACTTTAAAAATATTTAGCGGTGCTGGCATTTTGTGGTTGATTTATATTTTCACGGCGGTTTTTTTAGCGCCCCAGAAAACAACAAAACCACTCTACACGAATTTGATTTATCAGCTTTAACGGGCAATAGTGCTCGTTATTTTAAAATAAACAACCGTGAGCTATTGGTGATAAAAACACAAAGCAAACATATTTTTTTGGGCACAAGACCCTATTTATGGCTACCGCCTAAACTTTGACAAGCCATTCATTAAGCCGATTTGCATCGATATTAAATATAACTTAGACGGGTACAATGCAGAAAAAAATCAGCAACTAACCGCGCCGAACTTTATTATCACAACTCAAAAAACACTGCGTATTTTATAATAAACTTAAACACTCTGTTTCTGATTTTTAAGCAAGTAAACAATAATTAATAATGCTGGCAAGCCTAAAATAGACGTATAAATATAAAACACAAAGTAACCATAAGCATCAACAATCACGCCCGAAAAGCCCGCAATAATTTTTGGAAACAGAGTCATTAACGAACTAAACAATGCATACTGTGTAGCGGTATATGCTTTATTGGTTAGCCCGGATAAATAAGCAATAAACACAGATATCGCGATACCACCGGCCAAACTATCCGCACCAATTACAGCAGCCAGCATTATAATATTTGCACCCATAGTTGAAAGTAACGCAAATAATAAATTAGTAAAAATCACCAGCACGCCCCCCACTAACATCATGCGCATGGTGCCATAGTGCATTACCATCACACCACCCAATGCGGCCCCGGTGATAGTTAAAAAGAAACCAAATATTTTTGTAACATCGGCGATATTGGTTTTTGTAAAGCCTAAATCCAAATAAAACGGATTAGCCATCACCGCCATCGTGATATCGGTAATACGATAAGTGCTGATTAACAATAAAATAAGCAAGGCATACTTGCCTTTACTTTGAAAGAAATCAACAAAGGGGCTAATTACTGCACCCACAAACCATTGTGTTATTTTTTGAGTGAAGCCCTTTACCTGTGCCACATCTTCAATTTGACTGATTAATAGTTCTTCACGGGCAAGGGTATCGGCTTCTAATTGCCGTGCGTGTTCGCGAACCACAAAAGTCGTGATAATACCCACGCCAGTTAATGCCGCCATGCTTAAATACGCCACCTGCCAATCAATAAACTCTGCAATATATAATGCGCCAGCACCAGCGGCTAACGTCGCAAAACGATAACCTAAAACATAAGTTGCGGCCATTGCTGCCTGATATTCGTTATCGATCGCCTCTATTCTGTAGGCATCAATCACCACATCTTGAGTTGCCGATGAAAAGGCCACGAATAATGCAAACACCGCAAACAACTGTAAATTATTTTCGGGCGTTGTGTATGCCAATAATAAAAGCCCGCTGGCAATACCCGTTTGCGCCAACAGCAACCAGCTTCTGCGCTGACCTAGTAATTTTCCTAATATGGGCAAAGGCACTCGGTCGACTACCGGTGCCCAAAACACTTTTACCGAATACATAATGCCAACCCAACTGAAAAAGCCAATAGTAGTGCGGCTCACATTGGCTTCAGTTAACCAGGCTGATAACGTTGAAAAAACCAGTAAAAAAGGCAAGCCTGCGGAGAACCCCAAAAACAACATCGCGAGAACTTTTGGACGAGTGTAAACCGCAAAGGATTCTTTCCAGCTGTGTTTGTGATTGTTTGTATTTTCAGGGGCTGTCATTAAAACCTTGTTGCCTTGCAACGTTAATATCATTCCTACGAAGGCAGAAATCCGGTGAATTATGTTTGTTCAACGTCGCTGGATCCCAGCTGAAAGCACGCAGGTATGACAAATTTTTTTCATTATTCCAACACAAAATCATAATCAATAATTAACGGCGCATGGTCGGAGAATCTTTCGTCTTTATATATATGTGTGTGTTTAACCATCGCCCCCACCTTCGGGGTGACAATTTGATAATCAATTCGCCAACCGGTGTTATTCGCCCAGGCCTGTCCACGATTACTCCACCAGGTATACTCATGGGGGTTTTGATTGACTACACGAAATGCATCAACGTATCCCACTTCATCAAATAACTTAGTTAACCAGTCTCTTTCTTCGGGCAAAAAACCTGAATTTTTTTGATTGCTGCGCCAGTTTTTAATATCGATTTGTTTATGCGCAATATTCCAGTCACCACAAATAATAAACTCTCGGCGCTTGCGACGCATTTTATGCAGCAATACCATAAAACGCTCCATAAAATCAAACTTCAAAGCCTGGCGCTCTTCCGACGATGAACCCGAATGCATGTACAAAGAGATTACGCTGATGTTTTTAAACTCCACTTCAATGTAACGCCCTTCCACATCAATATCATGCATGCCAATGCCCGCGTGCACTTTTTTGGGTTTTTGTTTGCAGTAAACCGCCACCCCACTATAACCTTTTTTTTCGGCATCGTGATAATAACAATGGTAACCCTGGGGATGAAACACCTCATCTTCGAGTTGATGCACCTGCGCCTTGGTTTCTTGAATACACACCACATCGGCCTGTTGTTTTTTTAGCCAGTCAAAAAAACCTTTTCGGGCCGCGGCGCGGATTCCGTTGGTGTTAACTGTTATAATACGCATATTGAGAGTTTATATAATAATTCGACTGTGCATTCTACATGCCACAGGTATCACTGAATAGACTGCAAACGGGTAGAGCATGAAAGATTATCAGAAAAAATTTATTGAGCTGGCGCTGGAATATGATGTATTAAAGTTTGGTGAGTTCAAACTTAAATCCGGACGCCAAAGCCCCTACTTTTTTAATGCGGGTTTATTTAACACCGGCAAAGCACTGGCTGAAATGGGACGTTGTTATGCTCAAGCGATTGTTGACAGCGGCATAAAATATGACATTTTATTTGGCCCGGCCTACAAAGGCATTCCGCTAGTGGCGGTCACCGCAATGGCGTTGCAGATTGATCACGGTCTCGACATCCCCTACGCCTTCAATCGCAAAGAGGCCAAAGACCACGGCGAAGGCGGCTCAATTGTGGGCACTAAAATTGAGGGGCAGGTTTTAATTCTCGACGATGTAATTACCGCTGGCACCGCGATTCGCGAAGCCATCGATATTATCGATCATAACAATGGCACCGCTGTGGGTATTTTAATTGCGCTGGACCGCCAGGAAAAAGGCAGTGGCGCGCGCTCGGCGGTGCAGGAGCTACATGAAGATTACGGCATGGATGTACTTAGCATCGTTGGCATGGAACACCTCATCCAATATTTAAAAACCAAAGGCGATGAAGAAATACTGGATGCGATGCAATTTTATCGCACCGAATATGGTGTGACCTAGCATTAGTGCAATACCGCGGTAACTGCTTTAAATCAATAAAATAGCTGAAACATCGCGTTATTATACAACTACACTTTAATACCCCATGAGATCTTTGTACCAACAAATTGACATAAAGATAAGCAAGCATCTCCCAATATTTAACACGCTCGAGAAAACAGTAATGCCAAGCATAGAATTTGATAGCCAGCTAATTAAAAAGTACGACATCGCCGGCCCCCGTTACACATCCTATCCTACCGCCGTTCAATTTGCGCCTGATTTTACTGAAGCGGATTATCGTCAGCAGGCGGCGCAATCAAATGTCAGCGGGCGCGATTTATCTTTATATTTACACCTGCCGTTTTGCGACACCATTTGTTATTACTGTGCCTGCAATAAAGTCATTACCAAAGATCGCGGCAAAGCCATCCCCTATTTAGACATGCTACACAAAGAAATTGCGATGCAGGGCGAGTTGTTTGATTCATCGCGCAAAGTCAACCAGCTACATTGGGGCGGTGGCACCCCCACTTTTATCAGCCACCAACAAATGACCGATTTAATGCAAGTGACCCGCCAGCATTTTAATTTACATGACGATGATAGCGGTGAGTATTCAATAGAAATTGATCCCCGGGAAGTGACCCGCGACAGCATAAAATTATTGCGCGATATTGGTTTTAATCGCATGAGTTTAGGGGTGCAAGATTTTGACCCTGCGGTGCAAAAAGCTGTTAACCGAATTCAATCAGAAGAGCAAACCTTAAGCACATTAAACAGCGCACGCGATTACGGTTTTAAATCCATCAGCACCGATTTAATTTATGGCCTGCCGCTACAAACCGAAAAAAGCTTTGCACAAACGTTACAACGCATTATCGAAATTAGTCCCGATCGTATTTCATTATTTAACTACGCCCACATGCCCACTTTATTTAAGCCGCAACGCCGCATTAATGAAAGCGAAATGCCCAGTGCAGAAGTTAAACTCGCCATCTTAAAGCAAAGCACCGAAACCTTAACGCAAGCGGGCTACGTTTATATTGGCATGGACCATTTTGCCAAACCCGATGACGAGTTAAGCATTGCCCAGCAACAGGGAAAACTTTATCGAAATTTTCAGGGCTATGCCACCCATGCGGATTGCGATTTAGTCGGCATGGGCATCACCTCCATTGGCACCATTGATAATAGTTTTGCTCAAAATGTTAAAACACTGGACGAATATCAGAGCTTAGTTAGCGCTGGAAAACTGCCAGTGTTTCGCGGCGTAAAAATCGATAATGATGACTTGCTACGACGAGCAGTCATTATGCAGCTTATTTGTCATTTTAATTTGAATTTTGCACAAATAGCGTCTAAATATAAAATAGATTTCAACAACTATTTTGCCGATGAAATTTCTCGATTAGCGCTAATGCGTGATGACGGATTAATTGAAATGAACTCACAATCGATTCAAGTAACAAGTAAAGGCCGATTACTCATTCGTAATGTGTGCATGATATTCGACCGTTATCTCAACAGCAAACAAAACAACCAGCGGTTTTCTAAAGCCATTTAACTTTTCTCGATGCGTGAGTAAAGGTTAAGGAATTGAACTATGCCTTCAAAATTACTTAAAAGTTTTCTCGATGAAAATGATATTAAATATGTTTCCATTATGCATTCGATGGCATTTACCGCAGTCGAAGTTGCTAAGAGCAGCCACATTCCTAGCCGTGAGTTAGCCAAAACCGTCATCATTAATGTCGATGATGAATTAGCGATGGCAGTGGTGCCGGCAAACTATAAAGTTAATTTAGATATCCTTCGACAAACATTAGACACACCAAAAATAAAACTCGCCGAAGAAGTTGAATTTACGCCCCGCTTTAAAGATTGTGAAGTGGGTGCAATGCCACCCTTTGGTTGTCTTTATGACATGGATGTTTATATTGCCGAAAGTTTATCTGAAGATGACAGCATTACATTTAATGCCGGCTCGCATTTAGAAGCCATTCAAATGAAATATAAAGATTATGAAAACCTGGTAAAACCGCGTTTTATTTTTTTAGACAATTAATAAAAGCCATTAATGTTTTAAAGAATTAATTTACAAAGGATCGCAAAATGTATCGCCGACGGAATAATGAAAAGCAATTTCAATATGTAAATAAACCGCAACGTACCACCCGCGGATTTGAAATTAATGGTCAATGGTATTTTGAACTTAGAGGTGGCGGACAAAAAGGCCCCTATGATAATGAATTGAAAATGCAAGCTGATTTAAATGACTTTATAAAATGTCACAATCAAATGAACAAAAAAACCCAATTCACTCCCTGAAAACCTCAAAAAAGTTGTTACTAAAGTTGTTATTTTTTTCGTTTAATTCAACAACTTAAAGTTTCCACTCCCATAAACGAAGCATACCACTCGTCTTAAGCGTTTTATTTTTAATTGATAATTCATGTAACTAACATAATATTAGAGTCAGGCATATTTTATTAAATGTGCTTAATGCAATACAAATGCTTAGAAAGAGGTCCCCATGCAACAACACAGAGCAGGTGAAGATACTCCCATCCCATTTAGAAATGAACGCTATTTTTGTGCCAATGGTGTTTGGTATTTTGAAACCCGCGGCGGACATCAACGCGGCCCTTTTATAAATAAAAAAGAAATGGAAGGTGAATTGCTATTATATATTCGCCAACAAAACTTGCTTAATCAAAATTTAAAAGAGCCGTCTTAAAACCGCATTTAATATCTGCACTTTAAAAAAGATATTAACTTTTAAACTCAGACACTCGAATACGGCCATTAATCATTTTTGATTTACGCTGCATTATCTTTTGCATTTTTTCCCAAAACGCCTGGTTTAAATCAAAGTTTTGAGCAATTGCCGTTCCCATTAATAATATTAATAAATCCGCACATTCTTCTGCCAATTCTTCAACGGGTTTGCCTTTACTTGCGCAAGCCGAAATTTCACCCAGCTCTTCGGTCATTAATGCAATGCGATACATTAACTCTTCACCGCCAGTATTTTTAAAATCATGTTTATCGTGAAAGGCTTGCACTTCTGCCAACATACTTTTATAAGAATCATTATTCATCGTTTTCTCTAATTATTACTTTTAAATAAAACACACGACCAAACCCTAAAATTCAGTCATTATTTTTATAGACAAATCACCAAACTATTTTACTCTTTAAGCAATTGTTTAAAACACAAACGTTCACGTTCATCAAATAAACGTTTAGAAATAAACCACAAAACCGATATCACACCCAAACCGGTACCGGATGAAATCATAAACATAATCAGTATTTGGTATTTAACTGCTTCAACCGGTGCGGCCCCCGCTAAAATTTGGCCCGTCATCATGCCGGGCAAACTCACCAAACCGGCGGCGGCCATCGAGTTCATAATCGGAATCATACCCGCGCGCATCGCCTCTCGTCGCAAACCGGAAATAGCTTCACTTGCTGTTTGCCCTAACATTAAGCGCTGTTCAATTTGTGGGCGTTGTTGCCAGGCATTTTGAATCAGGCGATCAATGCCGAGTGCAATGCCGGTCATGGTGTTTCCCAGTAACATTCCCAATAGTGGAATGGCATACTGCGGTGAATACCAGGGGTCCGCTTGAACCACTGCAAACAAACACAACAGCGTAATTAAAAATGATGACACAAATAACGAGCCGGTGCTCACCCCGAACCCCCACCAGCCTTTTAATTTACGTTGTTGGCGAGACAATATTTCCCAGCCCGCAACAGAAATCATAATAAATGAAATAAATAAAATAAATATTATCGAGGTGCTGGCAAACAAGGTTTTTAATACTAGACCAATCAATAAAAGCTGTACGGTTGTGCGCGCCGCTGCAATATATAATTGCTGAGAAACTCCCAATTTCATATAGGCGCTTAATCCACCCAGCAATAAAACCAGTAATGCGGCCATACTTAAATCTAATGCATCCAATGTTATTAACATGACTCAATCAACATGTTTTAGCTCTCCATTTTCTAATAAATAACGCTGCGTACATATTCGTTTTAATTGTTGCACATCATGCCCCACCCAAACGGCACAGGCTTTATTATTAAATAAATATTGGATAACAAACTTTTCAAATAGCCGACTGTTATTCTCATCTAAATTGGCTGTCGGTTCATCCAGCAATAATACCTGCGGTTTATTTTGCAATAATCGCAACAAACCAAAGCGTTGTTTCTCGCCGCTGGATAAACGTGCTACACGCCACTGCATACATTTTTTAGAAAAACCCAGCGCGTTCAAATCATTTGAAAACGCGGGACTGTCCTGTTGCGAAAAATGCGCCCCCAGAGTATCAAACCACCAATGGGTTTCGGCAGATAATAAGGCGACTTTTTTTCGCCACTGATGTGGGGGCTGCCTTTGTTGATTAATTTCATCTAAAAAAACATCACCCTCATGCTCGTCTAAATCAGCAAGCGCTCTGAGTAACCTTGATTTACCCGAGCCAGATGCACCACTCAAGCCTAAAATTTCGGTGACGTTAATTTTAAAACTAATCGAATGGCAATGAAGGAAATTTAGATTTTTAGTTTGAAAGGTATGCACAGTAATACGCGTTACTTTTATTGCCTATAATTAATGGATGAAAAAATATTTTATGATGACTGCACTTTGCATTTTATCCAGCGCATGGTCTACGCCAGCTTTTGCTGGACAATCAAAACGAGTTGAAGTTTACACCATTAGCCAGCATTACTGGGATGTTGCACCGGGGCAAAACTTAAGCGGTATTGTAAAACAATTATTGCCCGATAACCCGGGCTTGCGAAAAAAACTCTTAAATAAAATCGTCATCCTAAACCCGGCTGCATTCAGTTTAAATAACCCGGACAACTTAAAAGCCAATATTCGGCTGTGGCTACCCAATCATTTTGAAGCGATGCGTGACACAAAAAACACTTCGCAAACCGAGGTTAAATCCTTTAGCTGGGGACAGGTTTATAAAGCCAAACGATAGTGCTAAAGCAAGCCGCGCTCTGCAAATGACACGACTTCATCACCCACCACAAAATGATCCAGCACCCGAATATCCACTAATGCCAGCGCATCTTTTAAACGCTGGGTAATGTGCTCATCCGACTGGCTGGGCTCGGCAATTCCCGAGGGGTGATTGTGGGCAAAAATAACCGCCGCCGCATTATGCACCAGGGCCTTTTTCACCACCTCCCGCGGGTACACGCTGGCCCCGTCAATAGTACCGCGAAACATTTCTTCAAATTCAATCACCCGATGACGCTGGTCGAGAAATAACACTGCAAACACTTCATGGCTGTAATCACGCAACTGGGCACTTAAGTACTGACGGGTTTCCCGCGGGCTGGTGAGACTGTCGCCGCGCATTAGACCGGCACTTAAATAGCGCCGTGCCATTTCTAGCACAGCCTGTAATTGAGCATACTTGGCGGGGCCTAAGCCATTGTGCTCACAAAATGCTTGCTGATCGGCCATTAATAGTCGACGTAAACCGCTGAAAGCCTCAAGCAAATCATGGGAGAGATCTACGGCGGTTTTGCCTCGGATACCCGTGCGTAAAAAAATAGCCAGTAATTCAGCATCAGATAGCGCTTCGCTGCCTTGTGCCAGCAGCTTTTCGCGGGGCCGTTCTTCGAGGGGCCAATCGGTGATGGGCATAGAGAGTTCCTTTTTTCTATGGAACGCCCGAGTCTACGCCCACGACCTGTATTTGCCAAATAATACCGGGATAATTTAGCTCGTCTTTTTCTCCTGCCGTTTTATCCCGCCATTTTCTGTGACGAAGCCACTTTTAGGTTAAAATGCCCCGCATGAGCCCATCACTACACAATAAAAACATTTTGCTCGGAGTTTGCGGCGGCATTGCAGCCTATAAAAGTGCCGCGCTAGTGCGCCGTTTGCAGGATGCCGGCGCGGACGTGAGAGTGGTAATGAGCGCCGGTGCGGTAGAATTTATCACTCCGCTGACATTTCAAGCTTTATCAGGCCATCCGGTTCACAGCCATCTGCTCGACTCTGAAGCCGAAGCCGGCATGGGACATATTGAGCTGGCACGTTGGGCGGATTTAATTTTAATCGCGCCCGCCACCGCCAACAGCATTGCCCGGCTGGTTAGCGGCCGGGCCGATGATTTATTGTGTGCCGTGTGCTTGGCGAGCCGGGCAAAACTCGCCATTGCCCCCGCGATGAATCACATGATGTGGGCCTCTCCCGCCACCCAGCAAAATATCCAAACCCTTAAAGATAATGCCTATTGCGTATTTGGCCCCGCCGCCGGCATGCAGGCCTGTGGTGAAACCGGTGAGGGGCGATTACTGGAACCGGACGAATTGGTTAACGCCGCCGCCCAGCTATTTCAAAGCGGCGAGTTGGCAGGCATCAATATAATGATTACGGCCGGCCCGACTTATGAGCCGATTGACCCCGTGCGTTTTATCGGCAACCGCAGCTCAGGGCGCATGGGCTTTGCAATTGCCGAAGCCGCCATTGAACAAGGGGCAATTATCACCTTAATCACCGGCCCCGTGCACTTAGCTGAGCCGGAGCATTGCCAACGCATTAAAGTTGAAACCGCTGAGCAAATGCATCGAGCGGTAATGGCGCACATTGATGAGCAGGATATTTTTATTGGTACCGCCGCAGTGGCCGACTATCGCCCCAGCCAAGCACAATCCCAAAAAATAAAAAAATCTGCTGATGATCTGTCGCTGACGCTCACCCCAAACCCTGATATTTTAAAAGACGTGGCGGCGCTCAACAATCCACCTTTCACTTTAGGCTTTGCAGCAGAAACTCAAAATATCGAACAACATGCACGATTAAAGTTAAAAAATAAAAATCTGCAAATGATTGCGGCTAATTTAGTTGGCACAAATGATGACGCAAGCGAAACCCAACAAGGCTCAGGAATTAATAAAGATATGGGCCTTAATAAAGACATGGGCTTCAATAGTGAATACAATGCATTACAGGTTTTTTGGAACGATGGCGAAGCCAGCCTAGAGCGCTGCCGCAAAACCCAACTGGCCCGACAACTGATTACATTATTAGCAAAGAGATACCATGAAAACACTGCAACTTAAAATTCTCGATCCACGCATTGGCACTGAAATTCCCGTCCCCGAATATGCCACAGCGGGTTCTGCGGGTATGGATTTACGCGCCTGCATTGATGGATCATTAACACTCAAACCCGGTGACACCGAACTCATTCCCACCGGCATCGCAATTCACATTTCCGATCCGGGTTATGCGGCGACTATTTTGCCACGCTCGGGTTTAGGCCATAAACATGGCGTTGTTTTAGGTAACTTAGTGGGCTTAATCGATTCGGATTATCAGGGACAATTATTTGTATCGTGCTGGAACCGAGGCAGTAAAGAATTCACCATTGATGCCGGCGATAGAATTGCCCAGTTAATGGTAATACCCGTTGCACAAGTTAGTTTTGAAACCGTTGATGAATTTAGTAATAGCGAGCGTGGCGAAGGTGGCTTTGGCTCCTCGGGACATAAATAAATTTACAGCTTAAATTATTTTACCGGTGCATTTACAAGCCACCGAACTTCAGCTTTTTTAGGAAAAAAATGAGTAACTTAAATCCAGCAATTTTTAAAATGTATGACATTCGCGGCATTGTTGCCACCGACTTAACACCCGACACGGTTCGTCTAGTCGGTCAGGCTTTTGCCACTGAATGTTTAAAGCAAGATGTAAAAGAAGTGTGCATTGGGCGTGATGGTCGCTTGCACAGTAAAGAATTATCGGTGGCGTTAAGCGAAGGTTTAAACGCCGGCGGTTGCGATGTAATTGATGTGGGCATGGTACCCACACCGGTTTTATATTTTGCCACCCACCATTTAAAAACCGGCACCGGCATTATGGTGACCGGCAGTCACAACCCGCCCGAATACAATGGTTTGAAAATGTCGATAGCGGGCAAAACACTTTACGGCGATGACATCACCGCATTTTATAATGCGATTGAAGCGGGAGATTTAAATAACGGCAGCGGCAGTGTACGCGAGCAATCTGTACTCGAAGAATACTTTGAACGTATTGTTGGTGATATTAAACTCGAACGCAAAATGAAAATCGCCGTGGATTGCGGTAACGGCGTTGCTGGTGTTATCGCAACAAAATTATTTAAAGCTCTAGGCTGCGAAGTCACCGAACTGTTTTGTGACGTGGATGGTAACTTTCCCAACCATCACCCGGACCCGAGCAAACTCGAAAACTTAAAAGACATTTGTGCTTCTATTAAAGAAAACAACTTAGAACTCGGCTTAGCTTTTGATGGCGACGGTGATCGCGTAGGTGTCATTGATAACAAACAAAAAGTCATCTGGCCAGATCGTCAAATGATTTTATATTCTGAAGATGTATTATCTCGCGAACCCGGCGCACTGATTATTTACGATGTGAAATCCAGTTATAATTTAGGCAAAGAAATCACGAAAATGGGTGGCGAGCCATTAATGTGGATGACCGGCCACTCATTAATCAAAGCCAAGATGAAAGAAACCGGTGCGGCATTAGCGGGTGAAATGTCCGGGCATGTTTTCTTTAAAGAGCGCTGGTACGGTTTTGATGATGGGCTTTACAGTGCGGCAAGAATGTTGGAAATTTTAAGTAAAAAAACCGCCACCTCTGCAGAAGTCTTTGATGCTTTACCCGACAGTTATAACACACCTGAAATTCAAATAATGTTTGCCGAAGGTGAACATCACAAATTTATGGAAAAATTTAAATCCTCAGCCGAATTTGAAAATGCCGATATTTCAACTATAGATGGCATGCGGGTAACCTGGGATAAGGGCTGGGGCTTAATTAGACCTTCAAATACAACACCTTGTTTAGTGTTGCGATTTGAAGCGGAAAATGAAGCATCGTTGAGTGAAGTGCAGGCAAGTTTCCGTGAACAGATTTTAGCTACCGATAACTCGATTAAAATAGAGTTTTAATTTTACCAATAATTCTATACAACATCGTCATACCTGCGAGTTTTGTTTTGCAGAAGTGACGAGACTTTAAATTTTTTGAACATTAAGCAATCAATATGGATAACACAAAAGCTAACTCTGTAGTCAACGTCCTCTCCGAGGCGCTACCCTACTTACAAAAACTCAACGGCAAAACCATCGTTATAAAATACGGCGGCAATGCAATGACCGATGAAAAATTAAAAGTCGGTTTTGCTCGCGACATTGTTTTGTTAAAACAAGTTGGTGTTAACCCGGTAGTTGTGCACGGCGGAGGCCCGCAAATAGCGAAACTATTAGAACGTGTTGGCAAGGAATCAAGATTTATTCAAGGTATGCGCGTTACCGATACCGAAACCATGGACGTAGTTGAAATGGTATTGGGCGGATTAGTAAATAAAAGTATTGTTACCCTCATAAATCAACAAGGTGGACGCGCAGTTGGATTGACCGGTAAAGACGGTAGTTTAATTCGCGCCAATAAAATGCAGATGACATCCGACAGTGATGAAACAATTGATCTTGGTCACGTGGGTGAAGTTGCGACGATAGATCCATCGGTGGTATCAATGCTGGACGATGATAATTTTATTCCGGTGATTGCACCGATAGGTGTTGGTGAGAAAGGCGAATCTTATAATATTAATGCCGACTTAGTCGCGGGAAAACTCGCCACCGTTTTAGGTGCAGAAAAATTATTATTACTCACGAATACTGTCGGCATTTTAGATAAGCAAGAAAACTTATTAACCGGTTTAAGCACCAAACAGGTTGATGAATATATTAGCAACGGCACGATTTATGGTGGCATGTTACCGAAAGTTAATTGTGCTTTAGATGCGGTTAAATCCGGCGTTAAAACTTCGCATATTATTGATGGGCGGGTTGAGCATGCGGTGTTGCTGGAGCTGCTGACGGATGAAGGTGTCGGGACTTTACTTAAGGGTTAAAACTTTTCTTTAATTAGTTTTAGCGCAAACTGATGAAGACTCCCCGAAACGACCGCCCGGGGAATTTCATCTCAAACCATTACACACTATTTTTACCCGCATGATCCTTATCAATCAACACCAACGACAACTCTTCAATCGCGCGCTCAAAACCGGGTTTCTCCATTAACACCCGATTACAACACGCTTCAGCTTCAACAAAATCACCTTTATCACGATAAATTCTGCACATGCCAATCAGTGCAAACGCATCAAAACCTAAATCTAAGCTACGTTCATAAAGCTCACGGGCTTTGTCGCTTTCATCCTTACTCATCCAGGCATCACCTAAACGACTTAATATATTTTGATTGTAAGGTTCTTTATCTAAAATAACCCCCCACAATTCTATGGCTTCATCAATATGGCCTGCGCCGCGCTGACAGTTACCTAAGCCATACAGTGCATAAGAATTATCAGGCTCTAACTCGGTTGCTTTGCGATAATATTTTTCGGCATTAACGTAATCACTTCGGCGCTGATAAATATTTCCCACCATTGTGAGCACCGCAACATAATTTTCATCTAACCCGAGCAGAGTTTCAAAATAACCCAGTGCTTTATCATCTTCACGATTTTTATAATAAAGATTACCCAGTCCCATTAGTGCATAACGGTCGCGGGGTTGAATTTTAATAGAGTCAATATAAAGTTTTTCAGCTTTTTCAGACAGGTCCATGCTTTTATAAGCATCGGCAAGACGTACCATTACGTGCACATCGCCACGATTGATTTCTAAATAACGCGCCCAAAACTCCACGGCTTTTTCAGATTGACGCAAACCACGAAAACAATCGCCTATGCCACGCAGGGCAAACACATTGGTTTCATCGGATTTTAACAGGCGGGTGTAGAAGGTAATGGCTTTATTGAAATCATTGGACATACGAAACAAATCGCCCAGACCAACCAGTACATAGCTATTTTCAGGTTCAATTTCTAGCGCTTCATTAAAGACTTTTTCAGCATCGCGAAAACGCCGCTGTCGCATTAATTTTTTGCCGGTTTTTGATAAATTTAGAACTTCACTATTGGGTTGCTGCACGTTTATCTCTTATTAATTTTTGACTTAATGTTTACATTTATACACTTTTTTCATTTATTTTTTTACATTTACACTCAATGAAGTATATACGAAGAAACGAACTTTATTTGCCCAATTATTAGCTCCGAAAATAGTATGAATTAAGATATCGACTAAAATATGCGCCGAATTCATTATGTATGATTCGACCCACAATATATATTAAAGTTCTTTAATTCCGCTAATAAGCTCGCCTACGGCTTTTTGCCCATCACCGTAAAGCATGCGGGTATTATCAGCATAAAACAAATGGTTTTCAATACCCGAGAAACCTGAGCCTTTACCGCGCTTAATCACGATACAGTTTTTGGCCATATCCGCATCCAGTATTGGCATGCCGTAAATCGGGCTATCTGGATTGCTACGCGCAACCGGATTCACCACGTCATTTGCGCCAATCACCAGCGCTACATCGGCCGTTGGAAATTCGGGGTTGACCTCATCCAGATCGAGAATTTTATCGTAATCGATACCTGCTTCAGCTAACAATACATTCATATGGCCAGGCATACGACCTGCCACTGGATGAATCGCAAACATCACCTTCACCCCGCGTGCTTCCAACAATTTTGTTAGCTCAGATACTTTATGTTGCGCCTGCGCCACCGCCATGCCGTAACCCGGTACAATAATCACCTTTTCCGCGTAGGCCATCATAATTGCCGCATCCACACCCTGGATTTCTTTCATGCTGCCTTCAATGTCCTCTTCAGCGGCATCGCCACCATCGGAACCAAAACTGGCAAATAAAATATTACTGATCGGGCGATTCATGGCTTTTGCCATGAGCTGCGTCAATAGCGTACCCGCTGAACCTACTACGGTACCGGCAATAATCATTGCTGCATTGCCCAGCACAAAACCTTCGAAAGCCACAGCCAGACCCGTGAAGGCATTAAACAGTGAAATCACCACTGGCATATCAGCACCGCCAATCGGGGTTGTAAATAGCACACCAAAGGCCAGCGCCATAACGAAGAAAATTAATACCAACTGTATACTCGGATTGCTATCAAAGGCAATTATCGCACCGGCAACGAGTGTTAAGGCAAACAAGCCAAGATTAAGCACCATGTGCATCGGCAAGCGGAAGGTTTTCTTCATAATGCCCTGCAATTTAGCAAAGGCTATCGCTGAACCAGAAAAAGAAACTGCACCGATTAAAGCGCCAATCACCGCTAGCACCTGAGCCGTCGTACTTAATTCGTGTGCGCCACCTGCATTGTGACCGCTGGACATTTTCACCAGCTCAACCGCCGCAATCGCTGCCGCTGCACCGCCGCCCATGCCGTTGTAGATGGCAATCATCTGCGGCATGTCGGTCATCTGCACTTTCTTGGCGGTGATGTAGGCAACGCCTGAACCCACTACAATGGCAATCACAATCAGCACTACGTTGCTGGTATATTCGAATACACCTGGCTCAAAGAACGCCACTAAAGACGCGGCAACCATGCCGATGCCAGCCCACACAATACCGCCGGTGGCGGTAACCGGTGAACTCATTTTTTTCAGCCCTAAAATAAACAGAACCGCGACGAGGAAATAAACTACCTGAATAAATATATCCATTATGCTTCGCCCTTCTTATCTTTCGGATTAAACATTTCCAGCATCCGCACCGTGGCAACATAACCACCCACCGCATTACCGGCGGCAAGCGCTACCGCAATAAACCCAATGGCTTGTTCAAGGCCACTTTCGGCACCGCCCATTACAACAATGGCACCGACCAAAACTATACCGTGGATAAAGTTGGAGCCCGACATCATCGGTGTGTGCAAAATTACCGGCACACGGCTAATCACTTCGTAGCCGGTAAATGCCGATAACATAAATATATAGAGTGCTGTGAAGCCACTGATTTCAATCATGACTAGCCCCTTCTGTTTTATAGCGTTCAGATACAGTTTCACCGTCATGTGTCAGCGCGGTGTTTTTAATTACCTCGTCTTCCCAGTCCAGTTCCAGCTCGCCTTCTTTAATAAATGGCGACACTAAATTAAATAAATTTTTCGCATACATTTCGCTGGCATGAATCGGCACTTGCGATGCGACATTCAACGGCCCGAGAATGGTGACGCGACCTTCAAAGTCCACCGTTTCACCCGGTTGGGTTAATTCACAATTGCCACCGCCCTCAGAAGCTAAATCGACAATTACCGAACCGACTTTCATTTTGGCGACAACCGCAGCGCTAATAATTTTTGGAGATGGGCGCCCCGGAATTGCCGCGGTTGTCACAATCACATCCGACATCGCAATGTGCTTATCCAGCACATCCTGCTGTTGCTGTTTTTCTTCGTCCGTCAGCTCACGCGCATAACCGCCTTCGCCGTCGGCACTGACACCGGTGTCGACAAATTTAGCACCCAATGATTCACACTGTTCTTTTGTTGCCGAGCGCACATCATAGGCCTCAACTACTGCACCTAAACGCCTGGCCGTTGCAATCGCCTGCAAGCCCGCAACACCCGCACCAATAATTAAAACGTTAGCGGGACGAATAGTGCCTGCGGCGGTGGTTAACATCGGGAAGAAAACCGACGCTTTATCGGCTCCCATAATTACGCCTTTGTAACCCGCAATACCCGCCTGCGATGACAGCGCATCCATTGACTGGGCACGGGTAATACGGGGCACTAGCTCCATTGCCAAACTGGTGACTTTTTTATCACACATGGCCTGAGTTAAGTCCTGATTTTTATGCGCCGCCATAAAGCTGGCAATCACACAGCCGTCTTTCATCTGTTTTAATTCGTCTAATGTGGGGGGCTGCACCTTAAAGATTACATCTGCGTCTTTATATAGCTCTTTCGCCGACTCAATTAAGGCCACACCATCAAACTGTTCATCCGAGAAATGCGCCGATGCCGCCGCACCTTTTTGCATGCACACCTCAACACCCAGCTCTAATAATTTTTTAGCCACCACCGGGTCACAGGCGATGCGGCGCTCACCCGGTATAATTTCATTTGGTACTGCCAGACGTATTGGCATTTTTAAACTCCTGCTTTTGCAGTGTATATTGATGATTTAAAACAACTTACTTTTGTTAAACTATAATAAAACGCTTGTAAGGTTGAAAATTAGCGGGCTATTATACAGCTAGAAGCGCGCGGCTTGAATGCCAAAAAACTATTTATTGCATCAAAACTACATAAATATAACTATTTTTTAAGTTGTTAATGAATGACAGACTATTTAAATCACCCCAATTACACCCACGGCTCAAAAGAACGTCTTGGCGTTTTACTGATTAACCTTGGTTCACCTGACTCACCAAACACCAGTGACGTAAGAAAATATCTCGCCGAGTTTTTGTGGGACCCACGCGTAGTGGAAACACCCCGCCCATTGTGGTGGCTAATTTTGCACGGGGTCATTTTACGCACCCGACCACGCCATACCGCCGCTATGTATAAAAAAGTCTGGACCGATGAAGGCTCGCCACTACTTAGCATTTCAAGACGCCAGGCACAAAAGCTCGAGAAAAAATTACAATCTAAAATTCGCGGTAATGTTTTAGTGGATGTTGCGATGCGTTACGGCCGCCCCACTATTGCTAATGGTTTACAGGGCTTAAGGTCTGCCGGCGCCAAACGCTTTATTATTTTGCCGATGTATCCGCAATACTCTGCCACCACCACCGCTTCGGTTTTTGATGCAGTCACCAGCGAATTGCAAACCTGGCGTTGGCTACCCGATATGCGCTTTATTAATAGCTATCACGACCAACCTGCCTACATTGATGCGCTGGCCAAAACCATTATTAATCATTGGAGCACTCGTGACCGCAAACCTGACATGCTGGTATTTTCATTTCACGGCATCCCGAAACGTTATGTCGAAAATGGCGACCCCTACTTCTGCCATTGCCAAAAAACCGCACGCTTAGTGGCGGAAAAATTATTGCTCAAAGCCAACAAATGGAAGGTCACATTTCAATCACGCGTGGGCCGTGAGGAATGGTTACAACCCTATACCGACAACACCATGAAACAACTTGCCTATCAGGGCGTTAAATCATTGGATGTAGTGTGCCCCGGATTTTCGGCGGATTGTTTAGAAACCCTGGAAGAAATTAATATTGAAAATCGCGAATTATTTTTAAATCGCGGTGGCGTTAACTTTGACTATATTCCATGTTTAAACGCCAATGATTTTCACATTAATGCACTGGCCGAGCTAGTTACCCAACATAGTTTTGGTTGGCCCGAAACCATGCCGGGTTGGGACGCAGGACTACAAGCCGTAGAGGCCAACAAAACCGCCGAGCGCGCCACTAAAATGGGATCAAACCAATAAGCAACAAACCATTAATCGCAGTCAGTCGCTGCTTACTGGGAGAGCGGGTGCGATATGATGGCCAAATAAAAACCTATCCAAATCTCGTCTATTTTATTCAGCAAAATTTTGAAATCATTGCGGTGTGCCCCGAAGTCGAAATAGGGCTAAGTGTGCCGCGCCCTGCGATACAACTCAGGGGTAATATTAATAACATAAAATTAATTGGTCGTGACGACCCCAATATTAATGTGACCGATGACATGCAAAATTTCTGCAACCGTAAACCCTCCCAACTAAACTTAATTCAAGCTTATATTTTTAAAAGCAAGTCACCAAGTTGCGGGGTTAAAAACATCCCGCTATTTAACGAGCAAGGCAAAATGACTGATACAACTCGTGGCGTTTTTGTTAGCGCAATGCTTCAGCATTATCCCAATCTGCCGATAACAGATGAACAAAGTTTATCAAACGATGACCAATGTGAGAATTTTTTACAACAGGTAAAACACTATCAACAAAAGTTAATATGTTAAATTCACTCTCTAAAATTTTATTTTTTTATGCCTTATTCAGCATGCCGATTAGCAGCAGTGCCGATGCCAGAAACGATGGCCTTGCCGCATTTAAACAAGGCCAATATGAACGCGCCTTAAACTTTTGGACACCGCTTGCAGACGCCGGTGATCGTGAAATTCAATACAACTTAGGCGTCATGTATAACGACGGGCGCGGCGTTGAAAAAAACAGTAAGCTAGCAATCAAATGGTTAAGCCTCGCTGCCGAACAGGATGATGCAGACGCACAATTTCGACTAGGAAAAATTTATATTAATACTGACGACATCAAGACAGATTTAAAATTAGCCGAACGCTGGATTAGACTCGCCGCACTTAAAAACCACGGTGAAGCATGTTTTTATTTAGCGCAGTTTTATGCACATGGCAAGGGTTTAACTAAAGATAATGATCTGGCTTTACGTTGGTATTATCGTGGCGCCAAGAATGGCAATATATCATCTATGTATAATCTGGGTTATATCCACGAAACCGGTAAGGGCGTAACAAAAAACTTACCTGAAGCATTTCGATGGTACGACAAAGCGGCACGCAAAGGTGCCGTAGATGCACAGGCGAATTTAGGAAGGCTATATTTTAAAGGGCAAGGCGTAACACGCGATAGCGTCATGGCGTTTGTCTGGTTTAAATTAGCCGCCTTGCAAAACAATGTAAATGCTGAAAAAAACGCTACGTTTACTTATAAACAATTAAACCAAAAAGATCAGCAGCAAGCTTTATTATTAGTAAAGGATTATAAAAGCAAATTCATTCTGTGATTAATTTTAAGCTTTTTACGAGATACCTGATCGAATTCACTTTTTGTTTCGTGCGTTCTGCACCCATAAAAAAAGCCAGATTAAGCATCTGACTTTCTCGCATTCAAATAAAATGAATTATTCTAGCTGGGGCTAAGGCTCCCAAAAATAATTGCCTGTTAAAACAGGCTCATCTTTAAGCCGCCTTTTCATCCTTTTTTGAATGATATTCCTCAACCTTCTTAACTTCATTCGCAGAACCTAAAACAACCGGCACACGCTGATGCAAGCCCGTTGATTCAACTTCCATAATACGGCCAAGACCCGTTGATGCCATACCGCCAGCCTGCTCAATAATGAAACCCATTGGGTTTGCTTCGTACATTAAACGTAACTTACCTGCCTTTGAAGGGTCACGGTTATCGTATGGGTACATGAATATGCCACCACGAATTAAGATACGATAAACTTCCGCTACCATTGATGCAACCCAACGCATATTGTAACGCTTACCTAATGGGCCATCTTCACCAAGCTGGCAATCTTCAATATATTGTTTCATTGACTCATCCCAGAAACGACGGTTTGCCATGTTGATCGCATACTCGGTGGTATCTTCAGGAATAGAAACACCTTCAGTGGTTAATACAAACTCACCGATTGTGCTGTCCAATGTAAACATATGAACGCCATTACCGGTTGTTAAAACAAATACCGTTGATGGGCCATAAACAACAAAACCCGCCGCTTTTTGCTCAGTACCCGCTTGTAGGTAGTCATTAAGCTCAGGCGTTTCTTTACTGCCTTTAGGTGCTTTCAATACTGAGAAAATGGTGCCGACAGAGATGTTTACATCAATGTTTGAAGAACCATCCAGGGGATCAAACATCAGTAAGTATTCACCACGCTCTTGCGCAGGCACGTCGATGGGGTCTTCAATTTCTTCAGAACCCATACCGGCAACCAGGCCGCTTACCGCCAGGTGGTCAGCCATAATGTCATTAGTGATGATATCTAATTCTTTCTGATCTTCACCCTGCACATTTTCAGTACCCGCTACGCCTAAAACGCCGGAAAGCTCACCACGGCCAACTGTCGCCGCAATTTCTTTACAGGTAATGCTAACTTCGTGAATTAGCTCAATCAGGTCATACGGCAGGTCAGCGCCGGTGCGTTTTTCGTGCAGCAAAAACTGCTTTAGTTTCATACCAGTGGTCATAATTCGACTCCAATAGTGTCTTGTTACATCAGACCAGATCGCTCTTGGTAGCGTCCTTTCGGCAGCACCTGGGGGAGCAAGTAAACTGGTCAACTAAAATTTGGCGGAGCATATTAACATATTATAATTTTATGTATATGTAATTATTCATTATGACCTTATAGAATGACCACTAAAGCACTGCCGATCACGCTAATTGCCGCTATTAATCACAGCTGAATTTTAAGCTCGAACCCAATATAACCACCCAGTATAGCCACATTTAAACCCGATGAAGTTGCTACCAATACCGTTTAGCCGAAAAGCAAAAATCTCAATTTATGCTATTACTTAAATATTAAAATTTTGATCGTCGCTTATTGACTCGCGATTTATCCAACCATATTATTATCGGGTTGTTTGTAAGCGAGTTAGTAGCAAAAAATAAATGATAAAAGCAATACGGGTACAAAGTTATGGCACGGATTATTCAAACAAAAAATGGTCACCTAACTCGTCAATACTTCATCCAGGCAGAGCATGTTAGCATTGGCCGCTCAGCATCAAATTTAATACAACTAGATGAAAAAATTATCAGTGCTGAACATGCAGAAATTTTTACTGAACACGATCAGTTTGGAAATGAAATTTATTTTTTAATGGATCTCAACAGCACCAATGGCACTTTCATCAATAGAAACAAAGTCAGTTGCAAACAGCTTAAACATAAAGATCGAATTCGTTTTGGTCACCAACAATTTACATTTATTAATGACAGTGAATTACTAGAAAACCCCGATTTAGAAACCCTGACCTGGAAAAACCTGATTAAATATGAAAAGTTTTCTCGATAAAATACCCATGCCAATACTGATAATTATAACGTTATTTTTAGGGCTTGCACCCTTTATGCAAGAACCCCATTTGTGGCAAAAAACAAAAATGCTAATGGGCGGTGAATTATCTAAACCGATTGATATTTTTGATTTATTTATGCATGGCACGCCACTGTTTTTATTACTCGCAAAGTTGTTTTATAAATTCACTTCCAACCCCGCCGCAAACCCGCCTGAATAATTATTCAGGCGCTTTAGTTTTTCTATATTTAAGTTAGCAAAATCAAGGATAAACTGGCGTCTGAATCACTCACTGTGTTAGGCACACTAATTTTATCCCCATTTCCTGCATATAAATTGAACTGACATGAACTTATGCTTTTGCAAATAAATCGCCGACACATTGGCATAATATTTTTCAATTTTTATTTGATGCTTATCCGTTACCGGCATTTGCATAAATAATACATTCTGACAGTCTGGTTGAGCTGGAAACACAATTAAGTAAACTTGAATGCAGCCGATAAACTTATCTATACCGAGCAATTTAAATCTGACACAATTTACAGATTAAAACGTATCCTGCGGATCGACATCAATCGACCAACGAACTTTATTTACGGTTTTAAATTTTATTATTTTTGGCACCCAATGATGTAACACACCGTGCAGTTTTTTTCGATCGTCCGCCAATAGTATTAATTGCCAACGATAACGCCCCGCGCGTCTTTGCATGGGTGCGGGTAAGGGCCCAAATAATTCTACACCTTCAAAATTTAAGGTTTGCCTGCATTCATTTAAAAACGCCAGCCCATGATGTTTTTGAATTGAGTCACAGCGCACAATCACCATATAACTAAATGGGGGAAACTGCGCTTGTTTACGTTCGATTAATGCAATTTTTGCAAATCCTGCATAGCCGGTTTCTAATAAAGTATGCAGTAACGGATGCTCGGGATGGTGGGTTTGAATAATCACTTCGCCGGCTTTTTCGCCACGCCCGGCACGCCCGGAAACTTGAACAATTAATTGTGCCATGTGTTCGGTGCCGCGAAAATCGGCACTGAATAAACCCTGATCGGCATTTAAAATCCCCACCAGGGTGACATTGGGAAAATCATGGCCTTTGGCTAGCATTTGTGTACCAATTAAAATTTGTGCCTCACCGCTGCGTGCCTGATTTAATTTTTTATCCAACTCACCTTTGCGACGAGTGGTGTCCCTGTCGATGCGACTAATTACCACGCCAGGAAATTTTTCAGTGAGCGCTACTTCAATTCTTTCGGTACCCGCACCGGGAACATATAAACTTTCGTGATTGCACTTCGGGCAACTTGTGGGCGCAGGCTTTTCATAACCGCAGTGATGGCAACACAATAGCTGGTTATGGTGATGCAAAGTCATATTGGCATCGCAGCGCTGGCAAGCGGTAGTCCAGCCGCACTCATGGCACATTAATAATGGCGCATAGCCACGACGGTTTAAAAACAATAAAACCTGCCCGTGTTTTTTTAAGTGCTCATCAATTTTAATTAATAATTTATCTGAAACCCCATCATCCATCGGCCGCCGACACACATCCAACAAACTCACTTTCGGCGGCCTGGCACCGACCGCACCGCGTTGATTTAGCATTAATAATGTATACTGCCCACGGGATACATTTTCTAAACTTTCAAAAGACGGCGTGGCTGACCCCATCAACACCGGAATGTTTTTATTTTTAGCGCGTACTAACGCTAAATCCCGCGCATGATAACGAAAACCTTCCTGCTGCTTAAACGATGCATCGTGCTCTTCGTCTAAAATAATTAGACCCAAATCCGGCATTGGCGTGAACAGCGCCGAACGCGTGCCAATCACCACCCGCGCAATGCCTTTACTGGCCTGCACCCAGGCACTATGTCGCTGGGTATCATTAAGGCCTGAATGCAAACTGGCAATGTGGGTATCGAGCCGTTGGGTAAATCGCCGGGTTAATTGCGGGGTTAAACTAATTTCCGGCACCAGCACTAATACCTGATAGTTTTGCGCCAGCGCATGTTCAATAATATCTAAATAAACTTCGGTTTTTCCGCTACCGGTGATGCCTTGCAATAAAAAAGTTTGATAGGTATTTAAACTATCAATCACTGCCATTGCCGCCTGCATCTGCTCGGTGTTTAATATTGTGTCGTTTAACTTTTTGCTGCTTTGTTGGTGAGCCGATAAAGGCGCTGGCGCATTAAGATTAATACTGGGTACCTTGTCTTCAATATTGAGTAGTGATTGCTGTACCAGCGATTTCAACGGCGCCCGCCAATTATCCCAGTCATCATTTAACTGACCGGCGGTTAACTCCGCGTTTGCTGAATTTTGAAAATAACCCAAAAGCGCTGCCTGCTTGGGCGCCCGTTTTAGCTGTGCCGCATCATAATCACGGCCCAGCTTAGTTAGTACCCAGTGGCTTTCCGACTTTAATTCCGCTTGCGCACCTGCTCGAAGCCGTTTGGGTAATGCACTGAACACCACGTCACCTAAAGGGTGATGATAGTAAGCGGATGCCCATTGTAGTAATTTTAGCAAATCATCTGGTAGCAGCGCCTGCGTATCCAGCACCTCTAATATCGGCTTAAGTTTTGCCCGCGGGTAGCTCGACTTACTGCCAATGCCCACTACTAATCCCACTACGCTTTTTCGCCCAAATTGCACCTGCACACGGCAACCCACAACCGGCGCTTTCTCTAATTGAGCCGGCAACAAATAATCAAATAAGCTGTAGAGGGGAACGGGGACCGCAATGCGGACAATAACAGGGTTTAGCATGGGCGTATTGTGCCAGTGAATGGCGTAAATTTGCAGCCTTGAAAATTAAATAATAAAACACTCGACAAATATATTTTAAGCATGTTAGCTATTTTTTCCACAGAAGCTGTGGGTAACTCTGTGGAGAAGTTTAAATTTTAGCCCTTAAATCATCACTGCAGTGCACATACTGTTAATATGCTTAAAATTTAATCAACTTAAAATCAATTATAAAACAATAGGTTAGCGTTACCTACAGCTCCAAACACTACATATATAGGCATTTTAGTTTTCTGTTAACATACGTTAATCTTTATGTGCATAAGTACTCTCTTGAATACGAAATGGCCGAGGATTATTTTCAATATTCTGAGGATTTACTCCTCAAACTTAAAGTAAAATATTATAAGTGATTTTCTAAGTTATTGTTTTTTATCAATATAAAAACTTATCCCCCAAATCTGTGGATAAGTCTGTTGATAAGGCCCGATAAAGCCCCTATCTACTCAGCGTTTATACTCTGTGTAACACTTTGTTCATATTTTAATCAATTATAAAATCAATATAAAACAAAGAGTTATAGATATCCAGCATGGGTTGATTAAAAAACAACCAGCACCATATCCTTGTCGATAGCCTCTGTGTATAACACGCTACACTGGCCGGTCAATGTAATCACGCTCTGCGTTTACTTGTCTTTCATTTGCACGCCCATCGCCTGATTCTCAATCACAATTTGCTTGAGTCGTGCTGCAATAAGCATCACCTTATCCATCCAGAAAATAGCCTTGTTTTGAGGCAAGTTTTGCCCCAGTGTTTCGCTGAACAATGCCAGCCACACCTCTAAGTCTGTCTGCTCAATGCCCAGTGGAAAGTGCTTACCTATCATATCAATTTTAGGTGGCTGCTCTAACCGCCCGCCCATGCTAATCCACCAGAAATCCACAATGCGTTTTTCATGTTCGGCAAAGTTTTCGATATGGGTAAAAAAATGCCCTAACTGAGGATGCTCGATGATTTTTTTATAAAAGGCATGAATTACCGTTTCAATTTCCGCATAATCTGGTGTGTTGGACATATTGTTTATTCTCTCAGGCAGGGCAATGCGCTCATGCTAACACTGGCAATGTAAAAGTAACCACTATTATAAAGGGCTCAATTTATGGACTTATGGCAACACCTTTCCGGGCAAATTAGCCGACACAATGGGAGTGATTTCCACATTAGCCACCACACCAGCCTAAGCGGTGGCTGTATCAATTCAGCCTATCGCGTCAGCGATGGCAACACCCACTATTTTGTAAAGCTCAATGGCATTGACCACCGCAGCATGTTTAAAAGCGAGGCGTTAGCCCTGCAAGAGCTTCATCAATTGGCAGCGGTGCGCGTGCCACAGGCTATTTGTTTTGGCGAATATAAGTCGCAAGCTTATCTCGTATTAGAACATCTATCTCTGTCAGGTCGGCCCAACGCCTCGTTGCTAGGTCGACAATTGGCTGCAACCCATCAAGTCAGCGCCCAACAATTTGGCTGGCACACCGAAAATGTGATTGGCTCAACGCCACAAGCTAATCAACAAAATTCAGACTGGATAGCGTTTTGGCGACAGCAGCGCTTAATTCCGCAACTTAAATTGGCCGAACAAAACGGCTATGGTCGCGCACTCGCTTTACTTAACGATAAGTTACTCAGTGATTTTGAAGGCTTATTTGCCGACTATCGCCCCGTGCCATCGTTACTTCACGGAGATTTATGGGGCGGTAATGTGGCGGGGTTAGCCGATGGCACACCGGTGATGTTTGACCCGGCTTTATATTATGGCGATCGAGAGGCCGATATCGCCATGACCTACTTATTTGGCGGTTTCGATAGCCAATTCTATGCCACTTACAATGAAGCATGGCCGCTGGATGCGGGCTTTGCTCAACGCAAAACATTCTACAATCTATACCACATACTCAACCATCTCAACCTGTTTGGCACGGGGTATTTAACCCAGGCCGTTTCAATGACCGAGCAGATTTTGGCCGAAATTTAAGCGGTTTTTCTCAACAAATGCACTAATAGCTTTTAGCCCCGTCTACATGTAAAATTCGCGCTCTAATTTTTTATCGGCCAGCACATTGAAAAATACTATCCAAACCCTGCTAACTCAGGCACTCAGCAGTCTGAAAACCAGCGGAGTTATTGCCCCCGAAGTTACACCCAATATTCAGCTGAGTCGCACCAAAGACCCCTCGCACGGTGATTTTGCCTGCAATTTAGCGATGATGCTTGCCAAACCCGCAAAAAAAAATCCCCGCGAATTAGCACAATTATTAATCGATGCGTTACCCAAACATGCTGATTTAGAAAAAGTCGAAATTGCCGGCCCCGGGTTTATTAATTTTTTCATTTCCCAAAGCAACACCCTGTCGATTATCGATACCATTAATACGCAAGCCGAAACCTATGGCCTCAGTAATATTGGCGCTGGGCGCAAAGTACAAATCGAATTTGTTTCCGCCAACCCCACCGGCCCATTACATGTGGGTCACGGTCGCGGCGCAGCTTATGGCGCAACCGTTGCGTCACTATTAACCGCCATCGGCTTTGATGTGCATTGCGAATATTACGTTAATGATGCCGGTCGCCAAATGGATATTTTAGGCACCAGCGTGTGGCTGCGTTATTTACAACATTGTGGCGTTGAAATCACATTCCCAAGCAACGCTTATAAAGGCGAATACGTAAAAGACATTGCCGAAAAACTATTTGCCGAACACGATAAAAATTTAATGCACCCAAGCGCCGCCGTGTTTGAAGATATTCCCGCCGATGAAGCCGAAGGTGGCGATAAAGAAATTCATATTGATGCGTTAATTCATCGCGCAAAAACATTGCTCGGCGAAGAATCTTATCGGCAGGTTTTTGACTTAGGTTTAAATTTAATTATTGATGACATTAAAGACGACTTAAAAGAATTTGGGGTTGAATTTGATAGCTGGTTTTCCGAAAGAAGTTTAGCCAGTAAAGGTTTAATTAAACAAGCCATTGAACGCCTACAAGCGGCTAATCATATTTACGAAAAAAACGGCGCGCTGTGGTTTAAATCGACCGAATTTGGCGATGAAAAAGATCGCGTGGTAGTGCGCGACAATGGTCAGAGCACTTACTTTGCATCTGATATTGCTTATCACATGGATAAATTAGATCGTAATTTTGATCGCGTGATAGATATTTGGGGCGCCGACCACCACGGTTATATTCCGCGAGTAAAAGCCGCCTTGCAAGCTCTCGGCAACGATATAGATAAGCTCGATGTTTTATTAGTACAGTTTGCGATTTTATATCGCGGCGGAGAACGTGTACCCATGTCGACTCGCTCCGGCTCGTTTGTAACCCTGCGCGATTTACGCAAAGAAGTTGGCAAAGATGCGGCACGTTTTTTCTATGTGTTACGCAAATGCGAACAACACATGGACTTTGATTTAGATTTAGCAAAATCTCAAAGTAGCGATAACCCGGTGTATTACATTCAATACGCACATGCGCGTATATGTAGTGTATTTCGCCAAATGGCAGAAAAACAATTTAGCTACGATGCACAAATGGGCAGTGAAAATATTGCGCTGTTAACTGAACCCCACGAAACGACACTGGTGACTTCGTTAGCAAAATATCCAGAAATTTTAGAGAAAGCCGCACTTAACGAAGAGCCCCATCAAATCGCACATTTTTTACGCGACTTAGCCAACGAGCTGCACACTTATTACAATGCCCATCAATTTATTGTTGATGATGCAGCAATTCGAAACGCGCGTTTCAGTTTAATTAATGCAACCCGCCATGTACTGTGCAATGGTTTGAAACTTCTGGGTGTTAGCGCACCCGAAAGCATGTAATGTCAACCGGTCATGATTTAAAAGGACGCAAGATGCCTAATAAAAAACCTGTCCCCGGATACATTTGGATGCTGGCTGGTTTAGCCGTGGGTTTGTTTGCTGCATTTTTGGTTTATCTTGATAAGCAACCCGCAGAAGAAGTAAGTTTTACGCAAGCGGTGAAACAGGAACTCAAAAAAGCCCGCGAACAAAAAGCCATTGAAACTAAAAACGCATCAACCGCACAAGCAGATGGCAACGTCAGTGAAAATAAAAAACCCCGCTTTGAATTTTATACTATTCTTTCTGAGCTAGAAGTGTTTGTACCAGAACCGGAAATTGAAGCTCAGCATAACAACACAAACACAAAACCCGCTACGCTTAAAACTCAAAGTGGTAAAAAATATTTGCTGCAAGCCGGCTCATTTAAAAGCCAACAGGATGCGGAACGTCTTAAAGCTAGCCTGGCCTTATTAGGGGTACAGTCTTCAATACAAAATGTAAACATAAATAATGACAACTGGCACCGCGTGCGCATAGGCCCGTTTAGCAACCCAACATTATTGCGTGAAACGCTTAGCACTTTAAAACAAAATAATATACAGGCCATGACAATGGAACTAAAATAGATTTATTGCTCATATCGTCTCGTCATATGAACAGTAAGTTTAATTATAAAAAATCGCTAAAACGATTATTGATAGACTATTTTACAATTTGGAATGCTGAATATATTCAGCGGTTATTAAAATTCAACGGAACAATTTATGTTACAAATATTTGATAAAGCATGGATGAGCAAATACATGCAAGAGTGGAATAAAGACGCCTATTTAACACACCAGCTTAAAGAAATTAATTTTTCATCGGTTATTGGTTATGGTTTTCCCGATGAAGACAAGCCACGCAGCTGCATTGTAATTGAAGATGGCTTGGCAATTGAAGCTGGACAATATGAAAATCAAAAACTAAACTGGGACCTGCGTGCAAAAGAAGGCCACTGGAAAGAATGGTTTAACCGCGAAGTGGGTTCCACCGGTCTAGGCTTAGCGTATAGCACGGGAAAATTAAAATTTGTAGAAGGCGATTATAAATCGATGATTAGAAACCCCTCTATGGCATCACCTTTTATTAAGAGTTTTTCTGCTATGGGGCGCGTATAAATTTCATAGCGTTTAACAGTTAGAAAATTAACGGGTTGTTTCTCAAGTGCATAAAAATCTGGAAAAAAATCTGCCGTTTCTGATTGAAGAGTTTTCCAGCAGTAACACCCCTATTGATGTTCGCTGGAAATCAATTTTACAACGGTTTTTTTCTGATTGTGTCTTAATAAAATCCTCTCACCCTATTAGCCAGTGCAGCATTAATGATGAGCACAATATGCTGGAAGTACCTGCCATATTGCTCAAGCATGGTTATATATTAAATAACTGCAATAATGCTACACCGTTTAATTCAGATGATATCGAACTCGCCGAATCATTATTAAAATTAACCATTCAATTTATCACCATTGAAGAGGCCTTTGAAAAAGGCGCGGCAATTGAGCGCCGACGCATTGCCCGCGATTTACACGATGATGTTGCTGCACGCATGCTCACGCTTATCCATTCGGTTAAAGATGAAAAAACCATAGCCATTTCACGCAGCATTTTAAAATCCTTAAGAAATTCTATTTACACCCTTGACAATAAATCAACAGCGTTGATACTAGATGCTATTCTGGATGTGCGATCTGAAATTCAGGATAGAGTAAACTCCGTCGGCATGCAGTTAATTTGGCACCAGAGTGATGAGCTGAAAGGATTTAGCTTCACCCCTCGTCAGCACATAAATTTAAATCGCATGCTGCATGAAATAACCACCAATATTATTCGTCATGCTAATGCGGAATTTATGGAAGTGATTATCGACTTAAATCAATTGCAACTCACGGTTGAATGCAGTGATAATGGTGATGGCTTTGACTTAAAAAGCTGCATACCGGGCAAAGGTTTAAACAATATTAAAACAAGAGCGCAAGAACTGGGCGGCAATGCCAACTGGTTTAATTTAAACGACCCACAAACTGGCGAAAACAAAGGCAGCTGTATCAGGATCGATTTTATGATTGCCGATAAGGCTGAACAATAATATGCATAATGTACTGGTTTTAGAAGATCACTCAGAGACACGCGAATGGCTAACCGAAATTATTCGCACCGCATTTGTCGAAGTTGAAATATTTGAAGCATCCAGTTTGGGGCAAGCCCGAAAAATTGTTGCTGAAACTCAACTTGATCTGGCCCTCATCGATCTAAATTTACCTGACGGCAATGGCGTGGAAATTATCAGTGAGCTTAGCAAAAACTCCCCCGATACTTATTGCGTAGTCGCAACCATTTTTGATGATGATAATTACTTATTTCCTGCACTCGAAGCTGGCGCTCAGGGCTACTTGTTAAAAGAACAAACCACTGACGAATTTATTCAAAGCCTACAGGGCATTATAAAAGGCGAGCCACCTATTTCACCGGCGATTGCGCGCAAAATGATTAATCATTTTCACAATGACATTCAGCCATCGGACAAGCCCGATTTATCCAGCCGTGAAAAAGAAATACTTGGTGCCATTGCTAAGGGTTTAAGCCGCAATGAAGCTGCGGAAATTTTAGGTATTACATCCAATACTGTCGCCAGTCACCTGAAAAGTATTTATGGAAAATTAAATGTGTCAAATCGAGCGCAGGCAACATTAGAAGCCTTACGACTGGGATTGGTTAAACCTTAAACCGATTTTATCGCTTGTTGAATCGCATCCACTAATTGTCCAATGTCCTGCGGGCTGTGATCGGCTCTCAAGGTTACCCGTAGCCTTGCACTATTTTTCGCAACTGTAGGCGGTCGAATCGCACTGACGTGCAAGCCCTTTGCGAATATTTTTTCACTCACATCCATTGCTTTTTTTGCATCTCCAATAATAATTGGCTGAATTGCGGTATTTGATTGCAGTAAATTTAATTCTAGCTGCGCCGCTAAATGTTTAAATGTTTCAATGTTTTTAATAAGCGCTTGTTGTCGCCAATTTTCAGTTTGCAATAAGTGTAAACTGTTGCGCGTAGCCTCTGCAATTGCTGGTGGTAATGCAGTGGTGTAAACATAGCAACGCGCACTTTGAATTAAGGTTTCAATTAAATCTTCAGAGCCCGCAATAAATGCACCGGATGTGCCCAGTGCTTTGCCCAGCGTTGCCATATAAACGGCAACATTTTCAGGCTCAATACTTTGATGATTAACCGAGCCCCGCCCCTGCTCACCTAGCACTCCAAATCCGTGTGCATCATCCAGCATTAATGTCGCATCGTATTTTTTGCATTGCTCTAGCATTGCGGCGATATTCGCTTCATCGCCATCCATACTAAACACGGCATCTGAACTTACTAGTTTTTCACCCCTGTTACAACGCGCAAGCTTGGCGCCTAAACACTCATAATCTTTATGTAGATAGCGCAGTAATCGCGCATTGCTAATATTCGCCGCATCTAATAAGGAAGCATGATTTAATTTATCTTCAATGATGCTGTCGTGCCGGGTACACAAACTTTGTGCAACACCGAGGTTGGCCATATAACCGGTAGAAAATAATAACGCGCGGGGATAGCCACAAAAATCTGCCAGCTCTTCTTCCAGTGCATGATGTGCCCGTGAATGCCCATTAACTAAATGCGCCGCACCACTACCCACGCCATATTGTTGAACGGCTTGAATAAATGCCTGTTTAACTTGTGGGTGATTGGCTAAGCCTAAATAATCATTGCTGCAAAAATTTAAAACGGGCTGGCCGTTAATGATGACTTCTCGACCTTGAGGGCTATTTAAAATTTTACGGCGGCGATAAAGCCCCTTTTCTTTTCGCTGTTGCAATGCCGTTTGAAGTTTTTTCATTTGAAAACCTTAGCACGAAACAAATAATTTAAAGGCAACCGTAATTTGTCCGTAAATAAAATCTAACACTGGTTAATTTATGAGTGGCACGCCTCGGCCTTTATTAAGTCAGTTTGGCCTAATTCGACTTCGCTGGGTTTAATTCCCAAACGCGAAAACAACGCAAGATCATCATTGGTTTCACAATTTTCTGTGGTTAATAATTTATCGCCATAAAAAATAGAATTGGCGCCGGCAAAGAAACACATGGCTTGCATTTCATCGCTCATTTCATGGCGACCTGCGGATAACCTCACCTGCGACATCGGCATTAAAATACGCGCGGCAGCAATGCTGCGAACAAACTCGATACTATCTATGCCATCTGCGCCAAATAAAGGCGTACCTTCAATTTGCACCAGCATATTAATCGGCACGCTTTCCGGGTGCTGGGGCATATTGGCCAGTTGCTGCAACATAGAGGCTCGGTCGGTGGCTTTTTCTCCCATTCCCAAAATACCGCCGCTGCATACATTTATGCCTTTATCGCGCACGTATTGCAAGGTATCTAAACGGTCTTGAAAGGTACGGGTGGTTATCACATTGCCGTAAAATTCCGGCGAAGTATCGAGGTTATGATTATAATAATCGAGCCCCGCATCTTTTAAGCGCTGGCTCTGTTGGTCAGTGAGCATGCCGAGTGTGACACAGGTTTGCATACCCACTTCACGCACGGCGCTAATCATATCAATGACTTTATCAAGATTTTTATCGGTGGGGTTACGCCATGCCGCGCCCATGCAAAATCGGCTGGAACCATTTGATTTGGCGATTTTAGCTTTTTCTATCACTTCCTCCAATGGCAATAATCGCTCCCGCTCCAGCGCCGTATTGTATTTAGCGCTTTGCGAGCAATAACCACAATCTTCTGGACATGCACCGGTTTTAATGCTGAGCAGGCTACTAATCTGCACTTCATTCTGTGCATGAAACTGCCGATGAATGGTTTGTGCTTCAAATAATAAATCATTAAACGGCTGTTGCAGCAAATTTTGTATTTCTTCCAGTGACCAATCGTGGCGCAGTGCAGCCGAAGAAGACGTGTTCTGGGAAGATAAAGCATGGGCAGATGTAGTATTAGCTTGTGTCATGGAATGTAAATCTATATATTGCAAGAAGGCGCTATGATACCTGATTTTGCGCTAAAAATGGATGAAAAACCCGGCAAGTGACAATCAATGGCCAGGTTGACAGCCACCTGAACATTTTTACTCAATCAACCAGGGATCGGTTATATGCAAAAAATTCTCAATTTTCTATATCCGGCCCGTTGTCAGCTCTGCGGCAGCACCGATGCATTAACTCAATCCCGCTATTTATGCTTACCCTGCACTTGCGATATTCGTCGCAATTCACAAGCATGCTCTTTATGCGCCATACCTTTAGCTCACTCATACCCGCAGAAAATACCAGCCGGACTTTGCGGTCCATGCACTCAATCAGCTCCTGCTTATGACCGTTGCTGGAGCCCATTTATTTACGCACAACCGCTCGAATGGATGATCCAGGAATTAAAATTTAATGCTAGGCTGAATTTCGCACCTCTGTTGTCGCATTTAATGATAAACAATTTACCCGCTGACCTAATTAAAAATAACAAACCGGATATTATTATTCCCATGCCATTGCACCCCAGGCGCCTAAAACAAAGGGGCTTTAATCAATCTCACTTGCTGATAAAGCCCATTGCTAAATATTTGAGTTTGTTGATAGATATTAATTCATCGCAGCGCATTCGCGACACTGAACACCAAACAGGCAAGAGCGCCAAACAACGTAAACTAAATATTAAAAATGCATTTAGCTTTAATAACAAACCTGCTTATCAACACGCCGTTATTTTTGACGATGTTATCACCACCGGGTCGAGCGTATTAGAGCTCACCGCCACTCTCAAACGTGCAGGTGTAAAACGAGTTGATATATGGTGCCTCGCTAGGGCCGAGAAGCTAATAAAGTAATAAATATGGATTCTACAAAAAATAATATACAAAATACCCGAGAGAGCTTACAACAGTGGATGTTCCGTGAAAAAGTCTTAATGCTGCATCGCAACCAGGCACAAAGTTGGATTATTTCTATTTTGGCATCCGCCCTTATTGCTTACCTTTCTCTTGGCTCAGATCATACGGCAGCAGGTATTGGCTGGTGGCTAATATTTATTGCCGTGACTTTACTTCGCACGTGGAACACTCGCCAATTTAATTATGCTTATAAAAACCACTCGCAACTCGATTTTAGATACTGGTTTAAACGTTTTTTTACTGTCACTATATTAGCGGCTTTTTTATGGGGTGCTGGTGGTTTTGTGGTTGGCACTTATTTGCAACCCTTAGAACAAATGTATATTTTTATTATACTCATTGGTGTGGGTGCTGCCGCAATCCCATTTTTGGGGGTTATGAAACGCGTTGCCCTGACCTTCCAGGCAGTTTCCACTATTCCTTATATGATTTACGTTGTTATTTTACTTGGCGACAGAGGTAATGTTTTGATCGTTATGTCTAGCCTTTATATTGCGGCTATTATTGCATCAATCAAACGAATGGACCAAAACCTCACCGAGAGCATGACGCTACAATATAAAAACACCCAGATGGTTAACTTACTATCAAAATCTAATCGACAATTAATTAATGCCAACGAAAAACTCGAAACATTAACCTTAGAAGATGAATTAACTCAGTTACATAATCGACGTTATTTTGAAATACAGCTTAAGGCAGAATGGAAACGTGAGTCACGAGACCAAAAAATTCTGAGCCTGATGGTAATTGATATTGATTATTTTAAACTCTATAACGATACATACGGTCATGCTGAAGGTGATGTTTGCTTGAAATCTGTCGCGCGAATATTAAAGTCCTGCATTCATCGGCCTGCAGATATTATTGCCCGCATTGGCGGTGAAGAATTTGTGGTGATGCTGCCGAATGTGGATGTAGACGGCGCGGTCATACTCGCCAGGCAAATGCAGCATCAGCTTAATATTGCTGGCTTAACTCATGCTACATCCCCCCTAAATGAAAACGTCACCGTCAGTATTGGTATTGCCTCTGTCATTCCCGAAGAAAATACAAGTGCGCTGGGGCTATTTAAAGCGGCAGACAAAGCGCTTTATAAAGCTAAAACTAAAGGTCGAAATCAGATAGTTGTGGGAGAAATGGAATTAGCCTAATAGACTAAAACATCACTTCGCGGCTTTTTCTTTCGCTTTACGTCGTTGAGCCATCAAGTCACGAAATCGCAACAAGTCTTGCTCAAAGGTTTTTAAAATTTCAGCACGTTCGGCTTTTTTTTCTTGAACATATGCCACATTATTTTCAATCTGTCGGCTAACAAAAATCACTTTATTATGCATGTTTTCAGGTATATCTCGACCTGACTTGGCGATGTTCTCAATATGTTTTATGGCTTTCTGAAGTTTTTCCTGATCATGTTTAATGAGTGTTTCGGCCAATGAAATTTGAGAGTCTATCGCCTCTATTCGAGCATCTCGCGCAATCGCCAAATCATCTTCAGTAGTGAAGGTGTCCAGTAAAACGCGATCTCTCAACACTCTTTTACGCTCGGCAATCATGCGCTCTATATTCTCAGCCTGCTCAATTTTACGCCTCGCTTCCTCAGCCGATAACTCCTCCTCGGTTTTCAGGGCCTCTGTTTTATGCACTGTAACACCCTGCTCATTTAATAGAGAATGTTCTTTGTGCAAATATTCACTCGGCACCTGGTCACCATAATGCACCTGCCCGCCTTCATCCTTCCATTTACGGGCATCCCCCGCATAAACACACGCCGGTATCAGCATATACATTACGCTATTTAGTATTCGTTTTATTTGCTTAGATATAGTTGCACGCATCAGAATATAGTTTTATCAATAAATGCCCATCCACACTGAGTCATCTATTTCGCTTTAAAAGCTGTAACATCCTCCCCTTAGAGTATAAGCTTAAATTCAATATATTTTATTCAGATTTTTTATTTGAATAATACAGGCATTAATAAAAAATACCGAATTTAAGCCACATAAATTAACATTTAAGCACAAGATAATACTTCATGGTTGACTTTACTGAACACCTTCTACTCTTTTTTGTGGCTCTTTTATCCAATTTTTTCTCTGCTTTAGCCGGTGGCGGAGCGGGCCTGATTCAATTGCCCGCTTTAATATTTTTAGGCCTGCCTTTTGGTGTCGCGCTGGCAACGCATAAAGTTGCCAGCGTTGCTCTCGGTGTTGGCGCAACCGTTCGGCATCTAAAATCCAGCTCGTTAGAGAGACGGTTTGCGCTTTATATTCTACTCAGCGGCATTCCGGGCGTTATTTTAGGTGCCAGTTTTATTTTGCAGATCCCCGATAGAAACGCCCAAATAGCACTGGGTATATTAACCATAGGACTGGGTATCTATTCCCGACTCTCCCCCTCGCTTGGACAAACCTTTCAAATCAAGAACCGCGATTCTAAAGGCATGTTAATTGGCGCTTTGATGATTTTTGCTATCGGCATACTCAATGGTTCACTCACCTCTGGTACTGGCTTATTTGTAACCCTTTGGTTAGTGCGCTGGTTTGGTCTTGACTATAAAATGGCAGTTGCCTACACCCTCATTTTAGTGGGCATATTCTGGAACGGCAGCGGCGCGATCACACTTGGATATCTAGGCAGTATTCACTGGGCCTGGCTTCCCGCTTTACTGATCGGCTCATTAATTGGGGGCTACTTTGGCGCACACTTTGCCATTATCAAAGGTAACAAGCTAATCAAATCCAGTTACGAAATTATCACTTTGCTCATCGGTATCAAACTTATAATAGGTTAGCCTAATAATTTCGGTAAAAAAAACTCACTGACTAGCAACTTTTTATTTCTGAGCTTAAATACTGAACGCCGTCCCCAAATTGCTTCTCCTCCTTCGTAGTGTGTCCAGGCATGACACTTATGCGTCGCTTTTATTGACGTTATCTCCATCGGTCCACGGTGCATACTTTTATCCGCAAACAAAACGGCCCCTAATGATTTATTACCGAGTAACACTATTCCGCGCAACGCACCCCGCAAGCTAGACACCGGTATAATGGTGCGCGCATAAACCACCGGCTGCTCACCACAATATAGTAAAACCTGACGAACAATGGCCTGACTTCTGGGCTTTAACTTTAACGCTTTCACTTCATCGGGAGTAGGGGTTGCTCGAACAACCGACAACACTTTCACTGAAAATTTTTCATTGCAGTGGTTAATTAAACGCGTTGTTAATGACCCCGAATCAAACAACCATGATTTAATTTCAGAATTCAGCTCTGAAGAAAAACAACGCCGCTGATTACACCAGCGTAATCGTGTGTGATAACCTGACATTTATATTATTTTAATAGAAATAAAAAACTAATTTTACACCACTGGTTAAAATTAAGCAGCCCAATAATTACGTCTGACTAGGCTCTTTATTTAGCCATTTCGCTAATGTTTCTTTAAGCGCTTGCTGATTAACCGGTTTAGAAACATAATCATCCATACCCGCTTCAATGCACTTTTCTTTATCGCCTTCCATAGCATTTGCGGTCATTGCAATAATTGGTATACGTTGAGTATTTTTATTTTTTTCGATTTCGCGTAATGTTTGTGTCGCCTCATAACCATCCATAACCGGCATCTGGCAATCCATTAATATTAAATCGAAACTATGTTTAATTTTCATTCGATTTACTGCTTCTTCACCATTTTTTTCTACTTCAAAACTGAGCCCAATTTTTTCCAACATTTTAGTCGCCACAATTTGATTAACCGGGTTATCCTCTACTAATAAGACTTTTCCTTCAAGCGTCTCATCAACTTGCACTGTTGCTGGCTGCTGTTTTTCTATCGCATCACTTGCAATTTCAAATGCTATTTCCACCCAAAAACAAGAGCCCTTTCCCTTTTCACTCTCCACACCCAATCGCCCGCGCATTAAAGTCACTAGCTGCCTGACAATGGCTAAACCCAATCCTGTTCCACCATATTTTCGAGTAGTTGAACCATCGGCTTGCGTAAACGAATTAAATAATTTTCGTTGCGCACTTTCTTCTATACCAATGCCGGTATCATTAACTTCAAGTCGAACACGAACAATATTTTCAGTCTTTTCTAAAGCGAAGGCATTTATCGTAACCTCCCCCTTTTCTGTAAACTTAATTGCGTTAGTCATTAAATTAACTAAGATTTGACGAATACGAACTGGGTCACCTTTAATAACTCCAGGTATTTCATCTTCCACTGTCGCACGCAGCTTAACTTCTCGTTCATCCGCTTTTTGCTTTAATAAAATCATTAATTCTTCGGTTAAATTGTGCAAATTAAATGGAATAATTTCCAGCTCCAACTTTCCCGCTTCTATTTTTGAAAAATCTAAAATATCATTAAGTAACGACAACAAGGACTCACCCGAATTATACGCAATACCCACAAACTGTCTCTGGCTTTCGGTTAACTCGGTACCTTGTAATAGTTGCAATGTACCCAACACCCCGTTCATTGGTGTCCTGATCTCATGGCTCATATTAGCCAGAAACTCACTCTTTGTTTTGCTTGCCGCTTCAGCCACTTCTTTTGCTTTTTGCAATTCTTTTTCAGCACGTTTTCTTTGGTCAATTTCAACTGACAACTCTTCGTTTAAATCATCTGCTTCATTGCGCGCTTGACTCATAAATTTAATTAAAGATTCATTATGAAAACGAACATCTAATGACTTTAAAAAACTTTTATTCATCCGTGAACCAATACTGCCCATTAACAAAACATAAAAAACAGTAGTCAACGCTAACGCAGTATATTCATCACCCATTTGAAAAAAACGAATAGTTATCGGAAAGATAACCAATGAAATATAAATTATATATAATTTAATTATGGAAGATATTACCAACACACCGCCGGATGCAATACCCGCCAACACGAACCCTATCATTAATTGTTTAGGTGATTCTTCTGGGAATAAAAAATAGCCAACCATTCCCCAACCCAATGCGGTTAACAATATGGCCATTAAATAAAAGCATACCATGCCTTTTTTACAATTTTTCCTGATTGCAAGTTTACTGTGATCAAGATAACGAAGGCGATAATCCATCACCAACCTAATAACAGTTATCACTAACATATACGCCATCCACGGGATGACTAATTCATCCGATTCACCTCTCCATAAAACCAGTGCTAACAAGGTCGCAATGATAAAACTAATTACATTACTCAGCGCTGCATTTTTCTCAACACGCAATAATTGTTCACGCCAAATTTTGTCGCTACTATTACTATCCGAAATTAACTCGTCTTCTCTTAACTGGCCCAGCATTCAGGGAAAATCCTTTATTATCTAACAATTAAAAACACACTCATTATAAATAGACGATTTATAGCTAAATAGCTATATAAAAAGGCAAAATAGCAGCTAGCACTAAAAAATACTGCCCGATATTTAGGCAATATTTAACCAATGTTTAAATATTGTTGTGACCCCCCTACCCATCTATCAATTAACGGCTTAATATTTTCAGGCGATTCATGAAATATTTTTTGTGCGGCAATTTTCACAGCATCCAATAAATACTCATCACGCACTATATCCGCAATTTTTAACTGCACTAATCCGGTTTGGCGTGTCCCCAATACTTCACCGGGCCCTCTTAACTGCAAATCTTTTTGAGCAATTTCAAAACCACTATTAGTTTTCCGCATAATTGCCAGTCGCTCTTTTGCGTGCTCACTCAACGGGCTCTTAAACATCAACACACAGTGACTTAGCTCAACTCCGCGTCCAACTCGACCGCGTAATTGATGCAACTGGGACAAACCTAAACGCTCGGCATTTTCAATTATCATCAAACTGGCATTGGGCACATCAACCCCAACTTCAATAACGGTTGTTGCCACCAACAACTGAATTTTTCCGACTTTAAATTCAGTCATTAATTTTTCTTTTTCCACAGATTTTAAACGCCCGTGAATTAAGCCCACCTTAATATCGGGCAAAACACTTTGCAGCATTTGCGCCGTATCCTGCGCAGCCTGGCATTGTAATGATTCTGATTCTTCCACAAGCGTACATACCCAGTATGCCTGCTTCCCCTGATGACAAGCCTTATGAATTCTTCGTAAAATTTCTTCACGCCTTTCCTGTTGAATTACAACAGTAGTCACTGGCTTTCTGCCCGGCGGCAGCTCATCAATCACAGAATAATCCAAATCTGCATAAGCCGTCATTGCCAGACTTCGAGGAATCGGCGTTGCGGTCATAATAAGCTGGTGAGCGAGTTTACATTGCGCACCATCTTCTGCATTTTCATGGCTGGCTTTTCCCGCTAATGCCATGCGTTGCTGCACACCAAAGCGATGTTGCTCATCGGTAATAGCCAGGGCTAAACATTTATATTCAACATCATTTTGAAAAAGTGCGTGAGTGCCCACAATCACTTGCGCGTCACCACTGGAAATTTGCGCCAGTACTTGCTGTCGCTTCTTGCCTTTTATTTGCCCTGACAACCAGACCACTTCAATGCCCAGGGGTTTAAACCACTGAGTGAAATTATTAAAATGTTGCTCAGCTAAAATTTCAGTCGGCGCCATTATTGCTGCTTGCATTTCTGATTCTATGGATTTTAAACAAGCGAGTGCCGCCACTACCGTTTTACCCGAACCCACATCGCCCTGCACTAGCCGCATCATTGGCAGCCCTGATTCAAGATCCTGTAAAATTGTTTGATTAACTTTTTGTTGCGCCATTGTTAACTCAAATGGCAAAGATTTTACAAACTGAAATAACAGGTGATTATTACTTTGCAAGCTTACTGCCGTATGCTTACGATTTTTTTCACGCAACGATTGTAAGCTTAAATGTTGCGCCAGTAACTCTTCAAAAATCAGCCGCAATTGTGATGCATGCTGCGCCTCAAATAGCTCATTAATATTTGCATTCACTGGCGGACGATGTACATATTTGATTGCATCTGCAAGCGAATAATAATTTTCCTGATCAAATATTTGTTTCGGCAAAAAATCAGGTAACACATCCTCTTTATTTAACAATTCAAGACACTGTTCAGAAAGACGCCGTAATAAAAATTGGCTCACCCCATCTGTCGTGTGATAGACCGGCGTCAATGTTTTTTCTAATCCCGCAGATGCATCGTTGATAATTTGTGAATATTCTGGATGAACAATTTCTAACGACGATGCGCCAAAACGCACATCACCAAAAAAACGTAACCGGGAACCTGCAACCAATGCTTCTTGCTGTTGTTTATTAAAATAAAAAAAACGTAATAATATGCTTCCGGTGCCGTCGGTGACATGCACTAGTAACATACGCCGACTTTTACCTTTGCGGGTAAATGCCACACTTGCATAATCAACTGTGGCTTCAATTAATGCTGATTGACCATGGCGCAATGATCCAATGCAAACAACGCGGGTTCTGTCTTCGTAGCGAAAAGGCAAATGAAATAAAACATCTTCGATAGTGCTTAACCCCAGTTTACTAAGGCGCTCTAAAACTTTAGGGCCAACACCTTTGAGCTGAATCAAACTACTGGAATATGCCATAGATATTTTTAAAATATTATGGGTTAAATTATAATTCTAAAATCGCATCCATTTCTACCGATACAGCTTTAGGCAATTCATTAACACCAATTGCAGCCCGCGCAGGATACGGCTCAGTAAAATACTGTGCCATAACCTGATTAACCGTTGGGAAATTACTCAAGTCGGTTAAAAATATATTTAACTTCACCACATTATCAAAGGTGCCACCCGCCTCTAAAATGATAGCGTGCAGGTTTTTAAATACCAAATGAATTTGCTCTTCTACCGAACCTTCCAGCACTTCCATAGTTTCTGGAATGAGCGGAATTTGCCCGGAAATATATACCGTATTATTCACTTTAACCGCTTGCGAATAAGTTCCGATTGCTTGTGGCGCTTTATCTGTCGATATGATTTGTTTTTCCATTTAATTATTTCTCATTATATTTTTTTGAAATTTATTTAACTTTAAAAATTTTATTGCACACGAACAATACGCATCACAGAATTAACTCTTCGTAGCCGACGTAAAATTTGCGCTAAATGATTACGTCCACTCACCGAAATTAGAAATGTAATATTAGTTGAAAGCCCGTCTTTATCTTCAACTTCTACATGCTCTATATTAGCTGACTCATCTGAAATAATGGTAGCTAATCGTGCCAGTACACCCCGCTCATTTTTCACATGCAAATTAAGTTGGCAAGGATATTCGCCACTTGAATCTACCGCCCATTTCACATCCACCATGCTTTCACTTTGCAAGCGTTCATTAACAATATTTTTACAGCTGACCTGGTGTATAACTAAACCGCGACCTTTACTCAATTTACCAACAATTTGATCTCCGGGAATCGGGTAACAACATTTTCCATAAGAGACAACCATTCCCTCCGTGCCCTGTATTGCCAACGCCGGACGTCCCGAATCCATCGCTTCATTCTCATCGTTATTATCTTTGTCATCATTCGCAAATAATCGTCGCGCCACCAAACCTGCCGGACGGTTACCCATGCCTATATCTTCGAGCAGTTGGTTTAAAGTAGCAAAACCATATTCACTTAAAAGCTCCTGAAAACTTTCCTCTGGCATTTCTTCTAAGGTAATGTTTTTTTCTAACAACATACGCGATAACATACGCCGCCCTTGTGCCACTGCATCTTCCGAACGCAGACTTTTTAAATAGGTGCGAATATTACTGCGTGCCTTTGCGGTTACCACAAAATCCAACCAACCCGGATTAGGGTGTGCGCCTTCTGACGTAATCACTTCTATGGTTTGGCCGCTATATAATGGCGTATCTAGGGGTGCGAAACGATAATCAACTTTACTGGCCACACATGTTTGCCCAACATCAGTATGCACCGAATAAGCAAAGTCGATAGGAGTGGAATTTTTCGGCAGCTTTACAATATCACCGTTAGGTGTATACACATAAAGCTCATCAGGAAACAAATCAACTTTTACGTTTTCTAAAAATTCAACCGAGTCACCCGCCGCCTGCTGCATTTCTAAAATACCGGTTAACCATTCACGGGTGCGCCCGCCCACATCCACCTCTGTGCCGGCATTTTCTTTATACAACCAATGCGCGGCGATACCGGTTTCTGCAAAATTATCCATTTCGCTGGTGCGAATTTGTACTTCAATGGGAATACCATGCGGACCAAATAAAACCGTGTGCAATGACTGGTAACCATTTTCTTTTGGTATCGCAATATAGTCTTTAAATTTTCCTGGTATCGGTTTAAATAAATTATGCACCGCACCTAATACGCGATAACAATCATCCACCGAATCAACCATTACCCGCATACCATAAACGTCAAAAATATTTTTATACGAAAGATTTTTCTCGCGCATTTTTTTATACAAACTATAAGGGTGTTTTCTGCGAGAACTAACTTCTGCCTCAATACTTAATTCATTTAAGCGAGAGCCCAGGCCTTTGTCGATCTTTTGAATCACTTCTTTTCGGTGACCCGCTTCCTCTAACATTGCATGCTCTAAAATACGATAACGCATCGGATACATGGCACGAAAACCTAAGTCTTCTAATTCTAGTCTTAGCGTATTTATACCCAATCGACGCGCCAAAGGCACATAAATATCTAAGGTTTCTTTGGCAATGCGACGACGTTTTTCCGGACGCATTACACCCAGTGTACGCATATTGTGCAATCGATCAGCAAGCTTAATTAAAATAACGCGAATATCACGCGCCATCGCCATTAACACTTTTTGAATATTAATGGCTTGTTGTTCTTTTTTATTTTTGAATTTGAATTCGGTGAGCTTACTAACGCCGTCGACTAACTCGGCAACATCATCGCCAAATTTTTCAGCGACTTCTTCTTTGGTAGCAGAGGTATCTTCGATAACATCGTGCAAAATAGCTGCACAAATACTTTTTGCATCCATGTGCATTTCAGCGAGAATACGCGCCACGGAAATGGGATGATAAATATAGGGTTCACCGGTTTGGCGAAACTGGCCTTCGTGGTATTGTGCGCCAAATAAATACGCCTGATAAACATCGCGCACCTGATCTGCGTTCATATAGTCTTCAACTATACGACACAAATCCGATATTAAAAATCGCGATGGATCACCGTATAAATCCTTTACATCAATCTCTGTCTGTTCCGGATTTATGGCCATGTTTTAAATTAACTCCATCAACATAACGCCTAAAAATGGAGTTACATTTCCTTGCTAATTTCATCTTCTGAAATTGCCGCGGGCATCATATTTAATTCTTCCGTTTTTTCATCCAGAATGCTTGGCGAAACCAAACCTTCTGCAATTTCGCGTAATGCCAAAACCGTTGGCTTATCATTTTCAATTTCAACTTGTGCATCAGCGCCCATCGCAATCTGGCGGGCGCGCTTTGCAGCAACCAGCACTAAATGAAATCGATTATCAACATTGGGCAAACAATCTTCTACGGTTAAACGTGCCATTTTTAATTCCTCAGTTTCTCGGATTTAACTTTCCGGGTTTAATTATCTATATTTAATTTTCTGGATTTAATTTTTCTTTGATCTAATTTAGTAATTCAGTTAATAAATTTTGCAATTTTTTCTCTTGCACAAGCTGGCGCAATTGATTTGCACTAAACACACTGGCGAGATCTTTTAAGGCGACATCAAAATCATCATTAACAATAATATAATCATACTCACCATAGTGCGACATTTCACTCACCGCATCCTGCATACGCCGATTGATAATTTCTTCGTTATCTTGCCCGCGATTTTGCAAACGTTCTTTTAGCGCTGGCAACGATGGCGGCAAAATAAAAATAGACACCGCATCAGTAAATATTTTTCGCACTTGCCGCGCACCCTGCCAGTCAATTTCTAAAATAACATCCTGACCCTGTCGCAATTGTTGCTCCACGTGCGATTGCGATGTGCCGTAATAATTGTCGAAAACTTTTGCATGCTCTAAAAACGCACCTTCACCCACCATCGACAAAAACGTTTGCTGGTCAACAAAGTGATAATCCACACCCTCTTTTTCGCCCTCACGTATTTTGCGGGTGGTGTGAGAGATGGAAACTTCAATCATTTGCGCCGCGGCCGTCAGCTCTTTTAGTAAGCTGGTTTTGCCGGCACCGGAGGCAGCGGAAATTATATACAATGTACCTTGAGTTACGCTCATTTTCTGCAGTTCGCCCCGATTAATTCTTCCCATACCCCATCACGAGCTAAAGCTGCGCGCCTACGAACAAAATCAAATGTAGATGCGCAGCTTTAGCTCGTGATGGATTTATAGTTTTTATTGCAATTTCTATAAGTGTTAATGATAACCTATTTAGTCGATTTTTTCACCTGCTTCTACCCCCGCTAATCTGCAACAAATATCGGTAATCGACGCGACCCCCAAGTGCCTGCCTGCGCCTCAAACACTCCGTGCAACTGACTACCACAGTTTTTGCAACGAGCACTTTCATCGAGTTGCCAGCGCCCCAGCTCATACCAATCTCGCTCAATCAATAATTCACCGCATTGATGGCAATAGGTGCTGGCGCCCGCCGCATCATGCACATTACCGGTATAAACATAATTTAAGCCGGTCTGCAACGCAATATTTCGCGCCTTATTTAAAGTAGTCGCCGGTGTTTTGCTTATATCGCGCATATTCCAATCTGGATGAAACGCACTAAAGTGTAACGGCACATTTGGGCCAAGATTTTCCAGTATCCACTCACTCATTTCATGCAGCTCCGCATCCGAATCGTTTTGCCCCGGAATCAACAACGTGGTAATTTCAAACCACACCGACGTTTCATGCTTTAAATATTGCAGCGTCTCCAACACCGGCTGTAAATGTGCACCGGTGAGTTTATGATAAAATTTTTCGGTAAAGCCTTTTAAATCGATATTAGCCGCATCCATTGCATCAAAAAATTCCACTCTGGGTTTTTTACAAATATAACCTGCACTTACCGCCACCGATTTAATACCCAACTCTCTACAGGCCTCTGCAACATCAATGGCATATTCATGAAAAATAACCGGGTCATTATAGGTAAAGGCGACACTTCTGCAATGATGCTGCTTTGCCTGTTGCGCTATCGTTTGCGGACTGGCTTTTGCCGCCAGCGTATCCATATCACGGGATTTACTCATATCCCAATTTTGACAAAATTTACAGGTTAAATTGCAACCCGCCGTACCAAACGATAAAACCGGTGTGCCTGGTAAGAAATGATTTAACGGTTTCTTTTCTATCGGGTCAATACAAAAACCACTAGAGCGCCCATAAGAAGTCAGCACAATTTGATTATTTTGATTGGCGCGCACAAAACACAAGCCACGCTGCCCCTCTTTTAATTTGCAAAATCGCGGACACAAATCACATTGTACTCGGCCATCGTTTAATTGATGCCAGTATTGCGTTTGCACTATATTATTTTCTGGATTTAACATCACAAATCACCCCGTGTATGCTATAAACTATAGTATCATTAATTAGCTGTCAAAATAATGATAGAATCCGACATATACATTCGTCCCGCTGCCGTTGCCGGCCAATTTTATGCAGCCGAACCGCAGTCGCTTTTAACCGATGTTTTGCAATATCTTGCTGACGTAAATCAACCCCTCAACATTAAACCAAAGGCGTTGATCGTTCCCCATGCCGGTTATATTTATTCCGGCCCCATTGCCGCCAGCGCTTACAAACTAATTGAACCATTTGCCACTCAAATCAAACAGGTTATTTTGCTCGGCCCCGCGCATCGTGTTGCACTTAATGGTGTGGCGACACCCGCTGCAGATTTTTTTAAAACCCCACTGGGTAATATAAAAATTAACACTGAATTTTGCAATAAAGCCGAGCAGTTAAACTTTGTGTCTAAAAATAAACTCGCTCATAGCGACGAGCACTCCCTGGAGGTACAGCTACCTTTTTTACAAACCATTTTAAACGACTTTCAGCTCACGCCCTTTGTCGTTGGGGACTGCAATAGTAGTGACATTGCTAATTTACTCGACTTATTTTTCGATTTTAATGAAACACTTTTTATAATCAGCACCGACCTCAGTCATTTCCATGATTATAAAACCGCCAAACAAAAAGACCAGTTAACCTCTAATGCGATTGAAGCATTACAAGCTGACAAAATATCCTACAATGATGCCTGTGGTCGCAATCCGTTAAATGGTTTTTTATCTCTGGCAAAACAAAAAAACTTACACGTTAAATTACTGGATTTAAGAAACTCTGGCGACACCGCAGGCGACAAAAATAGCGTGGTAGGATACGGGGCTTATGTCGCTTATTAACTACAGCTCTGAAGATAAAAATATTTTGCTGAATATCGCAAAACAATCCATAGAATATGGACTTAAAAACCAACAGGCATTACCTATTAGTTTAGAAAAATATAGCGCTGCATTACAAACAAAGAGCGCTAGCTTTGTTACCCTGAATTTAAACAATCAACTACGCGGCTGCATTGGCACACTCGATGCGCACCAGCCTTTAATTAAAGACGTTAGCGAACATGCTTATGCGGCAGCTTTTGAAGACCCGCGTTTTGAGCGCGTGACAGAAAGTGAAATGAATAAACTGAGTATTCATATTTCTATTTTAACCCCAGCCGTACCAATAAAATTTAATTCGGAAAATAATTTATTGTCACAGTTACAGCCAAACATTGATGGCTTAATTTTAAAATCCGGATTTCATAAAGCCACTTTTTTGCCGTCGGTTTGGGAGCAGCTAGCTTCACCTGAAAATTTTTTAAATCATTTAAAAATTAAGGCGGGATTAAGTATTAATGACTGGCCGGATGATATTGAAATTTTTCGTTATGAGACGGTTAGTTTTTGATTGGCTTTAATGCGGAACTAAAGCCCTACCTCCAATAACATGACGCTTAACTTAAGCGACATTGACCTCATCTCTTTAATATGACCGGTCTACTGAATATCTTGCCAAATCTTCTAATGCCTGTTTATATTCTGAATCCGGTAAATGCGCCAACTGCTGAATCGCCAACTCGGCTTCATTTTTAGCGGTTTTTTCCGTGTACTCAATTGCGCCGGTTTCCTTAATAGCCTGCATTACCGGCTCTAAATATTCCAGACCGCCTTCTTCGATGGCTTTGCGCACCACATCCGATTGCTCTTTTGTACCGTTACGCATCGCAAATATTAATGGCAACGTGGGCTTGCCTTCGGCCAAATCATCGCCGACATTTTTACCCATTTCTTCGCTCGACGAGCTGTAATCCAGTACATCGTCAATCAACTGAAACGCCGTGCCTAAATGCATGCCATAAGAAGCCATGGCTTTTTCTTCATCTTCGGGACGCTCGCATAACACGGCACCCAAACGTGTTGCGGCTTCAAATAGCTTGGCAGTTTTAGCGTGAATCACATCCAAATAACGCTGCTCGGTGGTGTCCGCATCGTGACAGTTCATTAACTGCATGACTTCGCCTTCGGCAATCACATTGGTGGTTTCGGCGAGAATTTGCATGACTTTCATACTTTGCAAATCCACCATCATTTCAAATGCGCGGGAATATAAAAAGTCACCCACCAGTACACTGGCAGCATTACCAAATAACGCATTAGCCGTTTCTTTGCCTCGGCGCAGCTCAGACTCATCCACCACATCATCGTGCAATAATGTGGCCGTATGAATAAATTCAATAATGGCTGAAAGCGTGTGATGAAGCACTCCCTCGTAACCATAAGCACGGGATGCCATTAAACTCAACATGGGGCGCAAACGCTTGCCGCCGGAGTTTACTATATAATGACTGAGCTGGTTCACCAACGCCACATCCGAGGCCAAACGTTGCTGAATCACATCGTCCACCGCCTGCATATCATCAGCTACCAGCACTTTTAACTTATCTGCTTGCATGTTTTATTGAGCACTTACTATATAATTAAGCGCTGAATTATGGTGTATCGCACCCCAAGTCTCAAGCCTCGACTGCCTTTAGCATCTAATATGTAGGTTTTTTTCAACAAAAACCCCATTTTGAATGCATTTAAGCTTGTTTATTGGCGCGCAAATCGCTACAATTCGCACCCTTTCTGAAATCAGAAAACTTAACACGCCCAATTTGGCACGAATTTTAGGAGTTATCCGGGATGTACGCAGTAGTTAAAACCGGTGGTAAACAATATAAGGTTACTGAAGGTGAATATCTGAAGGTTGAAAAACTGGAAGGCGCTGAGGGTGACTCAATTGAAATCGATCAGGTGCTTATGATCGCTGATGGCGATAAGCTAAAGATCGGAAGCCCAATGTTAGACGGTGGCAAGGTTACCTGCGAGATTTTATCTCACGGCCGTCACAAGAAAGTTCATATTATGAAGTTTCGTCGTCGTAAACATCATCAGAAATGCACAGGCCATCGTCAGTATTACACTGAAATTAAAGTAACCGGAATTGCCGGTTAATTAAGCCTGTAACAAGAGGATTTAGATATGGCACATAAGAAAGCCGCCGGTAGTACTAAGAACGGTCGCGAATCGGAAAGTAAGCGCCTTGGCGTTAAAATGTATGGTGGTCAGGCTGTATTAGCTGGCAACATTCTGGTTCGTCAACGTGGTACACAATTCCACCCCGGCAACAACGTAGGTATTGGCCGCGATCACACACTTTTTGCTAAAACAGAAGGCAAAGTGGAGTTTTCGATTAAAGGCCCGAAAAACCGTCGCACAGTGAGCGTGGTTGCTGCGTAAGACTCACGTCTTAGCAAACTCTAAAACCCTGCTCTTGATTATTCATGGCAGGGTTTTTTTATGCCTTCTCGATTTATATCATTAGGCTATAATTTTCTTAATCCATCGCGAACTGGAGCTCTTTCCTGCCGTAACATTATCGACAGCAGGAAAGTTATTCAGTCAACGTAAGGTGTAGCCACCTCCCAACCGGACATATTAAATGCGCTTTGTAGATGAAACTAAAATTCTGGTAATTGCCGGCGATGGCGGCAATGGTACAGTGAGCTTTCGTCGCGAAAAATATATCCCCCGCGGTGGCCCGGATGGCGGTGACGGCGGCGATGGTGGCAGCGTTTTTTTAGTGGGCAGCCACGATTTAAACACGCTTTCCGATTTTCGCACTATTCGCACCTACACCGCCCGCCCCGGCACCAAAGGTGCTGGCCGCGGTATGACAGGGCGAAAAGGTGATGACCTGTATGTACAGGTTCCTAACGGCACACTGGTTTATGATGTTAACACCGAGGAACTCATCGGCGACATCACCGAACACGATCAAAAACTATTAGTCGCTCAAGGTGGTTTTCACGGTTTAGGCAATACGCGCTTTAAAAGCTCGGTTAATCGCGCACCCCGTCAATGCACCGAGGGCAGCGAAGGTGAGCGCCGTGAATTACGTTTAGAATTAAAAGTGCTGGCGGATGTGGGGCTACTGGGTTTACCCAATGCAGGTAAATCGACATTAATTCGCGCGGTATCCCACGCCCAGCCTAAAGTAGCCAATTATCCTTTTACAACGCTGCACCCTAACTTAGGTGTAGTGAATGTGGGCCCTTCACAAAGCTTTGTGATTGCGGATATTCCCGGATTAATTGAAGGCGCAGCGGAAGGGGCGGGCCTCGGTGTGCAGTTTTTAAAGCACTTGAGCCGCACCCGTATTTTGCTTCATGTTGTAGATATTGCCCCCTACGATCAAGTTGATCCGGTAGAAAGTGTTGAAATTATTTTAAACGAATTGAAAAAATATAATCCCGAAATGCTCAATGAGCCTCGCTGGTTAGTACTCAATAAAACTGATTTACTACCCGATGAAGAAGCGGATGCTATATGCGATGATATTATCAAACGCATGAATTGGGGCGGGCCGAGCTATCGAATTTCGGCGGCGGGTAAAAAAGGTACGAAAAAATTAGTTTTTGATATTATGACGTATATTGAAGATGAAAAAGACAGGATAAAAACAGCTGAAGCGAATCCCGATTCGAATGTTGATGCTGAGCGCGAAGAATAAAAATAGATAACTCCCCCTTTAGAAAAAGAAGGATTGAGGAGATTTAAAATAACTCAGGCCAATATGCAATATTTTAGAGCATAAAAACCTGAAACCTTTATTCTCCTCGATCAGCCTTTTTCTAGCCCCAGATTCATTGGGGAAGGCATTAAAAACAAAATCATCAAATATGAAAACACGCCAACAACTTGCAGATTCTAAACGCTGGATCATCAAAATCGGCAGCTCACTGGTCACCGATGATGGTCGCGGGCTGGATGAAACCGCCATTAAAAGCTGGACTGCCCAAATTGCCAAACTGCGCGAGCAGGGCAAGCAGGTCTTGCTGGTATCATCCGGCGCTGTCGCCGAGGGCATGGTGCGCTTAAACTGGAACACCCGCCCCGATGCGCTGCACGAGCTACAGGCCGCCGCCGCCGTTGGCCAAATGGGTTTGGTGCAAACCTATGAAAGCTGCTTTAAAAATCACGGCATTTTAAGCGCACAAATTTTACTAACCCATGATGATCTGTCGGATCGTAAACGTTATTTAAACGCCCGCAGCACATTGCGCTCGCTGCTGGATTTAGGTGTCATTCCCATTATCAACGAAAATGATACGGTTGCTACCGACGAAATTCGCTTTGGCGATAACGATACTCTCGCGGCACTGGTCGCTAATTTGGTCGAGGCCGATGCCTTAATTATTCTCACCGACCAACAGGGGCTATATAGCGAAGACCCCCGTAAAAACCCTAATGCCGAATTCATTTCCTGCGGACAGGCTAACGATGCAAACCTGCACAAAATGGCCAGCAGTAGCGGCGGTGCGCTCGGTCAGGGCGGCATGAGCACCAAACTCAGCGCAGCTCAACGTGCGGCGCGCTCCGGCACTGCCACGCTAATTACCAGCGGTCGAAATATATCCCCACTGCTGAGTATTATTAGTGCCGACCAATCCGGCACATTATTATTACCCGATGAAGAACCGATGGCAGCTCGCAAGCAATGGCTAGCCGGGCACCTAAAAGTCAGCGGCAAATTAATCCTAGATAAAGGTGCCAGCGAGGTTTTACTCAGCTCCGGCAAAAGCCTGTTAGCGGTGGGCGTAAAGTCGGTTAGTGGTAATTTTGTGCGTGGTGAAATGGTGGCCTGCATCAGTCACAACGGCCAGGAAATTGCTCATGGGCTGGTTAATTATAATGTGATTGAAGTGGCTAAAATTTGCGGTAAAAGCTCAAGCGAGATTGAATCGGTACTGGGATATGTTGATGAGGCAGAGTTAATTCATCGGGATAATCTGGTGCTGGTTTAACACTAATTCACACAAACAAAACATAAAAAAAGGGAAGCCGAAGCCCCCCTTTTTTTATGACGGCAAATAAGCTTTAAGCTTACTTGTAGAAATCGATCATAGTTTCTAATGAAGACACTTTGATTTTGTCTGCATTGCCCGCTGAACCAAAGGCTTCGAAGCGTGCCTTACAGATGCCCTTCATTGCCGCAGTTGATTCTTTCAGGAATTTACGTGGATCAAAGTTAGATGGATTTTCCATCAGGTGACGACGTACAGAACCGGTTGAGGCCATCCGTAAATCCGTGTCAATATTGACTTTACGAACACCAGACTGAATACCTTTAACGATTTCTTCAACTGGCACACCATAAGTCTGCTTCATGTCACCACCGTGATCGTTAATAACTTTTAACCATTCCTGTGGAACTGAAGATGAACCGTGCATTACCAGGTGAGTGTTTGGCAGTTTTGCATGAATTTCCTGGATACGGTCAATACGTAAAACTTCACCGGTTGGCTCCTGGGTAAATTTATAAGCACCGTGTGAAGTACCAATCGCAATAGCCAGCGCATCAACATTTGTCTGCTCAACAAAGTCAGCTGCTTCATCAACAGAGGTTAACAGCATATCCAGGTCTAATTTACCTTCCGCACCGTGACCGTCTTCTTCACCCATTTCACCGGTTTCTAAAGAACCCAGACAACCTAACTCACCTTCAACTGAAACACCGCCAGCATGAGCCATTTTTACAACTTCTTTTGTTACTGCAACATTGTATTCAAAAGAGGAAGGGGTTTTCATATCCGCCTCCAATGAACCATCCATCATGACTGATGAAAAACCAGACTGAATAGAACGTAAGCAGACCGCTGGTTCTGAACCGTGATCCTGGTGCATAACAACTGGAATGTGCGGGTACATTTCAACTGCCGCAGAAATCAGATGACGCAGAAATGGTTCGCCCGCATAAGAGCGCGCACCCGCAGAGCCCTGCATGATAACCGGGCTATTAGCTTCGTCAGCTGCCTGCATAATAGCGTGAACCTGCTCCATGTTGTTTACATTAAAAGCAGGCATGCCGTAGCTGTTTTCAGCTGCGTGATCTAGTAGTTGGCGCAATGAGATTAAAGCCATGTTATATACTCCTTAGTATTAAGGTTTGTTAATTTAAAATTAAAAATCTTCTGTCGGCTCGAATGGTTTCGGGCCTTTTTGGTAATTTTTTAGCAACTATATTAATTTGCTGTTTCACATACATCGCCGATAGTGACGACTTTCATATTATTGGTTCCGCCACCGGCATCACCCAGCAAATCACCGCGGGTAATAATAATTCGATTACCATCATTCACTATGCCCTTCTCTTTTAAAAGACAGGCAACCGTCGAGCTAATATTATAATCACCCACCTGATCGAAATCGATACTGGTTGGGTACACGCCGCGATAAAGCGTAAGTTTACGACGTGTGTGGCGGTGACGTGTCATCGCGTAAATAGGAATACCCGAACTAATTCGAGACATCCACAATACGGTTGAGCCCGATTCAGTTAATGCGGCAATCGCATCCACATTTAAGTGGTTAGCAGTATACATGGTTGCCATAGCAAGTGCTTCGTCAACTCGCCCAAAAGTCAGCTCCATGCGGTGATCTGAAACTTTGGCACGTGGATGCTGCTCTGCCGATTCACATATCCGCCCCATTGCCTTAACCGTTTCTACCGGATATTTACCCGCCGCCGTCTCACCCGAAAGCATAACTGCATCGGTTCCATCGTGAACCGCATTGGCTACGTCAAATACTTCGGCACGGGTCGGAATTGAATTCTCAATCATCGATTCCATCATCTGCGTGGCAGTGATCACCACGCGATCCATACTGCGCGCCTTGGCAATTAAATCTTTCTGTACCGCGGGTAATTCCGCATCACCAATCTCAACACCCAGGTCCCCTCGGGCAACCATAATAACATCAGATGCTTCAATAATTTCATCAATACATTCAAGGGCTTCTGCTCGCTCTATTTTCGAGACGATTGCACCGTGGCCACCTGCATCGCGCAATAACTGTCGCGCTTGATGAATATCATCGGCAGATTTTGGAAACGAAACTGCAATATAATCTGCCTCTACTTTGGCTGCCGATTTAATATCTTCTTTATCTTTATCAGTTAATGCCGGCGCAGATAAGCCACCACCTTGTAAATTAATACCTTTTTTGTCTGATAAATAACCACTGTGTGCAACCGTGCAATTAATTCGTAAGCCGTTTACGCTATCAACATCCAATAACATGCGACCATCATCAAGCACTAATCGATCACCGGCTTTCACATCACCCGGCAAACTTTTATAGGCAATCCCTACGCCTTCTATGGTACCTGCTGCGGGATCTAATTCCGCATCCAGAAAAAATTTATCGCCTTCTGTTAAATAGACTTTTTTATCAACAAAACGCTCTGTTCTAATTTTTGGCCCTTGCAAATCGGCAAGCACACCAACAACGCGATTATATTTATCCGCCGCTTTTCTCACCATTGCAACACGGCCCTCTTGCTCTTCATGGCTGCCGTGAGAATAATTTAAACGCACAACGTCAACACCGGCTTTAACCAATCTATCGATGGTTGCTTGGTCGTCTGTGGCGGGGCCTAATGTTGCTACTATTTTGGTTCTACGCATCTTTGTTCTACACGGTTTGTGTAGAAACTCCTCTTTGTTTTTACTGCTCAATTACATTCTACTTCTATTTAATATTTACGGCGTCACTCATCGTTAACTAAAGCCAACCCCTACAAACGACATTGATCAATGTAGGAGCGAACTTCAGGTCGCGATTGTTTTTAGCCTTTTGCTCTTTCTTCTAAAATAGCAACCGCCGGTAATTCTTTACCTTCTAAAAATTCCAGGAATGCACCACCACCGGTTGAAATATAAGAAACCTTGTCAGAAATATTATATTTATCAACCGCGGCTAACGTGTCACCACCACCGGCAATTGAAAACGCAGGTGATTCAGCAATGGCCATTGAAATAGCTTTTGTGCCTTCGCCAAACTGATCAAATTCAAATACGCCAACCGGGCCATTCCAGACAATGGTGCCGGCTTTTTTAATAATTTCAGCCAGCTCAGCCGCAGAGTCAGGGCCGATATCAAAAATCATATCGTCACCTGCACATTCGTTTACAGGTTTTAATGTTGCTTCAGCGGTTTCTGCAAATTCTTTTGCACAAACGATGTCTGAAGGCACAGGAATTGATCCGCCGCGTGCTTCTGCATCTGCAGTTAATTTTTTCGCTGTTTCAACCAAGTCTTCTTCATAAAGAGACTTACCAACATTGTGACCTGCAGCTGCAATAAATGTATTGGCAATACCACCGCCAACGATTAACTGGTCAACCACTTTAGAAAGTGATTCTAAAACGGTTAACTTTGTTGACACTTTTGATCCACCCACAATCGCAATCATTGGGCGCGCTGGATTATCTAATGCTTTGCCTAGCGCTTCTAACTCACCGGATAGTAATGGGCCTGCACATGCCGTGGATGCAAATTTTGCCGCGCCGTGTGTTGATGCCTGTGCGCGATGTGCGGTACCGAATGCATCCATTACATATACATCACATAATGAAGCGTAAGCTTTTGATAATGCTTCGTCGTTTTTCTTTTCGCCTTTGTTAAAGCGGCAGTTTTCTAAAATAACCACTTCACCGTCTGCAATTTCTGGCGCAGAATCTAAATAGCCTGTAATTAATTTTACTTCTTTACCCAATTCATTCGTTAAGTAATCTGCAACCGGCTGCAAAGAAAATTCCGCTGCTGGCTCACCTTCTGTTGGGCGACCTAAGTGCGACATTAGCATTACTTTTGCACCGGCTTCAATACAGTGCTTAATCGTCGGCATAGACGCTTCAATACGTTTTGCACTGGTTACCTTGCCGTCTTTAACAGGTACGTTTAAATCCTGTCGAATTAGCATGCGCTTGCCTGCTAAATCTAAATCGGTCATCTTTATTACTGACATGGATTACTCCTAAAATAAATATTTATAATTTTAAAAACTGTTTGTTAAATTTTTTACTTAACAAAAAAATCTTTTTATAGCTGCAAACTTATTCGCAGCTACAACTTACTTCGCATTCATAAGAGCGATAGTGGTATCAATCATACGATTAGAAAAGCCCCATTCATTGTCATACCACGAACATACTTTTACTAAATTTCTACCGCTCACTCTGGTGAGCGTCGCATCAAAATTTGATGTGGTACTAGTGTGATTAAAATCCACAGACACTAACGGTGCATCACTATAATCAAGCACTTTGCCATCAGCTGCCGCCTTTATTACAGCGTTAATTTCTTCTACCGTGGTATCTCGACTGGCGGTAAATGTTAAATCAACCAGCGACACATTTATCGTCGGCACACGCACTGCAAAACCGTCTAACTTTCCGTTCAACTCTGGCACCACTAAACCAATTGCAGCCGCCGCGCCGGTTTTTGTCGGAATCATCGAGCTGGTTGCCGAACGCGCTCGACGTAAATCTGTATGATAAACATCGGTTAACACCTGATCATTGGTGTATGAATGAATGGTTGTCATTAAACCATTTTCAATACCGATTTTATCATTAAGCGGCTTAACCATTGGCGCCAAGCAATTAGTAGTGCAAGACGCATTGGAAATAACCGTATCGGCCGCCTTCAATGTATCGTGATTAACACCGTACACAATCGTCGCATCAACGCCATGCCCGCCGGGCGCAGAGATAATTACTTTTTTTGCACCGCCTTCAAGATGCAGCCTGGCTTTTTCTTTACTGGCAAAAAAACCGGTACACTCTAAAACAACATCGATACCCATTTCACCCCAGGGCAATTGGGACGGATCACGTTCGCCGAGTACCCGAATTTGATCACCATTAACGACCATGTAATCACCGTCAACATGTACCTCGCCGGGGAATCTTCCATGTGCGGTATCATATTGCGTAAGGTGCGCATTGGTATGTGAATCACCTAAATCATTCACCGCTACAACTTGCACTTCATCCGTACGCCCCGATTCATAAATGGCACGTAATATGTTACGCCCAATTCGTCCGTAGCCGTTAATAGCAACCTTGATTGCCATGATATTTACCTTTTAATTTGCCGTTATTAAAACCACAAATGTAATGAGTTTGACCTTATTATCATGTTTGATAATGCTGAGGTTTTTTCATTTAAACTTTTTTGCTAAATAAATTTTTAACGTTCTCTATTTAAGATTTGATGTAATTTAAAGTCGCTGGATTCCCGATACAAACATTCGGGAATGACGAAGTCAATTACACGGCAAAAAAATACTTGGCAAAACAGTTTAAAGGGCAAAAAATATTCCACCCTTAAAACTGTTAATGACCCCGCTGTTTTCACAACGAAGTCATTAACTAAGCGCAAGATTTTGTTCGAGAGCAAGGCGAAAGAATAATTTGAGATACTGAGCGCACGCCAGTGCGTGATGTATTCAAATTATTCCGGGCAACGTTGCTATCAGACAAAAGTTTCGCTTAGTTTGCTGCTACGTGCTCTACGAAACGAAGCATGTTGCAGGTGTAACCGTATTCGTTGTCATACCAGGATACTAACTTCACGAAGGTACCGTCTAATGCGATACCCGCTTCTGAATCGAAGATAGAAGAGTAAGAGCAACCACGAAAATCAGTAGAAACTACTTTTTCATCTGTGTAACCCAGCGTCTTAGAAATATCACCAGACTCAGAGTTAGCTTTCATTTCAGCACAAATTTCTTCGTATGTTGCTGGCTTGTCTAACTCCACCGTTAAGTCAACAACAGATACGTCAGAAGTAGGCACACGAAAAGCCATACCCGTTAATTTGCCGTTAAGTTCTGGAAGAACAACGCCAACGGCTTTAGCAGCTCCGGTAGAAGATGGAATGATGTTTTCTAAAATACCACGGCCACCGCGCCAGTCTTTCTGAGAAGGACCATCAACTGTTTTCTGTGTTGCAGTTGCAGCATGAACTGTCGTCATAAGGCCACGTTTGATGCCCCACTTGTCATTGATAACTTTAGCCATTGGTGCAAGGCAGTTAGTTGTGCAAGATGCCGCTGAAACGATTGCCTGACCTGCGTATTCGTTATGGTTAACACCGTAAACGAACATTGGCGTTGCATCTTTAGAAGGAGCAGATTGAACAACTTTCTTAGCGCCTGCAGTGATGTGTGCCTGGCAGCTTTCTTCAGTTAGGAAGAAACCCGTACAATCGATAACCAGCTCAGCGCCTACTTCATCCCATTTAAGGTTAGCTGGATCACGCTCTGCTGTTAAACGGATTTTTTTGCCGTCAACGATCATAGAATCGTTATCAGATGAAACATCACCCGGGAAGTTACCGTGAACTGAATCGTACTTAAGCATGTATGCCAAGTAATCAGGTTCTAATAAATCGTTAATACCTACGATTTCGATGCCTGGGAAATCGTTTGTTACTGCACGGAATACCATACGGCCGATACGACCAAAACCGTTAATACCTACTTTAATAGCCATTGTTATTTTTCCTCGGTTATTTATATTTAAATTAAAAATCTTTAAAAAACTTGTCGCTCCTGCGAAGGCAAGAATGACATAAATGAATTACATTACGCCTTCAACAGCCTTTACAACATTCTCTACTGTGAAACCAAATTCTTTAAACAGTTGATCTGCTGGAGCTGACTCACCGAAGTGATCAATACCAACAACTGCATCCGCATACTTATACCATGCATCAGTAACCGCTGCTTCAACTGCAACCGTTGGAACACCTTTAATTAATACTGATGATTTGTAAGCCGCATCCTGTGCATCAAAAACATTCGTGCAAGGCATCGATACAACACGTACTTTCTTACCCGACATAGCTTCAGCAGCACCCGTTGCAAGAGCAACCTCAGAACCGGTACCGATAATGATTGCATCCGGCGTACCGTCGCAATCTTTAAGAATGTAGCCACCTTTAGTGATATCAGCAATCTGTGCGTCTGTGCGTTGCTGGTGTGGAAGCCCTTGACGAGAAAAGATCAAGCATGAAGGGCCTTCTTTTCGCTCAGCCGCCTGCTGCCAAGAAACCGCAGATTCAACCGCATCACAAGGACGCCATACCGCCATGTTTGGAATCATGCGTAATGTAGGAATTTGTTCTATCGGCTGGTGAGTCGGGCCATCTTCGCCCAGACCAATTGAGTCATGGCTAAATACGAACAGACTGCGAATCTTCATCAGTGCTGCCATACGTAATGCATTACGCGCATACTCAGAGAACATCAGGAATGTTGCACCAAATGGAATTAAACCACCATGCAATGCAATACCGTTCATGATTGCAGACATACCAAATTCACGAACACCGTAGTTCAGGTAGTTAGCTTCTTCATTGTCGATCATTGGCTTATAACCAGACCATTCAGTCAGGTTAGAGCAACCCAGATCAGCAGAACCACCAAACATTTCAGGTAACATTGGAGAATAAGCTTCAATAGACGCTAATGACGCCTGACGCGTTGCAGGGCTTTTTGCTTCTGCATTTACTGATGCAATATAGTCAGCTGATTTAGCTGCCCAATCTGCTGGTAAATCACCCGCCATACGACGCTCGAACTCAGCTGCTAATTCAGGGAACTCAGCTTTGTATGCTGCGAACTTATCGTTCCATGCAGCTTCTGCGGCGGCGCCTTTTTCTTTAGCACTCCAACCCTGGTATACAGTTTCAGGTACTTCAAATGCGCCGTGATCCCAACCAAGCGCTGCTTTAGTTAAGTTAATCTCTTCTTCACCTAAAGGTGCACCGTGACATGCGTGGCTACCTGCTTTGTTTGGTGAACCAAAACCGATCGTTGTTTTACAGCAAATCATTGTTGGCTTATCTGTCATCGCTTTCGCCATTTCAGTTGCCTTGGCAATTGCTTCTGGATCATGCCCATCGACATCAGCAATGACATGCCAGCCGTATGATTCGAAACGCTTAGGCGTATCGTCTGTAAACCAGCCTTCAACGTGACCATCGATAGAGATACCATTGTCATCCCAGTACGCAATTAACTTACCTAAACCTAAGGTACCGGCGAGTGAACAGGCTTCATGGGAGATACCTTCCATTAAGCAACCATCACCTAAAAACACATAGGTATTGTGATCTACAATCTCGTGACCTTTCTGGTTGAACTGGCCCGCCATTGTCTTTTCAGCAATCGCCATGCCCACCGCATTGGTGATGCCCTGGCCTAATGGACCGGTTGTCGTTTCAACACCCGGTGCATAGCCGTACTCAGGATGACCCGGCGTTTTAGAATGCAGCTGACGGAAATTTTTCAGATCGTCGATAGACAGATCGTATCCTGTCAGGTGAAGTAATGAGTAAATCAGCATTGAGCCGTGGCCGTTAGATAAAATAAAGCGGTCGCGGTCAACCCAGTTAGGGTTAGCCGGATTATGGTTCATATTATCGTTCCACAATACTTCAGCGATGTCAGCCATACCCATTGGTGCGCCCGGGTGACCTGAATTTGCTTTTTGTACTGCATCCATACTCAGTGCACGGACTGCATTAGCAAGCTCTTTGCGTGATGACATAGGAGATTCTCCAATCAAGTTTTAAAATTTGCGTTGCTCAGACTTCGCCTCAGCAACAGGAATTTGATTAATCAATTAACGGCCTTAAAACTTACACCCTGTGTAATAGCCGTAGGGTTTACACCCACATTAATAAAGGGGCGCTATTTTCCCTTACTTCGAGGCATTCGGCAACTGTATCGTGGAATTACATTGGGGATATTAGGAATTTACGGCTGATTTTTACTAGCAAGCCCCATCGAAAAGCCGCATCAAGGGCTTACATTTCAATAAGTTAGCTGTATTTTGCCCCGCCTGAAATTATAAGCGTTTTTATTTACCTATAAGAATAATGTAATGAATCAGCACTCATTCGCCACCACAACCCCATTCACGAGCCAAAGCCGCTCCACCCTAAAGCTGTAGAATCGAGCCTTAAACTTACGATAAGCAGCGCCATGAAAAATCAATCATCCTTCCACTTAATCGAACAACCCATACTCGCAATTTGCTCAACCGGCCCTTTTCCGGTCTGTGCAACCGCTTTCATGCCTTCAAACAAATCCCGTCTAACATTCACAGCGGCCGCCTCTTTACGGCTTTCATCCAGGCGCCCCCGATATTGCAATTTCATAGCCGCGTTATAACCAAAAAAATCCGGTGTGCACACTGCCCCATAGGCTTTTGCCACCTGCTGAGTTTCATCCAGTAAATACGGAAAACCAAAGCCGAACTCATCCGAAACTTTACGCATATTCTCAAATGAATCCTCCTCATACTCCGCTGGATCATTCGACATAATCGCCACCGTATTAATACCCAGCAGTTTCAACTCGCGGGCATCACGCACAATCCGGTCGCGAATCGATTTTACATAGGGGCAATGATTGCAAATAAACATCACCAAAAGACCTTTTTCACCCACGCAATCTGCCAACGTCCAATTTTTACCGTCTACGCCGGGCAATGAAAAATCAATTGCCGGCAAATCAAAATCACACACAGGGGGTTGCAAACTCACCATTACACTTTCTCCTCATCACAAAATTTAAGTGTACTTTGCCACTTTTACCCCCGCAGCGTAAACCTATAAACACAGAGGCTATTAGCAGAGACCACCAATTGGCAAAATAAAATACGATTAACATGAATATCAGCCAGTTAAGCCTGCTCCCCAGGCAAACTTATAACTAAACGTTTTTAGGAGTGGGGCTTTAGCCTCGTTTTGAGCGAAACCAAAGTTCCGCCTCAGGCAATATCAAGCTTAACTTATCGCCACCAACCCTGGCCTCGATATAACTCTCCCTGTCAACCAACAAAACGCAAGACAACGCGCCAAAATATTTTCCATGGTCGGTATAGTCAAGCCCTTATACACATGTTACAATTTGGAGTTCAGCTTTAAAACCTTGTAATCGTTAGCGGAAGAACATGAGCCAGCAAAAAAAGCAGCCCAAAGCCCCAAAATCAACAAAGAAATCAACAACAAAAAAAGCGGATACTAAAGTAACTGCAGTTGAAAAACCCGGGCAGGAGCAAGGCACTCCAGAAGAAGCAACCAACGCGCCTCAAGACAAACAATCTCTATTGAAGCAACTCATTGGTAAAGGCAAAGAACAGGGCTACCTGACTTATGCCGAGGTAAACGATCATCTGCCGGAAGAAATTGTTGACCCGGAGCAGGTCGAAGACATTATCAACATGATTAACGACATGGGCATTACCGTCCATGAAGTAGCACCTGACACCGAGTCATTAGTACTAACCGATGCAAGCGCAACCGATGACACCGCCGCTGAAGAAGCCGCTGCCGCATTGGCCTCTATCGAAAATGAATTTGGCCGCACCACCGACCCCGTGCGTATGTATATGCGCGAAATGGGCACAGTAGAGCTGCTAACCCGCGAAGGCGAAATCTCCATTGCGAAACGCATTGAAGAAGGCATCAAACAAGTGATGCGTGCGCTGGCCACTAACCCACGATCGGTACATCAGGTTTTAAAAACCTACGAATTAGTTACCAACGATGAGGCCCGTCTCACCGATTTAATTAACGGTTTTCGCAGCGACGACAGCGACGAAATTGCACAGCCTGCATCAGGCCCGGCCGATGAGCGCGATGACAATGAAGAAGAAGTTATCGATACCGGCCCAGACCCCGAGCGCGCAAAAGAGCAATTTGCCTTACTTGAAAAGTCTTACAAAAAAACCTTAAAAGCACTCGAAAAGAAAACCAAAACAACGGCAAAGTGCCGCGAAGAAATGTCAGAATATTTTATGGAATTAAAATTTCTGCCGGTCATTATTATTGCAATGACCAAAGAACTACGCAGCACCATTGATCGCGTACGCGCACTTGAACGTCACATCTTAAATTTATGCGTAAACAAGTGCCACATGCCACGCAAAGCATTTATTCAATCGTTCCCAGAAAATGAAACCAATCAGAAATGGATTGACCAATACTTAAATGGTCACGAATACTCTGAAGCATTAGGCGAGTACGCAGCAGACATTAAACAAACCCAACTTAAGCTTTCGTTACTGGAAAAAACCTACGGTTTAGAAATTACCGACATCAAAGAAATTAATCGCAAGATGTCAATCGGCGAAGCCAAAGCACGTCGCGCTAAAAAAGAAATGGTGGAAGCCAACTTACGCCTGGTTATTTCGATTGCGAAAAAATATACCAACCGCGGTTTACAATTCTTAGATTTAATTCAAGAAGGCAACATCGGCTTAATGAAAGCGGTTGATAAATTTGAATACCGTCGTGGTTACAAATTCTCAACCTATGCAACCTGGTGGATTCGCCAGGCGATTACGAGATCAATTGCCGATCAGGCAAGAACCATTCGTATCCCGGTCCACATGATTGAAACAATTAATAAGTTGAATAGAATTTTTCGCCAGATGCTACAGGAAAAAGGTCGCGAGCCGACCCCTGAAGAACTCGCAGAAAAAATGGAAATGCCAGAAGATAAAGTTCGCAAAGTTTTAAAAATTGCCAAAGAACCTATCTCAATGGAAACCCCAATTGGTGACGACGAAGACTCAAACCTCGGCGACTTTATTGAGGACATTAACATTATGTCGCCCGTAGATTCAGCCACCGGTGAATCACTGCGTGAATCAACCAAAGATATTTTATCGACGTTAACGCCCCGTGAAGCAAAAGTATTGCGCATGCGCTTCGGTATCAATATGAATACCGACCACACTTTAGAAGAAGTCGGCAAGCAGTTTGATGTCACCCGTGAACGTATTCGCCAAATAGAAGCTAAAGCATTACGCAAATTGCGCCACCCATCGCGTGCCGAAAATTTACGTAGTTTTATAGGTGAAGACAATAACAACCATTAAAAAATAAAATTAACTTGTTGTTACGCACATTATATTTATAATGTGCGTTTTTTATGATTAGTTCATTTTTTAAAATATAAATTAATCAACATAAAATATTTTATTTCGTCATTTCTGCGACAAAAAATAAGGGCCCGTAGCTCAGTTGGTTAGAGCGTCCGACTCATAATCGGCAGGTCGAGTGTTCGAGTCACTCCGGGCCCACCATTTTTACCTCTTTCTGGAACATCCGATTCCAGACTGGTAGCTCCTCATAATCTTGTAAACCCCACATATCAAGCAGCGTTCA
>Ga0316207_10000337_pt1 | contig 83456 bp, 94 predicted proteins | sample 6weekpyrite_MG_FD_204943 | JGI IMG/M metagenome (GOLD analysis project Ga0316207, IMG submission 204943) | Microbial mat bacterial communities from mineral coupon in-situ incubated in ocean water Damariscotta River, Maine, United States -... | ecosystem: Environmental > Aquatic > Marine >...
GCGTTGCGGCAACCGGAGGAGAGTGGGAGGCATGGTATGTACAAGCTGCATATAAATTTGACAGCTCCAACTGGGAAGTTGCGATACGTCAAAGTCAATATGATACTCCACATGCCAGTGTAGATCGCGATCAAACGGCAATCGGAGTTAACTATGTTTTTGCAAGTAATTTCATTTCTAAGCTTAATTATGAAATTAATGAAAACCCAAATGCAGGCCAAACAGCAGGTGACCGTGTTCTGGTTCAACTTGCATATGGTTTTTAAGGAGGAATAGTCAAATGAATAAAAAATTACATAAAACAGTTAAACCAATAGTTGCGGCAGTATTTTTGCTTGCATCAACATCATTGTATAGCACAGGCTTTGCAGCAGAAAAACCAGATACAAAAGGAGGGGATGCTGGACGTGGTGCAAAGTCATGGGTAGATAATTGTATGCGCTGTCATAATGCTCGTGACCCGAAGGAGTTACGTGATGATCAGTGGATAACAACAACTTATCATATGAGAATTCGGGCAGGACTGACAGGCCAGGAAACGAGGGATATTATTGCCTTTTTACAAATGAGTAATTAACGTTATTTATCATTAATTACATCAGCCGCCATAATTCATGCTATGCATAGTTTATGGCGGCAACTATAATCGCTAATTATTATTCGTAATAACATTATTATGAATTTTTTTATTAAAAACATATCACTATAATAAACATGGATTATGGCACTAATCGTGATTATTACCCTTGAAACATCGTTCAGATGAAAAATAAAGTTAATAATAATGCTGTAAAAAAACTATTATTTTTTATCTTTTTTTTACTCTCTACGATATTAATTTTTTGGCTGGGATCTGAGCTAGGTTGGCTGAATATATTTGAAAATCAAGATGCCATTCAAGCTACTATAACGAAAGCAGGGTTATTTGGGCCGCTTCTTATTATTATTTTGATTGCAGCTGCAATAATCATAAGTCCAATCCCGAGCGCACCGATAGCGCTTGTTTCTGGCCTGTTATATGGACATCTGTTAGGAACAGTATATATTGTAGCAGGCGCATTACTGGGTGCAGTGCTTGCTTTTATGATATCAAGAAAACTGGGTTATGATTATGTCAGCAAAAAATGGCACAACAGGATTCCAAATGCGATTGTTGGCTCACAAAATACATTAATGATAATTGTGTTTGTAACGCGACTGGCACCCTTTATTTCTTTTGATGTGATCAGTTATGCAGCAGGTTTAACAAAACTTACTTTCTGGCGTTTCCTTATTGCAACATTAATGGGGATTATCCCTATTAGTTTTGTTCTTGCGCATTTAGGCAGTGAGATTAAAAATCAGGAGTTTGAAAGCATTGTAACTGCGATACTACTGTTAGGTGCAGTTACTATTATTCCTGCTTTATTTAATGCAATAAAAATAAGTAATAGCAAAGGTGATTGAATGAAAAAAGCTGGTGCAGTTTTTTTAATATTATTTTTCTCTGTTTTATTACTATCGTGTAGCGATAATGAAAATAATAATATGTTGTCAAAAGAGAAAATAGCGACCACTGGCACAGTTGCCAGTAATGACATTACACGATATGTTGATCCCGTGCAGTACTCTCAGGGGAGGCGTTTGTATATTTCAAATTGTGCAGTTTGTCATGGGGAAAATGGCGAAGGTGCCCTGAACTGGCGTCAGCCGGATGCAGATGGAAAAAATCCTGCCCCACCGTTAAATGGTACGGGACATACCTGGCATCATTCTGGTACTGCATTAGTTAATGTCATTAGAAATGGAACAGGCAAAATAGGCGGAAATATGCCCGCATGGAAAGACAAAATTTCAAATGATGAAATAAAGTTGATTTTAACGTGGGTCACAGCACAATGGCCTGATGAACTATATGCGGCATGGTATAATCGCTTCCATAAAAGAAGTAATTTTTAACCCTACAAAATCAGGAGTAAGTTATGTACGGATTTAGCACAACATTTTCAGGTAGTTTCGATGATGCAATCGCTAGGGTGACAGAAGAGCTGTCGAAAGAAGGTTTTGGTGTTCTGACTGAAATTAATGTTAAAGCAGTGATGAAGAAGAAATTAGATATTGATAAACGTCCTTATACGATTTTGGGTGCGTGTAATCCAGTATTGGCAAATCAAGCCATTACAGCGGAACCTGATATTGGTTTGTTATTACCATGTAACGTTTTAGTACGTGAAGAAGAAAATGGTTCTATTACCGTTGCATTTATGGATCCTTCAGCCGTATTAACGCTAGTTGAGAAAGACGATGTTAAAGAGTTGGCTGCTGAAGTGCGTGGAAAACTCGAACGTGTGCGTGATGCGATATAAGCTATAATGGTGGCATATATTGTAAAAAAACCCGCTTTACGCGGGTTTTTTTTACATCTTTTTAATATGGATTAGTTGTACGATTTGTTAGGTTTACTATACTCCTAAGTGTCATAGTTGATACGATGGAGTGTATGTTATGAAAATTTTAAATTCTGTTGTTAACTTAATAGTTCTTATACTTTTTGTCGCCGTATTATTTCCAACAAACTCTGAAGCGATCCCTGCCTTTGTCCGTAAAACTAACATGGCATGCAGTGTTTGTCATACAGCCTGGCCAGCATTAAATGCGTTTGGTCGCCAATATAAGGAACATGGTTATCGGCTGGGGCACCTGGAGGCACCAAGTACAGTTATTAGTAAAGATTTGAAATGGAATGAGTCTCTGCCTGTTTCGGTTATGCTGGTTTCGCGCCCTTATGACAAAAAGAAAAGCGGTAAAAGTAAGATCAGAGCATTGCATGAGGTTGAGCTGATGGTCGCAGGTCCGATGGGTGAGCAATTTTCCGGGTTTATAGAGATTGAAGCTGAAGATGAAGTCACGAATGGAATTGGCTTAGATACGGGAGTGAGCAGTGCCGCCTTGACCTATAGTCTGGATGAAGCGGCGCATGTACAATTTTCCTGGGGCAGTGCTACCTGGTTTGATCCTTACAATAGTTATAGTAATCACTTACGTATGACGCGCGGCGCAAATGCCGCTATAGATCAAAGTTTTGGTGGCGCGGATAACGGCGGTAAGTTGAAAAATTCTCGTCAGAATGTCGCAATCTATGGACGGCTTGCCTCCAAGTTTTTTTATGGTATGGCAATCAGTGGTGACGCGAGTGACTCTGAAGGTGTTGATGGCAATACAGTAACTGCGCGAGTGGTTTATGATATTGTGCCTTCTTTATCAATTGGCGCATTATCGGTAAGTGGTACCTGTTCTGTTAATGCAGGCAATTGTCTCGTTGATCGTAAATACCGTCGTAGCGCAATTGATGTGCAATCAGAAGTAGCTAACTTTACGATTAATGCTGTTGCTCTGGCGGCCAAAGATGATAATAGTACCGCTACGGCAACGGTTAAGAATGATGCCTATTATGTACAGGCCTTGTATACCGTTAAAGATGGAGCTCGAGCAACCTGGGCGCCATTGCTTCGCTACGATTCATATGAAAAAACCAACGGCAGCGAGAAAGTTAATGAGTTAACCTTAAGTATTAATTATTATATAAATGAAAATGTCCGCAGCATGTTGGAGCTTTGGAGTAAAGACAGTGATATCAGTGCGAACGATGATGACAGGCTAACATTACAGTTGTTTGCTTCATTTTAAATATCAGGTGTATGAATAAAGACTGTAGTTAACACTGCAGTCTTTATTTTACGTATATGTCGGGATTTTCATGAAAACGCTCCTGACAACGGCTGGAACAAAATGTATAACGTTTATTACTGTAATTACTAAATATTGTTGCCTTCCATTGATCAACCTTCATACCGCAAACAGGATCAACTGCCCAGGCGTGCTGTTCTAGCTTACGATCATGTAACTTGCCATCCTCTAACCATAATATTCTGTCGGCTATTTCTTCAACTCTTGGATCGTGAGTAACCAGTAAAACTGAATATCCATGATCTCGTGCCAGATCATGTAAAATCATCATTACTTCTTGTCCTGTCTCAGAATCAAGGTTTCCAGTTGGTTCATCCGCGAGTATTAACTTAGGTTCATTGATAAGAGCTCGAGCGATCGCTACGCGCTGTTTTTCCCCGCCAGAAAGTGTATGGGGTAATACATTTCGACGATGTTCTAAGTTGAGTTGTGTAATTAATTTATCTGCATGAACTTTTGCTTTAATTGTTCCTCCTGGTCTTAGTTGCGCAGGAAATAAGATGTTTTCTTCAACGTTAAGAGCTTCAAGTAAATTAAAGGATTGAAAAATAAAGCCAATATTTAATGCGCGTATTTCTGGTAGTTTTGTTTCTTTTAATTCAGTGATATTTACATTATTAATGTAAATAGCTCCCTTGCTTGGCTGGAGTAAAGCTCCTAGCATCGAGAGTAACGTTGTTTTTCCTGAACCGGATGGTCCCATAATGAGAACAAGCTCACCGGATTTAATATCGATAGAAATATTATCAACTGCACGTACTTCAGTGTGACCACTACCAAAATATTTTGATAAATGAGAGGCCTTTAAAATAGAGTTATTCATAATATTTCCTTTAAACATGAAAAGCTGTTGCAGGATCAAGTCGTAATACCATATAGGCTGGAATTAATGCGCCTACAATGGATACGATTATTGCAATTAAACCAAGTTGTAGAATAGCTGTGATTGAAACTAATACGGTGAGTTGTGGGATAAGTTGCGGTAATGTTGGAATGATGAAAATAGCAAAAGCGGTTGCTAAAATAAAACCTAATAAAGTGATAATAATTGATTGAATAGTAACGCTATATAAAACTGTTCGATTACTTACACCTAATGCTTTTATAATCGCGAGCTCTTTTCGTTTTCGCATTATCAGGGAATATGAAGTAAAACCAACGATCAATGCGGCAAGCACTGAACATATGATGGTCATCATAACAATAATCTCTACGCCCATTTGTTTTGCCATCGCTAAATCATTTGCAATAAATTCTTCATGTGTCAGTGCATTAATTTTATCGACATCATTTTTAATTTTCCGGGATAATTTTTTAGCATCAATGCCTTCTTCTGCATCTACCAGTAAATAACTGTAAGTTCCGGAAGAAGACAGGATGTCATCAAGATTAGAGAAAGGAACAAAAAGAACGGTATTGGCAGATGAAAAAGTACCTTTAGTTAATCCTGTGACGGTAAAATCTTGATCTATAATTTGTAGCGAATCACCTATTTTAATATTTCCAATTTTGGATAAAACATCGGGTATGAGTACTTCTCCAGAATTTTTAATTTGTCTGCCCGCAGCCATTTCCCAGGGGCCGGCACGCTGCGCACCAGGTAATAAACCAACAATAAAAGCAAACATTTCTTTATTGTTTACAGTAATAATACTGCTTGTGTATAAAATCGGTGTGACTTTTTTTACACCTTCAATTTTTTCTATTCTTTTTGCTTTCCAATCCCAGATAAATGACATTGCCATATGCATATTACCTACACCACTTTGCATTACCCATATATCCGGTTTCATATTGTCAGGATAAGCGACGACTTGTACAGATTCGCCGCGCCAAACAGAATCAAAAAATATAACTAAAATAAAGGCGCTGGCAATTCCAAAAGCGCTTCCTAGTAGGTGGCCGCGCTGCATGAATAGCGATTTCCATGACCATTTAAACACTTCTATTCTCCCTGAAAAGCCAGTAAAGGATCCGTTCTATGAATACTTCTTAGTGGAATCATTGCTCCAATAAAAGCAAAGATTAAACTGGCTAACATGGACTGAAAAAATACATTTGGATAAAATATTTGAAATAAATAAATTGGAAAAGCATCGTGAATAAATATAGCGAAAGACTGAGCTAATATTGCACCTGTTGGTATAGCAAGTAAGAGTAAGAATAAAGATTGAAATATGACAGCATGAAATAATTTCTTAAAAGGGAATCCCAGTGCTTTTAAAATCGCAAAACTTTTGATTCGGCTACGAATATCTGAATACATAATTAAACCAACTACCAGCATACCAATGATATAACCAACAGAAACTAACAGACCAATAATTGGGGCGTAAAACGTTTTGCCCATATTTTTGTCTCGCTCTGCAATTTGTGACGGTGTAAAAATGTCAACGAAAGGAGCGCGAGCTTCAATTTGTTGCTGGATTTTTTTATGATCAAAAGCAGGATCTATTTCCAGTAACATATAGCTTAATAGTGGAAAGGTACTGAGGTCAGGTGCTATTTCAGATTCAAGAAATAAATCTAACATGCCATCATAACTTATAAAGGCGAGTGGCATCATAAAAGCAGCTTCTTTGGTAAAACCTGATATTCTGAATTCAAAGTCTGTGACGAAAAATTTATCACCAATTTTAAGGTCATATTTTTTTGCCAGCGATATATCGATAACAATATCATTGCTTTGTTTAATATTTTCACCCTTGATTATTGAGGACGGGCCTCCCCATGTGTCATAGACCAAAACATAAACAGGAGTACGAATATTATTTTTATTGTAAATAATGGGTAAAGAAGTGATGGGATGGGCATTAATAATTCCCTCTACTGACTCAACTTCTTCTCTGGAAAGTTGCGGGATTGATGAGCGTACAGCAATAAAGTTGGTAACACCGGATTGTGTTGCGATAAGATCTGCTTTTCTATTAAGAACGAGTTGTTCAAGCTGATAATATTGGCCTTGTTCAAACCCCTCAAGTATCAAAATGACAGCAATGACACTGCCCAGAGCTATAGCAGTCAGGAGTGTCCGCCAGCGGTCAAGTTGCAGTTGTTTCCATGCTAGTTGAAACATATTCATCCGATAAAAAATTAGTAACCCAACCGTTCAAGTATAGACGATGCTGAAACTAATGTGTTTGATATTAAACATAAATGTCTGTTATCAGACAGTTTTTTCCTGAAGGTTAGGCTAAAAGTTCAATAACTTATTGATTATAAACATTCATTATTTTTGGCAAGTGACTTGCTATAGAAAAGGAGAAAAATATAAGCACATTATCCGGGGAGTATCATGAAGCATAAGAATACACTTTTAAGTGGTTTAAGTTTAATCGGAAGCATAACTGTTTTTTCTGCGGTGGCCGCTGACAATGAAATACCTGCAATACAGGTTGAAGCAGATAAAATTATTGATGCAACAACATCAACCCTAAATTTAGATAACAGCTTTTCTGCCGATGGTGGGGAGCTTTTATTGCAGACGCCTGGTGTTTCCGGGGTGAAAATGGGTAACCATGGTGTTGATCCTGTTATTCGTGGGCAAAAACACAATCAATTAAATATTTTACTCGACGGAGCATTTGTTCATGGTGGTTGTCCTAACCGAATGGATCCACCGAGTTCTTTTGCTTCAGCAGAAATTTATGATCAGGTAACAGTCTTAAAAGGCGTACAAACTTTAATTTATGGTTCTGGTGGATCCGGCGGAACCGTTTTATTCGAACGTAGCGTTCCAAAATTTGAGAATGAAAAAACTGTTAACACTAAAGTAGGTGCAGGATATCGCTCTAATGGTAAAGCCTGGGATATTTTTGCAGATGTTGCAGCCGGAAGTGAAGATGGATATGCCCGTGCTTCAGCAACCACTAAAAAGGCAGAAACATATAAAGACGGGGACGGTAATGATGTGCGTTCCGGCTATTCAGAACAGTCACTTATGGCAAGTTTAGGTGGAAAATCAGACGGTGGTACAAAATATCGATTCGATATTGATGCAGTACGTGGTACAGATATTTTATACGCCGGCGCCAATATGGATTCCCCACAAGCCGACAATGACAGCTATAAATTATCAATCGAGTCAGCAAAAGTTGCGATGTTTGACACAGTGAAAGCTGAAATATACCGTTCAGATGTTACACATGATATGGATAATTATTCATATCGTACAAGTACTACGTGGATGCGCGTACCGTCAAAATCAATAACCGATGGTGTACGGCTTAACGGTGACATGATTTTAGGGCAAGGTGATTTAACGCTTGGTGTCGATTATAAAAAGGGTGATCGTGATGCAACACGTTATGGTGGACTAGCAGGAACAGTACCAACCAATTCAAATGCATTTATGTGGCCGGGTGTAGAAACAGATCAAGCGGGCTTATTTGCTGAGTACCAGGGTGATTTTAGTAAAGGGAATCGTTATACGGCGGGTATGCGCTTAGATAAAGTTAACACGAATGCAACAAAAGCTGCACTAGCGGCCGATTCAGGTGCTATAGCAAATAACTTATATAATATGTATTACGGGGTTAGCGCGAGTAAAAAATCTGAAAATAATGTCAGCGCGTTATATCGTATGGAACATGACTTAAGTAAAGGTAATATGCTTTTCTGGGGAGCGAGCCGTACTGTTCGTACCGCAGATGAAACAGAACGTTATCTTGCTGCTGGCAGTACAACAGCCTCAAAAAGATGGGTAGGTAATCCGGATTTAAAACCGGAGGTGCATGCTCAGCTTGATGTTGGACTGAATTTTAAAGGGAAAAAATCCAAGTCTTCTGTTTCAGTTTATTATGACAACGTTAGTGATTATATTTTACGCGATCGTGCTCACGGCCAGGAAGGCATTAATCAAACTGATAATGCAACAATTTATAGAAATGTCGCGGCTGTACTTTATGGTATCGACTATGACGCAAGTTACAAATGGTCAGATAACTGGCGCAGTAATTTTACCGCTGCTTATGTTCATGCACATAATACATCAGATGATCGGGTGATTGCGCAAACACCACCATTAGAAGGTACAGTGTCTTTAGAGTACTTTAATAATGACTGGATAGTTGGAGCAGATGTGCGTTTAGTGGATGAGCAAACCCGGGTTGAGGATGATATTACTACAGATAGCGGATTAGATGCCGGGCCATCAGAAAGTTTTGCAGTATTGAATCTATATGGTTCTATAAAGCTGGGTAAAAAAGGTGATTTGAAAGTAGGTGTTGATAATGTATTAGATAAAACATATGCTGAGCACTTAAATAAACCGAGTGCCTTTGATACTTCTGTTGTCCGGGTTAATGAAGCGGGTCGTTCTGTCTGGACAAGAGTTTCTATGAAGTTTTAATCCTTTATACAGTACTCTTATTAAACAAGCCGCTATCATCATAGCGGCTTGTTTATTTGAGTCATATATTTTTATGTGATTTTTGATTTTTTGTGACACTTAGCAATAAAAATAATAATGTTGTATCACTGCTTATATCTTTATTGATTCATTCGGCAGTTTTTATCTATGTATCAAACTCTTTTCTCATCGCCAGTCAGGCGCAGGCTCCGATTTATGATAAAAATATTTCTATAACTTTATTACCTGTTAATAAAAAACTAAAAGATAACGTTGTTGATGCTGAAACAGTAAACATCAAAAAAATTGCAGAGAAAAAAACAGAGAAAAAAAAGCAAAGCGTTCAACCTGAGCAGAAGCAGGCAACGGCACAAAAAAAAGACGCTGAAATTAAACGAGAAAAAACCAAAAAGTCTTTATCTGTACGAAAAAGTTATATCTCAACATTGCTGATGCATATAGAAGGCTACAAACGTTATCCGGTTTCAGCCAGAAGACGTAATATTGAAGGAGATATTAAGGTTGCTTTTCACTTATTAGATGATGGAAGTATCTCAGAGTTAAGTGCAAGTGGGGGTGCCAGGGCTTTACGTCTGGCAGCAATGCGATCAGTAACAAATGCGTTGCCTTTTCCTCCGTGCCCGGAAAAATTCAATTGTTCAATGCAGGTAAATTTTGTGATGAAATATAAATTACGTTAATTGCTCAGGCAGTCTTAATTAATGTTGTTATATATTAGGTCCATTGTTATTTCTTCTCCCTTTTCTACTGAGCGAATTTGATTCAGTTCGGCATGTCGGTTTACAAGATAAGCACAGGTAGCAGAGATCATGCCCTGATCCTCAGTCTCAATACCATAAAGTAAATTCATCGCAACATAATTTGCACGCTGAGATTGATCAGGAGAAGAAATAATTTCACCGTTAATCTCAATGCCATTATCCATATCAAGATCCATCTTATCCATGAATTGTCGTTGTTTTCCGGGGTGGCGTGTATTTTTATCGTATTGAAGAACTTCTTCTCCATTAATATACACTGTAAGTGTTGCCATCATATTAGTCCTGGTATTCGTCGTATTGTGGTAAGTTATCGCAAATGTTTTCCCAGTTAGCCTTAGAAGCCACAAAAATATGCGCTTCAGGCTCTTCACTAATCTCTGATTCAATGGTGCCTAAACGAATACGAATATTGTCAGATAACGTAGTGTCTCTGCTCATAATGGGGGATCCACATGTTTTGCAAAATGATTTTGTTTGTGTTTTTGAGGAGGAGTAATGGCTTAAATTATCTTCACCAGAAATAAAACGAAAATCATCTTTTGCCACGTTGGCATTGGTTGCAAAAGCACTGCCCTGTGCTTTTCGGCAGAGTGAACAATGACAATAAACAATGTCTTTAATACCCTTCTTCACATTGAATTTTACGGTGCCGCATAGACAGCTTCCCTGGTACATATTGACCTCGTAACTTAAAAGTAAATTATGACGTAATTCTATAAGCCTTTATTACTCTGTTACAAGCCGGCTGTTGTAAATGATGGTCTATAAAAGCACTTTTAAGGCCGTGGTCATAGATATAGTAATAATTACTCACTTAATAAGCATGAAATATTCATATTTATCATATAGATAAGATAAATGGTGCATATTTTTATAGTCTAATAGTAAATTAAAGTTTACGAATAATTTGTCGATAAAATGAGTGATATGAGGCGGATAAAGTTGCTATATAACAGGAGCTAACAATGGACACGATAGAAAAATTACTTGGAAACAAGGAGAGAAAAGTTTGGACGGTAACGCCAGAAGACACTGTTTTTGGTGCAATTAAAATGATGAATGAAAAATCAGTAGGTGCACTGCCCGTTGTTTTAAACGATAAATTGGTGGGTATTATTTCGGAGCGTGATTATACGAGAAAAGTAATTTTGGAAGGTCGTACATCTAAAGAAACACAGGTTAAGGATATTATGACGGAAAAGGTTTTTCACGCCAAACCGAACCAACAAATAGAAGAATGTATGTATTTAATGACAGAGCATAAGATCCGACATCTACCCGTCGTCGATAATGGAAAATTAAGCGGCATGATTTCGGTTGGTGATGTGGTTAAACATGTTATTTCAGATCAAAAATTCAAGATTGAGCAGTTGGAACAAAATATTTCCTGGGGTGAGTCATACTAATTATTGTTTTTACTTAAGCCAGGTATTTCTAATACAATAAGGGAATGGAAATACTTAAAGCCCCACAGGGCGAATTTAAACTCACTCGATATCCTGTTCGAAAAAAAGAATTGCTGCGTGCATGGGATGCCGCAGATGAATATTTATTAAACCATTTTCATACTGACGAGGATGAGAGTAAAGTATTAAAGCTTTTAATCATTAATGACGGTTTCGGTGCGTTAAGCACAGTACTTGCAAAACATCATATTACATTGTGGACCGATTCTTTTTTGACTACGAGAGCGGTTAGCCAAAATTTTTCCAGTAATGAAATAGAAGCCAATAAACTTATAATAAAAAACAGCATTGAATCTGTAGAAGGTGATTATGATTATATTTTGATCAAAGTCCCTAAAAGCCTTGCTTTTCTCGAAGATCAGCTTGCTCGTATTAAACCGTATATTTCCTCGACGACAAAAATTATTGCAGCTGGTATGGCGAAATCTATTCATACCTCAACACTAAAATTATTTGAAAAATATATTGGTGAAACTAAAACATCACTGGCAAAGAAAAAAGCACGCCTGATTTTTTCTCAGGTTGATTCAAATATTAAGGTACAAAAAAGCACCTTCCCAAAGTCTTTTATACTGGAAGGAACAGAATATAATATTATCAATCACGCCAATGTTTTTTCGCGCGAAAAACTGGATATTGGTACGCGGTTTTTTTTACAGCATCTTCCCCAGTCTGAAAAATACAAAACAATCATCGATCTTGCCTGTGGCAATGGTGTGGTCGGTTTGCTTGCTGCTAAGAATAATCCATCAGCATCGGTGTTGTTTATTGATGAATCTTTTATGGCGGTAGAATCAGCGCGCGAGAATTTTGCCAATGCGCAAGATATTAATAACAAAGTAGAATTTTCAGTGAATGATTGTTTGCAAGATGTGGCAAAAAATAGTGCCGATTTAATTCTAAACAACCCGCCTTTTCATCAAAATAATGCGATAGGTGATGAAGTGGCATGGCAAATGTTTTCGCAGTCATTTGCAGTTCTAAAGCCAGGGGGCGAGTTGTGGGTGATAGGAAACCGGCATCTGGCTTACCATATTAAACTAAAAAAACTCTTTTCTAATTGTAAGACGGTTGCAGCGAATAAAAAGTTTGTTATTTTAAAATCAATTAAAAAATAAAACTTGCCTGAATCGTTTTTAGTAGATTAAAACTATAAAATTAAAGTGAATGTTTTTTCATTCGGTAAAGTAATGCGCTGCGGGTTAATCCGAGCAAACGAGCGGCTTTACTTTGATTGCCGTGACTTTTATCCATGGCCTGATGAATAAGTTGTGCTTCAACCTGTTCAAGAATGACACCGCCATCGGGCAGCGCAAAAGGATTGTTGGTTTTTGTTTCTGCTTCAGTCTTTATTTCATGGGGTAAATTTTCTACAGTAATATTTTTCCCGCTGAGTAAAACAACCATGCGTTCACAAAAATTTTTTAGCTCGCGTATATTTCCCGGCCATGTATATCGCTGGCAATGTTCCATGGCCTTAACACTATAACGCGGAACGTCCAGACAGTGTTTAGCGGCAAGTTGCGCAGATAAGTGATTAATTAAAAGCGTAATATCTGATTGTCTTTCGCGTAAGCTCGGTAAAGTGAGCGGCACGACATTTAAGCGATAAAATAAATCTTCACGAAAATTTCCTTTTTTCACCTCTGCATATAAATCACGATTCGTTGCAGCAATAACACGAACGTTGATTTTTTCTGTCTTCGTCTGGCCTATGGTTTGACATTCACCGCATTCTAAAAAGCGCAGTAGTTTTGCCTGAACATCGAAGGGCAGTTCACCGACTTCATCAAGAAAAAGTGTAGCGTTGTGTGCAGATTGAATACGGCCCTGTTGATCGTTGGTTGCACCAGTAAAGGCACCTTTAGAATGCCCAAAAAGTTCAGACTCGGCTAAGGCTTCGGGCAAAGCCGCGCAGTTAATCGTCACGAGTGGGGCGGCATTGCGCTTGCTTTGAGCGTGAATATATTTTGCCATGAGTTCTTTGCCAGTGCCGCTTTCACCCTGAATTAAAACGGTGACATCGGTGGCGGACATAATTTTTGCTGTGCGTTGAATGTTTTCGAATTCAACCGACTGGCCGAGCATATTGTGTTCTATATGTGTTTTCATAGGGCTAACTTTATTTCAGTTTTCAGTACTGTGTTCATGATGTAGGTCATGATTTTCTGCATTATGGCTTGAATGTAATAGTGCTAGATATCCGGTGCCCAGCGCCATCAAAATGATGATCACGCCCGCACTTGTCCGCACATAAGGACTTCGAATAAGCCTTGTCAGCCATCCGGTTAATATACCTGCTACCATCACGGCTGGCAAAGTTCCTGCGCCAAAAGCAAGCATTAGCAGGGCGCCATCTTTTGCGTTGCTTGCAGTAACCGACCAAATAAGCGCGGTATACACCAGTCCACAGGGCAGCCAGCCCCAGACCGCGCCAAGTAAATAAGCATGTAAAGGGCTTTTAACCGGGATCAACTTTTGGCTAATGGGCTCGAGTTTTTTCCAGACGGGTTTGCCGATGCGTTCAATGCGGGCAAAAGCCGGAAACCAGCCAGCGAGATACAGGCCGATACCCGTCATTAAAATACTGGCAAGTAGTTGTAAAACCAAATGCCCGTATGTGGGTAAAAATTTCATGATACCCTCACCCAATGCACCCACCAGGGCACCTGCGAAACAGTAGCTGCTGATACGGCCAAGGTTGTAAGCAGACACATAGGGAATTAAACGCCAGCGATTATTTCGAATACGCTCAGGTAGACTAAAGGTCAGCGCACCAATAATACCGCCACACATACCGAGGCAGTGAACCGTGCTAAAAAGGCCGACAAAAAAGGCGCTGATGAAAGTCACTTCCATAATATCTATAATCGTATTTTCTTTATCTTTTGCAGTAATATTAAGTTTATCATTGTCTCAGTTTAATGCCTGCTTTGTTTTTAGCGTTGTCTGAGTAAATATACATAGTGAGTTTTTTTAATTTAGTGACTTATAAATAAATCTGGCGATCAGTTTGAAAATATATATAAAAAACATGGTGTGTGAGAGATGTAATTTAGCCGTGACATCATTATTGGATGAGATGAATCTGAAATGGAGTTCAGTGGCGCTAGGTCAGGTGGATTTCGGCGAACAGGATGTAACCGGAAAAACTCTGGACGAATTGAGATTAAGGCTTGAGGGTCTCGGCTTTGAATTACTGGACGATAAGAAAAGTCGTTTAATTGACAAAGTTAAAACATCCATTATTGAACTGGTGCATGGAGAAAATTTACTGCAAAAGATAAAGCTTTCGGACTACATCACAGAGCAGGTTAATCATGACTATAATCATGTCAGTCATTTATTCTCAAGCACAGAAGGTATTACCCTTGAGCAATATGTTATCAATCAGAAAATCGAAAGAGTAAAAGAGCTGCTTATTTATGATGAGCAAAGCATGACAGACACCGCTTATCAATTAGGTTATAGCAGCCTTGCTCATTTGAGCGGGCAATTTAAGAAAAACACCGGCATGACACCCAGTCAATTTAAAAAACTCAAAGATGTAAAGTTTAGAAAAACGCTGGATAAGGCGTAATTAAAATAAATAATATAAATTATTTTTGTAATTATATAACACCGATTTCGTCATGGCGCGTTATATTTACAGCACAGAAAAATTAATCGGGAACAATTATGGCAGTAAAACGTTTATCAATTAGCGGCATGAGTTGTGCTGGCTGTGTTGCATCAGTAGAAACGGCATTAAATTCGGTTGAGGGTGTGGAAGAAGCCAGTATTAATTTTGCAGAACATACCGCCATCGTTAAAGGTGACATGGATATTAACGAGGTCATTAACGCGGTTAAACAGGCGAGTTACGATGCGGCAGAATTAAAAGGTGGCGATGAAGAAGAGGCAGAAAAAGAGGCGGTTGAATTTGCTTATTATCGAGCTCTTTTAAGAAAAGCCTCGGTTGCCGCCTTAGTCGGAATCCCCTTGTTTATTGGTGGCATGATCGACTTTTTTCCACATATTGATGCGCCCAATGGACAGCTGACCTGGTTAATATTGGGCTTTATCACACTAGGTGTGATGTATTATTCGGGCAGACATTTTTTTACCGGCGCCTGGAAATCCTTTCGCGTGCATAACGCCAATATGGATACCTTAATTGCCTTAGGGACTGGCTCGGCCTGTATCTATTCTTTCATTATCGTGCTCTTCCCCGACAGTGTGCCGAGTCTGGCGCGCCATGCGTATTTTGAAGCAGCCGTTATTATTGTGGGCTTGATTAACCTGGGTTCTGCGCTGGAAATGAAAGCACGCGGCAAAACCAGCGAAGCGATAAAACGCTTAATTGGTTTACAACCTAAAACAGCCAGAGTGTTACGTGATGGCAAAGAAGTGGATGTCGCAATAGGTGAAGTGGGCTTAGATGAAACCTTACGCATCAGGCCGGGTGAGCGTATTGCAGTTGATGGTGTCATTATCGACGGTCACTCTAATGTTGATGAATCCATGTTAACCGGTGAGCCGATACCGGTTGAAAAAAAGGTGGGTGATGAAGTCTCTACCGGCACGATCAATGTCAGCGGAACCTTTTTATTTCAATCCAAACGTATTGGTGCAGACACGGTACTGGCGCAAATTATTAATATGGTAAGACAGGCCCAATCAACCAAGCCGGCTATTGGTCGCTTAGTGGATAAAGTGTCATCGGTATTTGTGCCTGTTGTTTTAATTTTTACCGTTATCACCTTTTTAGTTTGGTTTAATTTTGGTGGTGAATCAGCCATTAGTTATGCCCTGGTCACCGCAATGACGGTGTTAATTATTGCCTGTCCGTGTGCTTTAGGGTTGGCCACGCCTATTTCAATTATGGTTGGTGTGGGTAAAGCGGCAGAGAGTGGCATATTGATTCGTAATGGTGATGCACTACAACAAGCCGGAAAATTAACTACCATTGTTTTAGATAAAACAGGCACCGTTACCGAAGGTAAACCGGCTGTCACCGAAATTATCGCTGCAGAAGTGAGCGATGAAGATAGCCTGCTGCAGTTGGGGGCGAGTATCGAGGCGGGATCGGAGCATCCATTAGCCAGCGCTATTGTTGCCTTTGCTAATGAAAAAGACATCAAACTCATTAAAACAGAAAATTTTTCCGCAATAACCGGGCATGGTGTTCAAGGTCAGCTTAATGGGCAAACGGTTTTATTTGGTAATGCACGTTTAATGAAAAATAATGATGTGGATATTTCTGCTCTGGAAGAAAAAGCCAGCAGCCTTTCATCTCAAGGTCGAACCAGTATGTTTCTGGCAGCCAACGGAATTATGCAAGGCATTATTGCGGTGGCTGATCCGGTCAAAAAGGATTCAGTGGAAGCCGTTAAACGTTTACATGACTTAGGAATGAAGGTGGTTATGTTAACCGGAGATAATCAACAAACCGCAGAGGCAGTTGCCAAACAAGTGGGAGTTGATGAGGTTATCGCAGAAGTTTTACCGCAGGATAAATCGGCGAAAGTGGTCAGCTTACAAGATGCAGGTGAACAAGTTGCTATGGTCGGTGACGGCATCAATGATGCGCCGGCACTGGCACAGGCGAATGTGGGTTTTGCAATTGGCAGTGGAACCGATGTCGCGATAGAAAGTGCAGACATTACCTTAATGCGAAGTAGCTTACACGGTGTTGCCGATGCGGTTGCGGTATCACGTGCGACATTACGAAACATTAAACAAAATTTATTTGGTGCATTTATTTACAATACACTGGGTATACCTATTGCCGCAGGCATTCTTTATCCACTGATGGGCATCTTACTTAATCCGATGATTGCAGGTGCAGCAATGGCAATGTCGTCGGTCACCGTCGTGAGTAATGCGAATCGATTACGTTTTTTTAAAGCAAAAGGTGACTCAGCATGATGATTGTCAATATAATTGGCTTAGCACTCATTGTTTTAATTGTTTGGTGGTTTTGGATTAAAAAACCTCAAACCTTGAAAGCCTCATCTAATGAGATAGATATCATTGTTGAGAATGGCGTGTATACTCCTTCTCGCATAGAAATAAAATCAGGTGAACGGGTTAAATTAAACTTTTTAAGAAAAGATCCTTCTCCTTGCGCAGAAAAAGTCATTTTTGATGAGTTAAACCTGAGTTTGGACTTGCCTGTTGATAAAAAAGCATCACTATCATTACAGGTGGAAAATGCAGGTGAGTACTCTTTTACTTGTCAGATGAAAATGTACGTAGGTGCATTAGTTGTTGTTGAATAATAACGACACGTAATAATTAAATCATTCAATTCAATATAAAGTATAAGGCAGTAAATAAATGAATATTTTGGGTAGGTTGGCGGGCGCTTTTTTTGGCTACTTAATATCGGGTGGCAGTATTCTTGGTGCAATTGTCGGCTACTTTTTCGGTAGCATGTTTGATCGGGGGCTATCGCAAGGTGATTTTGTTGGTGGCTTTCATAGTCAACGTGGTCGTCAACAAATTCAACAAGTCTTCTTTAAAACTATTTTTTCATTGTTAGGACATTTAGCCAAAGCCGATGGCCGCGTTAGTGAAGATGAAATTCAAACAACACGTTCTATAATGGAACAAATGCGTTTGAATCAATCGCAAAAACAACAGGCGATGGATTTCTTTGCCCAAGGCAAAGCGACCGATTTTCAAATTGATGCTTTGTTAGATGAGTATCGTCAGGTCTCACATAAAAATCGTATGCTAACGCAAATGTTGCTTGAGGTTTTAATCTTGGGCGCATTATCCGATGGTGAGTTACACAAAAATGAAGAAGCTATTTTATTGCATGTTTTTTCACGTTTAGGTTTCAGTGCTAATGATTACCAAAGAATGCTTTCCATGGTGCAAGGGCAGCAACATTTCCATCAAGGCGGCGGAGCCAGCGGACAGCGTTTTTATACCCAACAATCTCGTGAAGATGCAGTTAAAGAAGCGTATGACGTTCTTGATTCAAACCCAGCTGCAACAGACAGAGAGCTTAAAAAAGCCTATCGCCGTCAAATGAATCAACATCATCCTGATAAACTTGTTTCACGTGGTATGCCAGAAGAAATGGTGAAAATGGCAAACGAGAAAACGCAAGAAATTAAAGCGGCGTATGAATTGATTGTTGAAGAAAGAAAAAACAAGTAGAAAGAAGCTATAACGTTTTGCTTAACAGGTGCGATGTAAGGAGCTCCCTTGTTATGTTTTAACTTTCATTATTATCAACTCCAGCTTCTGAACGAGCTTTAGGTAAACATTCAGGGCAGATTCCGTGACTAAATTCTGCATCTGTGTGCTTTGAAATATAGGCCTCTATTTTTTCCCATGCCCCTTCTTCATCACGAATTTTGTGACAATAAGAACAGATTGGAATTATTCCTTGTAATACTTTTAATTCATTTAAGGCTTCTTGAAGTGATTTAATTAATGTTTCTTTTTCATCCTCCATTTTTTTTCGAGCCGTGATGTCGCTATGTGTACCACTCATGCGTAGAGGTTGACCATCAGAGTCACGTTGTACAATTTTAGCGTTATCAAGAATCCACTTATAATCTCCGTCCTTGGTAAGCATCCGGTATTCTAATTTATGTGAATTTGTACGTCCTTCCAAATGATCATTAATGGATGCCCATGCAGCATCGCGATCATCAGGGTAAATTGAATTAGTCCAGGTATCTGTGTTGTCTTCAAACTCCTTGATTGTTGTATAACCAAGCATCTGTGCCCAGCGGTCGTTGCGTTTTACTTCACCTGTATCAATATTCCAGTCCCAGAAGCCCTGTTCACTGCCTTCAAGCACCATATTTAAACGTTCTTCGCTAAGCTGCAAAGCTTCTTGATGTTGTATAGATATATTTAGAGTCTGAATCATTTTGTTATTGAACACATGCAATGATGCAGTTAAAGCGGTACTGGCAAGCCCCCAGCCAATAATTGAATTAAACCATGATGAAGGAGCTATAGCATAAGCCGATAAATCAAATTCATGTTGTAGGTTGCCAGAAACGGTAAGTAACCCAATTACAGCTGCTCCAGACAAAGCAATGGCTAATGTAGCTATTCCAGTTTTTGCACCAAAGAGTAAAGTCGCAACTGGACTGGATATCACAAGAAATGCAATACCACCCGCAATCAGGCCAAACTGATACATTCCTCCAAGCCCGATAATCATAAAAAATATAACGATAAAACCAGCCTGTAGATTATAAGGAACTTTGCTTCGAAAAATGACGAGGCCCCATAGTGATAGTGCTATCGTAATATGAACGATCATAATAGGCTGCCAGCCAATTGCTGTTACTCGATATAGGCTGGCAGATAGTGCAGGAACAGCAATTATTGCGAAGGTAATGAGAAAAACGTTACAAATTCTGCTTCGAATGTTCTGAATATTGACGGCCAACTCATCAGCAGTTTTATCATCGTTTTTTATATCTTCATTGTTAGCCTGCTGAGCAGTCATGGATTCATTAACCTGATAGCTATTTAAAAATGTATCTTTAGTTTCTATATTACATAACAGTGAGTTATATGGACATCCATATATTTATTTATCCATACCCTCTGTTTATATTAGGGTTCGTCCTGCACTGGCAATAATAATCACGAACAATCCGATTATAGTATTAGTTCCTACCATCTTACGAATGATATTTAAGTTGCGTCCACCTTCTGGCCAGTCTTGTTTTGCTACTGCTTCCTTTAAGCGTTTGAACGGGGCAAAGTAAACATGTAAGTAAATTAAGATCATGACAATGCCTAAGCCATTCATGATATGCACATAAAGAGGTGCGGCTTTCATACTTCCCCAAATATCAAAAAGCATCATGTAACCGGTTAGTGGTAAAAATAAAATCGATAACCAAACAAAAGGAAAAAACTTTTGAAAAACACCGACCCAAAGCTGTAAACGTGCGGGTGGTTCGAGTTGCGTTGCGGCTACGGGGCGTAAAAACATATAAGCGAAAAACATTCCGCCAACCCAAACAACAGCAGAGAGTAAATGCAGAACTAAAGAAAGAGAGTTAACGGTCATTGCAGCATCCTTTATTATTTTTTAATTTCTAAACCCGCCGCATAACGGGTTAACCAACTACGCACGCGTTTAACCAGCGCGTCTTCTTTGCCAACAAAAAAGTGGTTGGCGCCCGCGACTTTTAATTGAGTATAGTATTTATTGCCTGCTTTTTTAGCTGTGTTTTTCTTGTCTTTAGCGGCATCGATAACTTGCTCTAAGTCTTGTTCACCATAAAGATCTAAAACAGGGATGGTAATCTTGTTTAATGAATTAAGTACATCCATGCGTTCATCATCAGGCGATTTGCCAGACATGCCAATGGCAATAAAGGCATTGATATCATGCTTTTCTGTTTTCGCCATATAGTAAGCACTCATCGCGGCACCCTGACTGTGCGCAATAATGACAATATTGGCAATGCCTTTGTTCTTTAAGAAGTCGATGGCGGCGCGAAAACGTGACGGAACCTCATCATAAAGGGGGGCATAGTCCGAGTGTGAGGCTTCATTGGACAGTACGGGCATTTGGATAGAGAGCGTTTGCCAGCCAAAATCCGGTAATTGTGTACGGAGTGGGTAAACCACATCGGCCCAATTTGGATGAACGCCGGTGCCATGAACAAGAATAACGGCACCCTGAGCAGTTTCGGTATTATTTTCAGCGTAAATGCTTAAAAACTTCTGTTTACCGGCCTGCAGCCATTCGGCATCACCGACCATAATGGAGTCGACGATTTGATCGGCCCAGCGTTTTTCCTTTGCTACGTCTGAGGCATAACTCATATTAAACAATAAGCTAAACCCGATAATTAATAAGGTTTTATAGTAGTTTAGAGACGACATGTTTTTTTCTCCTATATCAACGTGTTTAGAGTATATGTTGCTATTCAGTTGAGCAAAAGGCTGAAAATTTCTTTGTGATCGGGTAAAGTCTGCGCTTCAAAATATTTACGGGCTCAGATAGCAAATTTTCGAGCAAAACGTCAAAAATTAAGAGGCAACACAGCATGGCAGATTACAAAATAGCACCGTCAATTTTAGCGGCAGATTTTGCAAGTTTGGGACAAGAAGTGGATAACGTGATCAAATCAGGCGCAGATGTTGTGCATTTTGACGTTATGGATAACCACTATGTACCAAATTTAACGATTGGGCCATTGGTTTGTGATGCTTTACGCAAGCATGGCGTGACAGCAGATATCGATGTGCATTTAATGGTGAAGCCGGTTGACCGTATTATTCCCGATTTCATTGATGCGGGCGCAAGCTACATCACTTTCCATCCGGAAGCGTCTGAGCATATTGATCGTACATTACAAATGATTCGCGAAGGTGGTTGTAAAGCAGGTTTAGTATTCAATCCCGCGACACCGCTTTCTATTCTTAAACACGTTATGGATAAAGTGGACATCATCTTATTGATGTCAGTGAACCCGGGTTTTGGTGGTCAAAGTTTTATTCCTGAAACGCTTAATAAATTACGCGAAGCACGCAAAATGATTGATGAAAGTGGCTATGACATCACTTTAGAAATCGATGGCGGCGTAAAAGTTGACAACATTAAAGAAATTGCTGAAGCCGGTGCGGACATGTTCGTTGCAGGTTCTGCCGTCTTTAATGCGAAAAACGACAGCGATGCAGACGTTTACAACACGGTAATCAAAGAATTCCGTGATGAGTTAGCGAAAGTTAGCAAATAGTACATGCCTTTAAGAAAGCCAGAAATGATCCTTATTGACGTAGACGGTACGCTGGTTGATAGCGTGCCGGATCTTGCTTATTGCGTTGATGAAATGATGAAGCAACTGGATATGCCTGTTCACGGTGAAACTAAAGTACGTGACTGGGTTGGTAATGGGGTTGAACGTTTGACCCGCCGTGCTTTAATTGGTCAGCTTGATGGTGAACCTGATGATGCGTTATTTGAAAAAGCCTATCCGATCTTTTTAGCGCTTTATGCTGAAAACACCTGTGTGCGTAGTTGTTTATACCCGGGTGTTAAAGAGGGCATGGCGTATATGAAAGCGGAAGGTTATAAGTTAGGTTGTGTAACCAATAAAGATGCGCAGTTTACTTTGCCGATTTTAAAAACGCTCGGTATTCATGATGATTTTGAAATCATTGTTTGTGGCGATACCTTAACAAAGAAAAAGCCGGATCCATTGCCTTTACTACACGCAGCGGAACAATTAGGTGTTAAGCCGGAAAATGCCATGATGTTAGGTGATTCGATTAGTGATGTGAAAGCATCGCGTGCGGCGGGTTTTCAGATTACCTGTATGAGTTATGGTTATAACCACGGTGTTGATATTAATGAAGCTAATCCGGATGCAGTAATTGATTCAATGGCGGAATTATCTGATATATTGGGTAAAGCTGAAGCAGCCTGAATATAAAAATTAACGCAAAATAAATGATCTGATAATGAATATTAAATACCAACAAACTCAACAACGATGGCAAAACTAATTTGTTAATTCGTATTCGGCTTTAACCGGCTGTTTTGTTTGTTGTGTATTTTATTATTAGGCAAAAAGAATGAATCAAGAAGAATTCAACGCGTATATCGCTCAAGGTTTTAATCGCATACCTCTTATGCGTGAAGTGCTGGCTGATCTCGACACGCCACTAAGCACCTATCTTAAATTAGCTGATGGCCCATACTCTTACCTGTTTGAATCTGTTCAGGGCGGAGAAAAATGGGGGCGTTACTCCATTATTGGTTTGCCTTGTCGTAAAATAATCCGTGTTTCTGGTTACGACATCAGTATTTTAGACGATGGAAATGTTGTAGAAACATTAAACGTTGAAGATCCTCTGGCATGGATTGAAGATTTTCAGGCAACCTATAAGGTGCCAGAAATTGAAGGCTTACCAAAATTTAATGGTGGCTTAGTTGGCTACTTTGGATACGATACGATTCGATATATTGAGCCTAAGTTAAAAAACTGCCCGAATGAAGATCAGCTTGGCTTGCCTGACATATTGCTTATGTTGTCAGATGAATTAGTGGTGCACGATAATTTGAGTGGCAAACTTTATATTATTGTTCACGCCGAAGCTGATGGATTTATCACGGCTGAAACAAGGCTTGATGATCTTACCCATTTATTAGATAGCCATATTGCTCATCCGGCAAAGTCAAAAGCGGTTAAAGTGGATGAAGCTGATTTTATTTCTGGCTTTAGTGAAAACGGTTATAAAGATGCGGTCTTAAAAGCGAAAGAGTACATAAAAGAGGGTGATGCGATGCAAATCGTATTATCGCAACGACTCTCTATTCCTTTTTCAGCCAGACCATTAGATCTTTATCGTTCATTACGCAGCCTGAACCCATCGCCTTATATGTTTTATTTAGATTTAGGTGATTTTCATGTTGCCGGTTCTTCACCCGAAATTTTGACACGTTTAGAAGATGGTGAAGTGACAGTAAGGCCTATTGCGGGCACGCGTCCACGCGGAAAAACAGAGCAAGAAGATCAGGCGTTTGAAGTTGATTTATTAGCCGATCCCAAAGAGCTTGCAGAACATTTAATGCTGATTGATTTAGGTCGTAACGATGTAGGGCGTATAGCAAAAACAGGTTCGGTAAAGTTAACTGAAAACATGTTGATAGAACGTTATTCCCATGTCATGCACATTGTTTCAAATGTGGTGGGTCAGCTCAAAGATAATCTAAGTGCGATGGATGTCTTACGTGCCACCTTCCCTGCGGGCACAGTCAGTGGGGCACCGAAAATTCGTGCGATGGAAATTATTGATGAGTTAGAGCCTGTAAAGCGCGGTGTTTATGCCGGTGCCGTGGGCTACCTTTCATGGCATGGAAACATGGATACGGCTATAGCGATTAGAACCGCGGTCATTAAGGATAAAGTACTTCATATACAAGCCGGTGCAGGTATTGTTTATGATTCAGTACCACAAAATGAATGGGATGAAACCATGAATAAAGGGCGTGCGGTATTCCGCGCTGTTGCCATGGCTGAGGCAGGCCTGGATAAAATACATCACGATAAAGCGCATCGTTAAGGAGGAATGATATGTTATTAATGATCGACAACTATGATTCCTTTACTTATAACCTTGTGCAGTATTTTGGTGAGCTTGGTGTTGATGTACAGGTACATCGTAATGATGAAATTACGATTGCAGAGATTGAAAAACTCAATCCTGAATACTTGGTTATTTCCCCGGGTCCCTGTACACCAAACGAAGCAGGCGTATCTATTGAAGCGATTAAACATTTCGCAGGAAAGCTTCCTATTCTTGGTGTTTGTTTAGGGCACCAAAGTATTGGCCAGGCATTTGGTGGCAATATTATTCATGCAAAAGAAATTATGCATGGAAAAATATCCAGGATGTTTCATAAAGATGAAGGTGTTTTTAAAAAACTTGAAAATCCATTGGAAGCAACGCGTTATCATTCCTTAGTAATTGATGCTGAAACGTTACCTGACTGTTTTGAAATTACTGCATGGACTGAAAGTGAAAGTGGTGAAATGGATGAAATTATGGGTATACGCCATAAAGATTATGCGATTGAAGGAATACAATTTCATCCTGAATCAATATTGACTCAACATGGTCATGCTATGTTGAAAAATTTTTTAGGAAAGTAAATATGGATATGCAAACCGCAATAAAAAAAGTATTAGTCAGTCAGGACTTAACTGCTGACGAAATGAATGACGTTATGCGTATTATTATGACTGGTGAAGCAACCCCTGCACAAATTGGCGGTTTCCTTGTCGGTTTGCGTATGAAGGGTGAAACCGTTGATGAAATAGCTTCGGCTGCTAAAGTTATGCGTGAACTTGCAACGGGCGTTAAAGTCACTGGTGATCATGTTGTTGATATTGTGGGCACCGGTGGTGACGGTTCTAATACTTTTAATATTTCTACTGCCTGTACTTTTGTTGTTGCCGCAGCAGGCGGTACGGTCGCAAAACACGGTAACCGTTCTGTTTCGAGTAAATCAGGTAGTGCAGATTTATTAGAAGCAGCGGGCGTAAAGCTAGATTTAAACTCAGAGCAAGTTGCGAAGTGCATCAATGAAGTGGGTGTCGGTTTTATGTTTGCCCCTATGCACCACAGTGCAATGAAGCATGCGATTGGCCCACGTAAAGAAATGGCGGTGCGAACGATTTTTAATGTGCTTGGTCCTTTAACGAATCCTGCCGGTGCACCGAATCAGTTGCTGGGTGTGTTTGAAGATGCGTTAGTTGAACCGCTGGCTGAAGTATTAAATAAGTTGGGTAGCAACCATGTTATGGTGGTGCATTCACAAGACGGCATGGATGAAATCAGTATTGGTGCGGAAACTAAAGTCTCTGAATTAAAAGATGGAAAAGTTACAAGCTATACTATTAGTCCTGAACAGTTTGGTTTTAGTAAAACAAATATTTCTGAACTTGCAGTAAGCGGCGCAGAAGAATCTTTAGCGGTTATTAAGAAAGTGCTAGATAACGAAGCTGGACCAGCAAAAGATATTGTTATGTTTAATGCCGGTGCTGCAATTTATGTTGCCGGTTTAGCCGATAGCCTAAAAGCGGGAATTGAAAAAGCAAAAGAAGTGATTGCTTCTGGTGAAGCTAAAGCTAAGTTAGATGAGCTCATTAAACTTTCAAATGCTTGTTAAAGGAAAAGTAAATGAGTGATACCCCTGACATCCTAAAAAAAATCATTAAACGCAAGCTTGAAGAAGTAGAAGAGCGTCGCGCACTTGTTTCTTTGATTGATATGAAAAGACGCGTTGAAAGAGCGACCAAGGCTCTGCCTCCACGTAGTTTTGTTTATGCATTACAAAGAAAAATCCAGGCTGGGCAAGCAGCGGTTATTGCTGAAATAAAAAAAGCGTCACCTAGTAAAGGTGTAATACGTGAGAATTTTGTACCGGCTGAAATTGCGACCTCTTATGAAAAAGGTGGAGCCGCTTGTTTGTCTGTCTTAACGGATGTCGACTTTTTTCAAGGTAGCGATGCTTATTTACAAGAAGCACGAGAAATTTGTGGCTTGCCGGTGTTACGTAAAGAATTTATTGTTGATGCGTATCAAATTTATGAAGCGCGAGGCATGGGTGCAGACTGCATTTTATTAATCGTGGCATGCTTAACCGATGATCAACTTAAAGAATTTACAGCATTAGCTACTGAGCTGGAAATGGATGTTTTAGTTGAAGTGCATGACGCGGAAGAATTGCAACGTGCTTTACCCTTAGATTTACCGATGATAGGCATTAATAATCGTAACTTGCGAACATTTGAGACATCACTTGATACAACAATTGAATTGCTTAAACAAATTCCAGATGATTGTATTGTGGTGACCGAAAGTGGAATACATTCTAAAGGGGATGTTGCTTTGATGCAGCAACATAATGTAAATGCTTTTTTAGTCGGTGAAGCTTTTATGCGAGCTGACGAGCCGGGTGAAAAGTTGGCTGAATTATTTAGTTAAGTTTCTGCTTATTGCTAGCTTAAATTTTAGCGAGTACCATAAACAACAATTGTCTTACCTTTAGCCGAAATAAGTTTTTGTTCTTCCATGCTTTTTAAAACACGGCCAACCATCTCACGTGAACAGCCAACAATTTTACCAATTTCCTGGCGAGTAATTCGGATTTGCATGCCTTCGGGGTGTGTCATCGCATCAGGTTGTTGACATAAATCGAGTAAGGTATGTGCAACGCGTCCACTAACATCGATGAAAACAAGGTCGCTTACTTTACGACTCGTAGTACGCAAGCGAGATGCCATTTGTGATGACATAGCAAAGAGAATATCAGAGTGTTCATTAGCGACCTGGCGAAATTTGCTATAGCTCATTTCAGCAAGTTCACAGTTAGTACGTGCGCGAACCCAGGCACTACGATTACTTTCTTCCTCAAATAAGCCCATTTCACCAAAAAACTCACCTTTATTTAAGTAAGCTAATACAACTTCATGGCCTTCGTGATCTTCGATTAACACGGTTACCGAGCCTTCAAGAATAAAGTAAAGTATTTCGGGCTTCTCATCTGCAGAAATAATGGTGCTTTTTGCAGCAATTTGCCGTTTATGGCAATGTTCTAGAAATTTATCTAATGACTGGATACCAGTCATTTCCGAGGGCGATTGACGCATATTATCCTTTACCTATCTAAGTATGTTTCTGCATTATGGTATATGATTCAGAAAAAATAGATTTAAACTTATTCGCAATACAATAAACAGATTAAACCTGTTGCCAGCTTACTGTGAGAATTGATTTTAGTCAAAAATAGAGTGAGCTGTAATCTACAGTTTGGGAGAAAAGAGAGTATGAAAGCACGCATAAAGTGGGCACAAGGTGCGATGTTTATCGGTGAGTCTGGGAGTGGGCATGCGGTAGTGATGGATGGTCCCGAGGAATCGGGCGGCCGGAATCTTGGTGTGCGGCCAATGGAAATGTTATTACTGGGTATGGGAGGCTGTACGGCTTTTGACGTGATGCATATTTTAAAAAAATCACGGCAAAATGTTAGCGATTGTGTGGCAGAGCTTGAGGCGGAAAGGGCTGATACAGATCCGAAGGTGTTTACAAAAATTCACGTGCATTTTATTGTCACAGGGAGCGATTTAAGTGATAAACATGTTAAACGAGCAGTAGAATTATCGGCTGAAAAATATTGTTCAGCTTCTATTATGCTAAGCAAGTCTGTCGATATTACGCATGATTATGAAATTGTCGCTGCGTAAATTTAAGACAGTGTAAACTTAAGACACCATAACTATAAAATTAAGAAGAATAAAAAAATGCCTCAGTTAACTTCGATCATCGATCTTTATTATCGTACCTGGTTTCGCTTTCACCCCGAAGTTGCGGTTGAAGTCGGTGTCGAAGGTTATGCGCATTTATTAAAGCCCTATGGTGATGATGAATTAAACGCCTTAACGGTATTAAATGAAAAATTGATTTCAAGTTTAGATGAGCTGGATATAGAGACTCTTAATCAAGACCAGCAAATTGATTTACAAGTGATGCGAAGTTCGGCAGTACTGCAGCTCGAAGCATCTGCCTCTCGAGATTGGCGAAAAACGGATCCCTCTGGCTTCCTGCCGGTTAATGCTATTTACCAGCTGACCGTACATGATGTCGAAAATAAAGGGGATGTGCTACGTCAGCGCTTAACTGCTATACCCGCGTATTTACGTGGCGCGCGCAGCTGGCTAGATATGGAGCCAGAAACGATCCCCTCTGTTTGGTTGAATTCTGCTGTTGCAGAAGCTGAAGGGGGGGCTGAGTTTTTTCATGAAATAAAACAACATCCAGAAATCAACAGTTATCGTGTTAGCGAAGAATTAGAACATGCAGCCCATGCCCTGGATGATTTTTCTTTATATTTAAAAAATAATCTTGCCACTAAAGCAAAGGGTGATTTTGCCTGCGGTCGGAAATATTTTGATCTTATTTTACAAGAGCAACATTTTTTAAATATAAATGTTGATGAGCTTTATGATTTTGGTGAAAAATTATTTAGTGAAACTGAACAAGAATTAAAAAAAGTAACGCAAGAATTACAAGGAAATGATGACGTTGATGCATTGATGAAAAAAATTCAACAACAGCATCCTAAAAAAGAAAATGTATTAGTTGAATATCGAACCCAAATGCAAGCAGCAAGAAAGTTTGTTGAAGAGCATGATGTTATATCTGTTCCAGATAAAGATAATTTAAAAGTCATTGAAACGCCCGGTTTTTTACAGCACCAAATACCGCTTGCCGCCTATGATCAGCCTGCGCCAACCGATAGTGAACAAAAAGGGTACTATTATGTTACACCGGCTAAAACAGAAGATGATTTAGGTGAACATAATACGGTGAGTTTAAAACATACCTGCGTGCATGAAGCATGGCCAGGACATCATTTACAGTTTGTAACGGCAAATTTAAAAGCAACATCAAGTACCTTACCGCGTTTATTAAATGCATCCGCGACCTTTTATGAGGGCTGGGCATTATATTGTGAGCAATTAATGCATGAGCTAGGTTTTATAACAGAGCCGGAATCACGTTTTGTGTTATTAAAAGATCGTTTATGGCGAGCGCTAAGAATAATGATCGACGTGGGTATACAAACACGGGGTTTGAGCTTAGATGATGCTGCAAAATTAATGCAAGAAAAAATAGGCTTAAGTAAAAATCAGGCTATGGGTGATTTAACATGGTATAGCCGCGCTCCAGGTGTTCCGATGGGATATGCGACAGGTTGGGCATTGATTAACGAATTGAAACAGCAACAACAAAGAAATGAGAATTTTAATTTAAAATCATTTCATGATACTTTGTTGTCATCGGGCTCTATCGCTCTGTCATTAACCATTGTACGTGGCTTTGGTTTATCCTCATGGCAAGGCACTCAAGAATCGGTATTTAAAAAATAGTTATTTTTTAGTGCCGCAGCAATAAGACTAAAGTTGGTATACGGTTTTAGTCATTACTTTAGAGGTTAGCGTCATAAACTTTTTAACAGGAGTTGGGAGTGCTGCGCCGCCTGCATTTAAAGCGGCTGTTGCATGATGACCTTCGTCTTCTTTCATCTGTTCGAGAATGGCACGACTTTTATGATCGTTGTCAGCAATTTGTTCTAAATGACTGCTTAGGTGGTTAACAACCTGATGTTCTGTTTCAGCAACAAAACCTAAGCTCCACTTATCACCGGCTAAGCCTGCCGTTGCACCAATTGCGACTGAGCCTACATACCATAATGGATTTAAGTAGCTGGTGTGAGTACCTAGCTCATGAATACGTTGTTCGCACCAGTCAAGGTGATCATTTTCTTCTTGGGCAGCACGTTGCATTTTTTCACGCACTTTAGGCAATTTAGCTGTCAATGCTTGCCCTTGGTATAAACCTTGTGCGGCCACTTCACCTGAGTGGTTGATACGCATTAAGCGCCCAGCCAAATCCTTTTCTTGGCTAGTTAACTCACCTTCTGCAACAGCATCTTCTGGATTAGGGCGCTCTGTAATGCTCGGCTTACCAAAAAGCGTGCGCAGGCCGGTATCGAGCTGCATCATTACATTATCAAGGGGGCTGAAATTTCTTTGAGTCATCATAGTTTTAAGAATAGTCGGCGTTGAGATAAGCTGCAAGTATAACAGCAAAATAGATTATTTTTGAGAAATTTGCTGTGCTAACAGTTCAACAGGATGTATGACATGAGGATTATTTTGGTTGTCTGATAGGCCTGATTTAAGCTGTAAAGCGCAACCTAAATTACTACTAATTATATATTCAGGGGAAGGTTGTGTGAGTTGTGCTATTGCGTGTTTTTTTAGTTGATCGGACAAGGTTGGCTGTCGTAAAAAATAAGAACCCGCAGCACCACAGCATTTATTATAAATAGTTTCGATTGAAATATTTGGAATATTTTCAATTAAGTGAATTAATTTATTTTCAGCACGCAAACTATTTTGCAAGCTACAAGGAACTTGTAGGGCAATGGTTTTATCTAGTGGTTTAAATGAAATAGTATCCGGCCACTCAACCTCAGATAAAAATTCAACAATATCTTTTACTTCAGGAATAAACCCGTTCTTTGTATGCAGTTGAGAATATTCACGTAGTTGAGAGGTGCAACCATTTACTAAACTAATAATAGTGGTCGTGTTTTTTGGTTGGTTAAAAGTCGTAATGTTTTTATTTGCCAGTTTTTTCGCTTGCTCCATTTTCCCATCGTGTACATGTAATGCACCACAGCACGTTTGTTGTTCCGGAATGGTAACGTCATAGCCGATAAAGTTAAGCAGTTTTATACTTGCTTGAATCGTTTTTGGATCAAGTTGTTTCGAGACACACCCGGTAAATAGTGCCACGTTTCCCTTTGTTGTTTTAATAGCGTTATTAGCAGGATAAAAACTCTTTGTTTTTAGATGCCTGTCTAATTTTGGCAGGTATGAAATTAAACGTTGCAAGCCAAATGGTTTTAATATTTTAGATTTTTTTACTAAAGCGATAAAACCGGAAATTTGTAAAAGTCGTAAGGTAGAAAATAAAGCTATCGATAATTTTTCGTTAAGTAATAATTTTAAACCCGCATTACTTATAAAAGTGCGAATCGAATATCCTCCTTTTTCATTCTTAACAAGTAAAGCCTTGCTTTGATCCATTATTTCTCCATAAGGAACCTGTGAAGGGCAGACGCGTTCACAACGACGACAAAGAAGGCATTGGTCGAGATGTTGAGTTAGTGTGCTTGAAGGCTCAAGTTGCCCTGTTAACCAACCCTGAATCAAGGCTATACGGCCACGTGGCGACTCATTTTCATTTGCGGCAAGATTATAGGTTGGGCACTGAGGTAAGCATAAGCCGCATTTCACGCAACGGTCAGCAAGCGATAAAATATGAGTAGAAGAATCCATAGCCGAAAGATACAGGCTTTGTGAAAAAGGTAAAAGTAAAATATTTCAACGGCATGGTATATATTATAGAATGTCAGCTATGACTTATTTTAAAAACCATGTTTTCTTTTGTGTTAATCAACGTGAAAATGGTGAAAGCTGTTGCGCAAATTTCGGTTCGCAACGTGTGCGTGATTATGCAAAAAAACGTATTAAAGAACTGGCTATTAGCGGTAAAGGAGGCGCGCGTATAAATATGGCGGGCTGTTTAGGCCGTTGTGAACACGGCCCCGTTATGGTTATTTATCCGGAAGAAACTTGGTATACCTATTTAGATGAAGATGATATTGATGAAATTATTGAGCAGCATTTGCAACAGGGTAAAATTGTAAAACGTTTGCTCATCGAAGAATAGAAGAATAATTGTGTCTTTGTCTGATTTAAAGTTTGATAAAAAAAATAATGCCAGCCTTCTCCTTCAAGGCTTGGCAGGCGATGTTGAAACCTTAATAACACGCCCTGATACGATCACCGAATCCACACCAATTGTTGTTATTAGTCACCCTCATCCTCTCTATGGCGGTAGCATGACAAATAAAGTCGTACATATTTTGGCTAAATCTTTTGCTGAGATGAGTGCGATTGCTGTGCGTTTTAATTTTCGCGGGGTCGGCAAGTCGCAAGGAAAATATGATGAAGGTATTGGTGAAGCAGAAGATTTACAACATTTGGTTGAACAATTAAAACAATGGCGTCCGCAAGCTCCAATTTGGCTGGCCGGTTTCTCTTTTGGTGCTTATGTGACGACACGTGCGCAGGCCGTCGTTCATGCAGAAAAACTTGTTCTGGTCGCGCCGCCCGTTAGCATGTATCCCTTTGCTGAATTAAAAGAGATTGATGTTCCGTGGGTAGTGATTCAAGGTGGGCAAGATGAAGTGATTGATGCCACAGCCGTTAAAGAATGGGTGTCCAAGCGCGCATGCGTTCCGCAGTTAATTTGGATGGAGGATGCAGGACACTTTTTTCACGGTAAGCTCATTGATGTTAAAGAGCTTTTATTAAAAGCCTGGTCTAAATGAAATATTATTTGGAAAAATAGGCTTTAATGCTTTTGATTTTTTTTATCGGTACCGTCATGGTAAAGCGACCACCGCTGACTTTTTTCTCTACGTATAAATTAAATTCATCTATACGTATTAATTGACCATTACGCTCATTGCCATTTTCAGTCATGATTTGCACAAAACCACCAACATGTTTTGATATATCCGCCAGATCAATAGGGTGATAAGATGAAGGTGCTTTTTCAATAACCTTTTCTTCTTTGGCAACTTCAGGCTGTTTGACTTTCTCTCCACGTAATAGGGATTCAATATCGACATTTTCTGTTAGTTGGCGTTCAAATTCTGCAGTGAATTCTGCAGGGGCTCTGCTATAGCTTAGATCCTTCACCAGCAAGCCATTAATTTTTAAACGAACTTTTAACGCTTTCATCAACTCTTCATTGGAAAGTGTCGACGCTGTCTGCAGATTAAAGTTTTTGCCTGGTGTCATACTTAAAGTTACAACATCCGGTTTTGACAAAAAATCTTTATAAGCTTCACGTAACCCTTTGCCGGGTGCAAACCCTAATAACTTATAAAAATAGCTGTCAGGTTGTGCAACCTCTGCATCAATATAAGCTTCTTTTTTCATTTTGCTTAACTCGGAGCAATACTTTATTACACGAGGTGTATATGTTTTATCCTGGTAAACGATGTCAAGTTGAGTGAGGGTTGGGGGAGAGCCCTGTATTAAATTTGTAGACGACATACTGGCAACATTAGCGAGTTTAAAATTTGTTTTGATATTGGCCATGTTCTTTGTGTTTACAGCGAGACTAACATCGAGAGATTTATTATCTTCATTAAAATCATATGCTATGCGCATGTTGGTTAATAAACGGCTATAACCCATCTCTTTATAATCTTTAGGGCCAAGAAAGCTTTTCCCGGCACAAATTTTGGGATCACTTGCATACAAGGGCTGCATACGTTGAATTATATTATCGAATAGTTCTGCCGTTTCACTGTGCAGATCAATATAAAAATTATCAAGTGAAAATCCTAAGTGCTGGGGTAAGCTTAAGCTACCTTTTTCTAAATTTTCCGCCCCGGTCAACATATAAATAAATCCAGGGGTTTCGAGTGTGATATCACCAAGAATAATTTCTTCGGGCATAGTAAGAGAAGAAAGCCGAATATTTTCAAGCGTGACTTCGCCAGAGAAGGGAGATGTTGAAAGCTCGTCATATTTTACATTCACAATGGGACGAATTGAGCTAAGCGTATTATCAATTTTGTTTTGAAACTGGTAGTGGATATAACTATTTATCGCTGCCGCAATGGCGAGAATAATGAGCAAAACTGCAATTGCGATGTTACGAATATGTCTTGGCACTACGTTCCCCTTCAAAGCTTTAAATATGTCTTAGCATTTCTTCCTTGCTGAGAGAGGTTATGAATTTGAGGGGGGGATTGCAAGCAACTATTTCTCCTTATAGGTAATACTTTTGTAAAAATATGTTTTACATTAGATCCATAGGATCAATATCAATCGACCACCGTACTTTTTTTGCGGCTTTATGATTCTCGATTTGGGAAATACTGTAATGAAATAGCGATTGTAGCTGTTTACGATTGTTCGCTTGAACTAATAATTGCGCGCGATAACGGCCGGCACGACGTTCCATTAAGGCGGGGAAAGGGCCGAGTAACATCATCTCGTTTTGCAAATACTGTTCGAGTAATAATCGGGCCTGTTCCAAAAATGCCATGGGCGTTTGCTTATCAACAGCTTCTGCTCGAAGCAGGGCAAGATGAGTAAAGGGAGGGAATTCGGTTTGCTGTCGCTCCTCCATTAAAGACTTCGCAAAAGCAGGATAATCATGTTGCAGCAGCGGTTTGAATAAGGGGTGATCGGCATGGTGAGTTTGAATTAAGACTTCGCCTTCTTTCTCTTCGCGTCCTGCGCGTCCGGCAACCTGTAATATGAGTTGTCCCATACGCTCCGAGGCGCGAAAATCTGAGCTGTATAAACCGTGATCGGCATTTAGCATGCCGACCAGGGTGACGTTCGGAAAGTGATGTCCTTTGGCGAGCATTTGCGTACCAATTAAAATTTGTCGCTTGCCGTTGTTGATATCATTGAGCAGTTTTTCCATAGAACCTTTACGGCGCGTGCTATCTCTATCAATACGAATTACTTCGTAGTGCGGGAAAAGTTCAGTGAGTGCGTGCTCAATTCGCTCGGTGCCGAAGCCCATCTGTAATAAGTCATCACTCTTACAGCTTGGACAGGCACTAGGTTTATATTGCTCGGTGCCACAGTGGTGGCAACGTAGTTGCGAGCTACTTTGATGCAAGGTCATATGTGCATCGCAACGTGGACATAGCGCATGCCAGCCACATTCGTGACACATCAGTACGGGTGCAAAGCCGCGGCGGTTTAAAAACAGCAACACCTGCGAATCGCGTTCCAGGTGCTCTTTCATTTTGTGTAGCAGTTGAGCAGAAACGCCATGTTCCATCTTTTGGCTGCGGACATCGAGCAAACTTATCGTTGGTGGCTTTGCATTGCCGGCACGCTCAGGTAGCAATAATGTTTCATAGCGGCCTTGTTGAGCGTTATATAAGGTTTCTAAAGAAGGTGTTGCTGAGCCTAGTATAATAGGGATGTTCAAGTCTCGTGCGCGCTTAACTGCCAGATCGCGTGCTGAATAACGAAAGCCATCTTGTTGCTTAAAAGAAAGGTCATGTTCTTCATCAATAATTATCACGCCGGGTCGTAGTAAAGGACTAAACACCGCAGAGCGTGTACCAATAATGACATCAGCCGATCCCGCCTGGGTGTGTAACCATGCCTGCAAACGTTCTTCATCGTTTAAACCCGAATGCATAATGGCAATACGTCCATGCAGACGTAATAAAAATCGATTGAGCAACTGTGGTGTCAGACCAATTTCTGGAACCAGCACTAAAGCTTGCTTGCCTTGTTTTATGACTTCTTCAATAACTTGTAAATACACTTCAGTTTTACCGCTACCGGTCACCCCTTCAAGCACATAAGCATTAAAGCCATTGCCTTGTTGTTCAAGCACACGTTGAATAGCATGTTGTTGCTCGGCATTAAGTGCGGGAGCAGAATGAGTGGATATTGCGACAGGTAAGGCATTTTCTTCAAAAGAATCGACCAGGCCTTTTTCCTGTAAGCGCTTCATAACCGGTCGCCAGCCAACGTGATTTGCAGAAAGTTGAGACTCAAATAAGCCAGACGTGTTTTGGCGTAAATCTGATAACAAGGCGATTTGTTTGGCGGCACGCTTGAAACTTTGTAAATCGACTTGCTGGCCATCAGGGGTCAGCTGCCAACGTCTGATACCTTTTATATGAGTAGATGCCCCCTGACGCAATTTAACCGGCAAGGCATTTTGCATAACCTCTCCGATAGGATGATGATAATACTGAGCGCACCAACGCAGCAGCTGTAAAAGTTCTTCATCAAAAACAGGCTGCTCATCGAGGACCTCAATCACTTGCTTCATTTTATTTGGTGGTATATCCGTTTCATGCACTGTTTCCAGCAAAATCCCAACCAGGGTTTGACGACCAAAAGGGACTTTAACGCGTACACCATTTTGAAGTGTATCGGTTACGTAATTTGCTGGTGCAAGATAGTCAAAATGACGCCTTAGTGGCGTTGGGATAGCAATGCGAAAATAGGTTTTCATAATTTAAAAATAAGGGCTATTTGTCTACTTTTAGTACGTTATATTTAGCACCTAAAAATCTTGTGGTTAGTACATTAACTTCAAGAGTTTTCTAGTTTATTACTGTTAAGTTCTTGTCTCATAATCACTTTGTCACTAACCGTTACTTATCCACAGAAGCTGTGGATAACTCTGTGGATGAATTGCGAGATCTTGCTAAAAACGCGCTCTAACACTACATAAATGTTAAATTGGTTACAATTTGTACTTCAGATAAAAGTTATATTTATTAATAGGTTACATTATTTTTATAGTGTATTTTACGTTGTGTGACATATTTATGACGCTAAGTTGTTGTTATTATTAATGCTGTGCATAAAAGTGCTTTTTCTTTCACTTTTCTCTTGATCTGAAAAATATATTCATGTAATTCAAAATATTAAAAGCAGCTGATTTTTGTAAAATATAGGCAAGATCAAAGGCTCTTAATAGGTGCCAAGTTTATCATTAAAGACAAAGAATGAATGAACTAAAAGATTTATGCAAAACGACAATGCTTAAGGATAGAAATAATGTCGATCTGGACAAAAATTGAACAAGAAATAAGCCTCTCTTTGGAGAGGCCCTTTAAGGTAAAAACTCACAGCGGAGTGAGTGGGGGGGATATTAATCAGGCCTATCGCATTGATGGTGTTATGGGTGGAAACCAATCTCTGAGTTTTTTTATAAAATTAAATCAAAAAAGTAGACTGGCCATGTTTCAGGCCGAAGCGGCAGGTTTACAAGAAATTGAGTTATCTCAAGCGATCAAAACGCCTCAGGTGGTTTGCAGTGGTATTGCGGAACAGAAAAGTTATTTGGTTTTAGAAAATTTAACCCTTTCCCCTGGACAACCAGGTTCCGCTACACAGCTAGGACAACAACTTGCGAAAATGCACAAACATATTTCGCCTAATCAAAATTTTGGCTGGTCTCAAGACAATACCATTGGTGCAACGCCGCAACTAAACACACCAACGGGAAGCTGGGTCGATTTTTGGCGTGAACGACGCATGGGTTTTCAGCTGGATCTCGCAAAAAAAAATGGAGCAAGTCACTCTCTCATTAGCAAAGGAGAAAAGCTACTTAATCATTTAGACTCTTTTTTTACCGACTACGCACCTCAAGCTTCTTTACTGCATGGTGATTTATGGTCAGGAAATTATGGTTATCTTGAAACGGGTGAGCCTGTGATCTTTGATCCTGCTGTTTATTATGGTGATAGAGAAGCTGATCTTGCCATGACAGAAATGTTTGGTGGGTTCCCAGTAGAGTTTTATGACGCATATAACGAAATCTGGCCATTAGATGATGGATATAAAACGCGAAAGGTTTTATACAATCTTTATCATGTCTTAAATCACTTTAATTTGTTTGGTGGTGGTTATGCGATGCAAGCAGAAACCATGATGGGCCAGCTTTTAAAGTACTAGGTCCTCCCTAAGCGAAAGGGAGGACTATGTATTTATAAGCAGTCTTTGTCTTGGCAAACGAGTTCGCTACGAGCGGCATTGACGCGTTTGAGTAGAATGGCGTAATTGCTTGCATCATCGGCAGATTCAAGCGGACCCTCTAGCCCAGTTGGAGTGCTTACGCACCAGCCATTGCCGCAGGGTTGGATTAAAGTTGTATCAAAAGTCATACTACACCTCCTGTACAATTTCCTATTTCTGGAGTATCTCCAGCCTTTTTGCTTGTTACGCAGTAAGCTTAGCGCTGTTTTTGCATCTTGTGAACTAATTCACATAATTTTAACAAAATTGAAATTTGACGTCGCTAATTACGATTTTCCGGTATTTTTTTGTTATCTAATCCCACTTTTATAATTTTATTCCTCTATTTAATTTTCCTGTTACTTTATATTGTTTGTTTTCAATAAATATTATTATTCGGCGCCTTTTATAGAGTAAAGTGGGTTTAATGCGGTCTTTAGGCTCTTGAATAACCCCTTATTGTGGGTTTCTTCTTCGGCCAACAACTTTTTCATATGTTCGCGTTCGGTGGGCATATCAAAGCAAGCAGGACATGAATCGGGGATAACAGGTAAAGCAACTTCCTCTGAAAATTCAGTAGTTTGGCGCTCCCTAACGTAGATCATAGGGCGGATTATACGGATATCATTGTCTTGATTGGTGTAGTTTGCCTTCATTGTCCTTAATTGCCCACCTTGAAAGGCTGACATGAGGAAACTTTCGGCTAAATCATCTAAATGTTGGCCGAGGGCGAGCACATTGTAGTTTTCACGGCGGGCGGTGGAGTACATGATGCCGCGTTTCATGCGAGAGCAAAATGAGCAAAATGAGTCATTCGTCATTTGCTCTTCGGCCTGTTTTACCATGTCGTTGCTTTCATAAAAATAGGGGACATCAAGCTGCGCTAAATAATTTTTAAGTACAGAAGGATCGAACCCTTCTATTTCCGGATCAATAGTGATCGCGGCAATAGAGAAATTGATGGGGGCATGGCGTTGTAAATGGCGTAATGCATGCAACAGGGTAAGTGAGTCTTTACCACCAGATAAGCCCAGCAATATGCGGTCTCCCTCTTTTATCATGTCAAATTCAACCACGGCCTGACCAATCGGGCGCATTAAGCTTTTTGGCATTTTAATGATTTGCTGTTTTTTCGTCATAATTTTACTGTCGTTGTCATTAAAGGGTAACTGCCTGTATGCTGTTATAACCCTAGAGTATAAATGATCTAATTTAATGGCAGAGGATAATATATGGCGGTTACAGCAAACGTTACCGATGAGGGAAATTCGGTATTAATTACCATCACTGGTAAATTTGATGTGTATTTGCACCATGATTTTCGGGCTTGTTATCGAAATGAAAATCCTAAGGCCGCTTATACACTGGATTTCTCTGGAACGGAAAGTCTTGATAGTTCTGCGCTTGGCATAATATTGTTATTGCGAGAGTTTGCGGGTGGCGAAAACTCAAATATTAGCATTCGTGGTTGTAACGAGAATATAAAAAAGATTTTTAAATATACTAGTTTCGATAAATTATTTAGTTGTTCATAATTTATGCGCTATTTTTTATGGAGTGTAACTGCTTGATTAAATAGGGATATGGGCTAGATGGACAATCATTGTGTAAAAACTGTTTCACCAAGGGAAGCTTATCATTTAATTAAGGGAGACCCCCGTGCCTTATTAATTGATGTGCGCTCGAACATGGAGTTTTTATTTATTGGCCATCCTACTGATGCCATTAGTATTCCCTGGATTGATGAGCCAGATTGGGTAATTAACCCCAATTTTGCCGCTGATGTACGGAAGCTTTTATTGGGTGGTTTAGATCACGACAGTGCTGGCCACAATGTACCTGTTTTTTTAATTTGTCGTAGTGGTAAGCGTTCAATGGAAGCAGGGAAGCTTTTACTCAAAGAAGGTTTTCATGATGTTTATAATATTGCTGACGGTTTTGAAGGTGAGCTAAATGCCGAACATCAACGCAGTACGTTGGCAGGTTGGCGCTTTGAAGGTTTGCCCTGGAGCCAATGTTAGTTTGCACATACTAATTCAGAAATAGTGTTCGTTTAGTGAGAAAACCGGTTGAAATTATCAAAGGCGAAAAGTCCCTACGCCTTAATCTCTATCTCATCGTCGCTTCTTATTTGATGTTGTTCATTGTTATTGAACCCGCGATTGATTTTTTATTGTTGTTAATTTTTGAACAAAAAAATCCTGAGATGATTGAACGGCTTGATAATTTGAAGTTAATTAGCTCAAGTCTTATTTATTCCATCCTGGGTATTATTCCTTCCGTTTTTATGGCGTGGTTTGGTTATCGCGTTGTTGCCTCATCAAAACTGCCTCCGGTTTTATTATCAGGTCAAACACGCTTTCCTTTTACGGTTATTGTTATCAAGGGACGTATTGCCAAAATGTTTGGTGTGTTAATTATCATCACGGCTTTAGTCCTTATTTTTCAGCTGATATTACACTTATTTAAGGTCCTTTTTTATAGTTAAAATTTGTATTTTGTTCCTCAAGTTATGTATTTATTTGCCGATTAAAGACCTATAGATAAAGGATAACCGGACTTTAATGCATAATTTAACCGAAACATTAGCAGAACAACTTAATATTACTAAGGCTGAAATAGAACGACGCAAGAAGTTGTTAAGCTTCACAGAGAGTGATGCGGAAAGACTGCTAATGTTTAAACCTTTTGTGGCTAAAAATTTAAGTGGAATCATTAAGAATTTTTATGATTTTATGACTACCTTTAACGAGGTCTCAACAATTATTGGTGATGCTGAAACAATGCGGCGTTTATCCAGTGCGATGAATATGTATGTGCTTGATTTATTTGATGGCCACTATGATGAAAATTATGTCAATAAACGTTTAAGAATTGGCTTAGTGCACAAGCGAATAGGCGTTCCGCCCGAACTTTATTTGGCGGGCATCTATCAACTGCAGTTAAATTTACACAATACGATATCATCATACCGGATTGACGAAGAAAAAATAAATGACGAATTCATTAGTGTTTTTGCTGCAAAGCAATCGATTAATAAGCTATTAATGTTTGATATGCAGTTTGTATTGGATACCTATTTTTCCAGCTTAATGAAAGAAGCTCAAACTGCAAAAGAAGAACTGAATGAATACACATCTTCATTAGAAAAAATAATTGATGAAAGAACCCGTGAGCTTGAAGAAGCATCAATGCGAGATATGCTATCGGGGCTATATAATCAGCGGGCATTTTTTGAGCACTTAAGACGGGAAATTTCCAATGCCGAACGATATAAAGAGTCATTGGTTCTTTGTTATTTTGATTTAAATGATTTTAAAATCATTAACGATAAAAAAGGTCATCAGGCAGGAGATAATATATTAGCTCTGGTTGGTAAAATCATACTAAAGTGTATGCGCGGAACAGACATAGGTTGTCGTTATGGTGGTGATGAGTTTGCACTTATTTTGCCGCATACGACATTGGATGATGTTGATAATTTAATGGCGCGTTTAATTGAAAGTTTTGAAGCTGAAAAGATGCTCGGTGTGAGTTTTAGCATGGGTATCGCAGGTGTTGGTCCGGAATCATTTGTAAATCATGAGGTTTTATTAAAGGCGGCTGACACCGAGATGTACAAGGCTAAAGCAAAATCCAAAAAGAAGGCTGGATTTTATATGTCTACTATTTTCGTCAGAGAATAAATCTATTTTCAGTCTGATTTTCTTCACCCATAGGCTGAAAGTTTAATCATGTTCCCCTTGATTCAAATCTGTTAATATTGCGCCGTTATTGCTTCAGATTACATTATTTAAAGAGAACAGATAAAAATGGCCAATATCCAGGAAATTCTTAAAGATCGTATTCTTATCCTCGACGGCGCTATGGGGAGCTTGATTCAAACGTATAAGTTGGACGAAGCGGGTTATCGTGGTGAGCGTTTTGCTGATTGGCCATCGGATGTGAAGGGTAATAATGATCTTCTTGTTTTAACTCAGCCACAAATTATTAAAGATATTCATACTGCATACTTAGAAGCCGGTGCAGATATTGTTGAAACAAATACATTTAATGCAACATCAATTTCCATGGCCGATTACGGTATGGAAGAACTCACCTATGAAATTAATAAGTCCGCAGCACAAGTGGCGCGTGAAGCCTGTGATGACATAGAAGCTCAGGTTCCAGATAAGCCACGTTTTGTCGCAGGTGTTTTAGGGCCCACCAATCGTACTTGTAGCATTTCTCCTGACGTTAATAACCCGGGTTTTAGAAATATTACTTTTGATCAGCTCAAAGATGCTTATCTCGAATCAATGTCGGGTTTAGTTGATGGTGGTGCGGATCTTATTTTAGTTGAAACCATTTTCGATACTTTAAATGCAAAAGCGGCGTTGTTTGCAATTGAAGAATATTTTTCAAAAAACAATATGACTTTGCCTGTGATGATTTCGGGAACGATTACCGATGCATCAGGTCGTACCTTATCCGGTCAAACTGCCGAAGCATTCTGGAACTCATTAAACCATATTAACCCTATTAGTTTTGGTTTTAACTGTGCTTTGGGTGCAACAGAGCTGCGTCCATATATTGAAGAGATAGCCGGTTTAGCCAACTGCCATATTAATACCCATCCCAACGCAGGTTTACCCAATGAATTTGGTGAGTACGATGAAACCCCCGAAGCAATGGCTGCCGAAATTGAAGATTGGGCAAAAAACGGTTATCTCAATATTATTGGTGGTTGCTGTGGTACGACACCTGCGCACATTAAAGCCATTGCTGATGCAGTGAGTAAATATCCGCCCCGTAAAATTCCCGATATACCGGTTGAATGTCGTTTAAGTGGTTTAGAGCCTTGTAATATCAAAGAGGATTCATTGTTTGTCAATGTGGGTGAACGTACCAATGTAACGGGTTCGGCAAAATTCAAACGTTTAATTTTAGAAGAGCAATATGATGAAGCTTTAACGGTAGCGCGTGAGCAAGTTGAAAACGGTGCGCAAATTATCGACGTTAATATGGATGAAGGCATGCTTGATGGTATGAGTGCCATGAAGACGTTTTTAAACCTGATAGCTTCCGAGCCGGATATTTCTCGTGTGCCGATTATGATCGATTCATCAAAGTGGCCGATCATTGAAGAAGGTTTAAAGTGCATACAAGGTAAAGGCATTGTTAATTCTATTTCGCTTAAAGAAGGCGAAGAGAATTTTATCAAGCAAGCGAAGTTATGCCGTCAGTACGGTGCGGCAATTATTGTGATGGCGTTTGATGAAGTTGGTCAAGCCGATACCATGCAACACAAGATAGAAATTTGTACACGCGCTTATGATGTTTTAGTTAATAAAGTAAATTTCCCACCCGAAGATATTATTTTTGATCCGAATATTTTTGCAGTTGCAACCGGCATAGAAGAACACAATAACTATGGTGTAGATTTCATTGAAGCAACGCGTGTTATAAAAGACACCTTACCGCACGCAATGGTCAGCGGTGGTGTTTCAAATGTCTCGTTTTCTTTCCGCGGCAATAATCCTGTGCGTGAAGCGATACATGCTGTGTTCTTATATCATGCGATTAAAGCGGGTATGGACATGGGGATTGTTAACGCTGGTCAACTTGCTATATTAGATGATATTCCAGAAGAATTACGTATAGCTGTCGAAGATGTTGTTCTCAATAAAGACGATGGTGCAACTGAACGCTTGTTAGATATAGCGGCATCATTCTTGGGCGATGGTTCAACCAAGAAAAAAGTTGAAGATTTAGGTTGGCGTGAATTCCCTGTAGCGAAGCGTATTGAACATGCCTTAGTTAAAGGTATAGATACCTATATTGAAGAAGACACCGAAGAAGCACGTAAAGAATTTACCGCACCGATTGAAGTAATCGAAGGCCCACTTATGGATGGCATGAATGTGGTCGGTGATTTATTTGGTGATGGTAAAATGTTTTTACCACAAGTGGTGAAATCTGCACGTGTGATGAAAAAAGCGGTAGCGTATTTATTACCCTTTATAGAAGCGGAAAAAGACGGTGACATTCAAAGTAACGGTAAGATTTTAATGGCGACCGTGAAAGGTGATGTTCATGACATCGGTAAAAATATTGTCGGCGTTGTTCTGCAGTGTAATAACTTTGAAATCGTCGATATGGGTGTAATGGTTCCAGCCAAAGATATTTTAGATAAAGCCAAAGAAGAAAATGTCGATATTATTGGTTTGAGTGGTTTAATTACGCCATCGTTAGATGAAATGGTACACCTTGCGAAAGAGATGGAACGTCTAGGTTTTGATATTCCAGTAATGATTGGTGGTGCAACAACTTCAAAAGCACATACAGCGGTTAAAATTGATAAAAACTATCATGGTGCAAATGTTTGGGTTAAAGATGCATCACGTGCAGTGGGTGTCGCGCAAAATTTGATTAGTGAAAATACCCGCGATGATTTTATAAAAGAACTCAGTGACGATTATGAGAAAGTTCGTGTAGCTCATGCTGGAAGACGTGCACAAACTAAATGGTTGTCATTAGAAGGTGCACGAGAAAATAAATTAAAAATTGATTGGGATAAATACACGCCGCCGGTACCCAATGATTTAGGTCTGCAAATTTTTGATGATATGCCTTTAGAGTTTTTAGTGCCGTATATTGACTGGACTCCCTTCTTCCATACCTGGGAATTGAAAGGTTCGTATCCAAAAATATTAAATGATGCTGAAAAGGGCGAAGAAGCACAAAAACTGTTTGATGATGCACAAGCCATGCTGGCACAAATTGTTGATGAACATTGGTTAAAAGCCCGTGCGGTTGTTGGTATGTTCCCTGCAAACAGTGATGATGCAGAAAGCATCGAAGTCTACACGGACGAAACACGTGAAGAAAAATTATTAACGCTTAACCACTTGCGTCAGCAAACGGAACGTCCGCCAGGTAAACCAAACCGTAGCCTGGCTGATTTTATTGCACCTAAACAAAGCGGTAAAAAAGATTATGTGGGTGGTTTCGTAGTCACCGCAGGTCTTGGTATTGATGAACATGTGCAACGTTTTGAAAAAGATCATGATGATTATTCATCGATTATGTTAAAAGCCTTAGCTGATCGTTTAGCTGAAGCTTTTGCAGAACATATGCATGATCGTATTCGCAATATCAACTGGGGTTATGATAAAAATTCGAGTTGGACGCCTTGTAATGGAATGGAAAAGAATTTTGATAATCAAAAATTGATAAAAGAAGATTATTCAAGCATTCGCCCCGCTCCTGGTTATCCGGCATGTCCTGATCACACTGAAAAGCCTTTGTTATGGAAGTTACTTGATGCTGAGAAAAACGCCGGTGTTGAATTAACCGATAGTTATGCCATGTTGCCTGCAGCATCAGTGAGTGGCTGGTACTTTAGTCACCCGGATTCAAGTTACTTCGGTGTCGGTAAAATTAATCGAGATCAAGTTGAAGACTATGCAAAGCGAAAAGGAATGACCTTAGCTGAAGCCGAGCGTTGGTTATCCCCTAATCTTGGATATGATGCATAAAATAAAAAAGGCGCTTTAAGCGCCTTTTTTATGTATATATTATTTTTAACCACTGCTAATTAGCAATCACTTTTGCTGACAAATTATTGAATGAAATTTACGAACAACCTTATCTCTTCTGACTTTATGTTTGCATTAGCAGATATTTTAAAAAAAAGCCCTCAGGGACTTAGTGAATATGATTTGCTTGAAGAGTTAAAAGCGCAGGGCTATTTTGAATTTTTATCATCGCCTGCATCACCTGAGGAGTTGTTTCAGGCACATTTTTTATTGTTCCATGCCTTATATTTATTACAATCTCAATTGTTAGAACAACAGTCCGCTGTGTTAGAGATTCACACTTTGAAAATTGTCATGTTGCCTTACGTTGTGGGAGAACAGGCGTTGCAACAAGATGATCAGTTAATGGCATATTATTTAGATTTAGCGAATTTAGAAAACACCTCAGAAGAGGATGTTTATCAATTGTTGGCTTCATTTTGGAATAAAATGAATCGCTTTGAAAGTCGTGATGCTGCCCTGGACGAATTAGGTTTAAAGGATCCTGTTACAGATAAAGAAATTAAACAAGAATACCGGCGTTTGATTATGCAACACCATCCGGATCGAGGTGGTAGCACAGAAAAAATACAAAAGTTAAATGATGCAATAAAGTCATTATTAGGATAGATAGATGAAGAATATTATTTTTGATTTGGGTGCCGTTATGTTTGATTGGAACCCAAAAAAAATTGCAGAATGTTTTACAGAAGACTCTCATCTGCAGCAACGGATTCAGGATGAATTATTTTTCCATAAAAACTGGATGGATTTTGATTGTGGCCTGGTAACCGAAGAAGAGGCGATTATTATTGCATCGAAACAACTCGATATCTCGGCTCAGGAAGCGAAACGTTTATTTGAGCTGGTAAAAACATCGCTGGTATTACTACCTAAAACAGAAGAAGTTTTGAAATACGTTAAAAAAAGTAATTTAAATGCATTTTGCTTATCAAATATATCTCCCGAGCTATTTAAACACCTTGCTTCACGGCATGATTTATTTGAATTGTTTGATGGCATTGTAACCTCTGGAGTAGAAAACACGGCAAAACCTGATAAGCGTATATTTGAAATATTATTTGAGCGTTATCAATTACAACCGGAAGAGTGTTTATTTATTGATGACAGTTCAGCCAATACAAAAACGGCAGATCAAATGGGGATAACTACGGTCACTTTTAAAGGTTCAGAAGATTGTTACCAACAAATATATCGTCATATGGAGTAAGAAATATTGGCTTCACTAAGAACTCTTGTTAAGGTGGTTACGGCTTAAATTGATAAATTCATTAGGGTAGGACAATGGAAGAATTAAACATGTGGTTGGTTGGCGGCGGTTTAACCGTAGGGGCAATTTTTGGTTTATTAGTAAAAAACCACCGTTTTTGTATGGTTGCAGCAACAGGCAATTACTTACTCATTAAAGACAACCGACAGTTACTGGCTTTCATAGCCGCATTAATGGTGGCCATTACCGGCACCCAAATTCTTGAGTTCACCGAAACGGTGGCCATCGCCGATTCATCCTATCGAAATTCACAGCTTGACTGGTTTGGTGCGAGTTTAGGCGGTATTATTTTTGGCATCGGTGGTGTGCTTGCCGGTGGTTGTGCAACACGTTCTTTAGTTCGTTCAGCTGAAGGAAGTGTGCATGCGATTATTGCGGTACTTTTTTTTATGCTCTTTGCGGCATTTGCTCAGTTTGGTTTTTTAGAAACAACCCGTTTAGATATCACCTCATCCACCGCCATTGAATTAACCGGTGATGCATCAATCGCAACCATATTAAGTTTACCGCAATGGTTACCTGCGATAATTATTGTAGGGCTTATGCTGATTTATAGTATTAAAAACTGGAACCCCGATGCAAAGTTTATGGTGATAGCCGGTATTATCATTGGTGCCCTGGTCGTGTGGAGTTGGTATATCACGGGTGTGTTAGCACAAGACGAATTTGATCCGACTAAACCTTCAGCAATAACCGTCTCAGGGCCGTTAGCACGTTTTGGTTATATATTAATTTCTGCAAAAATTCCGGCTCTATCTTTCGCTATATCATTTGTTATTGGCATCGTTGCCACGGTATTCGCTTTTTCTCTTCTTACCAGGCAGTTCAAGTTTGAAGCACCAAAAGCCGGGGCAATTAAGTTTGCAGTCATCGGTGGTAGCTTAATGGGTATAGGCGGCATCATGGCTTATGGTTGTAACGTGGGGCAGGGTTTAACCGGTATCTCTACTTTATCGCTAGAGTCGATGCTTGCCTTTGCTGGTATGTTTGTTGGTACAACGGCTGCCATAAAGTGGATGGATAAAAACAACTAGGCCAATGAGCTGTTGCTGCCCACATTCAAAATCAGGCGGACGCATTTTTTCGTTTTTTGCGCGTAGCTATAAAAAACGTTTTAGCAAAAAAGGTTTTGAACCCTCACAACAACAGCTTATGGCCGGTTTAGAACAAGCCGGTTATAAAAATAAAACATTGTTAGAAATCGGCAGTGGTGTTGGTTATTTACATCAGGTTTTATTAGAACAAGGGGCACAATCTGCTGTTGGCATTGATCTCGCACCTGATATGCTAAAAGAAGCTGAAAAGTGGGCAGCCGAAAAAAACTTAAGTGATAAAACAAACTACCTTCAAGGTGACTTTATAGAGTTGTTAGATAAAGTCCACCCTGCTGATATCACCATTTTAGATAAAGTTGTTTGTTGTTATCCCTTTGCAGAGTTACTCGTTAATAGCTCGCTAACAAAAACAAAAAAGGTCTACGCCTTAACCTATCCACGCAAACGCTGGTTCATTCAAACCGCCGTTGCCGTCTCTGCTTTTTTCTTAAAACTGATGGGTTCAAGTTTTAGACCTTATGTACATAACTCAGCAGATATTGAAAAATGGATTTGTGATAAAGGATTTATAAAAACCTATCAAGAAAAGACCTTTATTTGGTTAACGCAGATTTATCAAAAGTAATTTGAAATAAAAATCAAGAGATTATAAATTTAATGAAGTATCTATTACTAATTCCTTTCTATTTTATGGTTTCAAACAATGTTTTTTCAATTAATCATTTAATTATTCCTGAGTCTATAGGTAATGATTTTGATTGTGAAGTCACAATTAACTTAAAAAAAGTATGCTCTATTTAAATTTGATTTGAATTTAGAAAAAAACATGAAAATAGAGTGGAATAAGGAAGGTGTTGAAATAAATAGTTCAGAGTATTCATGGCTGGTTTATTTAGAAGATAATAATATTGAAGTTGGATTTTATTATTTTAAACATAAAGGTAAACAAAATACTGGTACATACAATGATCTTTTTAAAGAAGGTCAGGTTTCGATTTTTAGAAACCAAATTAATATTTCAATTGATGAGCCAGATAAACCTACTATTAACCTTATTGATGGTGACATTGTATTAAAATTAGAAGATCGTAAATTGCTGGATCAATTATTTAATAATAGAAATAAGTCTGTGAATTTTTGGATTTTGAGTAATGGAAATTATCCCCGTGTGTGTAAAGCAAGCACTAAAGAAATTAAGTAGTATAAATATTATTCTCTTTTAAAAATAAAACAAAAAAATTTAGCTTTATTTTAATTTAAAATTAATAGATGAGTTATATTCAGAATATTTTATGAAATATAGAAAACTAGGCAGAACAGATTTAGAAGTAAGCCTTATTGGTTTAGGCACCATGACATGGGGCATGCAAAACACGCAAGCGCAAGGTTTTGAGCAAATGGATTATGCGCTTGATCATGGGGTTAATTTTTTTGATACCGCAGAGATGTATGCGATCCCCCCTAGCGCTAAAACATTTGGTACCACCGAAACGATTATTGGTAACTGGTTTGCTTCACGTTTAAACCGAGACAAGGTGATTTTGGCGTCTAAAATCACGGGGCCTGAAATGCAGTGGGTGCGTGATGGAACAAACTACATTGATAAAAAGAATATCTTACTGGCACTCGAAGGCAGTTTAAAACGATTACAAACTGACCACATCGATCTTTATCAATTGCATTGGCCGAATCGTGGCTCTTATCATTTTGGTAAAGTCTGGGGCTTTAATCCAAAATTTGATGTGCAGGCGGAAGAAGATAATTTTCTTGAAGTGCTTGAAACATTTAATGCACTTATTAAAGAAGGCAAGATTCGGCACATTGGTTTATCCAATGAAACGGCGTGGGGTTTAACCAAGTGGTTACAACTGGCCGAGAAAAATAACTTACCGCGCATGGCCTCGATTCAAAATGAGTATTCTTTATTAAACCGTTACTTTGAACCGGATTTAAGTGAAATTGCCATTCATGAAGATTGCGGTTTGCTGGCGTGGTCGCCGTTAACCCGTGGCATGATCAGTGGTAAGTATTTAAACGGCGCAAAACCTGAAGGGGCGCGTTTAACAATTGAAACCCGACCTGAGCATCGTGTTCATCCCAATACTGATGCGGCGATTGTGAAGTATATCGAGCTGGCGAAAAACTGTGGTTTAGATGTCACGCAAATGGCGTTGGCGTTTGTAAATGAACAGCCTTTTGTGACCTCGACCTTAATTGGTGCGACAAATATGGAGCAGCTTAAAAGCAACATTGCTTCAATTGATGTGAAATTGTTTGCTGAGGTACGTGAAAAAATCGAAGAAATTCGCCGTGATCACCCTATGCCATTTTGACCTTTTTTTATTTAAGCCAATGATTTACTAGGCTTTTTCGTGCTCTGTTGCTTTAATCCTGCTATTATTCGCTCCCATTTCATTCGCTATATTTGTTTCTCGGGGTTAGTTTATGTTCCAGTTAGGTTGTGCCAGTCGTGCATGTTTTAAAAATGAAATTCTTTCAGGTTTAACTGTCGCACTGGCTCTTGTTCCAGAAGCGGTTGCCTTTGCTTTCGTCGCAGGCGTGCCTCCTCTTGTTGGTTTATATGCAGCGTTCATGGTGGGGCTATTAGCGTCTATTTTTGGTGGTCGTCCAGGAATGATTTCCGGTGCAACAGGCTCAATGGCGGTTGTTATGGTGGCATTAGTTGCACAACATGGTGTTGAGTACTTGTTTGCCGCGGTGGTCTTAACCGGCCTGATTCAAATATTGGCAGGCGTTTTACGTTTAGGTAAGTACATTCGTATCGTGCCACATCCGGTTATGTTGGGTTTTGTAAATGGCTTAGCCATCGTTATTTTCCTCGCGCAATTACAGCATTTTCAGGTTGAACTCCCGGACGGCACGATGGATTGGATGAGTGGTTCTGCTATGTACATATTGCTGGGACTCGTTGCGTTGACTATGGCAATAATGCATTACTTACCGAAAATTACCGGTGCTTTTCCTGCGGCTCTGGCGGCGATTCTCGTAGTATCGTTTATGGTGATTGGCTTCGATATTGATACCAATTCGGTAGGCGATTTAGCCTCAATTGAAGGTGTATTTCCACCGTTCCATCTTCCTGAAGTCCCTTTCACTTTTGAAACGTTATCAATCATTTTTCCATACGCAATTGTTTTAGCAGCAATTGGTTTAATTGAATCTTTATTGACGCTATCTCTAATTGATGATGTGACCAATACACGTGGTCGCGGTAACCGTGAGTGCGTTGGCCAAGGGATTGCCAATACCGCAACAGGTTTATTCGGTGGTATGGGTGGTTGTGCCATGATTGGTCAGAGCATGATTAATGTTAACTCGGGTGGGCGCCAACGTTTATCGGGTATTTCTGCAGCATTATTCTTATTGATCTTTATTTTGTTTGCTTCAAGTCTGATTGAGCAAATTCCGATGGCAGCATTGATTGGTGTTATGTTCATGGTGGTACTAGGTACTTTTGAATGGTCTAGCCTGCGCATTATGGGGAAGATTCCTAAAACGGATGCCTTTGTTTTAATTCTTGTATCTGGTGTGACCGTGGCAACTGATTTAGCGTTTGCAGTCGTTGTGGGTGTGATTGTTTCAGCGCTTTTCTTTGCCTGGGAGCATGCTTCACACATCAATGTAAAAAGTTATGATGATGAAAAGGGCTCACGTGTTTATGAGTTAAATGGACCATTATTTTTTGGTTCGGTGAAAAACTTTTTAGAGTTATTTTCACCAACCGAAGATCCTGATGATGTTATTATTGAATTTCAAAATTCACGGGTTGCGGATCATTCCGCTATTGAAGCGATTGATAATCTGGCTGAGAAATATATTAAAGCCGGTAAGACATTACATTTGCGCCACTTAAGTCCAGAATGTCGTGAGCTATTAAAGAACGCGGGTGACATGGTTGAAGTGAATGTACTTGAAGATCCTAAGTACCATGTTGCAGATGATCAAATAGCATAATAATACGAGTTATTATTGCGTATTTAATCTGATTAATATTTAGAATGAGTCTTGATGTTATAATCAGTGGCACATAAAATGCGTTCCGCTCTATTCTTTAGTTGAGTGGTTTATTCGAGTTTTTAATTATAATTTAGGAGATTTTCATGGGTGTATTAGTCGGCCGTCCGGCACCAGATTTTACAGCGCCAGCTGTTTTAGGTAGTGGTGAAATTGTTGATGAATTCAATTTTACAGAAGCAACAAAAGGTAAATATGCAGTTGTGTTCTTTTACCCTTTAGATTTCACATTTGTTTGTCCTTCAGAATTGATTGCTTTTGATCACCGCATGGAAGAGTTCAAAAAGCGTAATGTAGAAGTTATGGGTGTTTCTATCGATTCACATTTCACACATAACGCATGGCGTAACACACCAGTAAACGAAGGTGGTATTGGTCAGGTTGGCTATACTTTAGTTGCTGATATGACACATGAAATTTGTAAAGCATATGATGTTGAATTACCTGATGGTTCGGTTGCTTTCCGTGGCTCTTTTCTTATTGATATGAATGGCAATGTTCGTCATCAAGTTGTTAACGACTTACCATTAGGCCGTAATGTTGATGAAATGATTCGTATGGTTGATACCTTACAATTCACTGAAGAGCATGGCGAAGTTTGTCCGGCAGGTTGGAATAAAGGCGATAAAGGTATGACTGCTACACCTGATGGTGTTGCTGCTTATCTTTCTGACGAAGCAGACAAGCTTTAATCGCAATTCATATTTTTCGCTCTAGCTGCGTTAAATAAGTTTGAATAAAAAAGCCTGCTTTAAGCAGGCTTTTTTATTGCTATATTTTTTACTCTGATCGTCGGTTTTTCAAAATTTCATGCGCACCACGTGCAACATAACGTAATTGAGTTATTACTTTTTCAGTAATTATTTTTCGTTCAGCCGCTTTGCAGTCCAAAGCATCTGCACCTGCATTAAAAACTAAAATAACAATGGCTTCGGATTGAATTTTTGCATCTGCAGAAGAATAGCCTTGGCTGTGTTGAATGTAGTCAGCAAGTTCAACGATAAAATATTGCAACTCGCGTGATACTGCCATGCGAAAGGCACGAGAAGTGCCTGAACGTTCGCGTAATAATAAATAAAATACGTGTGGGGTTTTGTTGATGAACTCCATAAAGGTTTCAACTGAAGTTCGGATGACGCTACCGCGGGTATTAATGCGTTGTCGAGCTTTACGCATAATTTGCCGTAAGGTAATGCCACCTTCATCAACCAAAGTCAGACCGAGTTCTTCCATGTCTTCAAAATGCCGATAAAATGAATTGGCGGCAATTCCCGCTTCGCGCGTAACTTCGCGCAGACTTAAGTTGGAGTAGCTTTGTTCTAAACTGAGCAAATTAAACGCCGCATCAATGATGGTGCGGCGTGTTTTTTCTTTTTGTTGAGCTCGACTCACTGTCACTTTGGGTATTCCCTTTCATATTTAATTTCAAAAGTAAACTAACACATGTATTAAAAATATTAAATAAATACTGTATTTTCTATACAATCCAGTAATTTCGGCGTACACTTGTACTCTAAATTTTTGATGGAATTAGTATAATGCAAAAACCTAAAATTGCCTGGCTTGGTGCCACAGTATTAACCTTGACCGCGCTTATTGCCATAGTTGGTGTCCCCATTTACGCCTATATGGTTGGCTTTGATGTTTGGCAAATCACTTTTATGGTAATTGGCATTATTTTCACAGAAATCTCAATTACTGCAGGTTATCACCGCTTATGGACACACCGTGCTTATAGTGCGCATTGGTCGGTAAGATTATTGCTGGCCTTTGGCGGAACGCTTGCGGTACAAAACAGTATTTTACATTGGGCCTCAGACCACCGCCGTCATCACCGCAATGTTGATGACTATGACCTCGACCCCTATTCGGCTCAGCGTGGTTTTTGGTATTCGCACATTGGTTGGATGTTACGTGAATATAATCCTAACCCTGATAATAACTATGAAAATTGTCCCGACTTGAAAAGAGACCCCATTGTTATGTGGCAGCACCGCTACTATGTTGCGTTGGCTCTAGGTATCAATTTTGGTTTCCCTATTTTAGTGGGTTTTATACACGGTGATGTTATAGGCATGATGTTATTGCTTGGCTTTGCGCGTTTGGTGATTGCGCATCACTTCACTTTCTTCATTAATTCATTAGCGCATATTTGGGGCAGCCAGCCGTATTCGGATAAAAATAGTTCTAAGGATAATAGTTTTCTCGCTATTCTGACCATGGGTGAGGGTTATCATAATTATCACCACAGTTTTCAACGAGACTATCGAAATGGAATTCGTTGGTGGCAGTTTGATCCGACAAAATGGTTAATTCGTACATTTGCATGGATGGGGTTAGCGAATAATCTTTATCGCACACCGCTGGAAAAAATTGAAAGTGCTAAAGCGGCAATGATGTTAAGTAAAACATCTAAAAAACTGGCTTCGCTTCCTCAGGCCGATGTTTTATTAGCTAAATTACATGAAGAATATGATGTGTTAATGCATAAGATTAATGATTTTTCTGCGGCAAAGTTGCATTGGGCTGAAGCAAAGAAGGCGGCTATTTTAGAAAGCTATGATCTTGATGCTTTAAAAGATAAAGTTGAAACGCTGAAAGAAAACTTTTTGCAGCAGAAAAAAGATTGGATAGTTTTTAATGCCTCGTTTGCATAGTTCATTAGCGGATAATTCTTTGCATAAATTTATCGCGCGCAATGTCTAGGGCATTTTTATCTTCTATAAGGTCAATGCAGCTAACATAAAAGTCATTAAAAGCCTCAATGACTTGTTCGCTGTTAAGCGCCTCTTTTTGTGCGACCTCTTTTTCCGAAACAGACTGATCCTGTAGCGTTAACGCAGCATAAGCAGGAATCATTTTGTTATGACCCGTTTCCATATTACTGGCAATAAGGGGTGAAGTTTTAACGTATAACTCACCCTGATATTCAAATTTTTGCCCAATGCTTAAAAGTTTAAATTTCATTTTTTACCTTCTTAGGTTTACTTCGTGTAACTATTAATGAGCTGAGTATTGTATGTTTAAACCAACGATAAAATTTGGTTATTGAAAATATTTTATACGCTTTAGATATCGTTATTCCACTTTATGCTGCGAGATATATTCATACATCACAATTGATGCAGCAATACTGACATTTAAGCTTTCAGTGACACCAAAATGAGGAATGCTTAGACACTTTATTTCTGGGTAGTCTGAATAATCAAAACTAATCCCTTTATCTTCGTTGCCTAAAATGAAAGCGGCTTTTTCTGGCAGCTGGGACTCATAGAGTATTTGTCCTTTATTGGCTTCCAGTGTAAATAATTGGTAGCCGCGCGCCTTCAATTCTGAAAAACAATCCTCAACGTTTTCGTGAAACTTTGCGGGGACTTTACGGAAGGTGCCTTTTGCGGGTGCGGGATCAAAAGGTGCGATGCTGATTAAATGAACTTCGTGCGCGCCAAAGGTTTCTGCTGAGCGGAAAATTTTGGGCGGGTTAAAGCCTGGCTGTAAATGGTCTAAAACCAGAATAAATTTGTGTGCTCCTGGTTTCGCCAAAATGTTGCGCTGACGGTCTTTTTCGTAGCGCTTCATCGCAGTGCGATAGCGTTCTGCGCGTTTATTAGAGTGTTGACGACTAACCATATAAGTCTCTATCTTATTGAGAATTAAGGTATTTTACCCTAAATAGCGTGCCATGATGTAATTCTCTCTTACTTAATACTTGAAATATCAGTTATTACTAATATACTGCGCATAGTTTATCCATATGAGCAAAAAATGATGAGTTTAATTCAAGAAGTTGAAGTCGCAGAATTAGCAAAGCTAAAAGAGAATGGCGAAACATTTCGTGTTATTGATATTCGCCAACCAGCAGAATTAAACGCAGGTATTATTCCTGGCGCTGAGGCTTTGCCTATGCATCTAATCCCTGTGCGTATGGGTGAATTGCAGCGCGATGAAAAGCTCATTATGGTTTGCCGCAGTGGCGCTCGTTCTGCACAGGCTTGTATGTTCTTGCAGCAACAAGGTTACGAAAATGTTTTTAATCTTCGTGGCGGAATGATTGCCTGGTCTGGGAGCGGTCTTGAAATAGGTATGCCGCAAGCCGTATAGGTTTTATGGTTTCAAACCAGGATCGTAGACTTTTTGTCTATTCGCAATAATATCCTGTTTGGCTTCTTCCATTGCGCCTTCAACATTTGATGCCTTGAATAGTGTATTTTGCGCATCATTAAGTGCACCCATTGCTTCATCTTGAATGGACTGTTTGAGTTCCATTTGTCGAGACCTCACGACAGCTTCAGAAGCCAACACCACATTTAAAGCTGCTTGCGCAACAATGCCTTTCGATCCTGCTTGAGCAGCACCTGCCAGCAAATTAATAATTGATAGTAAATCTTCCTGTTGTGATGGTTCTGACATTTTGATGCTCTTTTTTAAAATGTTTGTAATATGGCGTAATCCTTTTTGGCTACGCGTTAATTTCTTTACCGAGTATCGAATCTAATCCTGTAAGGTAAGCAGTTATATCATCTTGATATGAGTCCGGAACGGAGTTAATAACCGATGATCTTTGTAATAATCGATCGCCCCAGGCTTCAACGTTTGGTGCATCTTCAAACAGCTCATAATCTTTATATTTTGCTATTTGTTGCAGATAAAGAAAGAGGGGGGCAAAGACAGCGTCAATCATAGAAAAGTCTGAACCATTATAGTACTCACCTTCTGACATCTCTTCTTCTAGTATCTCAAAACGATCGATCAAGGTTTCTTTTAAGTGATTAAATTTCTTTGGATCATTTTCATGCATAAAGTTAAATGTGGTATTCAAAATATCATTGCCAAATTCAATCCATGAACGATTCAATGCTTTTTCAAAAGCGTCTTGAGGGTAAAGGGAGTTTGGAGTCGTTTCATCAAGGTAGTCACAAATCACCATTGATTCAAAAAGCGGTTTATCATCGACCAATAAGACAGGTACCTTTTCTAATGGTGATACATCATAAAACCATGGTGGCGGAGCAGAAAGATCAATGTACTCAATATCAAAGGTTATGTTTTTTTCATTTAACACGATCATCGCACGTTGTACGTATGGACAGATAGTGAAGCTAATAAGCTTTAAATTGGGGGTTGACATGTTTTATTCCTTTCAATTAATTACGGAATAACTATACAGTAAAAACTTTAATGTAGATAACTATGTAATAATAACAGCAGTAAATCACAGAGAAAACAAGGTTATTTATTTTGGATTTTGAATTAACTCGTTCTGAAAATGATGAGACATTACTAGCACAAATTGATTCGATTAAAACGGCTGAAAATATTCAGATCTTGATTCCTTTTGCTAAAGCTTATTTAGGTATGTTTTATGTTATTGAAAAAGAACTAGAAGAAAAAGAGAAAGTAAAGTTACTTGCCAATGATGAGTTATCAAAGGCTATTTTTTTAGGTTTTATAGCAAGTTTAGATCGAAAAGAATTACCGTCGATAGAACAAATAGCCCATGCAAAAGCAGAAAAGAAAGAATTTCCAGAAGGTTACGTGGTTCTTGCGGGATTAGATCTCATTGCTAAAAAGTCATTGGCTGATGTTAGTGAGCTTGATAATGACTTAATTGAAAAAGCCATTGGCTTTCATTTTTCTAATCAGTCGGGTTATTGTAATATTTGGTTTGAGCACTTACTGGCTCATGATAAAAACAAAGTCTCATCGGCAATGTCAAAATATTGGGCTGCTATGTTAAAAAATAACGCGAGTTATTTGCCGGGTAAAAGTTTGGTTTTAGGGACTAATTCTGATATTGATATCATTAAAAATACCATTTTACTGTTATTAGAAAACTGGTCTCACTGTAAAGTAAAAACATTGTTACAGCTTTTGCATCTGGCATTTATATATAGCAATAAAAATAAATTGCTGAAGGTTTGTGAAAAAGTTTTAGTTTCTCCGGAATTTTTGCGTGAACGCGCTCATTTATATTGGCTTGCTACGGCTTATTTAATTTCCCCGGAAAAATATTTTGCACAGCTTTCTAACTATGTTGGGCGAGTTAAATTAAAAATCATGCCGCTGTTAGATTTTATTGTGCTAATGCTGGAATCAAAAGTTGAAGTGAGTGCAAAAACCGTGACGCAATTATTAAGAATGATAGCGCCCGTTTTTCCACCACAACACCATGTTTATGGAGCCATTGGTTCGTTAGACATTAACTCAAAAAATGTTATGTTATTGTTTTATTATTTAGCCTGTCTAAAGGGCGAAGATGTTATTGTTGAAGTGAAATCTTTGCGCAAAGCACGTGTCATGAAAATATACTCTGGTGTGATTGATAACCTGCTTGAAATACGTATGCGCAAGGAAAATGAAAATAATTTTTCTTTTCCGGATTTTAGTGAATATATAGAAACGCTAGCCAATAATGGTTGCTTGCAGGGAAGGAGTAATAAGTTTGATTTAAGGTGAGTTGGGTAAATAGGCTTTTATATTATGATAGTCGCGATAACTTTCAATCATTGCTTTTAGTTCTGACATGTTTACATCATCTGGTTCGTTGATATAGTCTGCGACTTTTCTTATCATTTTCCAGCGCCAGTGCTCAACGGGGTTATCTTTTTTGGTCATGGTTTACCTCTTTTTATTAAGTTACAGTATTTTTATTAATTAAATTGAACGCTTATGCTTTCGTTGACTGGTTTGTGTATTTTAAAATGAACATCAGTAAAATATTTTTCATTTAAGCGCTTGATGGACTCTATTGCAAAATCATTCACTTCTTTTTTTGAGCCGGCACGTAAACTAGTAATAGTATTTTTGTCATTTTCAATAATAAACTTATACCAATTAAGTTCACTTGAGCCCTCAGGTGGAGTAACTTTTGTAATGCTTTTTATCGTGTAACGTGCCATGTAAATTTTCTCCATATCATTTTGATAGTAGGGAATATAGTGGTATCTTATTACTGCTTTGTGACAGCCTTTTTACACTTTTATGTCAAAGATTAGGCTATAATTGCGCTTTATTCTTAGATTAAAATCCCCTTTGAAATACCATGGAATCTGCAAAAAACCTTTTTTCTTATCGCCAGTTTTGGGCTAAACGTTTTGGTATCGCGCCGGTATTACCTATGTCGCGTGCTGAAATGGAGGCGCTTGGCTGGGACAGTTGCGATATTATTTTAGTGACCGGTGATGCTTATGTTGATCACCCTAGCTTTGGGATGGCGTTGATCGGTCGCTTGCTTGAATCGCAAGGATTTCGTGTTGGCATTATTTCTCAGCCTGACTGGAAGAGTGCGGAAGATTTCACAATTTTAGGTAAGCCTAATTTATTTTTTGGTATCACGGCCGGAAATATGGATTCCATGATTAATCGCTATACGGCCGACCGTCGTATTCGTTCAGATGATGCCTATACCGCAGGTGATGAAGGCGGAAAGCGCCCCGATCATTCCGTTGTCGTTTATGCTCAACGCGCGCGTGAAGCGTTTAATGATGTGCCAATTGTTATTGGTGGTATAGAAGCCTCGTTAAGACGTATTGCGCATTATGATTATTGGTCGGACAAAGTGAAGCGTTCTATCTTGATGGATTCAAAAGCTGATATCTTGGTTTTTGGAAACGGTGAAAGACAAGTTGTTGAAATTGCTCATCGCCTGGCTGCTCGTGAAGATATATCTGAACTTACAGATATTCGTGGCACAGGATTTATTCGTAAGGAAATTCCCGAAGGTTGGCATGAAATTGATTCTACTTTTATTGATGAGGTAGGGAAGGTTGAAGCACCTCGAAATCCGTATGCTGAAACAGAAGAAAATAACCAAAATTCTTCTTCTGAGACGGTTGTTAACTTCCAACCAGAGTTAAAGAAACAACGAAGTTCCCGTATCGAAAAGTTTGATCGTGCAACAAGTTATATTCGTTTGCCATCTTACGAGCAGGTTATTAACGATAAGGCTTTGTATGCTCATACCTCTCGTATATTACATCTTGAAACAAATCCGGGTAATGCGCGAGTACTTGTACAGCGTTTTGGTAAACGCGATATTTGGTTAAACCCACCGCCATTGCCTTTGAGCACTAAAGAAATGGATCGCTTATATGGATTGCCTTATACCCGTACACCCCACACAGCCTATGAAGGTAAAAAGATTCCTGCGTATGAAATGATTCGTTTTTCGATAAACATTATGCGCGGTTGTTTTGGTGGCTGTACTTTTTGTTCGATCACTGAACATGAAGGGCGGATTATTCAAAACCGATCGGAAGACTCTATTATTCAGGAGATAGAAACTATTCGGGATACGGTACCAGGTTTCACTGGCATCATTTCTGATCTGGGTGGACCAACAGCAAACATGTATCGCCTTGCCTGCAAGAGTCGAGAAATTGAAGCGGCTTGCCGAAAACCGTCGTGTGTTTATCCCGGCATTTGTCAAAACTTAGGTACCGATCATTCTCCTTTAATTAGTTTATACAAACGGGCACGAAAATTACCTGGAATTAAAAAAATATTGATTGGTTCCGGTGTCCGGTATGACTTAGCGGTCGAGTCGCCTGAATATGTTGAAGAGCTCGCTGCTCATCATGTTGGTGGTTATTTAAAAATTGCACCCGAGCATACCGAAGATGGCCCACTCGACAAGATGATGAAGCCAGGGATTGGAACTTATGATCGTTTTAAAGAAATGTTTGAAGCGGCAACTAAAAAAGCAGGCAAGGAACAGTATTTAATTCCTTATTTTATTGCAGCTCACCCGGGTACGACCGATGAAGATATGATGAATCTTGCTATCTGGTTAAAGAAAAATGGTTTTCGAGCAGATCAGGTTCAAACCTTCCTGCCTTCGCCTATGGCAACTGCAAGTGCGATGTATTATTCAGGGAAGAACCCGTTGAAGAAGGTGACGCACACGAGTGAAGATGTGGTTACGACAAAAAATCTCCAGGCAAGGCGTTTGCACAAGGCCTTCCTTCGTTATCACGACCCGCGTAATTGGCCGCTACTACGTGAAGCATTAAAAAGGCTGGGGCGTGCAGATTTAATTGGAAACGGTAAGCGCCATTTAATTCCGAGTTTTCAGCCAAAAGGCACGCTAGATAAAAATGAAAAATCTCGACGCTCCCAGCCTTTTGTGACCAAACATACGGGAGAACATAAAAAGACCAAGGGTAAACCCTTAGGTGCAAAGCAACGTAAGCGAAAGGATAAGTAATAAAAATAATGCGTCTTTTGTTAAATAAAGTAAATAATGCTGATTTTGGCCATATGCTACAGAATAGTTGGAAAACTTAGGGTAGACTGCATTTCGTTTTGGTTATTTCTTTACATATGGATATAAAGTAAATGCAAGAAGACGCTACTTCCAATATTTTAATTGTCGATGATGATGAGCTCGTTTCGGAGTACTTGGGCGCTTTGTTAGGGGTGGAGGGGTACGCTGTTACCGTGATGAATGATTCACCTAAGGCGTTAAAATATTTTACTGAAAATCCTGATTATTTTGATCTGGTTGTGACCGATCAAGTCATGCCAGTTTTGACTGGCGTTGAAATGTCTCGTTCCATTTTAGAGCTTCGACCGAATATTCCTATTGTACTAATTACCGGCTATAGCGAACAAATTAATGAAGAAAATGCTGAATCTCACGGTTTGAGTAGTTTTTTCTTGAAGCCCATTAATGAAGAGCAATTTTTGAGTAAAATTAAAGATTTATTACTTTCTTGCTGACCCCCTATTTCCTCTAAGCACTTTTCTGCTCTAAATCAATAAAAATACCCCGTTTATTAATTCTATACGCCGCAAAGAGTATTATTGAAAGACTTTATGTTTATTTATTAGGTATTTAGCGAAAAGCTAGAGTAAAATAGCCTACTTTTTATGGTTGGGAACTTTTCTCTATGCCGTTACATCTACACTAGAAAATGAGTAGGAAATTAGAATGCTAAAAACACGTTTTTTAACCGTTATTTGTTTATTGGGTTTCAATTTAGCTTTTATTGTTTCGCCTGCGAGTGCGCACGAAGAAAAACAAGATAATAGCTGGTGGTGGAGTGATAGCTGGTGGAATAAAGGTCAAATAACAAACTCTAAAAACTATGAGTTGAAAGCCGAGTGGAGCAGTTACGATAGTGATGGAGTAGAAGTACCCTATATGGTGATTCGACCAAAAAAAGAGGGCAAATTTCCAGCGGTCTTTTTTCAGCATGGGCGACGTGGCTTTGATGAATTGATTCAGCGTCATGCCAAGCGAATTGCTGCACAAGGTTTTGTGGTTGTTGCTCCTGATATTTATCGTGCACATTTCATGGGAACGCACCCCATTGAGCATGATTACGAGTTAGAAAAAGATGTGAATAAGGGCTTAGATGTTTTATTGGCGCGCAAAGACATTAGTAGTAAAAAAGCCTGTTTGTATTCACATACACGCGGCGGTTATTACACCTTAAAAGTGGCAACGCGCTTTAAGCGTCAGGAAAATGATGTGGCCTGTTATGTTTCATATTATCCACACTTACAAGATCCGAATGCACCAGAAGCTTTACAGGTATATGGCTATGCACCAGAAGTGGATCAAATGAAAATTCCAATGTTGGTTTTCATTGGCGATGAAGAGCAATACCAGCGTCGCCGAATTATTGAATCAGGCATTAAGTCACTACGTAGTAATGGACGGGATGCGCGCGTTATTATTTATCCCGGTGTTGGGCGTGGTTTTGATTTTAGACCCGAGAACGTTAGAACATTTGCTGATGATTTAGCATCAAAAGATGCTGTGCAACGTGCAGCGGCATTCATAAATAAACATTTAAATAAGTAGTAAGCTATGAGTATGAAGTATAAAACAGATGATTTACGCATTACCGCAATGAATGAGGTGATTTCACCGGAGCAGTTGCATAAAGATTGCGAAATTTCAGAGTCGGCGAGTAAATTAATTTTTGATACTCGTACTGCGATTCATAATATTTTGAATGGTAAAGATGATCGTTTACTTGTCATTATTGGCCCATGTTCAATTCATGATCCTGATGCGGCGCGTGAGTACGCAACACGCTTAAAAGAAATGCGTAAAGAATTAGGCGATGACTTATTAATTGTTATGCGCGTCTATTTTGAAAAGCCGCGAACGACAGTGGGCTGGAAAGGTTTAATTAATGATCCCAACCTTGATGAAAGTTACGAAATAAATAAAGGCTTACATCTTGCGCGTTGCTTGTTAGCAGACTTGAACGAAATGGATATACCGGCTGCGACCGAGTTCCTGGATTTGATTACACCGCAATATATTGCGGATCTAATTAGTTGGGGCGCAATTGGCGCGCGTACAACAGAAAGCCAGGTGCATAGAGAATTAGCCTCTGGTTTGTCTTCGCCAGTTGGTTTTAAGAATGGTACCGATGGTGGTTTACAGGTTGCCATTGATGCTATTGGCGCAGCAAGCCGACCGCATAATTTTCTTTCATTAACCAAGGAAGGTTATTCTGCGATTTTTGCTACAACCGGTAATGATGACTGTCATATTATTTTACGTGGCGGCAAAGAGCCAAACTATGATGCAAGCCATGTTAATAAAGCCGTGTCAGAGTTGGAAGCTGCAGGTGTACAACAACGTTTAATGGTTGACTGTAGCCATGCTAACAGCCAAAAAGATCATCAACGACAAATTGAAGTTGCTAAAGTGGTTGCTGAGCAAGTTGCGCAAGGTAATCATAACTTAATGGGAGTGATGATTGAGAGTCACCTTGTTGCGGGAAGACAAAATGTCGAAGAAGGCAAAGAGTTGGTTTACGGTCAAAGTGTGACGGATGCCTGCATCAACTGGGATGACAGCGAAGCTGTACTAAAAAACTTAGCCAAAGCTGTTCAACAACGTCGAGTTGCAAAGTAATCGTATTCCCTCTGTATGGAAAATAAAATAATCGATCTACAAAGCAAACTTGCTTTTCAGGATGAGACCATTAACGAATTAAACGAAGTGATCACTGATCAGCAGGCTCAATTAGATCAACTTCGTGAAGAAATTCGTCTTTTAAATTTACGTATTGCAAGTGTTGCTGAAGCATCAAATGTAACGGAAGAAAAAGAGCCGCCACCACCACATTATTAGATTTAAAGTGCTAAATCTTTTTCACAGCAACGTTTATATTTTTTCCCGCTTTGGCAAGGACAAGGCATATTCTTTGTCATCTGAACAGTCTTAACGTCTTCCCCGTCTACATAAAACCAACCTTCTTTATTAATAAAGTGACTATTTTCAGTTAACGCATAAATTTTTTTATTGTTAAGCGTATCTTGAGTGAAGTAAGCAACAAAACGAACATTATTCTCATTCGTTGAAATTATTTTTAATGCTTTCCACTGCGTGGAGTCATTTTCTAATTCAAGTGACTCCGGCCGGGTTGAATGATGCCAACTCTTTAATAGGTATGAACCATCTTTTAATGCGTAAGCGCTATAACGTGAACGCATAAGTTGTTCTGGATTAATTGGTTTATGATTAGAGTTTATAAATTTACCACAGCAATGGTTAAATATTTCTTTAGAACCACAAGGACAGTAATTTATTTTATGTTGCAACATTTTTATCTAATGAGCGCGAGCGATAAGCTGGGCCAATAAGTAATTATTATTACCGCAATGAGCAATACAAAAAAGAAAGGAATGGTTGCCTGGTATATATCAGTAATAGGTTTATTAAAGCGGAAACTGGCAATAAATAAGTTCATGCCGACAGGGGGCGTAAAATAGCCCAATTGCATATTAGCGAGAAAAATAATACCAAGGTGTATTGGATCGATACCATAGCCTATTGCCAGGGGAACAATAAGTGGCACGAGAATAACGAGTGCTGAGAAAATATCGAGTATAGCACCGAGTATAAGCAAGAATATATTTAGAAAAAGTAAAAAAGTAATTGGACTTGAAATATGTTGTTTTACCCATGTAAATAATTTTGTTGGAATTTCAGCATCAATTAAATAATTAGTAAAAGCCAGTGAAGCGCCTAAAATTAAAAGTATACCGCCAACGGTTAGCATGGACTCTTTTGCTATTTCGGGTAATTGGGAAAGACTAATTTCTTTATAAATAAACATTTCAACAACGAGGACATACAAGGCTGTAATTGCAGCAGCTTCCGAAATAGCAAAAAATCCACCGTAAATTCCACCAAGGAGAATAAAGGGTAACGGTATTTCCCATATAGCCTCTTTTAAAGCATTAAAGGCTTCTTTTTTATTAAAGGGAGTCATCTGAGTAGGGATGTTTCTATTGCTCCATGCGCTCCACATAACAATGAAAGAAATCATTAATAAACTTGGTAGTATTCCTGCAACAAAAAGTTCGTAAATTGTTATGGACTGCTCAAGATCCATTTGTTGTACGATCACACCGTAAAGAATCAACGGTAATGAGGGCGGCAGTAATAAGCCAAGGCTTCCTGATGTTGTGACCAATCCTAAACTAAATTTTTTGTTGTACCCTTCATTAGTTAAAGCGGGGTAAAGCAAAGCGCCGAGCGCAACAATGGTGATACCCGTTGCTCCGGTAAACGCAGTAAATAACGCGCAAGTAAATAGGCTAACAATAACCAGTTCACCTGGTAGCCAGCCAAATAAGACACGTGATAATGCGACCAGACGTTGAGAAGTATTGCTGTGACTTAAAAGATATCCAGCAAAAGTAAATAAAGGAAGTGCAAGCAATAAAGGGGTATTTGTTAATCGATAAATTTCTATGGCAATAACAGATAAATCGATATCAGAAAAATAAAAACCGCTAATAGCGAGGGATAAAATAACAACAAACAAAGGCATGCCAAGCAAGGCAAATAATAAAATGGCAAAAATAATAATGCCAAAGGTCATAATGAATTGCTCGACGTGTCGAATTTGTCTGTTTTATGCTTTAGGCTTTGCTTTTCTAATAACAAGGTTGAGTAAAAGAAGTATCTCAAGCCCATAATGATAAAGGCAAAAGGAATGATTACTTCACATAACCATACTGGAACATTAGCAAATGCTATTTGGCCATCTTCATATTCGTATTGAATAAATTGAATACTATAATATGCAACTAAAATACAAACTACGGCACTGACAAGGTCGGTTAATCGCCATACATTATGTTTGATTTTTTCTGGTAGATATCGGGATAAAATATCAATACGAATATGTTTATTACTACGGCTGGCAAACATAGCGCCAATCATACCTATCCATAGCACTATAACGCGCAATGCAGAGTCGGCCCAATAAATTCCGTTATCAAAAAATATTCGTAAAATTATTTGTGAAGAGGCGAGAAAAATCGCAGCGAATAAAAAAAACAACAAAAGAAAAGTTTCTGTTGCGAGTAGAAAATTATAACTGCGGATTAAAAATTTTTGCACTTTATATAACGAGAGTTTTTTATTTCATTTTATAGTCATCTTATAGTCATCAATAAGTTTAGTGATGAGAGTAAACATTTTTTTACTATTAATTCCATTTTTAACTAATTGTTTGTTAGCAATTAGTGCGAGTGACTTCCATTCTTTATATTGCTCTTGATTGGGTTTGATAAAATTTATACCCTGATTTTTAAGTGCGGCTAATGCAGCAATATTATCTTTTTGGTTTTGTATATCAATACCTTTAAATACACGAGACAAAACGCTGTGCATAATACTTTGATCTTTCTTACTGAGCTTTTTTATTGTTTTTTTGCTAATGACCAGAGTACCCCAGCCATATAGTAAGGGCATGTTTGTGAGGTACTTTACCTGACTATGCCATTGCAGTGCAATTGAGGCTATTGGGGGAGCAGCAATAGTATCAACTAAATGCGTTTGTAAGCCAGAAAGTACATCGCTAATAGGCAGAGGGATTGGTTTTAATGAAAAAGCTTTTGCTGCATCACGAGCTGACGCGGTATCTGGAATCCAAACTTTTTGTTGGCGTAGATCGGAAACACTTTTGATGGCCGCGTTAGACAAAATATAAGCAAACCCCGATTCAGCTAAACCAAATGAAATAAGTCCCTTTTTTTCTAGTCCGTCGATAATAAGTTTATCCATACGCTCACGAACATAGCCAACTTCTTTTTTCGAGTTAAAAAGAAAAGGCATGCCATATATATTGGCATCTTTAAAATAGCGCGTTAGTGCACCACTGGTTACCGCTGCCCCCTGGAGTTGATTAATGCGCATTTTGCGTAAAATAGCATTTTCATCTCCCATAACTCCGCCGGGGTAATATTTAATTTTTACCCTATTGTCGGTGAGCCGGGCAATTTCTTTTGCAGCTCCACGCATGGTTTTCATCCAGCTAGTACCATCGGGCGATAGCGTAGCAATTTTAATTACAGTGGCATAAGTGGGTGTACTTAGTAAAAGCAGGCTTAAGATTATAGGGTGTATGTATAGTCGCATTGTGTCTTTCTCCATTGTTTTAATTATAGCAATGGATGGAGGTGTGTGTAATGAGTTAGAAGTAATCTTTACCACTTGTTAACAATGCTTTAGCCCGCCTTTGAGCCAGCACATTGGTTAAGGTAAAGTTTGCGATATGTGGGTCTGTTTTAATTACCTGGGTTAAAAGTTTGTCATGTAGCTCTTGATCGAAAACCAAGCGTGCATATTTTTCAGCATAGAGCACTTTTGCCATTAAATTTCTCCCTTCCGAGATCAAAATAGCTTTTTCAAAATGCTGCTGACCAATTTTAGGTTTGCCGCCTAATGCGGGTGGGAGCAATGTGTTAAGGACACCAAGGTAGAGGTGGGCCTGACCAAACTTATATTTTTCATTGAGCATAACAACGCGCTGCATAATTGCTGTTACACGTGAAAGTTCTGCTGCTGCGTTCCAATCTCCGCTGCGGCTTTCTATCCAACCGGCCCAACTTGCACCTAATGTGTATAGTAGTTCGATATCTTGAATTTCAAATTGTCGAATAACGTTATTAAATTCAGCAAATTTTATTTCTTTCAGCTGGCAGCTACTTGGGTATTTGAGGCAGCTTGCTTGTAATGAAAAATCTAATGATTTTTGCGTGAGACGTTTAGCACGCGCTTCATCTTCAACAAAAACGCCGGCATATGCGCTATTAAGAGCGGCGGCGGCAATGAGAATATTGCCATCTTCAGGGTCACCTTCGATAAAACTATCTAGTAGGAGTAAGTATGCAGGGGCACCTGCTTTTACCGTTGCAAGGTCGTCATTGTTAATAATAGCTTTTGATAAATTTGTTGCCATTTTTCCTGTTGCTGAAGAAATGATGCTGGAGCAGCCATTGAGAATCAAGGAAAGAAGAAGCAGAATAAATGTCGTACTAAAAGTGTGCATTATGTTTTTTTAGTGATTATTTCGTCATTTGGTCTGTACAGTATACGCGATTCAAAATATAGTTGAATTGTTAAATATGTGAAGGCACTTTTAATATTCACTGAAGCTCGTTGGGAATAGAACTGGATTTTGTGATAAAAATAATAAGTTAGTATGTAAATTTAAAAGTATCATTTTCATTGGCTTGAGTTTGTCTGGGTGCCTCGTTCAAATTCATTAGTTACAGGGATTAGATAAGAATATGCATATCGCCATCGTGGATGACGATCCTGATATTGCTGCACTTATGATGCTATGGTTGGAAGAAGAAGGCCATGAATGCACTCATTACTCAAGCGGTCGGGGTTTTATTAAAGCCGTCAAAAACAAAAATTTTGATATTGTTTTGCTTGACTGGATTATGCCAGAGTTTGATGGGGAACAAACGTTAAACTGGATTAAAAGCAACGAAGATATTGATGTCCCTGTTATCTTTGTTACACAAAAAGCCACAGAAGACGATGTTGCTAAAATTCTCACCTTAGGCGCTGATGACTACATTACCAAGCCAGTAAGACATAAAGAAATGGTGGCTAGAGTTAATGCGGTAGCACGTCGAGCCAACCCTCATATTGATGATGTCGTTATTGCCTTAGAGCCCTATCATATTGATTTAACCTCACGCGAAGTGACGATTGAAGGTGAAAAAGTTAAGCTTACCGAAAAAGAGTTTAAACTGGTTCATTTCCTCTTTAAAAATATTGGCCGTTTGCTCTCTCGGGATCATATTTTATCAGCAGTTTGGGGCTATGATTTAGGCTTGAACACGAGGACGGTTGATACCCACATGAGTCGTATTCGTAAAAAACTCGATATCATTCCTGAGAAAGGCTGGCGTTTGAGTTCGATTTATCATCAGGGGTATCGCTTAGAGCACCTCACACACGTTGTAGAATAGCCGTTTTTTTAGCTTATTTTTAAAAAAATTCAACATCATCTTCTGTTGTTTTGTTAACGGCAATTTTTAATGCTTCCTGGATTGGTGTACCAGATATGACGGTATCAAACAGATCTTGATCGGCATCCAGTGTATATTTAGAACGTATTAAGTTTTGTAGGTTTTTCCACTCTTCAATATTCCCCGTTTTATTTTTGTCCTTTAATATCTCCGTTAAGCAGGAAAGTGTTTTTGATACTAAGGCCATTCTTTGGCTCAATTTGTCATAAAACTGAAATGAGATAATAGAGTCTGTTACGCGCAGCGTAATATCCTGGCAATTTTCCTTTATCGTATCCTTTAGCTCTGATTCTTCAAGGTGGTTCGCTGTAGCGGTAATTGTTGTTGCGGCATTCACTGTTTCTACAAAAGACTTGCTTAGGGAAGTGAATGAGTCATCTCCTTCAATCATCGCGTGCTCAATACGAGCAACGGCCACGTTAATCATGAGAATGGTTTCCCGTATTTGCGACCAGCTTTCTTTATCGTCTGTATCCATAATTGTTCTTTTAAATTGAGTATTTGTTAGGTTAATAGCGGCATGAAGATGAAATACATTAATATTTTTGGAGTGGTTTTGTCGATGTTCAGATATGTGAAAAATTGCTGGATACACTAATGGAGTGATTTTTCCGTTTTGACCAGCTTAGTCGAAAAAGTAAAAGATACGTTAAATTCGCTATTTTTCGCAGAATTTGCTGGGTAAACAGCCAATTCCTCTATATAATGCGCACCTTTTGCATTTCCGGAGAAATCCCTAGTGATTGATAATCTACGAAACGTCGCCATCATTGCTCACGTTGATCATGGTAAAACGACCCTTGTCGACCAACTCTTACTTCAGTCAGGTACGCTAGAAACGCGTGGCGAGGCTGAAACGCGCATGATGGACTCTAATGACCTGGAAAAAGAACGTGGCATCACGATTCTCTCCAAGAATACGGCGGTTAAATGGAACGATTACCGAATCAATATCGTAGACACACCGGGGCATGCGGATTTTGGTGGTGAAGTAGAACGAGTTCTCTCTATGGTTGATTCTGTTGTGCTTCTTGTTGACGCGGTTGAAGGCCCTATGCCTCAAACTCGTTTCGTAACGGAAAAAGCTCTAAAACGCGGTTTACGTCCAATTGTTGTTGTAAATAAAATTGATCGCCCAGGCGCGCGTCCAGAATGGGCATTAGACCAAACATTTGAACTTTTTGATCGCTTAGGTGCGACCGATGAGCAGCTCGATTTCCCTGTTGTTTATGCTTCAGGATTAAACGGTTTTGCCGGATTAGAACCAGAAGTTCGTGATGGTGATATGACGCCTTTATTCGAAGCGATTGTTGAGCACGTTCCCGTGCCTCCTGTTGATGTCGATAAACCACTACAGCTTCAAGTTTCTTCACTTGATTACAACAGTTTCGTTGGTGTTATCGGTATTGCGCGTATCGCACAAGGTAAATTGAAAAAGAATGATCCTGTGACATTGATTGATGTTGACGGTAAAACACGTAATGCTCGCGTTCAAATTATTTATGGTTTCCTTGGTCTAGAGCGTGTTGAAACGGAAACGGCTGAAGCAGGTGACATTATTGCTTTCACCGGCATTGATGGCTTACGTATTTCAGACACGATTTGTGATCCTGCCAATGTTGAAGCGCTACCACCGTTGTCGGTTGATGAACCAACACTTAGCATGACGTTCCAGGTCAATAACTCTCCGCTTGCAGGTCAAGATGGTAAGTATGTAACAACGCGTAATATTCAGGATCGTTTAGATCGTGAATTGATTCATAATGTTGCTCTTCGCGTTGAGCCGGGTGATACGCCGGATAAATTCCGCGTATCAGGCCGTGGCGAATTACATCTTTCTATTCTTATTGAAAACATGCGCCGTGAAGGGTTTGAACTCGGTGTTTCCCGTCCAGAGGTTATTGTACGTGAAACCAATGGTGTTAAAGAAGAACCTTTTGAAATGCTTACCGTTGATGTTGAAGAACAGCATCAGGGTAGTGTCATGGAAAAACTGGGTGAGCGTGGTGCTGACTTAAAAGACATGGTGCCGGATGGACACGGCCGTGTACGTTTAGATTTTTTGATTCCTGCGCGTGGCTTAATTGGTTTCCGCACAGAGTTTATGACCGCGACTCAAGGTACAGGATTAATCTATAGTGTGTTCGATCACTATGGCCCCGCTAAAGAAGGTGACTATGGTCAACGTATGAATGGTGTTTTGGTTTCTAATGGTAAAGGTAATGCCGTTGGCTTCTCACTGTTTAATTTACAAGACCGTGGCCGTATGTTCCTTGACCATGGCGATGAAGTTTATGAAGGCATGGTTGTTGGTATACATTCTCGTTCAAATGATTTGGTGGTAAACGTATTAAAAGGTAAGCAATTAACCAACGTACGTGCATCAGGAACAGATGAAGCGATTTCATTAGTTCCACCGATTAAGCAAACGTTAGAGCAAGCATTGGAATTCATTGATGATGATGAATTAGTAGAAGTAACTCCACATTACATTCGAATTCGTAAGAAGTTGTTAACGGAAAATGAACGTAAACGTGCAGGTCGAGCACCTAAGGAATAATTTTTATTCTTGAGCGAAAAAAGCCCCGTTAAGATTCATCTTAACGGGGCTTTTTATTTATAGCTCTTTATTTATGCTACTCAGCTAAAGGCAGTCCACTTGGAACACCAGTAACAACGTCCAAATCGCTACGCAAATCAAGACTATTGGTGTCGGTTAATGCATGCAAGAAATCCATAATCCTATCCACATCTTTTTTACTGTAGTCCATTGGTTCAAGCTCATTATGCATTGCAATAAAGTCAACACGATCAGGATCATCCATTGCTACGTAATTTTCTCCATCTAATGTTGGGTGTGTTGGAAGTACGGCCTGGCGCTTATTATTGTAATCATATAATTCATCAACAGCATTGATATGGTGTTCAACAACTGCACGAAGTGAATTGTAGGCACCACCATGACCATAAGGCGCCGTTAGTGCAACGTTACGTAAGCTTGGTGTTCTAAATTTTAAGGTATCATCTGGATCACCTGTAACCTGCTCACGGCCAAAATCTTCATGTCCACCTGATTTACCAGGACTATTGCTACCGCGACCAGAACCTATCTGAGGCATTGCGATGGCATGAAATTCCTGATCGGTTTGGTACAAACCACTATGACAAGATGCGCATGAACGACTGTTATCGTTACCTTTGTAAAATAGCGCCATTCCTTTACGGGCATTTTTACTTAAGGCGCCTTTATCACCCTTTATATATTGGTCAAAAGGACTGTTGCTTGCATTCCAGCTCACACCTTCAAATGCTGAAATTGCATTAGCAGCATGGCCGAAAGTAATATCACTGGCACTGGCTATATCATCAGGGAATGCAGCGATAAACATATCTACATATTCTGGAATAGCCTGTAATCGTGAAGCGAGCTGTTCCCAAACACCTCCTGCACCAGCTAAGTTACCGTCAGCAGCAGCATCGGCAACCGAGTTTTCACCGGGTTGTCCTGCCATTTCCGTTGCAGAGGTAACAGGGAACATGGCCTGGCAAGCTAAGACATTTTCCAGGTTATTAGGTAGAGAAAGTCCAGCGGGAGTTTTACAGCCACTAGGAAAACTTTCTCCTCCTACCGTTGTAACCCGGCCATCGTGAAATAAGGTGTGAAAAGAGTTGTCGCCTAAATTAAATACCGGAGGAGCGTTTCTCGGTACGCGTTCAACAATAAGTTCACTATCAGCTCCAACATCTCGGGTAACACTCAGTCCTCTACCGCCTTCCCCAACAGGTAAAGATAAGCCGTCACCGGTACCGGCAAGAGAGTGATGACAGGTGCCACATGATATATTTCTATTTCCACTCAATATTTTATCGAACATCAAGTTTTTGCCCAGATTGACCTTAGCCGCACTAGGTGTGCGAAAATCATAAGCTGGCGTTGGAATTTTTGTTTTATTATGTTCGCTGTTTTCTGCGATGACGGTATTGCTGAGCAGGGAAAGTGTGATGCTAATGGCGAGCTTATTATAGGATTTCATTATTATCTCCTCCTTGAATTGAATAATGATATTAAATTGTAATGTTGCTTGGTGTGGAAAAACTATACCGTATATATCCTCACTTTAATATAAAAAAACTGTGGATAAATCGACACTAACATCTATTTGAGAGATTTTTTTTGTAAATCTATTTATAAGATAAGTCGTGCTTAGGCTTTATTGCTGATAATGTTCTGTTTAAAATGACACCTTGTTACTTTTGAGTTAGTTAAGAGATGCTAATAGAAGATGAGCATAAATGCACAGATCGCCGCTTATAAAGAATAATTTTTTATTCTTTATAAGAATAGATAAATGTAAAAAGCACCTCGAATATTAAAAAGCGTTTAACCATCTTTAATGCAGTATGATTATAAATTTTGCCAGTACGCTTAATTCGAATTGCTACTTGTAGCAATATCACCCACATGGGTTAAATTAATCACATTTAATAGGTTTTTTCGGAGGGGGTATGATAGGAAAAAAGAACATTGTATTTGGCTTTATATTTTTAGCTTTTACGGCTTCGTTAGGTGCGATGATGGTTAATATGTATGAAGAATATGGTGTCGCTGCGGGTGAAAAACAAAGTGCGCTTGGACGTTTATCCCAGTTGAAAACAGATGGTTTCGAAGAAGAACTTGAGCCATTAACTGCAAAACAAATTGCGATTGCAAATACGGATGGTATTTTAAGTATGAGTAAGCTGAGCAATATTGAGTTTGGCATCGATTATATTAAAGGTGGACCTCATGCACATGGTAATCTTGAATCTTTGTTAAATATTATCGCTGGTTTTGTGCTTTGTTTTATATCAATCACGGCCTGGCAAAAGCAGTTATTAAGTTGGGGGTTTATTCTTGGCACGGTTTTGCATTCTGGAATGATGTTACTAGAGCGTGTTTTTGGCATGGCATGGGCCGGTAAGGTCTTGGATACAGGTATTGGGCCTGTTTTGATTTTAACTTCATTATTTTTTATGGGGCTCGCCGTTGCTGTTGGTTTTAAGACCGAAAGCGTTAAAGATTAAAAAAAGTGAAAAAATTATATCCTGATATCACCCCTTATAAAACGCATCAAATAACAGTTGATGCGCCGCATGTTTTATATGTTGAAGAAAGTGGTAATCCAGATGGCATCCCGGTGTTATTTGTTCACGGTGGACCAGGTGCTGGTTGTGAGAGTTATCATCGCTGTTTTTTTAATCCAAATTTATACCGCATTATTTTATTCGACCAGCGTGGTTCCGGTCGTTCTATACCTCATGCGGAGCTTGCCGGAAATACAACACAAGACTTAGTCGCCGACATGGAAGTTATTAGAGAAAAACTAAATATTAATCGATGGGTTTTATTTGGTGGTTCCTGGGGTTCTACTTTGTCGTTAGTTTATGCGGAGACTCACAGTGAACGTGTTATGGCATTAATCGTACGCGGTATATTTTTAACACGACAAAAAGAAATTGACTGGTTTTATCAAGAAGGTGCGAGCCGTTTGTTTCCTGATTATTGGCAAGACTTTATTGCACCAATAGAAAAAGATAAGCGTAATCAATTATTGAAATCTTATTATGACAAATTAACCGGGTCTAATGAAATAGCAAAAATGCAGGCAGCCAAAGCCTGGTCAACTTGGGAAGGACGTACAGCAACACTGAAAGCAAATAAAAATGTGATCGAACACTTTGGTAGTGCGCATACTGCTTTGAGCCTGGCGCGAATAGAATGCCATTATTTTATGAACAGTTCCTTTTTAAGTGACAATCAAATATTAAATAATGCCGATAAGTTAAAAAATATTCCCGGTGTAATCGTGCAAGGACGTTATGATTTAATTTGTCCAATGGAAAGTGCCTGGGAATTACATCAGGCATGGCCAGGCGCGACGTTAAAAATTATTACAGACGCCGGACATTCTGCAACAGAGCCGGGAACCGTTGATGCTTTAGTGACTGCGTCAGATGATATAGCAAATAACTTAAAATGATTGCATTACTTCAACGCGTTACAGAAGCTAAGGTTGTTGTCGATCAAGAAATTGTAGGCAAGATAAACCAGGGAATATTGGTTTTTATTGGCGTGGAAAAAAATGATATGGATGAATATGTTACCCGTTTAGTTGATAAAGTCTTATCTTATCGTATTTTTGCTGATGCAGAAGATAAAATGAATTTAAGTGTGCAAGATATTGAAGGTGGGGTGCTCTTAGTTCCACAATTTACACTTGCTGCAGACACTCAAAAAGGGTGTCGTCCTGGCTTTTCATCAGCGGCTATACCCGAAGAAGGTGAACGCTTGTTTAATCAATTTGTTAAGCAGGCCAGAACAAAATATAAAAATATAGCGACGGGGAAATTCGGTGCTGACATGAAAGTGTCATTGTTAAATGATGGCCCCGTTACATTTTTATTGCAGGTAAAGAAATGAAAAAAATATTAATTTTATCAATCGTTATTATCTTAGTTTTGTTTTATTTACTAAAACAAACCCCGGATGATGGTAAACCTATTGTTGGTGTGTATCCCTGGCAAATTGAAGAGCTTGGTGGTGGGGCATCCCGGGTCTTTGGTATTGTTTTAAATGAAACATTATTAAAAGAGGTTGATGGTCTTTTTAGAGCAAATCCTGCGGTTGCTCTTTACGAATCAAAAGAAAAATTAACATTAGAAGCCTATTATAAGAACATATCATTAGGTGGCTTGATCGGTAGTTTTATTTTTACATTGGATGCATCTCCGGATGAACTGGAAAAAGTAAAGAAGGAAAGCCATAAATCAGAACGTACTGATAATAATGAAATAAAATATATATTAGATAAGCCTGCATCAATAAAAGCGAAACAATTAAGAGTGAAGAACTTAATTTATATACCAACCGTTCAGCTGGATGAGGAAACGATTTTAAAACGCTTTGGTGAACCAAGTCAGAAAATAAAGCTAAAAACAAAGGAAGAAGGTTGGCATTATTTGTATCCTGAAAAGGGGCTGGATCTTATTTATAAAAAAGAAGGAAAAGAGGTTTTACAGTATGTACCGCCTCGTGATTTTAATGCATTGCTTGAGCCGTTGCTATCTCATTAAAGTCTGAAACATTAATACAGTTTCTTCCTGCATCTTTTGATGCATAAAGAGCCTTATCTGCGGCATTCAGCAATGTTTCACCAAGAACGGAGACATTGCTCAGTTTTGTGTTAAACATGGTGGTACAGCCGATAGAAACGGTGACGTGTAGATCGTCGGGCAAGCTCTTAACTTTTAAAATCGCTTCAAAAATAGATAAGCGAATACGTTCAGCAATTTCCTGTGCTAATTGTGTATTCGTATTGGCTAAAATTACAGCAAATTCTTCTCCGCCGTAGCGTGCTAAAACGTCACTTAAACGCATTTGTTTTTTTATAATATCAGCAACATAGCGTAAGACTTCATCACCTACAGCATGACCATAGACATCATTGAAAGATTTAAAATGATCAATATCAATAAACAGACAACTAACAGGTAAGTTCTTGCGTAAGCCAAGAACAACTTCTTCTTCGAGCCGTTGCATGAAATAACGGCGGTTGTGAATGCCTGTTAAAGCATCGGTTAAACCTAATAATTTAAGTTTTTCATTATTAATAGCGTTCTCAATACAAACCGCAAGAATAAGAGATAAGCGTTTTATAATGTCAGTGCCTGCACCGGATACGAAACGAGCGGAATCATTGCTCGCCAGGTTAAGCGAGCCAATGAGTTTTTGGTTTCGTATTAGGGGGGCAACCGCAACACTTTGGGGAGTCTCTTTCATCGAAGAGAACAGTAGGTTTTTACAAGCAGTATTGCATTCACCTAAATAAGGCTCTTCTTTAATATTTGGGAACAATGTTTTTTGAATGCTATTCGGTGATTTGTTTGATTGTATATGGATAATGTTTTCAAGCAGTGTATGCGTGTTATTGAATATCAAGGTCGGCATCTTCATTAAACCCGGGCTCATAAACTCAATAATGTGTCTAATTTCATAATTTGGATCAATGAGTAACAAAGAAACATGTTCAAGATCATATTCATCACGGTATTGCTGCAATATTACGTCAATAAGTTGTGGTAGACTTTCTGCGCTAATGAGTTGCAACTCTTGTCGCTGCAATTTTTGCATTTTTTGCTCATTAGTTTGTGCTTGCGTGACAAGAGCCTTTAGTTGCTTACGCAGAGCAAAATTTGAATTGTCGTTTGCTTTAGTCATTTATGTAATATTTTTAATATTGTTGGTAGTTTTAAATATTTCCATGCAGCAGTAATGTGCACAGTTGGCATTTACAGAGGGGGATTGTACTTGCCAATATTTGCTTTAAAAGCATCCAAATAATAACATATTTATTAAAATTAAACCCTTTGCAGCTCATTTTTTGTGATCACTTATGCATTCTTTAAGCTTGTCTTTTATCTTGTTTTCTGAGCTGTTCTGTCTTTCGCATGCAGGTATACTAGTTTCCTTTTATGATTAATTTGATTGGTATCACAGTATGGCTATAGGCACAAAAATCTCGGGCGTTGCAATAACTGAAGAAAATAAATGTTCATTTTGTAAAGGAACAAAGTGTTGTATTTACGTTACTCAGGAAATGGAAACGCCCCGTTCTATGTCTGATTTCGATCATTTAATGTGGCAGCTAGCACATCAAAACATGCAAGCCTACAAGGATGAAGATGGCTGGTTTTTAATTGCGATGAATAAATGTCAGTTTTTACAGGATAATGGTGGTTGTGGTATTTATGAAACTCGCCCCCAGATTTGTCGTGACTACTCAAATGATTTTTGTGAGTTTGACGAACCTGCAGACATTCATTTTGAATATTATTTTAAAACCTATCAGGAACTCGATGATTATTGTCGTAAACGCTTTAAACGTTGGGATCAGCGATTTGAAGGGTAAACGAGCTAGGCTAGGGCGTAATTTCTCGGAAGTCTTTTATTGCTTGAAATTCTTCGGCGTCCCGTTGCGGTGCTTGACTGTCCGGATTTAATACCGCAAGCAAATGTTGAATGCCGTAGTGCCTGGCTGAACGTAAAACAGATAAAGTATCATCGACTAATAATGTTGTATTCTTATCGTAGTCCAAAGTTTGTTTTAGCTTTCCCCAAAACTCGGGTTCTTCTTTTGGTAAACCAAAGTCATGAGCACAAATAATGTCATCAAAGTGGTGCGTTAAAGCAGTGCGATCCATTTTTAACATTAGGCTTTTTTGGTGAGCGTTAGTGACCAGCGCAATATGTTTGCCCGCAGTTCGTGTTGCTTCTAAAAATTCGATGACATGTGGGTGCACCGCTATAAGGTGATCGACTTCTGCTTTGAGTTGAGCGATATCCAGATCAAGTTGATCTGACCAGTAATCAACACAATACCAATTCATGGTACCTTCAGCAGATCTAAATTTGGGCGTTAATATTTCATGCGCGTCATCAATATGTAATTGATTTTTTTCAGCATAACGCAAAGGGACATGTTGTTGCCAAAAATAATTATCAAAATGTAAGTCGAGTAAAGTGCCGTCCATATCGAGCAACACTGTCGATATATTATTCCAGTCAATCATTAAAGTAGAAGCTATTGTTGTCAAAAGTGGCTGTCATCGTAACAGCTTTTATTACTAAATTTTAGCCAGAAAATGATATAGTCATACTCCAACAGTGTGATATTTTAGGTTATGGGTCTTATGGAAAGTCACGGTCTTAAAGAGTTGCTTGATCCGGTGATACAAATTGCGTATCAGGCTGGCAAAGTGATTATGGAAGTTTATGACGCGGGATTTTCAGTTGAAGAAAAATCAGATCATACGCCGGTGACAGAGGCTGATACGGCGGCTAATAACGTTATTGAGTCTGCACTTAGAGAATTAACTCCTCACCTCCCGATTTTGACCGAAGAAGACAAACCCACACCATATTCAGAACGACAGACATGGTCACGTTATTGGCTCATCGATCCTTTAGATGGGACGCGTGAGTTCATAAAGCGAAATGGTGAATTTACCGTCAATATTGCCTTAATTGATGGTGATGAATCTGTGATGGGGGTAGTTTACGCGCCAGTGATCGGCGTTTTGTATTACGCGGCAAAGGGCCAGGGGGCATTCAAGCAAGAAAGCCTGAATGAACCTAAAGCCATTCAAGTGCGAGAACGGTGTGCCGAAAAGGTGGTTGTGGCCTGTGGTCGTTCAAACCCCAGTAACGAGATAAAAGCCTTTTTAAATAATTTGGGTGATCATGAAATTATTCATGTCGGTAGCGCATTAAAATCGTGTTTAGTTGCAGAAGGTAAGGCCGATCTTTATGCTCGTTTAGGTCCTACCTCGGAATGGGATACTGCTGCTGCACAATGCGTGGTGGAAGAGGCCGGTGGCGCCATTACGGATACAAACATGAAACGACTTTGCTATAACTGCAAAGATGACTTGCTCAATCCACATTTTTTTGTGGCCGGTGATAAGTCGATAGATTGGTCTGAGTATCTTTAATCCTGATATTTTATAATCAAGTGTTCTGAAGCTTATATGGACATATATTACAAAGCAGGTGTTATTTCTTTAATAGGGCGTATTGAGGACAACCACACTCACCGCCACCACGCTATTCAGGTGGTGGTAGCCAGAAAACCGTTTAGTGCATTTATTGACAACAAAACCATTCAAAGCGATTCCATTATCATACCTGCTAATGTTCCGCATCGAATAGATGCAGGTAATTGCCATACGTTTCTAGTTGAGCCTGAAAGCCAGCTTGGTAATATGCTGCAAACAGGGTTATTAAAAAAAGATTTATTTCATCTTAATAACGAAATTAAGAGCGGGCTACTTGAATTATCAGGCTCACAAGAGCAATTCTGGGCTGATTTTAAATTGGTTATGGCTAAAGTGTCTGCTACAAACCTTTCGCTTAGCCCTGATCCTCGTATTTCTCAGGTTCTAGAATATGTCCAGGAAAAAATGGCAAAGCATCAGGGTGAAGACTTAACGTTGGCTAAAGCGTTAGCGTTAAGCAACATTTCTGAAAGCCGTTTTTTACACTTATTTTCAGAGCAAGTAGGGATTAGTTGGCGCCAGTATTTGCTCTGGAACAAGTTATTAGCGGCTGGTCGGCTGGCATTGACGGGGTACAACTTAACAGACAGTGCTTATATGGCAGGGTTTTCAGACGCTGCACACCTGTCTCGAACATTCAAAAAAATGTTTGGTTTCAGTCCCGCAAAGATTCTTCAACATAGCAGGTTTATTCAATCTTAAGCAAAAAATACCGGGTACTCTCATGATAAATGAAGTGGAGAACTCGTTATGAACTCAAGGCAATACCTCGAAGAAACAGCAATACTGGATTTCAGTAATGCTGAGATTACCCAGCTCATCAAAGATAGAGACTGGGCCTGGTTAAATGACTATGAAAAAATTGGTGCTATTTATACTTTTGTAAAAGATGAAATACACTTTGGTTATAACAAAAGTGATGACATCCCGGCGAGCAGTGTTTTGAACGACGGATATGGGCAGTGTAATACTAAAAGCACATTATTCATGGCATTGTTGCGTGCGACTAATATACCTTGCCGTTTTCACGGCTTTACCATCAACAATGCACTCCAGTTAGGTGCAATACCCAGCTATATTTTTCGGCTAGCGCCACGCTACATCATACATAGCTGGGTGGAAGTCTTTTATCAGGAAAGGTGGGTAAGCCTAGAAGGCTTTATTATCGACGCACAAATGTTAACCGCAGTACAAACTAAATTTAAAAATATTAAGGGTGAATTTTGTGGTTATGGTATCGCCACTAAAAACCTGTTAGCTCCACCAGTAGATTGGGAAGGACAAGATACTTATATACAAAAAGAAGGGATACATGATGACTTTGGTGTTTATGATAACCCTGATCAATTTTATTTTGAGCATGGTAAAAATTTAAGCGGTATTAAAAAGATTTTATTTAGCTTATTTCTACGGCATGTCATCAATCTTAATCTTAAGCTCTTAAAATTTCGCTATCTTTAAAAGCAAGGAAGTGATTCCATAAACTGCCTAAAAGAAGGCTAGTGGTTGTCGTAAACCGACATCAGCGTTTTTAGCTCTAATAGCACTTGTTGGCACTCTTCAGGACTCAGATCATTCGTTAAGGCCACCTGGTTACCCGATTCAAGCGTTTGGATCGAGGCGCGAACAGCTTCACAACCGGCTTCACAGACTGCTTCAATTCGTTGGTTTATTTTTTGAGAGGACGTAGGCATAAAGGGAAAAGCCAGATTAGGTCGCTTGTTATTCTTTTTTAATTAAACGAGCAAAATTAAAGTGGTGGCCGGACCTGGAATCGAACCAGGGACACGAGGATTTTCAATCCTCCTCACCTCATAAATACTTTTAATAATTTCAATGTAATCAATAAGTTAGTAAAAGTTAAAAATTAAGGGGGCAATTATGGGTGATTTTGTTGTGTATTTCAACACCCTAATCCTTATCAAGGCAATGAATTCTGGTGATATAAGGCTTCGTATTTGGTTTTACGATGAGAGTTCGGTTGTAACAATTATGTTCTCTTAATATTTTTATGATCACGTTGACTGACAAGAAGACATTATCTTGTTCTAAGTGAAGTTTTATGTGAGTTGCAAAGCGATACTTTTTTGATTTTGCAATTTTAATTATTTTTTTTACTATTTCGTTTGAGGTTTTGTTTGGTGAGTTTTTTGGTTTTTTTGACTTTGGAACTAGTCCCTTTTTATTTTGGAATTTAAATGATTTTAACCAGCGATAGTATGTCGCTGACCCTATCCCTTCATTTCTACATGCTGCCCGTACGTCTGCTGAACTAAAGATTCGAGATAACATTTCAAGTTTTTCAGTTTGATTGTGATTTTTTGCCATTAGCGAAATATTTTACCTTTTTTGTATCATATGTCTATTAAATATATTTGGTGGGTTTATTTCCAAGCTAAATACATGTGGTTGAAAGATATATGCACGTACTCAAACGGCATTAAGACACGTACAGAGATAAATAACTGTATGGGAATTAAATTTGGAGATAGCTAGTGATAGATAAGATTTTTTTAAATGGGAAAGAATTTAGTGGGGATGAGCTTGTAAATAGTGAAGTTGTTGCAGTGATGACAGGTTTAGCGAAAAGAACGATAGAAGATATGGCATCACGTAGAGAAATACCTATGTATAAAATCGCTAGGCGAGCAAATAGATACAAAGTTCGAGAGATCTTCAAGTGGATTGAAGCGAGAAAAATATCGTGAATGGTCAAACAATTTTTGAAACATATCTAGGGATCGGCGTTGACTTTGAGGTTATGAAAGAAGAGTTGATAAATGAAGGATATTCGATTGAAGAAACGGAAGAAATGATTATGAAATTCAGTTTAGATTATGGAATTTTGTATTAATAGTAAAAATAATTATTAATTTTTAGCTTATGAAATATCTCGTATGTGAGTCGAGAATAAAAAATATCACAGAGAATGAAGTGTTTTAATTGGGGCGATCGCACAGTTATATACATTTTAGGATTAAAAGCAGAACGATAATAAACCAATTAGATTTTTCTTCTTGGTTTTTAATTAATATTTAAAATAAAATTATGAAAGTAAATGAATACAGTCACAAGATAGTAAAGTTGAGTTTGTCAGATAATGAGCTTATCAAAAAAATGAATAAAGATAAGATGAATTGTAACGCGTATAAACTTAATAGAGGATGGTCTAGTTACATTGAGTTAGATACATACTCACACTTCATCACAGTAACATTTAAATATAATTATATGCTAGATAAAAGCTATGAATATTTAAATAAGTTATTACATTATGTTAATAGATGTTTGTATGGAAAAAAGTACATTGAAAACAAAACATACTTACAAGGTTTTTTATTTGTAGAAAAACATTTGTCAGGAAAAAATCATTTTCATATTTTAATAAGTGATAAAAGCAAGCTAAATGAATGCGACAAAGATTTAGATAATATATTTAATTACTGTACATCGAGAGTGACATCTAATAAAGGTAAAAGTGGATATGTAAACCTCCCTGTTTTAGTGACACCCTAAATTAGAGTTTTCTCCTTGTTTATGAATGGCCAGATACTCCCATGGAGTGAGGTCATTCAATGAGTCATGCGGTCGTTCTTCGTTGTATTCTCTGATCCAGTTCTCGGTCA
>Ga0316207_10000338_pt1 | contig 83361 bp, 90 predicted proteins | sample 6weekpyrite_MG_FD_204943 | JGI IMG/M metagenome (GOLD analysis project Ga0316207, IMG submission 204943) | Microbial mat bacterial communities from mineral coupon in-situ incubated in ocean water Damariscotta River, Maine, United States -... | ecosystem: Environmental > Aquatic > Marine >...
CACTTATTTAAAGCTTCTACTTGAAGTCTTCTTCGTCTCTCTCTCAAGCGACTCATCGTTTGTGGACGGGAATTATAGGGGAATCCGTTTTCTATGTCAAGGGTTTTTTGTGCGAATTTTGAAAGTTCTAAAAATTGTTTAGTTTTGCTAGATTAAAGTACCTGACAAGTCACCATTTGTACGTGGCTTGTCTCTTTAAAACCTTCATTAATTTGTAGGCAGTATATAATAACCATAGTGAGGCAAGGCCATAGGAGGCAAAACCCCATTGTGTTACATCGAATGTACTTTCAACAATGCCAAAAACAATCCAAATAAGAACTACTTCCAATGCTTCAAACAGAAGCGGCATTGTATATGAAGGCTCTTTTCTGCGTCTTTCATGTGCTGCGTGCATAACTTCCCCCTTCATTAACTTTATCTACATTACTTGTAAGTTAACTTAACTTAGCTTATAAAATAATATATGATTTTCATTAATGCTTCTCTTTTAATACACGTTTTAATACTTTTCCTGTGGCAGTCTTAGGCAATTCATCCAAAAAATATACACTTTTTGGAACCTTGAAGTTTGCCAAATGCTGTTTTAAATATATCTTTATTCCAGATTCTGTGATTGTTTCGACTTCCGGATCAAGTTCAACATACGCCACGGGGATCTCTCCGCTGTTCTCATCGTTTATACCGATGACAGCTGCTGCTTTAACAGAAGGATGGAGATAAAGGACCTCTTCAATCTCTCTTGGATAGATATTTATCCCTTTTGTGATGATCAGATCTTTTTTTCTATCTACTATATAGATATAACCTTCATCATCAACCTTTCCAAGGTCCCCAGTTCTTACCCACCCATTGATGATTGTCTCGTCTGTTGCCGTAGGACGTTTCCAGTAACCAAGCATCACACAGTCCCCCTTAACGATCAGTTCTCCCACCTGCCCCTGTGGTACTTCAAGCATCTCTTCATCAACTATCTTTACCTCATATCCATATAGGGGCAGACCTATAGAAAGTGGCTTCTGCTTATTGACCGGGTTGATGGCAACGGCAGGAGAACACTCGCTTAAACCATATCCTTCCAACATATTGGCCCGCTTAAAGATGCTGTTAAAACGCGTAAGCGTATCCTCACTCAATGCCGCTCCGCCTGATACAAAGGCCCGTACTGAATTAAACCATACAAAGTACCATGGGAGTTTTGCTCTTACCAAAGCATTATACACATCCGGAATCCCTAAGAAAACAGTGACACGCTTTATTAATGTCTGTTTAATGATATTTGAAAATGGAAGAACAGAGCGAATAATAATCATTGAGCCGCCAATAAAAATCGGTAACAAGACGGAGATTGAAAGCGTAAATGAGTGAAACATTGGAAGATATACAATAAAACGATCTTTTTTGGTTAGATTAAACCGTTCCTGACCGCCGTATAGATTAGAAAAGATGTTCTTGAAAGAGAGCATTGCTCCCTTTGGATGTCCAGTGGTCCCAGAGGTATAAATTAGCACTGCTAAATCATCTATATGTCTGTCTACCTTAACCTCATCATTAAAAGGAGGGATAGTCATCGCATCTGAAAATAGAAAATGCTCCCCTTCAACTTTAGGAAGATCATCCAGCCACACCGTTTTTTCAACAGATGAAATTTCCTGAAGGTTTTGTGTCTGCACAGCAAACTTTGAAGAGCTAATCAGCATTTTTGCATCCGCATCATTAAGGATATAGCTATACTCCTCCTCCTTAAGCATATTATTAATAGGAACAACAACACCGCCTATCTTTGAAATAGCGAAGAATGCTATTAAAAACTCTGTTGAATTTGGTGTGATAAGGGCTATTTTATCTTCTGTTTTCATTCCAGTATGTACTAAAAAGCGGGCAAAACTATCAACACTGTGCAAAAAGTCTAGATTCGAAATCTTTTCATCATCAATGAATATAAGTGTTTTTTTAGGCTGCTTATCAGCATTGGCAGTAATCATCTCATAGAAGTTCTGATAGGGATAGGTCATATATTGCCTTGTATAAAATTATAAGTAATCAATCAAGCCTTATATTAATACTTGATTGATTACTCTGCCCACAAGGGCAAGCGTTTAAAATTAAAATTTATATTCCATACCTACTGTCAGAAAATAAGCCGCTGCATTCTCAAAACTTCCGTTAATTTCCCCCGCTTGATTCACACTTCTACTCTCCTTATCAAAATATAAAAATGAAGCACCTATATCAAGCTCTTGGGATACACCATAGCGTGTACCGATGGAATAAAGCATCCCATCAGAACCCGGTAGTTCATAACTCAATGTTTCTTCGGGAATAGGTGATTCATCAAAACCCAAACCTGCCATTACCATCCACGCTGAGTCATACTTATGGCTTAATCCAAAACGATAGGTATTTGAGTCCTCCCAATTTTTTGGAGCATGAATGTCTAACGCCGTATTGGTTCCAAAAGTGATGTCAAGTTGCTTATAGTCAGACCAATAGTTTCGCTCATATACAAATTCTACTGTTGTGGCCTCATTGAACGTATATGCCGTTGCAAAGCGTAAAACAGCAGGAAGCGAGATAGAAGTCTTTCCACTATCACTAACCGTTGCCCCACCAAAACCCGTTGGATAGGTTAATGTGGCATCTCCCTCAAGCTCCATATCGATATTGGAACGATAAGTCGCAGCAAGAGAAAGCTCTTTTGTCGGTCTATAACTTAGCGCTACATTATATCCCCAGTCAAAACCATCTGCACTCAGATCATATCGGGGGTTTTGAGCCGGATTGGGTACCGTTGTGGCATCAATAATAACTATGCCTTCTGAATATAGACCACGAATACCGGCTGCAATCGAGAGTTGATCATTGATTTTGTATGCAAGCGTTGGATTGATTTCATATGTCCTCAATGTAAACTCTTTAGCCTTCCAAGAACCAGGAGCATCACTCCAGCGTTTTGACAATCCCCCCGGAGCGACTAAAGAGAGTCCGAAACGAAAATCATCCACCGCCGGAGACACATAATGAAAGGTTGGAATTAAAAAGTTCTCTTTTTCGGATTTAATAGCATAAGGCAAAAACCCACCATAGGTACCTTCTGCCTCAATCGCCGAGAGATGAATATAGGACAGATCAACCTCCAAAGAACCCTTCCCTTTGTTAAAAACCATATTGGCAGGGTTGTAATAGGCAGCGTCTGATCCATGTGCATTGGCGACATATGCTGCTGAAAGGGCCGTTGCATTCATTGATTGTTCCGGGATATTATATCCACCTGCCATTAAAGCCGTTGTTGCCGTTAGCGACAGTAGTCCAATTCTCTTCATTCCTCTTCCCTTTGTTTATTTCTGTGTTATTTTATCTAAATATATTTAGATAAGCGAACCCTCTTCGCATTCTACTTAAGCTAGTTTTCCTCTAGTGAATAGAGTAGTTCGATCTCTTGTTTCCAAATGCTATCATCTATCGTCTCGAGTATCAGAGGAATATCATCCATACGTTCATCATTCATGATAAATCTAAAGGCATCCAGACCTATTTTTCCTTTTCCAATACTCTCATGACGATCTACATGGGAGCCCAAGTCTGGTTTGGAATCATTTAAATGCATGCCCATTAGATATTCAAAACCCACTATGTTACCAAATTGTGCCATAGATATGTCATAAGCTTCGCGGGTTCGTATATCATATCCCGCTGTAAACATATGACATGTATCGATACAGACACCTACACGGCTTTTATCTTCAATCTTGTCGATGATATGCGCAAGATGTTCAAATCTCCAGCCAAGGTTTGAGCCTTGTCCCGCCGTATTTTCCATAACCAGCTTTACCTCTTTGGTATTATCAATGGCATAATTCATTGACTCAGCAATGGCATCCAAGCACTCTTCTTCAGATATTTTCTTCAAAAATGAACCGGGGTGAAAGTTTAAACGATCCAAGCCCAAAAGTTCGCAGCGTTCAAGTTCGTCTATAAAAGCAGCCAACGATTTTTCACGTTTCTCAGATTCTGGATGCCCAAGATTAATCAGGTAAGAGTCATGAGGAAGCACATGTTTAGGCAAGATACAGGCATCCTCCAGCTCCTTTTTAAACCTATCAATAGTCTGCGTGTCCAAATCTTTTGCGACCCATTGACGCTGGTTTTTTGTAAAAAGAGCAAAGGCTTGTGCTCCTATCTTCTTGGCATTAACAGGGGCATTAAAAACCCCGCCCGCAGCCGAAGTGTGTGCTCCGACAAATTTATTACTCACATCTTATCCTTTAGTCTTTGAAATTTTTATCATTAAGTTATTCTGTCTATCTTTAAAATAAATATTTCCATTGTCAATTTTATAGGTGATATTGTACTGTGTACTTTTTAGGTTTTGTATAAAACCCGTAGGTGTAACCTGTAGTGAAGCTTTCTCAAAGATAGGCCGCGCAAGCAAAACGTTTAAGATCAAGTCATCCGGGTAGGAAGGGTGCAGGTAGTCCTGATTGAATGCGGATTTGCTCAGGCATCCTTCATCCACGCAGACCAGGCGATTGATCTCTATACTCTGAACTGGTTGCCCCGCCGTGAAGAGGTCTACACGAACCCTCTCGTTATCTTTTCGGACATACCCCAAGTCAGCAAACTTCAAGATTGGTGTTTTAATGATAATAAGGCTGCTCTCATTTTTCTCATACTGTCTGGGTACGCAGGCACTGAGCAGAAAAATACTAGCCCATAGGGTAAAGGATGTTTGAATGAACTTCGTCACAAGCTTTTAGTACCTCTTCGCTTAAATCTATATGCATTGCTTTTAAACTATCGTCTAACTGCTTGACCTTGGTAGCACCAATAATAGTCGAGGCGACAAAAGAGAACTGTTTACTCCACGCAATCGCCAGAGTAACCGGTGAGATGCCGGCTTCATGAGCTATGTTTATATACTCCTTTGTCGAGGCCAGTGTCTTTTCATTTAAAAAACGTGTCGCCTGTGCCCGAACTCTAGGGTTTTCAGACTTCAAATAGGCAGAAAAACGTCCTTCCTCAGAAAACTCGGCATTATATTTTCCGCTCAACACACCCCCTGCCATGGGTGAATAAGGAAGCAGTGAGATAGCTTCGCGTTCGCACATAACTTGCATCTCATCCAAAAAACGGCGATTCAAAAGAGAAAAATTGTTTTGAATAGACTCAAAACGTTTATAGCCTCTCATCTGAGCTGACATATTTGCCTTTGTCGTTCCATAGGCCGTATCATTAGAGGTGCCAAGATAACGAACCTTGCCCTCTTGAACAAGTCTGTCAAAAGCTTCCATGGACTCCTCAATAGGCACAATGGTGTCCGGCCAGTGCATCTGATACAGATCTATATAATCCGTCTTTAAACGCTTCAGGCTTCCCTCTATGGCCTTGGTGATATGATGCCTGTCTATCGCCGTCATCCCGTGACGCGTCGGTGGAACAAACCAACCCGAAGCGGCACCTGCAACCTTGGTCGCAATGATCATCTTATCACGGGGTCTATCCTGCAGCCATTCCCCGAGTATCTCTTCAGTTAGGCCTCCTAGTTCGCCAGAAGGGGGGACAGGATAAATCTCAGCCGTATCAAAAAAGTTCACGCCCGCCTCATAAGCCTTGTCCATGATCTTAAAGGCCTCTGGCTTATCGCACTGCGTGCCAAATGTCATCGTTCCCAAGCAGATAGGAGAAACTCTCAGTCCCGTTCTTCCAATATATCGATACTGCATTGATAGGCTCCTTTTATAAAGCTAAAAGTATTTTAGCGTCTTTTAGCCAAATGAATATAATCAATGCTTTTCTAAATAGTATTTCCATGCAGAGTATGTAGTAGTTATATCTGTTTTTTAAAGGAGGTGTTTTACAATCGGGTCACACCTAAGAAGTTTCAGTATGCCTCTAAGGAAAGAGGCATTAAAGTGCTTACTCTTTTATCTCTACGGCAACTGCGATTTTTCCGTTCTTGACGGATACACTGTTGACTCCTGCTCCATAAGGCTTAATGTCTATGGATTTGTATTTAGTCGGGTTGGTCACATCTGCGATATTGATGACTTCTACGCTGGTAAGAGCGGCACTTGTCACAAACAGACGCTTCGTCACAGGATCGTAGTCTACAATCTCAGTCGCAGAGTCATTATAAATGCCGGTTCGGTACGTTCCCTGTTTTGTCGCTTTTCCATCCACATCAAGCTCATAAATAGAAACCGTTCCACTCACTTCATTGGCTACGACATAATAGTTTTTGGCATCTTGAATAAAGACAACCGAGCCCTCCGGTGCCATATCGTCTATATCTGCGGGAACGGGACCTGAAGGGTCAAATGAAGCCGTGTAGTCTATATCGTTGTTATATTGGACCATAAATGGATTGACAGGATCCGTGATATCGTAGACAAAGAACCCTCCCTGCTTCTCTAAACCGATATAGGCAAAAACCTTGCTGCCTATCTTTGCCAGTGTAAGTGCCTCAGGCTCTATCCCTTTTTTCTCAGAGCGTTCATCCAGGTCATACCATTTTCCTTTTTTAGGACGGGTATTGAAGTATGCCGGAAAACGTGCAGCCACCTCATCAGCCAACTCTTTGCCACTATCATATACAAGTGCACCCGTATCACCGTCGAAGATGGAGAATGAACGTGTTCCATACGTATAAAGCGCTTCGTACTCTCCATCACCCTCTGCATCTCCGATATCCGGATTCACACGAAGGTCACCGATATCACCAATGGCTGCATGAGAAAGTTTAGATGCCTTCGTCGCTTCGGCATAAAAATCATCCCTGTCATCACCTTCATTGGCAGTGACGATATAATTTTTACCGCCCACACTATATGAAGTAATGGTATCAGGCTGGTACATACCAAACACGCCCACCGGAAGTGTTTCTATGCTCAGCAGAGCATCTTTTCTGTAATCCATGGCATTCTCGGCCAAGGACAAATCTTTAAAACCAAGCCCAAACACTGTATCAAGGGTATCTGTCTGCAGATTAATCTTCGCAATGGCATTTGACTCCTGTAAAGAGACCCATGCTGTTTTATCATCTTCACTTACTGCGATGTACTCCGGCTCAAAATCGCGTGCCACCTCTGCACCCTTTCTGATTTTAGAGCCGATCGGAGCTGTAGTGATAGACTTGAAGTCAATGTTCTTTACTGCATAACTTGCCGTATCAATGATAGATACTGAACCATAGGGATCATACAGAGGTGCAACAAGATCTTCATTTCCGACGACCTCGGCCTCATTCGCGACAAGAAGCTTTGATCCATCATGGGTAAACTTGACCATGTCCGGCAAAATTCCTGCATTCACCTCTTTGATAAATACACCCTCTGTGTCAAAGAAAACGACCTTACCCTGAGTTTGTTTTTCATCAACACTTCCATTAATATCGATTTGTGATACATATGAGGAGGTATCAGCACCCTCAATCCCAAAATCATTGTCATTGATCATAAAAAACTTGTTGTTGCCAAGATATGCAAGACCTTCAAGTTTTTTGGCATAACCTGTTTCTAGGTCTGTATCAAATATTTTCACCTTAACCAGAGATGGTAGAGAGTCCTCTTCTTCTAAAGTAGGTGTTTGGCTTTCATTTAGATATTTTGCATCAAGAGGTGTTTGTGTACTAAGATCAATTGTATAAAGTTTTGTTGTTGTTGAGATACGTTCCAAAACAATAAGTTTATCATTCTCAACAGCAACCATTTCGGAAACTTTTACATCTTTTTGTTTACGTGTTTTGCTTTCGTTATCTTTTAAGAAAGACCCTGGAAGATCTATCTTGTACAGATATTCTTGAATATTAGTAGGATTTGTAATCTCCATCTTATATAAACGTACATTTCGTGTAGACCCATACTCAGGGTTATCAAGAGGAGACTGGACGATAAAATATAAAGATTTCTCGTCCGGACTCACTGCAATAGACTCTATCCCACGGTTGGCATGCCGTTTTGCCAAGATAGCAGGAAGCTCACCCGCCACCTCATAAGTAGCACTACTTAATTCACTTTCCAATCCGGCAGGAACAAGACGCTTGATAATCTTTCCATCTGCTGCCACATGGATCAAAGAGGGAGCGTACTCTTCACTTAACCAGAATGAACCGTCTGAGAGTTTCACCATCGCTTCCGTATCCAATCCGTTGGCATCTTTTGCGATCACATTACCATGAATATCATAGGCCTCTTCAGCAAAATTACTCAATGGATTTGAAAGACCAGAGACCTCTTTGCCTCTCTTATCCTTTAAGGCAATGACTTCTTGAACCGTGACCTTCTTTGAAAGTTCATCTACTTTTAACTTAACGATACTTGGTGTAAAATCGGGAAATGGAAAGATCTTTCCATTGTCACAGATCTTTTCTCCTGTGATCTCTTCAGAGTCTTTACATTTGATGTTCACACCACGATCCGTCAACACATAAATAACATCTTCTGCGTCACCCGTATAATGATAAGCTCCTGATCCCAGCCCCCAACTTGCATTGAGTTCAAACCCATTATCAAAAACAGCTGTTCCCAGCTCAATGTTTAGCTTGTCCATGGGATAAACTTCACCAACCTGAGGTATATTTAGGTCTACCTCTTCGTCTTGGATGTTTTTCCCATCATCTCCCCCACACCCACTCATCATCAAAACAGTAGCAGCCACTGTGCTTAATAACCATAAACGTTTCATCTTATTCTCCCGATATTTTATATTAAAATCATATATAATCCTCATTACCAAAATATCACTGTAATGCTACAAATCAGACACATTGCAAGGTGTCATATTTTTACATCGTGTTGAAAGTTTTCCTTATACTGTTCGCATGAAAATTCATATTGATCTGGACTGTTTTTTTGTCTCCGCCGAACGTATAGCCGACCCCTCTTTAAAAGGTAAACCTGTTGGCGTAGGCGGAAGATCTGATCAGCACATCTTCTCAAAAAGAAACACCCGACAGACGATGAGTCTGGCCAACAATGGTGCCTTTGTCATGAGTTTTTTTCAAGACAATCCTTCCAGTAGACACAATGACTTGGAGCAATTTATTGATCCCGACGGAAAGGTAAGGGGCATATTAACAACCTCCTCTTATGAAGCGCGCTCCTTCGGGATAAGAACGGGCACCACTATTAATGAGGCCCTGCAAAGATGTCCACATATCATCATTAAAAAGCCGAATATGAAGCTTTATCAAAAACTCTCACATGAGCTCCATAACTTTTTACGCCTTCGTATTCCCTTGCTTGAACAAGGTAGTATAGATGAGTTTTACGGGGATCTTAGCGGATGGATAGATGATGAGGATGTTCCCTTCTTTATCAAAACCCTGCGGAATGAAGTACAGGAAAAACTTAAATTGCCTATATCAATAGGTGCTGCTCCAAGTAAATATACGGCAAAGCTTGCGACCAACAAGGCAAAACCCTTTGGAATAAAGACTGTTTTTAAAGAAGAGGTCAATGACTTTATTCAGACCATCGCTATCGAAGACTTTCCCGGCATAGGAAAGAAAACAGCCACATGGCTTCATGCCTATGGCTTAGAGACTCTTGGCGACATTCAAAATGCAAAAGAGCTTTTTTTGCATCGGACAAAATCGACGTGGGACTTATACCTAAGAGTATGCGGGATTGACAACACCCCTATTGAGAAAGAGCATATACGAAAATCCATCGGAATATCACGCACCTTTGACCCTATAAGAGATCGGGAAGAAGCCCTGCGCCGTTTAATCATCCTCTCGCGTCATCTTGCCTTTGCCATCATGCGCATGGGAGTTATCCCAACTACCTTTCACGTAGGCATCTCTTACGAACTTAGACACAGAGGAAAATCAAACATCTCTCAAAATCGCCTTTTCAGTGAAAAATTTTTTAAAGACCTCTGCCTAGATCTTTTCAAAAAAGCCGACAGTTCCCCCCACCTGAAGATCATACGTATCAGTATCTCTACCTCGCATTTCACTACCCATTCTCACCGGGTACTTTCATTGATTGATTATGACAAGGACCTGGAGCAACACAAGCTGACCCAACAGACTAAAAAACTTCGTGAAAAGTATGGATTGGATACTTTGAGGTGGGGAAGTGAAATATAATGTTAAAATGCCCTATGGCTAAAAATAAGAAAAAAGTAATTAATCTATCTGAACAAAACATCTCATTTACAGAAAAACAGAGGCATATAAAGCTCATCTCTTTTAACCCAAACAGTATGGAGGTAGAGGTTTCCATCTCTGAAGAGGGGGAAAAGAAAAAAGTGATGAAACTCCCCTTAGGGCACCTTCCTAAAGAGATCAAAAAACTCGTTCGACCTGTTTAGTGCTTATCTAGAGGATTTGGCACGCTGTAAGTCGGCTGAGGCGCTGTTTCAACATGACACATCTGATATCCCCCATGATCATAAACTCCCGTTAAACCCTTTTGTGCATATTTCACAATAGGGCAGCCCTGAAAGCTCCACTCTTTATAGAGTCTGTCAATATTATGATTGGCGGGGATAAAATGATTGTTTTTTTGGTTTTTGTGTTTACTGATCACCAATTGACCATACTCAATATTGTAAAAATAAAAAACATCACTCCCTTTTATATATACTTTTCCATTGCGTAAAAATTGTAGGGTTAAGCCCTCAGATTTATCTTTCGCCTTGACCTCACCAAAGGTAACGTAAGAGTTTCCTCGGATAGACTCTAAAGTCCATGTACCGTATAACTCTTCAAAGTTAAAAGACTCTTCTGCAAATGCTAAAGAGAGTAATACAAACAATACAATAAAAAACTTCATAAGATGCACTTTCAGTTCCTTTTTGGTGCGACTCCCTCAGTAGTCCTTTGGACATCGCTTTTGCTTGCGAAGCTATAAACGATTAGAAATTATCGTTTACTTTACGCTTCTCATATGATAAACTTACACAAAAATAGATACAGGACATATTATGGCAGAATTTACAAACGTTATGGTAACTCAAGAAGCAAACTTCTATTTTGACGGAAAAGTAACAAGCCGTACACTGACTTTTGAAGACGGTTCGGTTAAAACCTTAGGTATTATGATGCCCGGTGAATATGAATTTGGTACAGCAGAATACGAGATCATGGATATCTCTGCGGGAGAGCTTGATGTTAAACTTCCCGGGAGTGACCGCTTCATAAGTATTCAAGGAGGCGAAACCTTTGAGGTTCCTGCTAACTCAAAGTTTCAAGTCAAGGTCAAGGCGATTACCGACTACTGCTGTTCATACCTGAAAGACAAGTGATGGACCCTCAAACAGCTGTATCAAAAACCGGCGGGGCGGATTTTACCGTGTGGCTTATCATGTTTGGTATACTTGTTGTTATTGCGCTTGTCCTTGCTTACATGAGCAAGGATATGGAGCGTTAAACCTATTATAAAAACCTGAATGCTTAAACGATTTCATACCTTAGTTTATGAACCTTCTATCTCACAGGCTTATTAATGATATATTAGAAGTAACTGATGTATACTGTTGGCATGAAAATAATTACTATACTCCTTCTGTTTTCTTCTCTTAGCCTTGCTGTTGTTGCACAAGAGACACAAAGATGCAAAGAGCTTTACGCAAAGGCAAACACCTACTGGCTAAAGCTAAACCCCATACTAAAGACCAAGATCGCTTCGAGGGTAGGATGGGACCTTATTCATACCTATCTTGATGCAGCCAGTACGACTATTGGAGAGTGCGAAACCGGATCAAAACTTAACTTTCGGTATATACGGGAGTTAAAACAGGGCATGAAAAGAGCGGATAAGCTGCGCTATACATTTTGGGTTCAAACCTATGATCAGATGGTGGCCAAGGCAAGGCGCGAGGGAAAATGTACAAATATCTATAGGTCTTACGGAAAATAAATGCAATTTAACGGTTACACAAAAAAAAGTTTAAATTTTTTAAAAGAGCTTCGTGCCAATAACACCAAAGAGTGGTTTGAAGATAGAAAACATATCTATACTGAACATATTTTAGAAGCAAACCGCCACTTTGTCGTAGAGATGGGAGAGCATATTCAGGCCCTTGTCCCTACTATCAACGCTATACCAAAGATAAACGGTTCTATGTATCGTATCTATAGAGACACCCGGTTCGCAAAAGACAAGACCCCCCTTAAAACACATACCGGTGTCGTCTTTTGGCAAGGAAGCGGCAAACGCACCCAGTCTTCAAACTTCTATACCCGTGCAACCCCCGAAGAATATGTCATCGGAGCAGGAATACGCCGTTTTGACACCTTCTTGCTTAGCACCTATAGGGATTATATCTTGGATATTGACAATGCCGATAAACTTTATACTATCCTTCAAACATGTAAAGAAAAAGAGTATAACATTATAGAACCCTCTTATAAACGTCTTCCACGTGGCTTTGATAAAAGCTATCCTTATCCTGAGCTTGCCTTGCTTAATGGAATGGTTGTCAACAAAAAGTTCACCCCGGATGAGACCTATTTCTCATCCAAGCTTATACACAGGTGTTTTGATATTTATGAAGAACTTCTACCGCTTCAACAATGGTTATACGAGATGACACTAACTAAGAGTGATGAAGAATAATTCCAAAGAAAGTCCTTATATTAGTTTTCACATTGACATCTCTCCTCTTTAAAAACACCCATAAATTTTAATTTCTTATCACTTTCTTCTTTGATCGCATCAATTAATGATATACTCCTGAAACAAAGGGGATACAAGTGATAAAAACAGTTATATTATGCTTATTAGGTATTATGATGCTATCGGCCCGTCTTAGCGCGGAAGACTACAGTTTTGAAAAGGACAAGCAGAAACATTTTTATATATCCGCCATCGTCTCAGTAACGAGTGAGAGCATTTTAGAAAACTACAACAAAAATTCTTTAACTCAGCTCAATCGACTAAATGGTACCGAGCTCATTTCCTACAGTACCCTTATCGGTGTAATCCCGGGACTTGTGAAAGAGACAGTAGATAGCAATCAAGAAGGCAACTCATGGAGCAATGCAGACATTGCTTACGATCTTGCCGGTGCCCTACTTGGCAGTACTCTCTCTTATTCTATACACAGACTCTTTGATGATGAAAATTACAAGGTCAATCTAACACTGCATAAACAAAAACAATGTCTCTATATCAGTTATAACTTTTAAGCTCAAGCTGCTCCACTACGTGCAGCTGAGGAAGAGAAGCACCTTTACAGAGTTTGGATTCTTTCCCCTCTCTTTCCAACCGTTCCATAAGCCCATGAGTCTAATCCTTTAGTAATCTCTTTATAGACAGACACCCTTCCTCTGGGAGGTTAATATCAAAAACTCATCACAATTTTGAGAAAATTCGTTGTTTTCCTTTAACATAAAATATAACAAATATTTTATTTCTGCTTTAAATTATTGCTGTGCTAGGATTATAGATAAAGCAAGGAGTATTTTATGAAAGCCTACATGAATTTTAGTATGATGGAGCTAAAAAAAGTAGCCGCTGCATTAAATGAGATCAAGTTATCTATCGGTGCACACTTTGAAAACGAAACACAACGACTTCTTCAGACTATCTCTTCTAAAAAAACAAATCAATCACTCAGTCTAAAGGTCGATAATCTTGAAAAGCTCTCCGCTGAACTGCATGGCCTTGAGGTCCGTCATGGCATTAGTCTGGGTGAGACAATTTACCATTTTATGCACTCCTTTCATCGGAATTAAAAACTATTTTTTTGGCGGGCCGAGCTTTCTTTCCCAGTCTCCTTGCGTAGCCACATCATGAACACGCCATCCCTGCTCTTTTAACAAATGTGCCGCTACCATACTTCGACTGCCACTGCGGCAGTAGACTATCAGTTCTTTATCTTTTGGTATACGACCGTACATCTTATCGAGGTAGTCAATAGGAATGTTGACTGCCCCTTTAATATGTCCTGAATCATACTCTTTCTTTGAGCGCACGTCTATGATCATAGCACCCTTGTCCGCAGCAGCATGAGCTGCGCGGAGTTCTTCATCACTTACCTTTGAGCATCCACTAAAAAGCCCCAAAGCCACCACTAAAACAAGCGCATATACAACACTTTTCATTCTTATTATTTTCCTTCTAATTCATTCTGTGAAAGTGAACTCATCAGTATCAACTGTCCCATCTGTTGAAAGAACACTTCAATATCCTTATCACTTCCTTTCAGTACCTTTTGAAAAAGCTCAATAAAGAGCTCTTTTTTTTCTGTTTTTAAATAGGCTGATATAATCCACTCCAGACTTAGAGTATGGACCTTTCCATTAATATCATACTCAATACTCGATACGGGGTTGATGTTCTTATCTAATAGAGATTGTTTACATTTTGCTAACATGAATTACTTTTTTAACAAAAGTATAGGAAAAAATTGCTTATAAATCAGACATCTCCAGATCCATTCAAGTGGACCAAAGGTAAAAACTTCAAGCAAAATGTGCTAAAAACAATATCTATAAAAGCCCCATTGTCCTAAAAAGTCCACCACAAATCAGGTAAAATATCAAGAAAACAAAAATATAAAACCCTCGAATAGCATCCACTGTCTCTATTTTCTGTTTCTTAGAAACCAGTTCTGTCTTTTCGTGCATGCGATCCCCCAAAGCCCTTTATAATTTGAATCATACTAATATTACAAAACTAAAAACCATACAAGAAGTTAACTAAATGCAATGTTTTTCACTACTATCAAATAAAAATCATCATTGTCCAACACTCCAAAGCCCCCATCACGCAAATACAACAAAAGAGTAAAACGTGTATCCATTTAATCTAAACAATAATAAAGATACAGAGAAAAAGGCCATACTTCTCTATATGGCTGTTTTAATCTTTTTTATCGCCCTGCTGGCTCTTCATAAGCTTAGCACACCTGCACTGGAGAGTTTGGATAAAAATGCCTTAAAAAAGAGCTATGAAAAAAGTACAGGCCTATGTTCAGCAAAGGCAAAAATTGCCCTAGTCTCATCGGAACCAAACCGAATACAGATAAAAAAATACTGCGGCCTGCTTGGTGTGTGGAAACATACGCAAACAAAGTTCATCCCAAAAGTGTATCTTGAGACAGAGTTTTCTGCACTTGAAACACGCGACTATCTTGTTAAGGCAAAAGAGCATTATGACAACAATCAAAGCACCGAGGCTGTCAACCAGCTAAAAAAGGCTATATACCTGGAGCCTAAAAATACTCAGGCCTACCTACTTCTATCAGCTATCTACTACAGATCAGGTTCCAAACAAAAAGCCTTAGTTCCCCTCCACAAGGCGATCTCTATCAATCCACATTCATCTGATATAACAAGCGCTTTCGCCTCTTTGTACATTAAAGAAGATGACTTTGTACAGGCATATACTTACGCAAAGAAATCCCTTAAACTTGAATCAAATGCTGCCAACCTTATACAACTCGCAGAGATTGAAACGCATCTTAACATGAGAGACAAGGCCATAGAACATTATGAGCGTTCTTTACATGAAGACCCTTCCAACGCTCAGGCATTAAATGAGCTTGGTCTTTTATATTGGCAAAGGCAGGATTTCACACAAGCTGCCCGTGCATTTCAAAAAGCGTATGAGAGCTATCCGGATCAAGCCTTGTATTTTTTAAACTATTATGAGCTTACACTCATAACACCCACACCCCTAAGCGAGAAAGAGAGTAAAAATTTTCTTCAAAAAAATCAAGACATCCAAGAAACAGTATGTATTTATGATGCCTTAAACATCATTGGACTTTCTATAGCAAACCAAGATACGACCGAAGCGATAAAGCACTGGGAACAGAGCTATAATGGGCAACACCTTAACTGGTCATTTACTCAAATACGAAGATGGCTGGATACAAGTACACTTGACATTGAGCATAAACAGCATATACAAAATACAATTGGATATTTTATCGGCTATCAGCACGCCTATAAAATAATCAACAATAAAGAAGACACATGAGCTTATGCGGTATTGATGAAGCGGGCCGAGGGCCTATAGCGGGTTCACTGGTCATGGCCGGAGTCATCTTGCACAAAGAACTTCCCGGCCTGAGTGATTCAAAAGTGCTAAGTGAAAAAAAACGTGAACTGCTTTTTCCTCTCATTCTTGAAAACTCCACCTATTATATTATCCGGTTTTCTGCCGGGGATATTGATGAGAAAGGCATCTCCAGGTGTCTAGCGGAAGGCCTAAACGAGATTATGCACAACCTTCATAGTGAAGATTTTCTTTTTGACGGCAATACTAGCTTTGGTGTCACCGGACTTCGCACTATGGTCAAGGCAGACGCAAAGATTCCTGAAGTTTCTGCAGCATCCATCTTAGCTAAAGTTACTCGAGACAGAGAGATGGTAGAATTCGCTAAAACGTATACGAAATATGGATTTGAAGGGCATAAAGGTTACGGTACAGCCTCACATATTGAAGCTATTAAAAAACATGGCTATTGCGATATACACCGCAGAAGCTTTAAGCTCAAGGCCCTTCAAGCAACCCTTTTCTAAAAGGACACAAATGAAATCACTAGAATATATACAAATGGCCCTCAATGAGCTCGACAAAGAGGTCGAAGGATATCTTATGGATCTCAACATGGATATGACCTCCAAAAATGAAAAAATGCTTCCACTTCTTCAGCAAAAACGTGTGCTGGAGCAGACAAAAGAGGACCTCATGTATCTTAGGGACAACCCTCCGACAAATGCTGGTGAATGTACGATGTATAAACACCGTTAACTAAGTCAATATTTTTACTTTTTTTTAATTCCATTATCGTTAGTATTCATGACATTACATTAAAGACATAAACATGCCTTCACACCTTTCTATATACGACAAACATCTCTTGATTGTTGATGACAACGCTACTAACATCTTGCTTGTGCAAGCTATTTTGGAAGAAGAAGGTTTTAAAAATATACACAGTGCTTCAAGTGCGATAGAAACTTATGATATACTCGAGGCACAAGAGATCAATCTCATATTGATGGATATCATGATGCCCGAGATCGACGGTTTAGAAGCTACTGAGGCTATCCTCAACAATCCAAAATATCAACAGATCCCTATCATTATGGTAACTGCGACCGATGATGATGCCACCCTCAAAAAAAGTTTCGAACTCGGGGCTGTTGACTTTGTACGTAAACCCGTCAATCAGGTTGAACTCATAGCACGTTTAAATACCACCTTGCAATCCCAAGAGAAAGACTCTTTGATCATGCAGCATTCACGCTTTGATGCTATGGAGGAGATCATTGGAATGCTCGCGCATCAATGGCGTCAGCCCTTAAGTATCATTAATGCTATTATCAGTACCATACAGACCCAACAAGAACTAGATCTTTTAGATAAAGATGAGCTAAACATCTCTTTACAAGATATCGTTGCCCATACCAGCGAACTATCCCACATGATTACAACATTTAGAGAGTTTTTTAAATCTGATGTTTCTGCAAGTCTTGCAAATCCAAACGAAGCAATCTGCGAGTCCCTTAGCTTGGTTCAAGAAAGTATAGAACACGCAGACATCTCGATCCACCTGGACCTTGGAGATCTGGAACCTATCTTTTATACGCAAAACCTTCTGATACAAGCCATGACAAATCTGCTGATTAATGCAAAAGAGGCGCACCTACGCAACAAAACACAAAACCCGAAGATTACCATCCGATCTTTTAGGCAAAACAATAAGATCAATATTCTAATAGAAGATAATGCCGGCGGAATAGCTAAGGATATATTTGAATATATCTTCGAACCTTACTTCACGACAAAAATGGAAAAAAATGGGAAAGGTCTGGGACTGTACCTGGCCAAGACGATATTGACCCAACAGCTTAATGGGAACATATCCGCTACAAGTCAGGGTGATCAGAGTAAGTTTCTCATTAGTTTTACCGCCTAAAGATCCTGTTCAAAGCAAGCTTTTTACGCTTTCTTAAAGAGCAAAAAGTCCAGACTTAAACGCCCGGCTCCCTTGGTAACAAGTACCATTAGCATCGCGATATAATACATAACCATCTCATATCCATTTTGTAAGACTACGACCGTGCCTTTTACTTCCTCACCATTAATAAAAGGGTTTTCCCAAGCAAATGCGTCTCCCGGCATAATCACATGAAAACCATTGACACCATGTACGGTTGCAATAGCCACAAACATCACAAACAGAAGTGGCACAGAAATAAATCGCGTCATTAGGCCAAGCGTCAATAAAACAGCGCCAAGCAGTTCCGTTCCTGCCGCCATATAAGCATTTAACAAGGGGAAGGGGATTCCTAAATATTCAAAGAATCCCGCCGTATTTTCAATACCCGAAAACTTTTGCATAGCAGGACCATAAAATGTGTAGGCCAAGATTACACGTAAAAGCAACAAGGGGATATCTTCCATCTTTTCAAAAAAACCGGTACTTCTATCGTAGAGTTCTTTTATCTTCATAACATACTCCTTAAGTGGGTTTAATAATATTTAATGAAACAAACTCTTCGAGTGCACCTTGCAAGAGTTCCTTGACCTCATCTTCTTCTTGTATCTCAAAATCTGCGCAGATGGATAGCAGAGCTTCTTGAGGCAGCATATCTTCCAGATAAGAGAGAAATCCATACATAAAGGGAGTGATCTCCTGAAAAAACACCCCGTATTTCTCAAAATGGTAGTACATGATTAAGGGATGCGCTTCTACAAAGTCAAAGCTGTTTTGATTCACGGCATGATGCAAAACCTTCATACGGATACTGGATGAAAGCACAAAGTGTTTATGCCAGCTAAAGCACTCTGTCGTAGGCTTTTCGTACTGTCCCATCAAAAGCTCAACCTCAGTGCTCTCAAACCACATCAAATCGGATGCATAAGCGATATCATCCACTTTATGAGTGCTTAAAAGAAACTCCATAAAAGCGGTTGGAACCTGCCAGATGTAAGGGGTTTCAGGTTTTGCTTGGATAAATTCAAAGATCAGTGCATCCAATCGTTCTTCACCCAATATCTGAGAAAAATCAGGCATTGCATTACGTATGACTTCATCAAAGCGATAATGTACCAACTCTTGATAGATGCGCAGAGGATTTATTCGCGGCTGGGGAATCTCCAATTTTCCACTGACAAACCCGACAAACCTCTCCTGTACATCCCTCTCAAGCATAATGAAGCTCCCCAGGCAAACGCTCTTTCAGTATCTTTTCCAAGAGAGCATACTCTTGAGCCATCACATCCAATGAGGGAATATCATTGTCCCTTTCTATCATGACTGGTGCAGCAACATGATCCAGCGTAAAGTCAAGCAGTTCCCACACAGAGTTACAAACATCCGCACCATGTGTATCGATGATCATATCATCTTCTTCATAATAGGTGTGCCCGGCTACGTGCATATAAGCGACACTGTCTAAGTTCAACGCTTTGATATAAGCTTTGGCATCAAAATTATGATTACGGGCATTGACAAAAACATTATTAACGTCAAGCAGCATCTTTGCACCGCTTTTATACATCACTTCATTAATAAAATCACGTTCTTGCATCTCAGCATAAGGGATATCATAATACGTTGCATTTTCCAAGATCAAGGCTCGACCTAAAAAATCTTCGACTTTTTTTACTCTATCAGATACATGTTCAACCATCTTTCGTGTAAGAGGAAGAGGCAAGAGTTCATAGGTCTGCCCCTCTTCAAAAGAGGAAAAGGAGAGATGCTCCGAATAGTGTTGGATCTTATATGTATCAAGAAAGTCTTTAAGTTCTTTCAAAAATCCCATATTTAAAGCTTCAGGTGAACCGATAGAGAGCGATAGACCGTGACTTACAATTGGAAATTTTGAAACAACTTCTTCAAAGGCCTCTTTATAATGGTAAGGCATATGTACCCAATTTTCCGGAGTGACCTCTAACCAATCGGGAATAAATCCCGAATCCAGAACATCAAGAATATGTTCTGATCGTAGACCTATCCCACACCCCTCAATGCCGTTTAACTTCTTCATAACAGATACTTATTTGCTGCCGCCGCATTTACCTGCGCCACATTTTCCGGATTTTTCTTTTTTCTCGCCGCCACATTTTGCACCAGCTTTTTTCTCGCCACCACATTTACCTGCGCCGCATTTTCCGGATTTTCCCTTGTTCTCACCGCCGCATTTGCCAGCTTTTTCAGACTTTTCACCACCACATTTACCTGCGCCGCATTTGCCGTCTCCTGCGAATGCTGCTGTTGCACCGAGGCCTGTCATTAATGATGCGCCTAAGATAAGTGTTGCCAACTTTGCTTTGTTTGCCATGGTATATCCTTTTTTCTTTTATTATATGTCCTAATAGTAACGCATATCTTGTCTCATGGATGCAACCAAGATTACAATAAGAATCACTAATAGGAATCTACACCTGATTGTAACAGAAGAAAATAACTTCTGATAATTTTCGATGATAAATATATTGTATCAATTAGAGTGTGGAGTATTTGTGGAATAAATGAGAATTTTTGTAACAGTAACAATTCAAACTTAGCCTACGATGTGAAAACAGTACCTTCAAGTGTACGCCATAAAAATTCTAGTGAGCATTAGTTATAGTGATTTGTGTAGATAAGTTTTTATGGAAAAAACCTAATAGGGAAAGACTCCCCTCCAGATACCTGCGGCACATAACCAAATCTAGTGTGCTGCTACGTTCCCGTCCTGACACGATGCCAGACAAGGCTATTGCACAGGTCTAAAGGGAAGCACTCAAAGTATAAAGATATACTTTCAATGCTTTCGAGACCGACAGTATATCGGAATTGAGGATAAAATTAGCTTAAATATATCGCTGCAGCTTCTACAGACTAATCGATTCTATTGACTTTTTCAAGCTCATACAAGCCTCGCCGTAAGGATAATCTTCCTTGCCGGCTTTGGCTGAAAGTTCAACCTCTTTTGCTAACTCATAAATTTCATCAAACTTCAAATTTCCCGCAGAACCTTTGATGGAATGCGCTGCATTTGAGATTTCATTATGATCTTTTGTATTGATAGCCGTTTCCATCTGCTCAATAATAATTCTGCTCTCATCTGTGAAACTCTGTACCAGTATCGGTATATGTTTTACATTTAACCCAATTTTTGCAGCCATCTGTTCTGCGGAAATATTATTATAAGATGGTAATTCTAAGTTTTGGCTCACCTATTCTCCTTCGTACGATACATATCTGTTAATTATCACTTCTGATCTTCAACTTTCAATGCAAGGGGGTACATTCAACTTATATTTTTTTAAAAACATCCCCTGAAAATAAAACATTTTGATTATAAATCATACCTAAAGACAAAAAAAATTAACTTAAAAAAACTATTTAGACATATTAGTTACAATTACATAACTAACAATGCAAGGTTATTGATGCGTATCTTATTATTAATCATTCCTATTATAGTGTGGGGGTCTACTTTTCATGATGAGGAAAAAATCAAAACAATCAGCTCTTCTGTCGTCAAGATCTTTACCGTCTCGGTCAAACCAAATTATTATCAACCTTGGCAGATGCGCGCTCAAAAGTTTTCTACCGGTTCAGGAGTGATCATAAAGGACAATCTTATCTTAACAGCGGCACACGTTGTCTCAAACGGTGTCTATCTTGAGGTGAAAAAGAGCTCCAACCCTAAAAAATTCATCGCCCATGTGAAGTGGATATCACACGATGCCGACCTTGCCCTTCTTGAGGTTGAAGAGAAAAGCTTTTTTCAAAACACCAGACCCTTAAACATTGGAAGTATGCCTCGTAGACAAGATGGTGTGGCTGTTTACGGCTATCCCCGTGGAGGCAATGAGATCTCTATCACCCAAGGCATCATTTCACGTATCGAACAGACCGTTTATGTACATAGCGACTTTGATCTACTCTCCTTACAAATTGATGCGGCTATCAATCCTGGTAACAGCGGCGGACCTGTTTTTGATCAAGAGGGAAATATCATAGGTATAGCCATGCAGTCACTCTCTTCTGCGGACAACATCGGCTACCTTGTTCCAACGCCTATCATCAAACACTTTTTGGATGATATCAAAGATGGTCAATACGACGGTTTTCCTGATGATGGTCTCTATATTCAAAGCATGGAAAATCAAAACCTAAAAACACATTATCAGATGAAAGGGCGTACAGGTGTTTTAGTCACAAAGGTTGTACCCAGAAGCTCTTCGGACGGATATATCCAAAAAGATGATGTCTTGCTCTCTATAGATGGGGTCAATGTTGCCGATGACGCCACTGTCCTGATAGAGGGCAATGGTCGTGTTGCCGCTAACTACCTTATCCGTTCGCATCACATCAATGAAGATTTTGAAGTCACCCTATTGAGAAATGCTAAGGTTCTACACATCAAAGTACCTTCCAAAGCGCTTGTTTCCCTTATCCCCTTTGAGCACGACAAACTTCCAAGGTACTATATCTTTGGAGGGGTTGTCTTTATGCCACTGAGTAAAAACTACCTCTTTGAATGGGGACACAGCTGGGGCCAAAAAGCGCCTATTCGTTTTGTTGACATCATGAGAAATGCAAATGTACCGAGTGAAGAGCACAAAGAGATTGTTTTTGTACACAGTGTGCTTGCTGACAGAGAAAATGCAGGCTACGACCTTTCTCACGCAATTGTCACCAAGGTAAACGGTGTTAAAGTAGACTCCTTTAACACCTTGGTCAACGCCATAGAGAAGAGTAAGAGCAAGGATATAAAGATCTCTCTACAAGGCGGAAGCATCATTATTCTTAACAAAGACAAGGCGCAAGCTGCCAATGAACGGCTCCTTCAACGCTACGGCATTAAAGATAGTTCTTATTTAAAATGACATATATATTCTGTGCCTTTGAGGCTGAGGCGAGGCCTATAATAGACGCTTACAAGCTCATCAAGCAAAAGAGTGATTTGTATACTATCTTTACAAATGAGAATATTCACCTTATTATCTCAGGTATGGGACAAGAGAAGGCAAAAAAGTCGGCTCAATATCTTTTATCCAAGGTCTCTGTTTGTAAAGATGATACTTTTATTAACCTTGGTGTTTGTGCGGCCCGAGACTCCTATAGTATTGGCGAACTCCTGGAGATTAAAAGCATTCACAGCGATGAAGTCTCTTATGTACTCAAACCTCAATCTTCAGATATCAAACATGTCTCGTGTTTCAGTACACGAGAGGTTCAAAACAAGACTTCCCAGACAGATATTGCTGAGATGGAAGCACTGGGTCTGTACGAAACATTAAAAGATGCTTTTCTCCCTGAGAAGATGGGTTTTTTTAAAGTCGTATCGGATAATTTCCGGCCCTTTGTTCCGAAAAAAAAGTTTATAATTGAACTCATGCAGGCGCATACGGTAGAGATTCAGGCACATATAAAAAGGCTACAAGGAGAATACATTGTCAGATAAAATTGCTCTAGTGACAGGAAGCAGTTCAGGTATAGGAGAAGCCGTCACAAAAAAGCTGCTTCAACTGGGATATGTTGTCTATGGTCTGGCCCGTCGCGAACAAGATCATGTCAAAAACTTTCATCCCGTTAGCTGTGATATCACCAACACCTCCCTGCTCGAGAAGACGGTAAGTACTCTAGCCAGGGAAAATGATTTTAGACTGCTTGTCCACTGCGCCGGCATAGGAAAGTTTGAACCTCATGAAGAGCTAAGAGCACAGGTATTAAAACAGATCATAGATACCAATCTCACCGCCCCGGTCATCCTCTCTTCACTTCTACTAAGAACCCTCAAGAAGACCAAGGGCACTATCATCAACATCACTTCCATCGAGGCTTTAAAAGCCTCGAAATTTTCAGCAGCCTATTCTGCTTCCAAGGCCGGCCTGCACCACTTTGGCAACTCTCTCTTTGAAGAGGTACGAAAATCAGGTGTTAATGTGGTTTCTATTCATCCCGACCTAACCATGAGTCCATTTTTTGACGAACTGCATTTTGAACCCAAAGATGACATTCAGATGCACCTTAAACCAGAAGATATCGCCTGCGCTGTTGAAGACATCTTAAACATGAGAGAAGGGGTGAGTGTCACTGAACTGACTATTCGACCCCAATACTTCGGCATAAAGAAGAAATAATGGAATATTTTTTGCTTGTATTTCATACTATAATCGAGGGACGCAAATGCTAAATGGTGCAAATATCCTTATCACAGGCGGAACAGGAAGTTTTGGTAAACAATACGTTCGTACCATCTTAGAAAAGTACAAACCAAACAAGATCATTATCTACTCACGCGATGAACTTAAACAGTACGAAATGGCCCAGAGATATAATGACCCTTGCATGCGTTATTTTATCGGGGATATTCGTGACCTTCAGCGTTTGGAAAAAGCCATGAACGGGGTGACCCATGTTGTTCATGCCGCTGCACTCAAACATGTCCCCATTGCCGAGTACAACCCGATGGAATGTATCAAGACAAATATCAACGGGGCACAAAACGTTATCGATGCTGCGCTTAAATGCGGTGTCAAAAAAGTCATTGCACTTTCTACCGACAAGGCCTCAAGTCCCATCAACCTTTACGGTGCAACCAAGCTTGCCTCGGATAAACTTTTTGTTGCTGCTAACAATATCCGAGGAGACAAAGACATTCAATTCTCTGTCGTACGTTATGGAAATGTTTTATGTTCGCGAGGTTCGGTTATCCCTTACTTTAAAAAGCTCGTAGATGAGGGGGCAACGGAACTTCCTATCACTGCACCGGATATGACCCGTTTTTGGATCACCCTGCAAGAAGGCGTCAACTTTGTTCTGAAGAACTTTGAACGGATGAGTGGAGGGGAGATCTTTATCCCAAAAATACCTTCCATGACAATGACAGATATGGCAACGGCAATATTTCCCGATATCAAGCAAAAAGTTGTTGGTCTTAGACCCGGAGAGAAGATGCACGAGGCTATGTGTGCCGAAGGTGACTCTCACCTCACTCTGGAGTTTGATGATCATTTTGTTATCCAACCCAGTATCCAGTTTACCCATTGCGTTGATTTTTCAAAAAATGGTCTGGGAGAGCTAGGAAAGCCCGTTGAACTGGGCTTTGATTATAATTCAAGAGACAATACCATCTGGCTTAGTGCAAAAGAGTTGTTAGAAAAGATAAAATCAACCGAACTAGAAGAAAAATGATCCCTTACTCTACCCAATTCATAGATGAAGATGATATTGCTGCCGTTACCAATGTCTTAAAAAGCTCTCACCTTACCCAAGGCTCCCAGGTAGAAGCTTTTGAAAAAGCCTTATGTGACTATACCGGGGCCAAGTATGCCGTCACCTTTAACTCTGCCACTTCTGCTCTGATGGGTGCTTATTCAAGTGCCGGTATAGGAGAAGGTGACGAGATCATTACCACGCCAATCTCCTTTGTCGCTACCTCAAATATGGCAATAGCCCTCGGTGCCAAGGCTGTTTTTTGTGATGTAAAACTTGATGGAAATATTGATGAACGCATGATTGAAAAACTCATCACACCCCAAACAAAGGCCATTGTTCCTGTTGACTTTGGAGGAAAACCGGTTGCTCTATCTAAGATACAAGAGATCGCAGACAGACACCGTCTCTTGGTCATTGAAGATGCCTGCCATGCCTTGGGTTCCGAGATAGAGGGTAAAAAGATCGGTTCACTCTGCGATATGACTATCTTCAGCTTTCATGCTATTAAACCTATCACAACGGGCGAAGGCGGAGCCGTCATGACGGATAATGAAGAGTATGCCGACGCGCTTCGCCGTTTTCGTTCCCACGGCATAGTCAAAAAGAAGTTCTGGAACATGGACATGATAGAGATGGGCTACAACTACCGTCTCACTGACATCGCCGCTGCACTGGGTCTTTCACAAATAAAGAAACTTGATGCTTTTATAGACAAAAGAAATGAGATAGCCGCATATTATGATGAAAGATTCAAGGGGCACAAGCTTTTTCAAACCATCTCTATCTCACAAAGCCAACGCTCTGCACGACACCTTTATCCAATTACACTTATCCCTTCTTTGCAATGCCCTAAAGAAGATATATACTCCAGTCTGCATGAGAAGGGCATAGGTGTTCAAGTCCATTACAAGCCCATTCATCAGAACAGTTTTTACATAGAGCACTATGGCAGACAGAGCTTTAGCGTGGCCGAAGATTTTTACCGCTCGGAGCTCTCGCTTCCTTGTCATCAAAAGATGAGTCTGGAGGATGCCGCCTTTATTGCCGACACCTTTTTGGAAATACTCGAAGCATACGCTATAAGAGGATGTTCATTCTGATGAAAATAGCTGTTATCCCGGCGCGAGGCGGTTCAAAACGCATCCCTAGAAAAAACATCAAAGACTTTTGCGGTAAGCCCCTTATTGCCTACTCCATAGAAGCGGCTCTTGACTCAGAACTTTTTGACAGAGTTATTGTCTCAACGGATGACCAAGAGATCGCGGAAGTGGCAAGGCAGTATGGAGCAGAAGTTCCCTTTATGCGTCCGAGTGAACTCAGTGGTGATTTTACGGCTACGACTCCTGTCATTGCCCACGCCATTAAAGAACTTCAAAAAGAAGGGCCTGTCGAGATTGCCTGCTGTATTTATGCCACGGCACCTTTTATTCAGGTTAAGTACCTCAAAGAGGCCTATGCATCTCTTCTTGCACATGAAAGCCTCTACTCTTTTTCAGCAACAAGCTTTGCCTTTCCTATTCAACGCGCAATACGACTTGGGGCAGACCACTCTGTTGAGATGTTTAATCCTGAACACTTCAACACCCGAAGCCAAGACCTTGAAGAGGCCTATCATGATGCCGGACAGTTTTACTTTGGACAGACACAGGCATGGCTGAACAATAAGCCGATTTTTTCTAAGGAATCTACAGCCGTCATTCTCCCACGGTATCTTGTTCAAGACATTGATACCAATGAGGACTTTGAAAGAGCAAAGCTCATGTATACGGCCTTGAGAGACCATGGATAAAAGAGTCCTTTTTAGAGCGGACAGCTCTAGCAAGATCGGACTGGGACACATCAAACGCGACCTCGTTTATGCCCTTCGTTTGCGCTCAAAGAATATCTCTTTTGCCACACAAGGACTTGAGGGGAATATCAACCATCTTATTCCCTACCCAATCCATACCCTTAAAAATCCAAATGTAGATGAACTCATCTCTCTATGCCATAACTTGAAAATAGAGCACCTTATCCTTGATAACTATGCTCTAAGTTATGAGGATGAAAAAAAGATAAAGACAAACTGCAATCTTAAGCTCAGTATTTTTGATGACACCTATGAAAAACACTATTGTGATGAAATCATCAACCATAACCTTGGTGCCAATGCCAAAAAGTACATCGGTATAGCACCTCTTTTTTGTAAGATCTCTCTTACCCCTCCTCTTATCCGTGAAGCGTTTATTCAAGAGAAAAAACATCGCAAAATAAAAGATAGTATCTTTCTCAGCCTAGGCGGTACCGACCATTCCAACCTCAGCCTAAAGGTCCTTAAGGCACTCAAGCCAAATAAGCTAAATATAATCCTTGCAACAACATCCTCCAATCCTCATCTACAGGCTCTAAGATCGTATGCCAAGGTTAATCCATGGCTAAAACTGCACATAGATGCCAATATTGCTCCGCTTTTAAACCGTTCATATCTTGCTATCGTCACCCCCAGTGTTCTCGCCGCTGAGGCTATTTTTATGGATGTAGAGGTCATCTCTGTTCGCACTGCTGATAATCAAGTAGAGGTAGAAAGGTTTTTAAAAAAGCAGCGCTTTACAACGCTCAAGGCTACTGAGATATATAAACTCAGCAGATTAGAAGCTCTTATAACACATAGAAGCTACAAACCTTACTTCCAACCTTTACACATCAAGACGGTCTCTTTAAACAAGGCCACCTTGAATGACCTCGAAGATTTATTTGCACTGGCCAATGATCCCGTAGTAAGACAAAACTCATTCTCCCAAGAGCCGATATCTATACAGACCCATACCGCTTGGTTTAATGCTCTCTTAAAAGATGAAAACAGCACTCTATACATAATCCGCTCAGCCGAAGGCAGGCTTATTTCTCAGGTGCGTTTTGACCGTTGTGAAAAAAAGGCGATAATAAGCATAGCGATCGCACAAGCATTCAGAGGAAAAGGATTGGTCGTAGAGATACTTCAGCATGCCATCGAACAGTATCGCAACGACTACCCCGGTATAATCATAGAAGCCCGCATAAAAAAAGAGAACATCTCTTCGCAAAAGAGCTTTGAAAAAGCAGGATTCACAGCTGTAAATTTCGAAAAAGATGTTTTATATTACCATCATGGAGACAAAGATGCCTAAGCTGTTTATCGGTAAGAGAGAGATATCTAACGAAGCCCCTGTATTTATTATTGCCGAACTCTCCGCCAATCATGGAGGAAAGATCGAAATAGCCAAGGAGACCATCAAAGTGGCCGCACAGACAGGAGCGGATGCAATCAAACTCCAAACCTATACGGCAGACACCATCACACTGGATTGTAATAACGACTACTTCCAGATCAAACAAGATACTCTTTGGGATGGGCAAACGCTGCATTCGCTTTACACAAAGGCCTACATGCCCTGGGAATGGCAAAGTGAGTTAAAAGAGTACGCAGAGTCTCTCGGTCTTATCTGTTTCTCATCTCCATTTGATAAGACCGCCGTGGATTTTCTCGAAAGTATAGATGTCCCTGCTTACAAGATAGCCTCTTTCGAGATCACAGACATTCCCCTCATCGAATATGTCGCAAGCAAGGGAAAGCCTATCATCATCTCAACTGGCATAGCTGAAAAAGAAGATATCCAAGAGGCTGTGGATGCCTGCCACAGGATGAAAAATAAGGATATAATTCTTTTAAAATGCACCTCTGCCTATCCTGCTCCGCTAGAAGAGGCTAACCTCCTTACCATTCCCGATCTAGCCAAGAGTTTTGGTCTTATCTCCGGATTCTCAGACCACACAATGGGGATCACTTCTCCCGTTACTGCTGTTGCTTTGGGGGCAAAAGTGATTGAAAAACACTTTATTCTGGATCGTTCAATCGGCGGTCCTGACGCCTCTTTTTCACTTGATGTAGAACAGTTTAGCCAGATGGTCTCTGCCGTTCGAGACACGGAGAAACTTCTGGGAAAAGTCAATTATGAACTGACTGAAAAGAGTAAAAAGTCAAAAGAGTTTTCACGTTCACTTTTCATCTCCCAAGATGTGAAAGAGGGAGAGGTCTTAAGTGAAAAGAACATACGCTCAGTGCGTCCGGGGTTTGGAATGCATCCAAGAGAGTATACCAAGGTCTTAGGCAAACACTTTAGGGCAGAGTATAAGAAAGGAAGCCCTCTCTCATGGGACAAGATAAAGTAAAAATCGCCGTAATCTGCCATGATGCCGGTGCTTCCGAGATATTGGCAGCTTACATTAAAGAGCATTTTTCTCTCGCGTCATGGAAATTATATGCCTCAAAGGGTTCTCCTTTTGAGGCAATCGCACGGAAGAACGCGCTAAAAACCTCCCCCGTAGAAGAGATTACATTATCCGATATTGATGCCCTCTTTTTTGGAACAGGCTGGCAAGAGAAGATCGAAAGAGACTCTCTTCTCGAAGCAAAAAGGCTTCATATACCAAGCTTTGCATTCTTGGATCATTGGAGCGCTTACAGGGAACGTTTTGATTATCCTCAAAAGGATTGGGAAAAAAACCTTCCGAATTTCACCATCGTTTCTGATAAAAAAGCGCAGGCAATTGCTAAGTCTTATAACCTGCCTCATATACTTCTTGTTAAAAATTTTTATCTTCAAAAACAGCTTGAGGCCCTTAAAAATGAGCATATCCCACAGACAAAGAACCTGCTGTTTTTAAGTGAACCTACTGATAAGGTCGCCTTGCGGACGTTTAAAGATGAAAACTATTGGGGTTTTACCCAAATAACGGCTTTTGAAGAGATATTGACACATTTTGAAAAATTTGAGTGTACTGGTTTACATATCCGTCTTCATCCCAGTGAAAAGAACCATCCTTACTTAAAAGTCTTAAACAAGTTCCCTCACATCAGATCACAGATCTACCCCGCTGCCTTTCTCCCCCTGGAAAAAGACCTAATTCGCTCCAAAATGATCATTGGATTTGACACTATGGCTCTGTATACAGCCTCCCTTGCCAATAAGGCCCTTGTCTCTTACCTTCCATCAAAAAACAGGGAGTTTTTACTTCCACTACCTCCTTCTCATCAGTTGCGAAACCTCAATAATCTAACCCCAATACATCTAAGGCCATTAGAGCTTAAGATAGACTCAAATGGTATAGATTTTGCTTGTATTGAGCAATATATAAAAGGCTTTAATCAGTGACAAACATTCAAATCCGATGTAGTGGGGCGCATAATGCCGAGTCATAAAAATGCTGCCATCGTGGGATGTGGAAACATTGCCGGATTTTTAGACTCTCCTACGGACAGACATATTACCACCCATGCCCATGCCTACAAAGAGCACCCCGAGACTAAACTCCTTGCAGTGTGCGATCCTGATGTCCAAAAAAGAGAAGCCTTTATCTCCATCTGGGGAGAAGAGATTCAAGGCTACGACAGCTTAGAAGAACTCTTAGCTCATGAAAAGATCGATGTACTCTCTATTTGCTCTCCCACCTCTTTTCATGCAGGGGCCTTAAGAGAAGCCCTACGAGACAGTACTGTTTCCAGTATTCTCTGCGAAAAGCCTTTTGTCCAGTCTCAAGAAGAACTCGATACACTCCTTCCACTGCTTTGCAAATCAGATAAAAACATTCTTATCAATTTTATTCGCCGATACGATCCGGGTGTCCAAACGCTTAAAAAGACGCTTGCGTCTAAAGAGCTTGGAGAACTTTTACATTTTAATGCCAGCTTTACCAAGGGGCTTTATCACAACGGCTCACATATGCTGGAGTTGATTGAGTACCTTTGCGGTTCAATATACTCCATCAAGGCCAACAAAGTCATCTCTAAAGATGAAGACCTATACGGCTCTTTCTATCTGGAAACGGCCTTATGTCACGGAACTGTTCAAAACGAGAGTGGTGAGAACTATTCCCTTTTTGAGCTTGAACTAACCCTCTCAAAAGGTAGAATACGACTGACACAATCCGGTCACTGCATAGAGATTGAAGATGTACAAGACTCCAAGCGCTATCCGGGGTATTTTGTCCTTGAGCATAAAAAGACTCTGGACGATAGTATGCATTTTAACCTGTTTAATGCTTTGGAGTATCTTCTCAAAGACAAAGGCATTGATAAAACCCTGCAGGAGCATCTTGCCCTCAGTCAAAAACTATTACGTATTAAAAAAGACCTACAGACAAAGCATTTTTTGGAGTTTACATGAGTATCTTAGCCATCAAAGGGGGGGAAAAAATTCGTACAGAAGTCTTTCCCGCCTACAACACTATAGGAAAAGAAGAAGAAGAGGCCACCTTGCGTGTCCTGCGTTCAGGTAAACTCTCCAGCTACCTTGGAACATGGCATGATGATTTTTTTGGCGGGACAGAGGTTCAGGCACTTGAACGTGCCTGGGAGAAGTTCTTTCATGTCAAGCATGCCATCTCTGTAAACTCTGCGACCTCCGGGCTTTATGCTGCAGTAGGTGCTGCGGGCATCGGACCCGGGGATGAAGTCATCGTTTCGGCTTACACCATGAGTGCTTCCGCAACGGCCGCACTGGTCTACGGTGCCGTTCCCGTATTTGCGGATATAGAAGAAAATTATTACTGCTTGGACGTAAGATCGATAGAAGCGAAGATAAGTCCCAGGACCAAGGCCATCATTGTTGTTGATATTTTTGGTCAGGTCTATGACGTAGACGCTATCAATGCGCTTGCAGCAAAGTACAATCTAACTGTCATTGAAGATGCTGCTCAGGCTCCCGGAGCCATGTATAAAGAGAAGTATGCCGGCACGCTTGGGGATATGGGCATTTTTTCACTCAATTACCATAAACATATTCACTCAGGTGAAGGCGGAGTGATTGTCACCAATGATGACCTCCTCGCCGATAGACTCCGTCTCATTCGAAACCACGCCGAAGCTGTTCTTTCTGCTCGTGGCATTAAGAGCAAGGGTGAGCTTGTCAATATGGTCGGCTTTAACTATAGAATGACCGAAATCGAAGCAGCGATTGCTCACGAACAACTAAAAAAGCTGCCGGATCTCCTGTCTGAACGCATTGAGAACACATACTATCTGAATGGGAGGCTATCCCATATACCCTGCCTTAAAAAAACAGAGATACGCCCAGAGAGCAGACATGTCTTTTATGTACATGCCTTAGAGTTTGACCCTGCAATAGCGGGTATGCATAGAAACACTTTTATAGATGCCGTCAAGGCGGAGCTGCCTAAGACTCTTCTACGTGATGAGTCCGAAGTACTCTTGAGTTACGGCTATGTCAAACCGCTGTACCTTCAGCCCCTGTATCAAGAACGCATTGCTTTTGGAAAAGAGGGCTTTCCCTTTAAGCAAAGCGATGTTGATTATGCGAAAGGCCTTTGTCCGGTAACAGAGAAGATGCATTACGATCTCCTCGTCAGCCATGAGTTTATGCGACCTGGAATGTCCAAAAAAGATATGGATGATGTTATCTCGGCTTTTGAAAAAGTTTGGGAAAACAGAGGTGATTTGCTATGAGAAACCTGCCCCGACTCGAAGGAGAGAAGGTCTACCTGCGCGCCCTTTGTCTTGAAGATGCCAAAGGGAGCTATCCTCACTGGCTTAATGACCCCGAAGTGACGCAGTTTAATTCTCACGGAGAGATATACTATACTCAAGCAATGGCAGAAGAATATATCTCTATGGTCACAGAGTCTTCCAGTCATCAGGTCTTTGCCATTATCGAAGCTCAAACACAAAGACATATAGGCAACATCGCCCTACAAGCCATCAACCCAAAGGCCAGAAATGCAGAGTTTGCCATCTTGATTGGAGAACCTCGTATTTACGGAAAAGGTCTGGGAGAAGAGGCAGGCAAACTTTTACTTGATTACGGTTTTTCCAGATTGAACCTGCATCGCATCTACTGCGGTACCTCATCCAAAAATATCGGTATGCAAAAGCTTGCCTTAAAACTCGGTATGCGGCAAGAAGGAATTCTTAGGGATGCACTTACAAAAAATGGTGAATTTACCGATATAGTTGAATATGCAATACTAGAAAACGATTCAAAGGAGACCCTGTGACTAAAAAAATAGACAATATCCCCGCGGGTCAAGACAAAGAGTACGGACAACCCTTATATAAAGACCATTTGACATATTGTACGCGGTGCTGTATGCCCAGTTCAAACGAAGGAATGCAGTTTGATGATCTGGGCGTCTGTCTGGCCTGCAGGGCTCAAGAGCAGAAGATGCGTATTAACTGGAAAAAGAGCGAACAGGCACTTAGAGAGGTCTTTGAAGAGTACAAAGAAAAAGCTGATGACAATTATGACTGTATCGTGCCTATCTCGGGCGGAAAGGACTCGGTTTTTCAACTTCACGTACTGACCAAAGTCTATGGGATGAAACCGCTCGCGGTGACCTTCAACCACAACTGGTACTCCGAAACGGGTAAATTCAACCTGGAAAATGCTCTGGAAAAACTTGAAGTAGATCACATCATGTTTACACCAAATAAAGCCTTGGTCAAAAAGCTTTTTGTGAAGTCATTTTATAAGATAGGCGACTCATGCTGGCACTGTCATGCCGGTATCGGTGCCTTTCCTCTGCAGATCGCGGTCAAGTTCAATATCCCTCTTTTGATCTGGGGAGAGTCGGTGTGCGAGTCCAGTGGAAGAGCAGATTTCAAAGAGCATGTGACAAAATTTGACAGGGATTATTTTACAAAAGTCTCGGCTAAACTTTATCCTGAGCAGATGATCGACGAAGAGATCACACGCAAAGACCTTAAACCTTTTGAACTGCCTTCTTATGAAGAGGTAGAGAAACTTGGGCTTGTCGGTCTACATTTGGGGGATTATCTGTTCTGGGACGACGAGAGACAGATGGAGTTTATCAAAAAAGAGTATGGCTGGAAAGAAGAGCGTCGCCCTGGACACTACAAAGGCTTCAAAGGCAATGAGTGTAAGTTTGAGACCATGCATGATCACATGAAGTTTGTAAAACGCGGATTTGGTCGCGGTACGGATCAGGCCAGTGCCGATGTACGTGCCGGTCTGCTTACACGTGAAGAGGGCTTTGAAGTGGCCAAAAAGTATGATCAGCAGCGCCCCGTTTATCTGGATGAGTTCCTTGATATGGCGAATATCACCGAAGAAGAGTATACCAATACCCTCAAAGCCATGCGCCAGGGGAAGTTTAGGGAGCATGAGTGAGGGAGCTATACACTCTGACTGCCTGCGAGCTGCGTCAAAAACTTCTCTCTGAGGAGATAAGTCCAAAAGATATAACAGATAGTCTTCTTCTGCGCATTAAGGAGAAAGAGTCTGAGATAAGGGCATGGGAGTTCCTTGATGAAGATATCATCAACGCCCAAATAGAAAAGATCTCTACTTTAGACATGCATAAACATCCTCTTTTTGGTATTCCCATCGGGGTCAAAGACATCTATAACACCTTTGATATGCCCACACAGATGGGTTCACCTATCTGGAAAGACTTTACCCCGGGAAATGATGCGAGGGTGGTACACTATCTACGCCGCAACGGTGCGCTGATGCTGGGCAAAACGGTAACGGCAGAATTTGCTGTGCACTATCAAAATATCGTGCACAATCCACACGACTTAGAACGCAGTCCGGGAACCTCCTCCAGCGGCTCTGCTGCAGCAGTTGCAAGCGCAATGGTGCCGATAGCCTTGGGCTCACAAACAGCGGGATCCATAGGCCGTCCCGCTTCGTACTGCGGGATATATGGGTTTAAACCCTCCTTCGGCGTGCTTCCGCGTATCGGTGTACTAAAAACTACCGACTCCTTAGATACGCTAGGCTTTTTTGCCAGAAGTATTGAAGATCTCTCCTTGGCCTTTGAGGCCTGCAGGGTCAGCGGAGAAAATTATGAATATGTGCATAAATACATCGATAATTATCAGAATGATCCTGAAAGAAAATATCGTGTTGCCATTGTTCAGCACCCCCAATATCACTTCGCTTCAAAAACAGCCAAGGATGGTTTTGAAGCATGGACAGATCAACTCAAGCATGATCAGATAGAACTGATTTATACAGAGCTTCCTGAGTACGTCAATGAGATCTACGACTTACATCAACTCATCTATGATAAAGCCTTGGCCTATTACTTTAAAGATGAATATTCAGAGCATACCTTAATGAGTCCTATCTTCTATGATATTATTCAAGAGGGGCAAAAGATCTCGACAGATGCGTATACAAGCGCTCTACACAGACAGAATGAACTCATCCGGGAGTTTGCCCAATGGATGGACTCTTATGACATTATCCTCACTCTGGGAGCTGCAGATGAAGCGCCCCTGGGCCTAACAACACCTGATACTCCTGATTCAAATCTTATTTGGACTTTTTTGGGTCTTCCTAGTATAATGATGCCAGTTTTAAAAGGCGCAAACAACTTGCCTATAGGTGTGCTTGCTATTGCCAATAAATATCAAGATCTCCTGCTACTTGAATATATACAAATACTAAAGAATGCATCACTGATATCAGATGTCGATATCGCTTAACTAAAGGAATAGTTTTATGACAACTTATGAGAAAAACATCCAAGCCCTTCTCCCTCTTAATCCTCTCTTGGCATCACGGATCTTTGCCATTACCGGAAATAAGCAGTTCGAAGTCTTTCAGGGAAAAGACAGTGTAGATGTCAATCTTCTTGATCTTACTAATGAACTTTTTATGTATGCCAACCCCGTGAATGATATTATTGCCTTGTCTGAGCACAACAAAGACCGTGAGCGTTATCCCTACCGTTATTTCTTTGGTATTGCCAACGGTATCTATATTAAGATGGCTCTTAAGGCACCCGCCTTAAAAAGGGTCTTACTGATCGAACCAAACCTTGAACTACTCTATATTGCCTTTAATATCATTGATTTTTCACAAGAGATAAGTGATAAAAAGCTGATTATCGAATCAGCTGATGAGCTGGACTTCACGGTTGCCTTTAACCATCTAAATGATGACGAAGGAAAACTTTTTGCCAAGCTTTTTGATCTGGAAACTGTCTCAAACTATTACGATGCTGCTTATTCAGATCAATATGCCACCGTCATCTCAAAGATGACTCAGGCCCTTTCTCACGTTATTATGGGGCACGGGAACAGTGCTATCGACTCACTTATGGGCATTGAGCATCATTTTATGAACCTTCCTCAGATGATTCAAGGGCCTAAGTTTTCAAAACTTATAGGCAAGCATATGGGAGAAACGGCCATTGTTGTATCCACGGGGCCAAGCTTGACCAAGCAGCTTCCTTTATTAAAAAAGATCCAAGATCATGTTACCATCATCAGTGTTGATGCCAGCTTTCCCATCTTGGAAAAAAATGGGATCAAGCCCGATTATGTCACTGTATTGGAACGTGTTCCAGAGACCGGAAAATTCTTCGAGAATAATGCGCTGGAATCTCAAAAAGATGTTAAATTTATCTGTGTCTCCATCATTCATGAAGCCGTCAATAGTGCTATTCGTGAAGGTGACCTCTATTTAGAGATGCGTCCGCACGGCTACACCCAGTTTTTCGGTTTAGACGACTTTGGTTATCTTGGAACAGGGATGAGTGCCGCCAACCTTGCACATGAACTTGCTGTCATCTTGGACTATAAAAACTGTATTTTAATCGGTCAAGACCTCTCTTTTGGCGATGATGACACTTCTCACGCGGCAGACCACACTTTTACCGTCAACGAAGAGACTACCGAGGGTCATGACATTTTTACAACGCGATATGGTGGGGATGGAGAGGTTCGTACCACCTACTACTGGGAGCTCTTTAGAAACCACTTTGAATCTTTAATTAAACAGACGAACTCCTTCTTTACAACCATCAATGCAACAGAAGGCGGTTCACGTATTAATGGAAGTGTTGAGATGACCTTCCATGACGCTATACAGAAGTATGTCGATACAAGCCTTCAAAAACAATCTATTAAAGCTGAGTACCCAACAAAAAGTGAGATCAAGGCCTACAGTAAAAAAATGATCGAAAAGACAAACTTCATCTTAAAAGAGGCTGTTGATAAACAAGAGGTCATTGAAAAGACCTTTATTGAAGTGCAAGAGACTTCTGAAAACCTTGTCAAACTCACCCATGAAGATAGACTTGAAGAGATCGATTTTGACGAGTTGCAAAAACTCAGTGACAAGATTGATACTATCAAAGACTTTACACATGATCCTGTTTTCAACCTTATGTTCTTTGATACCATTCAATCCTATTTAGTCCAAATGGAGCTGGATTTTGCTGTTTTGCACGTATCTAAGGCGGAAACCGATATAGAGAAAAAAGCTAAACTGGTTGATTGGATTATGAAGCACAGATACTGGCTCTTCGCACTTGCAGGAGGCATTGATGCCCAGCGATTGACAATGATCAAGGCAATCCAGACATGGCCCAAAGAACTTCAGGATCAAGTCATTATCCCTGAAAAACATGAGATAGCGTATTCGCAGGAAAAGTTTGAAACTCTGAAAATACAAGCAGAGAAAGAGCAAAAAGTACGAGAGGCAGAAGCCGAAGAGAAGCTAAATAAAGTGACTGAACAGATTGTGCCAACAAACTAGATTAGAGTTAAAACATTTGAAAAAGAATATACTTGCTGCTACACAACTGTAGCAGCAGAGACAGAGTTTTAGCGAAATAGCCGAGCTTACTGTAACAGGTTCAATACCTTTTCAAGAAAACTTCCTCATCGCTAAGCGACTAATAATTCACCACTGAAGTAGTGAAAGTACATTTTCAAGGAAATGCACACGTTGCTATACAACTGTTTTTTCACTACTGAAGTAGTGAAAGTACATTTTGCTGTACAGCATTCGCTTGACTCATTGCAAATGTTCCTGATTGTGCCAGGATATTGTGTTTAGAGAAGGTCGCTGATTCGGCAGCAAAATCAACATCGCGAATCTGAGACTCTGCTGCTTTTACATTAACCTGTGTGACTGAGATATTATTGATTACAGAGATGATTTGATTCTGAACTGAACCTAAGTCTGCACGGACACTATCTAAAAGACGCTGTGCCGATTCGGCAATATCAATACTGGCTTCAGCTCCTTTCAGTGTTGTAACACCGGCACCGATACCACCACTTAAACCTAAGTCCTGCGTAGCATTGGCAGCCGCACCCATTGCAAGAGCATCTGCAGATAAGATATTTGAACGTATGTCAGCCAAGTTCATCGTTACTTCACCAACATTGTTTGAAAGACCAGCACCTGTTGATGCCGAAGCAACAATATCTGCACCACCTTGATTAACCAAGGTCAAACGACCAAAGTTAAATTCGGAAATACCGGCAGGAGCGCCGGATACTTCAATACCACGACCGTCAACTGATGTCAACTCAAGCTGACCTATGACTGAAACCGAAGCTCGTACCCCTGTCTCAGCCGTACGAGCATTGATTGAGTTGATTACATTACCGTTTGAATCATTTGCCGCCGCGGAGATCGTACCGATCACAACACCATTTATCGTTAGACCCGTAATGTCACCAAGGGCTATCGCTGCTGTTGACGTTGAAATAACGTTGGCAGTTGCGCGAATACCGGTAAGATCAGTATTTTTATTGATTGTTTCAGCTAGTATTCCTAAACCCGAGTTTGCTGATCTGTCTACCGAAACCGACTCTATTGTGATATCTCTACCGCCAAACCCCGCACTGGAAAAAGTCAGGGTAACCGTACCGGCCGCCGTAACATTTGCACCTGTTTCAAAACGAGTTGTACCGATCTTTTGTGAGTTCGTCGCTCCAATAGATGCCGTTACCGTCTGGTTTGAATATGCACCGATCTGGAACTCTTTATTGGTGAAAGAACCTGATAATAGAGACTGCCCATTATATGCCGTTGTATTGGCAACATTGTCCAATGATTCCATCAAACGCGTAATATCAGACTGAAGTGCGATACGAGATTGACGACTTTGACCGTCTTGGGCTGCCTGAATTGACTTCACTTTAATAGTATCTAAGATCTTGATCTGCTCATCCATAGCCTTATCTGCGATCTGAATAATACTTTGTGCATCATTGGCATTACGAACCGCTTGGCCCAATGCGCTGGCTTGGGAGCGAAGCGAATCAGCAATAGCCATTCCTGAAGCATCATCCGCCGCAGAGTTAATACGAAGCCCTGAACTTAGTTTTGAAAGTGAGCTGTCTATCGCCCTGTTATTCATAACGCCATTATTGTGTGCGTTTAACGCCGCAATATTTGTATTAATACGAAAACCCATCTTATATCCTTTTTAATGGAATATGCATCCATGCGTGAAATTTAGAAGATATAAAGCAAAGAGTGTTCCAAGTTTGGTTTGAGGTATAAATATGGATTATAAAAAGTATCTTGCTCAAAGAGAGTTTAATGAAGTAAAAGGGGAGTTGTAAAACTGTAAGAAAGTCGCCTAAGCGACTAAGTTTCATTTTCTAAAGAAACGTGTATCGTTGCTTACGCAACTTTACTGATTACTACTATTGCAGTGATCTCAACACGTTTTCTAAAGAAACGTGCACGCAGCTAAGCTGCTTTATTTAGGCTACTGAAGTAGTCTAAGCACATTTTGCTGAACAGCATTCGCTTGAGACAATGCATACGATCCAGACTGAGCAAGAATGTTCAGACGAGAGAAGTTTGCAGACTCAGCAGCAAAATCAACATCACGGATTTGAGATTCAGCAGCAGCAACATTTACCTGAGTTACAGAGATATTGTTTACCGTTGAAATAAGCTGATTTTGAACAGAACCAAGATCGGCACGGACACTATCAAGCAGTTTTTGTGAAGATTGAGCAATGTCAATTGTAGCCATAGCCCCTGTAAGACTTGTTACACCTGCACCAATACCATTTGATAATGAAAGGTCTTGTGTCGCATTTGCCGCAGCACCCATTGCAATAGCATCAGCAGAAAGAATATTTCCACGAACATCGCCAAGGTTGACTGTTGCTTCACCAACATTATTTGAAATACCGGCACCTGTTGAAGCAGACGCAACAATATCAGCACCACCCTGGTTAACCAAAGTCAAACGACCAAAGTTAAATTCAGAAATACCTGCAGGAGCACCTGAGACTTCAATACCACGACCATCAACTGATGTCAATTCAAGCTGACCCTGAGATGTTACAGAGGCAACAACTCCTGTCTCGGAAGTACGTGAGTTAATCGCATTAACAAGATTACCGTTTGAATCATTAGCCGCAGCAGAGATTGTACCAACAATAATACCATTAATCGTAAGACCTGTAATATCACCAGCAGCAACTGCAGCAGTTGAAGTAGAGACAACAGTAGCCGTCGCTGTAATACCGGTTAAATCACTATTCTTATTAATTGTATCTGCAAGCAGTCCTAAACCGGAGTTAGCTGATCTATCCACAACGACCGAAGCCAGTGTTACATCATTACCACCTGCACCGGCACCAGAGAAAGTCAAAGTCACTGTACCTGCAGCCGTAACGTTAGCACCTGTTTCAAAACGTGTAGAACCGATTGTTTGTGAACTTGTTGCCCCGATTGAAGCCGTTACCGTCTGGTTTGAATACGCACCAATTTGGAACTCTTTATTGGTAAATGAACCAGAAAGAAGTGACTGTCCATTGTAAGAAGTTGTATTGGCGATATTGTCCAAAGACTCCATCAAACGAACAATATCGGCTTGAAGCGCAGTACGAGACTCAGCACTCTGACCATCTTGAGCTGCTTGTACAGCTTTTACCTTGATCGTGTCAAGAATTTTCAGCTGTTCATCCATCGCCTTATCCGCAATCTGTACAATTGAAATCGCATCATTTGCATTACGAACCGCTTGACCCAGTGAATTACCTTGTGCACGAAGTGAATCGGCAATTGCCAAACCAGAAGCATCATCTGCCGCCGAGTTAATACGTAGACCTGAAGATAACTTGGAAAGTGAAGAGTCCAAACCTCTATTTGTCATCGTTGCTTTTGTGTGAGCGTCCATTGCCGCTACGTTTGTGTTAATTCTAAAACCCATGATAAATCCTTTTATCCGAAGCGAAGAGCTTCTATTTGTTGTTCAGCATCCTTGCTGTTAAGACTATTATCGACAGCTAATTAAAAAGTTTTAGACAAATTGACAATTATTTTGTTACACTTTCGCCATTAGTTACATTTTCCATATATATAGATAGAAGTAAAGGTCAACATTGGATTTAATCATTGTGGAATCACCGGCAAAAGCCCGGACCATTAAAAACTTTCTCGGTAAAGATTATGAGGTTATCGCCTCAAAAGGTCATATTCGTGACCTGCCTAAATCTCGTTTTGGTATCAAAGTAGGAGAAGATGATGTACTTACTCCGGAATACTCTGTAGCAAAAGAAAATGCCCCTACCGTTAAAAAGATCAGAGATCTTGCCAAAAAAGCAGACACCATCTATATCGCGACCGATGAGGATCGCGAGGGTGAAGCTATCGGATGGCACATCGCCCATGCCATTAAAAAAGACCCTGCAATACTTCCGCGTATCGTTTTTCACGAGATCACCAAGACTGCTATTGCCCATGCGCTGGAGTCAGCCCGTACGGTTGATATGGATATGGTCAATGCCCAGCAGACACGCCGTCTTCTTGACCGTATCGTCGGATATAAGCTTTCTCCCCTACTAAGCTCCAAGATTCAAAAAGGTCTCTCAGGCGGACGTGTTCAATCGTCTACGCTAAAGATCATCGTTGATAAAGAGCGTGAGATCAAAGCCTTTGTCCCGCAAGAATACTGGTCAATCGACTCTGTCTTCAATACCAATATAGATTCTACATTTTACACCTATAAAAACGAGAAGATGAATAAACTCTCTATCTCTAATGGTGATGATGCAAGGGCAATTGTTGAAACACTCAAGAGTGAAGACTTTATCGTGGCCTCCATAGAGACCAAAAAACGCAAAACATCCACTCCTCCGCCGTTTATGACCTCCACCCTGCAACAGACAGCTTCTTCCAAGCTTTCTCTTTCACCTAAGAAGACTATGATGCTTGCACAGACTCTATATGAGGGAGTAAAAACGCCCGATGGAACCTCTGGTGTTATTACCTATATGAGAACAGACAGCCTCAATATGGCAGCAGAAGCAGTTGAAGCCGCACGTACCCTGATCGAAGAAAAGTACGGTAAAGACTACCTGCCTGATGAACCGAAATCTTATGTAAAAAAATCAAAGGGTGCCCAAGAAGCGCATGAGGCTATTCGTCCTACCATGCTTGAGTTCACACCCGAGATTGCGGCAAAGTACTTAAAGGCTGATGAGCTAAAGCTCTATACCCTTATCTACAACCGTTTCCTTGCCTGTCAGATGACAGATGCCCAGTTTGAACAGCAAAGTATTGTTTTCAAGAGCGAAAGTTCCGAGTTCAAAGCCAATGGACGTAAGCTTGTATTTGCAGGTTTCTACAAGGTTGTCGGCACCGATGACAAAGATAAGCTTCTTCCTACTTTGAACAAGGGAGAAAAAGCAGATCTCACTTCATTGAAAACCGAGCAGCACTTCACCGAGCCTCCGGCTCGCTACTCAGAAGCAAGTCTTATCAAGCAGTTAGAAGCAGAAGGAATTGGTAGACCCTCTACGTATGCACCGACTATCTCAACCCTTCAAGCGCGTATGTACATCGATATTGAAAAACGTCAGATCATTCCTACTGAAGTCGCTTTTAAAGTAACCGTCATGCTTGAAAAACATTTTGCAGATATCGTTGATGCCGAGTTTACTTCAAACATGGAAAAAGTCCTGGATGAGATTGCCGATGAAGGCAAGGACTGGCAGAAAGTCCTGCATGATTTTTATTTTCCTTTCTTGGAAAAAATTGCTGAGGGTAAAGAGAAGATCGTAAGCCAGAAACTGGCTAAACCTCTTGGCAGAAACTGTCCTAAATGTGGAGAGGAGCTTCTCCTTCGCGGAGGACGCTATGGAAACTTCATCGCGTGTAGCGGTTTTCCAAAATGTAAGTACACCGAACAGGTAGAAGAAGATGGGGAGACAGCTGCACCGGCTGACGCAGACACAACGGATCAAAAATGTGATAAGTGTGGTGCAGATATGGTCATTAAAAATGGCCGCAACGGTAAGTTTTTAGCCTGTTCTGCCTATCCGGAGTGTAAAAACACCAAACCGCTGGATGATGCGAATGCACCAACTTCAGATGTTCCCTGCCCGGACTGTGGAGGTAAACTTCTGTTTAGACGTTCCAAACGCGGTGCTTTTTGGGGATGTGAAAAATATCCGGACTGTAAGTTCATCTCAAAATTTGAGCCGACACTTAAAAAATGCGAAGAACCTGAGTGTGGAGGGGCATTGGCAAAACGTACCTACAGAAACAATGAAGTGTATGAGTGCGTTAAATGTAAAAACCGTACTCCGCAAGAAGAATCCTAAACCGAGGTTATTATGAAAATAGGTATTTTTTCTGACACCCATTCTAAAATCGGTCGCGCCAAAAAAGTGATTGATCTTTTGATTGATAATGGAGCAGAGTATCTTATCCATGCCGGTGATATTTGCGAGGTTGAAGTTCTGGAGTATATCGCAGAGAAAAAGCTTCCCTATATTGCCGTATATGGAAATAATGACGCCCATATGGTACAGTATCATAGACGTTTTAATCTTGTTCAAGAACCCCATCTTTTTACCATAGGTAAACAAAAGTTCAAACTAATGCATCTGCCCTATTATATGAATCCGGATGCTGATATCATTGTCTTTGGACACACCCACACCTTTGAATGTGATTATAAAAGCAACTCTCTTTTTATCAACCCTGGAGAAGCCTGTGCCCGAAATAAGCCTATTAGTGAGTGTGTTATGCTAAGTATCACCGACAAAAACTATGATGTAACTGCCTATAGCCGTCCGCTAAAAACAACAAAATGGAAAGAACAACATATGCGATTTGAAAGAAGTCTAAACAATGTCTAAAATATTTTTATGTTCTATCTGTAATATCAACAGCGGAACCTGCAACGAAGACTGTAAGTTCTGCTCTCAAAGTGTTAAATACAGTGCAGATATTGAACGCTATAAACAAAAACCCCTTGAAGATATTATAGCCGAAGCAAAGGCTGCTGAGTCCTCGGGTGCCTTAGGATTTTGTCTTGTAACCGCGCAAAAGGGACTCACGGACAAAACCCTTCGTTTTGTTTGTGAAGTAGCCAAGGCTGTCAAAGCAGAGGTTCCAAGACTGCGTCTGATTGCCTGTAACGGTACAGCCTCCTTGGAACAGTTAAACACTCTTAAAGAAGCCGGAGTAGCCGCTTACAATCATAACCTAGAAAGCTCTCAAAGGTATTATAAAGAGATCTGTTCTACACATGCATGGGAAGAGAGATATGAGACCTGTGAAAATGTGAACAGAGCCGGAATGGTTCTTATCACCGGCGGCATCTTTGGTATGGGAGAGACGCAGGAGGACAGGGTCTCTATGCTTAAAGCCCTTGCCTCTTTAAACCCGACATCGGTTCCTATCAATTTTTATCATCATAATCCGGCTCTTCCCCTAGAGCCCAACAGACTGACTACGGATGAGGCGCTTGATCTGGTACGTCTGAGCAAAGAGATCATTCCCGATGCAGACAGGATCATGATAGCCGGTGGACGGGAAATGATGTTTAAGGATCGACAGGCAGAGATCTTTGAGGCCGGAGCCAATGCTATCGTAATCGGAAACTATCTCACAACTTCCGGCCGGGAAAAATCCAGAGACCTAGAAATGCTTAAAAACCTCGGATTAGAAATTGCAAAGAGTCCTGAAGACAGATAAACCAATAAGAGGAGGATACCATGGGTGAGAATATAAACCTAGTTCTAACACTCAGCGCCATCATAGCGTTCTCTCCTTTTCTGGCAAAAATTGTCAAGATTCCAACGACGCCTGTAGAGATTATTCTAGGATCTTTTCTTGCTTATGCTGGGCTCTTGCACGAACATAAGCTTTTTGAACTTGTAGCCGAGTTCGGTTTTTTATATCTTATGTTCATCGCAGGAACGGAGATCAACATCAAAAAGATTTTGAAGATAGACAAGAGTATCCTTAACCGTGCTTTTATCTATCTTTCACTCTTGTATTTTCTCTCTTTTATCTGCTCACTGTACCTGCAGTTAAGCAATGTATTCATTGTCATCTTGCCTCTTATCTCCGTCGGACTTATAGCCACACTCAAAAAAGAGTATGGTAAAGAGACCTCATGGTTACCTCTTGCTATGGTTGTCGGCTCTGTCGGCGAGATCGTCTCTATTGCCGTCTTGACTGTTGCTTCCGAAGCCTTTGTAACAGGAATAAGCCTTGAGCTTTTAAAAACTATCTTTACCCTGATCTTGTTTATCGGTCTGATTATTATCCTCTTCCATGCCCTTAGACTTCTATTCTGGTGGTTTCCCGAAACTGCGCCCCTTCTGATGCCTCACTTGGATAACAAAGAACAAGACTTCAGGCTCTCGATGGCCATTCTCTTCTCGTTTATTGCCTTAATGATGTATCTTGATTTGGAGCTGGCCTTTGGCGCCTTTATTGCGGGAATGTTTATCCCCACCTTTTTCGAACATAAGTACCAGCTTCCGGGAAAACTGGAATCGTATGGGTTTGGGTTTGTTGTTCCCATATTTTTTGTACATGTAGGCGCGTCATTTAACTTGGCAGCTCTGTATGTTGACGGTTTGATCCTTATGGCCTTACTAGTAAGTGCCTTGATGATAGGGATTCGCCTCCTCTCGGCTATGGTGTTTAACCAGGGTGGCTCATTTAAAGACTCTATCCTATTAGGTCTTTCGCACTCTATGCCCCTAACCCTTCTTATCGCCATAGCCACCTTGGCATATCATCAACACAGTATAGATAAGTTTCACTATTACGCCTTTATCCTGGCAAGTCTCTTTGAAGTTATCTTTGTGATGATGACCATAAAGATGATTATACATCCGCCAAAGGCCTTGTTCACATTATTGCGGCGAGGACTCTAGAGAGAACCGTATCTATATCACTATCGGCTTCTATGATAATATCCGCTCGTTTCTCATAAACCGTATTTCGTTCATCATACATTATTTTTGCCTTTCGAACATCTTTAAAAAGAGGTCTTTTCTCCAGCTCCTGAGTATTCAGACGTGACAATATTGTCTCAAACGGCACCTTCAGATAGATGATCTTTCCCACATCACCTAGCTCCTCACAATGAACCAGTGTGCCTCCTCCTGTTGAAACAACCGCTTTTTTGACATTATCTTTTAGCCATAAAACTGTCTTTTGTTCCAGAAAACGAAAATAGCTCTCTCCCGAACTGGCAAAAATATCTTGAACAGACTTCCCTTCAGCACTTTCAATCATCGCATCCGTATCCAGGAAGTAGCTCTTTATCTCCTTAGCCAGAAGTCGGCCAATTGAGCTTTTACCCGAACCCATAAATCCAATCAGGACTATATTAGTAGCAGACAATCGTATAATCTTTCTCATTGAGTTGCAGCTTGTATCTATACTGTCCGTCGAGTTCGACCACAACACGATAATATTGATCATGGTTACCCATTCGTATTTTTTTGAAAGGCTCTCTGTTTAGCACAAAGTTTTTCGGTTTGAAGCTTGTATCACGGCTAAAATCCATCACTATTCTATAAGGAGAAGTTAGCATAAAGTTACGCAAGATCTTATCCTTGGTAATCACCTTTAAGGACTTACCTGAAGGTTTAAACTTTATAAACTTTGCGTTGATCGTCGGTGAAGCTTTTTTCCCTTCTTTTTTTATCAGAGGCTGTTTTTGAGAAATCACAAAGGGCTTATGCCAATCTATCTTATTATTGACCTCAATTTGCTCATTAGATATAGACCCGTCCAGGTTCTGATAACGAATAATTATTGCTTTTACGGCTCTGGCTGAGTTTGGAAGTAATATTTGCTGTGTTGAGTAAGGCTTCAGGGTCTCAAGCTTGTTTGTTGTCGGCATCTGTTTTTCATCTGGGTCAGTAGGAAAAAATGGATTGTCGCGTCCAAACACAGAGATAAACATAAATAGAAGTAAAACAAAGAAGCGCATATGGATCCTATAAAATCAGTTTATAGTATTATACAGTTTTTGAGAAGAAATGAAATTAATTACTATCGGGATCAAGTTCCTTGAGTTCAAACAGCTCTTTTTGCAAAGATGCATTCTCTCTCTTTAATGCAGACACTTCTTCATGTAAAAAGCTTTCATACTCTTCGAGATTTACCAAAACCTGTAAAGAGTTTTCACCAAATAGAATAATGCCGATGTAAATACCGGAAAAGATAACGACAAGGGCTAAAACACCCAGCCGTTGCCAGCTCAGCCCAAAATACCGAGCAGGAAGAGACTGTTCTGCTTCTATCTCATCGAGTAAATCAGACATACCGCACGCTTTTTCTAAACTTGCATGGCAAGCTTAGTTAAAAAGAGCTGCTCCAAGGTATTCACCATAAACTACTTCGTTCTCTATTTCAAGAAGACGGTTGTACTTAGCTGTTCTCTCACCACGGGCAGTTGAACCTGTTTTGATCTCACCACAGTTTAGAGCGACAGCAAAATCAGCGATAAATGCATCTTCACTCTCCCCTGAACGATGAGACATTACACAGGTATAGCCATTTCTTTGTGCAAGACGCACTGTTTGCATCGTCTCAGATACCGAACCGATCTGGTTTGGTTTGATAAGAATAGAGTTTGCAATGTTTTTAACAATACCCTCATTAAGGATATTTGCATTTGTAACAAACAGGTCATCACCGACAAGTTGAACCTTATCACCTAATGCTTCCGTGAGTACTTTCCAACCGTCCCAGTCATCTTCACTCAATCCGTCTTCGATAGATACGATCGGATATTTAGAACACAGATCGACATAATATTGCGTCAACTCTTCTGCCGTAACCGTGCGGTTTTCAGACTCAAGACGGTAACCGCCTTCTACAACAAGTTCTGATGCCGCAACATCAAGAGCGATAGCCATCTCAGTTCCTGCCTTATAGCCCGCTTTTTCTATCGCCTCCATAATAACTTGGATCGGCTCTTCATTTGAGCTAAGGTCAGGGGCAAATCCACCCTCATCACCCAGTGCCGTATTGTGTTTTTTGGCTTTTAAAATTGCTTTTAAGTTATGATATACCTCTGCAGATGCACGCAGTGACTCAGCAAAGTCTTCAAAACCAACGGGCATAATCATATATTCTTGAAAGTCGACCGAGTTGTCTGCGTGTGAGCCGCCATTGATGATGTTAAGCATTGGCGTAGGAACGACCATTGCGTTCGCACCCCCAAGATAACGGTAAAGAGGAACATTTAGACTCTGTGCTGCCGCGCGGGCAACTGCCATTGAAACACCCAGAACCGCATTAGCACCAAGATTTCCATAATTTTCAGTCCCATCTACTTCTTTCATAGTCGCATCAACAACGGCTTGATTAAAGGGACTAAGACCGATAAGAGCATCTGCAATTGAAGAGTTTACATTCTCCACTGCTTGAAGAACACCCTTGCCCATGTAACGCTCACCCCCGTCACGTAGCTCTAAGGCCTCTCTTTTACCTGTACTTGCACCCGATGGTACAATTGCTTCTGCCTGTGTTCCATCACTAAGAGTTACATAAGCCTTTACCGTTGGGTTCCCTCTGGAATCCATTACTTCAATTGCGTTTACGTTATCTATAAAAATCATTCGTTATCTTCCTCGTTAATTTCTGCTGGTTCCATGTCTATAAGATTACTTATACCCATAGCTTCTTTAATTTTATTTTCTATCTCTGCTGCCAAAAGAGGGTCCTCTCTAAAGGCCTCTTTGACCTTTTCTCGACCCTGCCCCAGCTTCTTGTCCTCATAAGAGAACCAGGCACCGCTCTTGTCGATGATATCAAGCTTCACCCCGTAATCCACAAGTTCGCCAAATTTAGAGATGCCTTCTCCAAACATAATATCAAATTCTGCCTGTTTAAACGGAGGCGCAACCTTATTCTTGACAATCTTGGCCTTGGTTCGGTTACCGATTGGGCTTTCTGCCTGTTTCAGTGTTGCGATACGACGGATATCGATACGTACTGAAGCATAAAACTTCAGTGCATTTCCACCCGTTGTTGTTTCAGGCGAGCCATATCCCATCATACCGATCTTCATACGGATCTGGTTAATGAAGATTACCGTTGTGTTCATCTTATGTAAAACACCCGTAAGCTTACGTAAGGCCTTTGACATGAGGCGGGCTTGAACACCCACTTGCTGGTCTGTCATCTCGCCCTCAAGCTCAACCTTCGGTGTCAATGCAGCGACAGAATCGACAACGATCAGGTCAACTGCACCTGAACGCGCGATCGTCTCAACGATATCAAGCGCTTGCTCGCCATAATCAGGCTGCGAAACCAAAAGGTTCTCGACATCAACCCCAAGATTTTTTGCATAACCGACATCAAGAGCATGTTCTGCATCGATAAAGGCGCACACGCCGCCCTGCTTTTGACACTCCGCAGTTATCTGAAGCGTAAGTGTTGTCTTACCTGAGCTTTCAGGTCCATATATCTCAATAACACGACCCTTAGGAACACCACCAATCCCTAATGCAAGGTCAAGCCCAATCGAACCGGTACTAATTGCTTCAATTTCCTCCACCTCTTTATCTCCAAGACGCATCAGTGCGCCTTTTCCAAAAGCTTTGTCAATCTGTTTTAGTGCCAGGTCCAGTGATTTTTGTTTATTTGCATCCATTAGATGTTCCTTATGTATATTAATTGGAAATATTATATGACAAATTGATATATTTATCATTTCATATTGCGTATTGCAATATTTTCTCCAATGAAAGAAAATAATGCGTAATTTTAGCGTTCTTTGGTTAAAATCTAATTGATATTTACCCATTTGTAGAGCAAATTTCATAATTTGTATAAGGTTTTTTTGTTCTCTACTGTTTTATAACAACAATTTCACTTTAGGAAAAGATTTGACAAAGATGAAGATCGCACACTCTCCCGATGCCGACGATATTTTTATGTATTATGCGATTAAATTCGGTTGGGTCAGCCAGGAGAATGTAGAGTTTGACAACATTGCCTTGGATATTGAAACATTGAATGTAGAAGCCCTTGCGGGAACCTACGATATCACCGCCATTAGTTTTGCCCTGCTTCCTCTTATAAAAGAGGAGTACGCTCTGTTACGAACGGCTGTTAGTTTTGGAGAAGGGTACGGTCCAAAACTTATTAAACGTAAGGGCGAAGTTTTAAAACGTAACTTCAAAGTAGCCCTTAGCGGAAAATACACCACAAATGCACTTCTTTTTCGTATAGCCTACCCCGATGCCCGCATCACTTATATGAACTTTCTAGAGATTGAAGAGGCTGTCCGTTCCGGTGCCGTTCATGCCGGTGTACTAATACATGAAAGTATCTTGACCTTTGGTGATGAGCTTGAAGTTGAAAAAGAGTTATGGGATGTGTGGCAGGAACTTTGTGAAGATAAGAGATTGCCCCTTCCTCTTGGCGGTATGGCCATACGTCGCTCCATCCCTCTGACAAAGGCCATCGCCTACGAAAACACTTTAACCAAGGCAGTTGAAGTTGCCAGAGAGAGAAAAGAGGAGTTATGTCGACTCTTGGTAGAGCAGGACTTGGTGCGTATCCAGGGTGAGACCTTGGATTCCTACCTGGAACTGTATGCCAATGATGATTCGGTGTCACTCTCCCCCTTGCAATACAAGGCGATTGACAAGTTATATGAACTGGGTTACAAGCACGGTTATTATGATGCGCTCATAAAAGCTGAAGACTATACTATCCCGACAGAATATACACACCACAGAAAAGGATAAAAGAAGATCATGGATGCTCAGCTCGTGGCACTTGGTGTAGAGACCTTTAAAATCGCACTTTATCTCTCCCTTCCCGGTCTCTTGGTCGGGATGTTCTTAGGCCTTGCCGTGAGTATTTTTCAAGCAACGACTCAGATAAATGAGATGACCCTCTCTTTTATCCCCAAAATTATCGGTGTTGTTGTGGTTATCATTGTGACTATGCCATGGATGCTGAACATGATGACGGAGTTTACCGTCAAGGTTATAAATATGATCCCTGAGTTTGTTAGCTGATGACATATAAGAGCATAGACTTCTGCAAACACTCTTCTATAAAAATCGGTCCCAGGGCAGATGTTCTTGTTCTCGAAGATATGCTTTGTCCTGACAACCATTATATACTCGGACAATGCAACAACGTCCTCATCGGTCCCAAGCATCCGCCCCTGATGATCCTAGGCAAAGACTTTGATTACATCAAGATCGAAGATGGTCTGCTCTGCATAGGCGCTGCTACTCCCGGAGGAAAGCTGCTCTCTTTTTGCAAAAAGCACGACATCGCCCACTTTGAACTTCTCCCCAAGCTTCCGGGTAATATCGGCGGTATGATAAAGATGAACGCCGGCCTGAAAGAGTTCGAGATATTTAACTATCTGCACTCCATCACCACACAAAAGGGCGAAATCCTTAAAAAAGATATTCCCCACGGATATCGATGGACAGACTTTGATGGTATCGTCTTTGAAGCACGCTTCGAAATACACAAGGGCTTTAATGAAGAACATTTGCAGATGTTTAAAAAGATGCGGGACAATCAGCCGACGGACCCCTCTGCCGGATCATGTTTTAAAAACCCGGAAGCAGACGCGGCCGGACGGCTTATACAGGAGGTCGGCCTGAAGGGTCATCGTATTGGAGATATGGCCTTTAGTCAGAAACATGCCAACTTCTTAGTAAACCTAGGAGAGGGGAGCTTTAATGAGGCCATTGCATTGATACGGCTTGCTCAAAAAAAAGTTTATGAAAAATTTGGGATATGGCTAGAAAATGAGATAATAATCGTTGATGAGAATTACAGGGATGAAGGCTCATCCCTAAAAAAGTGATGACTTAGAAACGTCCTACAATCCCTACAAACGGGCCATCTACATCCAAGTTCAAGGATGTATCCAAACTGCTGACATCTGTCGCATCCAAATTGATCGTCTGCACACGGTAGCCGGCTTCGATACCCAGATCAACAAATGGAATCATGTCAATCAATGTGTAGTCCACTTTGATGGATGCATCAAGGACCTTTGAGGACTTATATCCGATATATTTACCTTCTGCCTCAACACCAAGACCTGTTCCCGGTACTTCAACACGTCCACGAGCATATAACATCGGTATAACAAGATTTTCAGACTCATCTACCTTATTCGTACCATCAGTAGCTTTGAACTTACCGCTCATGCTTTTGATATCAAGACCAAGATCAACGGTAATCCAAGCCGTATTATCCAAGATGTTATAATAGAGAATGGCATCAAGCTGATCCATAGTCAAAGCTGATTGGGCAGAAGCTGAAAATGTTTGACCCTTATAATCAAAACTCTGAGTTGATGTACCTTCAAATTCAACAGCTGTATACTCTAAGCGCAGGTTTGGAAGAATAGGGACAGGATGCTTGATAAAGGCCCATAGATAAGGCTTACTCTCACTTCCATAGTTTAAAGTATCTGTTGTAAATGCCGGATCGCCCTTGTACTGAATGTCACCGGAAATACTTTGGTTCCACATACCTCCACCCGCTTCTACACGTACGACATCGGCTTGAGCTACCGTTCCTAAAAGTCCGGCTAAAAATAGCCCAGATAATACTTTATTCATTTGATTTCCTTAATACATAATTGCGTTATATTATCATAAAAATATCTATCAACAGTAACATTATAAGAAGATAGTGAGTTTTATTAGGAGTATGTGTTAAAAAAAGAAGGAATACGCTAAGGCTTAGACTAATAAGACAATCGGTAGATACCGACCTCTCCTTAGTAAAAGCCTCAAAAAATAATTAAAAAATCAGAGATTAGCTAACCGCCGCAATAGCAGCATCGTAGTTAGGTTCTTCAGTGATTTCAGGAACGATTTCTTTGTATGTTACAACACCTTCTTCGTTCACTGCGAAGATTGCTCTACATGTAACACCTGCAAGAACAGATCCACCAAGAAGAACACCATAAGCGTTAGCGAAGTCTTTGTTACGGAAGTCAGAAGTTACAGTAAGGTTGTTGATACCTTCAGCTGAACAAAAACGACCAGAAGCAAATGGAAGGTCAAGAGATACGATAGTAGTAGCAACATCCGTAAGATCGGCAGCTTTTTGATTGAAGCTGCGAGTTTCAGTTGCACATACACCTGTGTCTAGTGAAGGAACAACGATAATAAGTTGTTTTTTACCAGTAGCGCCACCAACAGTAACGTCACCAAGACCATCTGAGTTTACAACAGTGATTGCCGGAGCTTTATCACCTACATTGATTTGTGTACCTACTAGTTCTACGTCTGTACCTTTGAATTTAGTCGTTGCCATTCTGGGCTCCTATTTTATAAATTTAAATATGGTGGAAGTTTACTTAAAACGGATAACACAACTCTTTAAATATCTTTGAGTCGTTTTTGCTTAAGCTATTTTTAATAGTTAATTTTAATGATTTCGTATAATCCTGAGAATCCACAAAGAGCTTCTTCGCTTTGTTCTGACCTCATCTACCAGGGGAAAGGGATCTTTTCCATATAGAACCAACAAAGGTGAGTTTCAAGCCAAGCCGCAGATGGACTATAAAGAGGTACGCGGTTCGGTTTTCACTTCATCCAATACAGTAAACATCTTTTTTTCAAACATCTCTATGGCTATTCTCGCTATCATTGCTGCATTATCAGAGCAGTATTCCAACTTCGCCAAAGAGAGTTGGGCATCATGGGGCTTTAGTAAACCTTCAATCTTTTCACGCAAATACATATTTGCAGATGCCCCGCCGACGATGGCAAAATGTTTGGGAGGATTTGTTTTAAAATACTTTTTAAGTTTTTGCATCAGGTGTCCAACAGCTGCTTTTTGAAAAGAGGCAGCTATATCCGGGAAATCTTTTTCTTTCGCCTCAAGAGTAACAAGTCTAACCGCATTTTTTAAGCCTGAATAGGAAAATGCGATCAGAGGTGACTGTGACAGAGGAAGCGGCATAGGGTATCTGTTTTCATCCCCCTCTTTTGCCATCTTCTCGATCACCGGTCCTCCCGGATAACCAAGGTTCATCATCTTGGAGACCTTGTCAAAACTCTCTCCGAAACTGTCATCCATCGTCGTAGCCACCATCTTCATCTCTTCAAGACTCTGTGCTTCGATCACCTGAGTATGCCCGCCTGAGACTAAAAGAACCGTCAATGGAAAAGATGTCTCTTTCTCAATAAAAAGAGAGTAGATATGCCCCTTAAGGTGGTTTACCGCTATCAAAGGAAGATCAAGAGAGAGACAGAGCGCCTTTGCCATGGTCACACCCTCTATAAGCGTGACATTCAAACCCGGTGCAGTCGTTACGGCAATAGCTTTCAGATCTTTAAAGTAAGGCTTACACTCCTGAAGTATCTTAGGCAGAGCCTCGGCATGAAGACGGGAAGCCAGTTCGGGAACAACTCCTCCATAAACCGAATGTTCTACTTCCTGAGAGATCTTCTTATGATAAATAAGTCTTTTACTCTTTATCTCTGTAATAGAGATAGAGCTGTCATCACATGAACTCTCAATCGCCAATATCACAGCTCTGCCTCAACAAGAACAGGGGTCAGGTGATAAGCATCAATCATTTTTTTCCTTTAAGTACCAGATTCACCATGGCCTGTGTCACATCTAAGACTTTAGCGATCTTATCCTATCAGTGCTCTTTTTATGTAAAGAACCGATAAAAACTACGATAGGTCTTGATCAGGGAATTTTACCATCTTTGCCTTTAAGGCATTAAGAAAATTGAAGATATCTATTCTGATTCCATTACCTCCATCTTCCTCCTTACACCTTTTAATCATCAGCCAGGGCAGCAAACTCTGCTTTTTTAGCTTCTAACCACTTTTGCATCTCTTCAGGATCCTGCATCAGGGTCAACATCTCTTGTATGACCTTCATATGCGCCGCGTCGCCTTCTTGAAACATCTGCATACCGTGCGCCCTGCTTAACTCAGCCATCTCATCAAAAGTTTCCGCCTTAAATACCTTATCACAGGCTCCGCCAAGTTGTTTACATGTCATCGTTTTCATTCTTTTCCTTATCAGTGTTGTCTATTTAAATTGATATGATTATACCCTGTAAAGAATGGCACCGAGTCAAAAGTTAAGATTTAAGCCCTCAGATCTATCTAGGTATGTTTTAAACGCCAACAAGCTATACTTCCATTCATGAAGAACAGGATAGAAATAGAGTGGAAGGATAAAACCGATGAAACATTTTGACAATATTATCAACAACATGATAAAGGCACACAAAGACCCCGATACAAAATACTCACCGGCACAGATGTTTGCTTCACAAAATGACTTGAGTTTTGCTATTTCAAGGCTTATGGATGCACAACATATCTTTTCCAGTGAGCACTTGGATAATAAGGAAATCACTTCAGAACAGCATGCAGCATGGTTAAGTATCCGAGATGAGATGCCGCATCAGACAGCCAGTGAGATTGCACTGTGTATTATCAAAAACACCCCATTAAGCAGTACACAGGAGCAAATCAACGAAATACAGCAGATGTTTTACACGACAATGCATGCCTACACAGACAATACAGAGCTGTCAAAGGCATTTACAGAAATCTTCTTTGGCCAAACCGAATCTAAAATGCCCAAGATGAGAGATTATTGAGTTTATAGGCAACAGTGCATAGAATTGATTGCCGAAGTATAGCGGGCTATGGTATGAAATATTTATATAGTTTTTTCATTATTTAACGACCTTCTCACCCATTCAAGCACCCAGGGCCATTCTCCGTAACCGCTGTCCGCATTCAGGTGGCCGCCCTTTTCGATCACCTTCATAGGCACTTCCAGAGCTTGCTGCAGGGAAATAGCTTCTTCCTGGCTCATGTAGGGGTCATCCGTTGACGTAACCATCATCACTTCTTTTGCAAAAAGATTTGTGGCTACGGGAGCAGGAAAAAAGGTCTTGATCGTATCAAGGTCCAGGTCAAGCCGCGGAGGTGCTACCATCAAAAGACGCTCTATCCCGGCTATTTCACCCTCTTCACAGAGGTGAAACCACAGGGTGTTTGCCATGGAGTGACAGATGACAACATCAGGTTTAAACTCGCTTAACAGCGCTTTGACCTGCCTCATCCATCGGTTTTTGGTAGGAAAATGGGGATTATCCAAAAGTGGAAAACAGACCTGACCGTAATCCTTGGCAAGCTCCCCTGCCAGCCAGGACTGCCAATGAGGGTAGTCACTTCCGCCCCATCCGTGCAGGATCAAGACTTTATCTCGCTTTGACATAAGCTCTTACCTCCCTGTCCAGCTCAAAGACCTCATCCAGACTCTGGACCTCTTTGTCGAAGTGTTCATAAGCCCTGATAATGTGCCTTGAGATATCCAAAAATCCGCATTTTCCTTCTATAAAAAGCTCTATTGCCGCTTCATTTGCCGCATTAACAACAAGTCCGCGTTTGGGATTGTTTAAAAGCTCATCCTTGATCTCCCATACCGGGTAGCGTTCCGCTTTGATCTGCCTAAACTCCAAAGAACCCACTTCTACCAAGTTTATCGGTTTGAGTATCTGCTCTTCTACCCTGCCCATAAGCGCATAAGAGATAGGAAGTTTCATATCCGCATTGGCGAAGTGCGCCGTAGTCGAGCCGTCCTTAAAATCTATAAGCGCGTGGATAAGCGACTTCGTCTCGATGAGTGCGTCATACTCCCCTTCGCCAAAAAGCCAACGCGCTTCTAGGAGCTCAAAGGTCTTGTTGACCATAGAAGCGGAGTCAATAGTGATCTTTTGGCCCATAGACCAGTTGGGATGCTTTAGCGCGTCTGTGAGCGTAGCCTTTTGCAGTCTCTGCAGATCCCAATCCCTAAAAGCACCGCCGGATGCGGTGATAATCATCTTCTCTACCGGACGGTTCTCTCCTAGCAGATACCACAGACCAAAATGCTCGCTGTCTATAGGCTGGATCTTTGAGACATCGATAAAGGCTCCCGCAGCGACCAGGGACTCTTTATTGGCCAGAGCCACCTTTTTTCCGCATTCGATCGCCTTGAGTGTAGGCCTTAGACCTAAAAATCCCACCAGAGCATTGATAACCAAAGAAGAAGAGGAGCTCTCTATTGCCTCAAGGATACCCTCTTCCCCGTGTAAGACCACAGGATGATTGACCTTGGAGACATCCTCTTTGGCCCCGATAACAACCATCCGAGGGGTAAACTCTTCTATCTGCTTGTTCAACAATGCGATACTGTTGCCCGCAACAAGGACATCAATGTTTAGATCAAAACGTCTTGCGATCTCTAAACTGTTTACCCCGATAGAACCTGTTGAACCTAATAATATCAATTAGACAAGCCCGCGAAGTAGAACAAGCATGATGATGGCAGAAAACAGGTATCCGTCAACACGGTCTAAAACACCGCCGTGTCCCGGCAAGATATCACCGCTGTCTTTTACACCCGCTTTGCGCTTGAGATAGGACTCAAAAAGATCTCCGAACACAGCCGCTACGGCAGATAGTAGGGAGATGACGATAGCCTTATCCATATCGACAAAGGTCACTCCGATAAAAAAACCGGCGATTGTAGCAATAGTTACGCCACCCACGACACCTTCAAGTGTTTTGTTTGGGCTTGTCTCACAAAACTTTGTTTTGCCGATGCTCTTACCGACAAAATAAGCACCCACATCAGCACCTGCAACAACAACAAGCAGCCAGAAAAGAGCGACCACTCCATATTCGCTGTAAAGCGTCAGCATAAACAGAAAACCCGCTGTCGGATAGATGAAAGGATAAAAGTATTTAAATTTCAACTCCTGAGTATAGGCCAGAACCGAAGCAAAGATAACTGCTGCTATAAAAAAGAGGTCATCCGCGTAAGGATAAAAAGCCGCCACTATCCATAAAATAGCCGCATACGCATACAGGGTGTTGTTTTCAATCTCAAAAAGCTTGTTCGCCTCATAAAAGGCTATGAGATAGAGTCCGCCAAAGACCAACCACATCAAGAAAAAATTGTCAATCAAGCCAATAATAACAATCCCTGCCAATAAAGCCAAACCTGTTGTAATGCGCTGTGGGTCAATGCCTTTTTGCTCTAGCCAACTCATCAAAATCCTTATTAAAAATCATTAAAAGCATTATATCGCATTTAACTAAGACGGCGGCCTTATACGATACAATCGATCACTTGAAGATGAAAAAATACAATACTCCCCCTAACAACGCTGTGCTAAACAGCATATACGAGCTTGCAAGCATCCCTCTAAAACCTGCCGTACTGAAAGGAAATCTTAAAATTGAAGCCATGAAGATTATTGACAAAAAACTTAATAAATTAAAAAACACAGTAATAATCCCATTGCAAATCACTCTTCTAAACAAACTCACATCTTCACTACGCTATAATCGCGTAACTATTTTATAAACCCTCCAGGAGAGACGATGAGCCAAATCTCATATAAAGACGCCGGTGTTGATATTGATGCAGGAAACAGTTTTGTTGATAATATCAAGCCTATAGTAAAAGCTACTTTTACACCACATGTTTTAGGTGGAATTGGTTCATTTGCCGGTGCCTATGAACTTCCAACAGGGTATAAAGAACCTGTAATGCTTGCAGCGACTGACGGTGTCGGTACTAAACTGAAACTTGCCATCGACAGTGGTAAACACAGTACAGTCGGTATTGATCTTGTAGCGATGTGTGTGAATGACCTTATCTGCAACTTTGGTACGCCTTCGTTTTTCCTGGATTATTACGCTACGGGAAAACTTGATGTAGCCGCTGCGACGGCTGTTGTTTCCGGTATTGCCGAGGGCTGTAAACAGTCTGAATGTTCGCTTATCGGAGGAGAAACTGCCGAGATGCCGGGTATGTATTCTGAAGATGATTATGATCTTGCCGGTTTTGCAGTGGGTATAGCTGAAAAAAGTGAACTGGACCGTGTTTCTCTTGTTAAGGAAGGCGATGTTTTAATAGCCCTTCCAAGTTCCGGTTTTCACTCAAACGGTTTTTCTTTAGTGCGAAAAGTGCTTTTTGGCAAGCTCGGAATGCACTTTGATGATGACTTTAACGGTCGTCCTCTTATTGATGTTCTTCTTGAGCCGACTCGTATTTATGTAAAGCTGTTTAAAGCCTTAAAAGAGAATATCGTTGCTATGGCGCATATTACAGGCGGTGGACTTATCGAAAACCTCCCAAGAGTTCTTCCTGATCACCTTTATGCGGACGTAGACAAGAGTCTCCTTCGTCCTCTGCCTATCTTTGAACTTCTTTCTGCCCATGTGGAAGAAGAAGAGATGTACAGAGCCTTCAATATGGGTATCGGTATGGTCCTTGTAGTAAGACCTGAAAACGTGGATACGGTTCTTGCCGGTTCTGATGGGTATGTCATCGGTAGCATGAAAGCCGGAGACAAATGCGTCAAAATGCGTTAAGGGAAGTCTCTTCCACGCATTTAAACTAAAAAACTCACTTGATTTCTCTCTCATAAAGATAAGATTATGGATAACGAATTCCTGGATATATTTACACATAAACTTGTAGCAGACATTCCTCTTATGCAAGGTCAGCTTTCAACGCTGCTAAGCGATAAAGCCCATTCGATTCCCATCCTTTTTCGCGCCTTTCATAACTATAAGGCCTCCTCTTCCTACCTTGGACTGCAGGAGATTTACCTTCTTGTCACCCAGGGTGAAAACGTCTTAAATGCCTTGCGTCTAGAGGAGAAGGAGGCTCGTGAACATGATCTGAAGTGGTTGAATGCTTGTATCTCTCAGCTTCAGCTATGGTGTGATCAGCTGCTTACCGGCATGCCCCTTTCTTCCGTCAATCCCGCCTTGTTTCCGACTATCGCTATTTTGGATGATAGCGAGAAAACCGCGGAGATTATGCAAGGCCTTACCCTTTTATACGCAGATACAAATTCCACACGTGCAAAAAAGATGAAAGCCCCGCTTGAGCATGTGTTTACAACTGTGTCTACCGTCGACAATATAGAAGAGATCAAGGCTGCAATTAAAAACGAGAGCTGTGATATTGTTATTTTAAATATGCTTGAAGAAAGTATATCCATAGCAGAGGAGCTCATCACGCTAAAGCCCGACCTCGCACTTATCACTGCCATACCTGAACTGAGGGCGCATCAAAAATCACGTCTTTTACTCAAAGGAGTGACCCACCCCATCATCTCGCCCATTCAAGCCAATGAGCTAAAACGTCAACTCCATAACATTGTCACCTCACATTTTTCCAAGGTTCACACGATTATCTCGCATCAAAAGATCTATAACTTCATTCAAGGTATAGACCCGCTATCAAGCTCTGTAAAAGAGATCTCCCGCCTGTGTGATGACCCTGAAAGTTCGATCAAAGACCTCATCCATATCATTGAATCCGACTCCATCACAACAGCTAATATTCTTCATGCCGCCAACATGCCCATCTACGCCGTAAAAAGCACCTCGTCCATTGAACAAGCCGTTGTTTCTTTTGGTAAACGTCTTATCAAGGCCCTAACGCTAAGCGATCTTGCTTACACGCTGGGAAGTTTAAAGCTTACGGCCTATGGTATCAGTGAAGAAGAGTTCAAACAGGCATCGAGAGTGCGCCTTGCCCTGATGAACTCCTGGTATGCCCAGGTGAATGTTCAAGACCTTAATATCCTCTGTTCATCTTCTATTTTAGGTAACTTAGGACAGATCTTGATCAATCAAGAGCTTATTGCACAAGGCCTGGATGATGAATTTAGACGTCTCAAACCCACAGAGCTCTCTAGAGCAGAGGTGAAGCTTTTAAAAACAAGTTCCGCCTTTGTAACGGCTGACATTTTGGAGTTTTGGGGTCTTGAGAGCGAGCTGGTTGATTCCATTCGATATAGTGATTCGCCTTTTAATGCCAGCAGTACAAGGAACAAGCAACTTGCCTGTGCCAATGCTGTTGTCTATAAGATGGTCAGCCCTTATGGAAAACTGGAAGAGACCATCCCCCAATGTGTAAAAACCCTAATGTCAAAAGCGGGTTTAAAACTCGATGTTCTCGAAGAAGCGATCGCTTCCATACGATAAGTGGCCGTATAGGACCTACTCTCTGGCTAGTTTTTTATGAAGAATATCCATGCGAGGGTAGGTAAAACGAATATCTCTGTCGGCATAAATCGTATCCTTGGCATCTACCGCGTAAGCCCTTAGCTTCACCTCTAAAATACTGTCATGCCTGTCACTGTCAGCTAAAACCTCTGTTGTGTACAGCACCAGAGTCTTTTTTGTTTTCACACCCGGTTTTACAGTGAAAGGAGCAGATGGACGGGACACTTTGATCTTATCATTATCGACTACATCGATGGTGAACTTATGCGCTGTGTTTTGTGTGTTTTGGATTAGAACGGTATAGGCATTTTCAACAAGGGCCTTTCCCTCAACTTCTTCAATATCATACAGACGGGTCTGCTTATTAATGTTGATCAACATCAACTCTTTCTCTGCACCCATGATCATCAAGATCGCAAAAATTGCGCTCAATACAGCCCCGTATCCCAAGATCTTAGGTCTAAAGAATCGTGTTTTACCCTCTTGTTTTTCTATCTCACGTGTGCTCGACCAATTGACAAGACTAGGCTCATTAAACTTAGCCATAACCGCCGTACAGGCATCCACACATTCCAGACAGTTGATACACTCCAGCTGCAGTCCTTTACGAATATCAATATGAGTCGGGCAAACAGTCACACAGGACTCACAGGTCGTACATAAGTCCGTTGGAGCCAGTTGATCTTGTGTGTTTACAAGCTTGACGTGCTCCTCATCATAGATCTGTCCACCGCGGTTGTTGTCATAAATCGCCATAATTGTATCATCATCATATAAGACTGACTGTACACGTGAATAGGGACAAACATAAACACAAAAGTTCTCTTTCAAAAAGACGATATCATAAACAAGAAAGATCGTGATTCCGATCCATGCCCCCATGAAAACGGTGTGGTCGGTGATGTTCATAGCGTAATCAAAAAACTGCTCGGGCGGGACAAAAAACCATAAGGCATCGGCTGATGCCAAAGCAGCTAAAGTTACGGATATTACAAGAATCACAAGGCGTTTGAGCTTATTAACAGGCTTTGAGTAATCTGGTTCAATCTGTTTATTTTTGATACGTTTTCGAAGACGAAATATCTTTGTCTCTATGAGGTCTCTAAAAACGGTACGAAAAATTGTTTGGGGACAGAACCAACCGCAGAACATACGCCCGCCCAAAACGGTGATCCCAAACACCCCAATAAAAAGTATCATCAACAAAAAGGGCAGAAGGTAAAGTTCTTGCATATCAAAGACTATAAAGAAAAAATGAAAATGAAAATCGACAAAACTGAGTAGAAAAAAGTGATTTCCATTAACCGTCACCCAGGGTATGATAAGGGTAAAAGCTGTCGCAAAAGCAAACACGTAGTAACGCATATAACGTAAGGGTATCCATCCTTTTAGATATTCTGAAGCCTTTGCTTTGCTCGTTTCTTTTCCCATCACTTTCCCCCTGTCTCATAATACAATGTAATTATAATTATAATTAACTATTTATCTACTGCAATTGTACAATTACTATACTCTCAATATCTTTAAACATATTCATCTTGATGCAGCTTATTGTCTTATTTAAACCTCTATTTATTTTGGCTATAATTTTCATATTCAGCTACCGAAGGAAGATATTGGAAGGTTTATTTATCGAATACAAGGATCCTCTCTTTGGTATTATTCTCTTTTTTGCTTTAATTTTCATGATTGCTTTTTTTTCATATTGGTGGGGTAGGTTCAAGACAAAAGAAAATGAAAAAAGCCTCGATCGCTTTATCAAAAACTTTCATGCCCTTCCCACTGAAAAAGAGCTTGATAATATTTTATCCTCGTCTGTCTTATCTCTGAAGTCACTCTATATTTTAGCGACTGGCTATATTCAAAATGGCGATTACGAAAAAAGCATAGGGATTTACACCTCTATCTTAGATAAAAAAATCAGTTCAGATGATAGAAAAGAGACAATGTTTTTACTGGGACAAACCTATTTAAAAGCCGGTTTTCTCCAGCGTTCCAAGGAGCTGTTTCTCGAGATTCTCTCACACCACCCGCGTACACCTTCGGCCTTACAGTTTTTACTTATCATCTACGAAAAAATGCGTGAATTTGACAAGGCCAAAGAAGTGCTCGAACCTCTCGATGAGATGGATATAGATGTGGCCAAAGACACCATGTACCTGAAGCTTGTATCCATGCAGTACGACCTAAGTCTGCATTCTGAGCAAAAAGTGCAAAAAATCATCTCCTGGTATCAGCAAAACCGTCAGCTCGGATATATGATCTTTGAGTATCTGTTTCGACAAGAACCTTCCCTTGCATGGAAACATCTCGACCAGTCCCTGTGCAAACGAATATCTGATATTCTATGGAATTTAGAGTCGCATCAACTCGATTTGGATATAATTGCGTCCAATGCTTATCTGCGCGAACTGTATAGTGCAAAAGGGCTTTTAAAAAGTGCTGAGAACTCCACTATTTTTGAGCTTGATGTTTTGATTCAACTACAATCAAAAGGCTATAATGACGCTGATATACAGTTTGAATATCTGTGCAATGAATGTAAACAAGTTTTTCCATTCTCATTTCACCGCTGTCCCAACTGTCTCGGTATTGATACCGTACAAAATGAGATGCTTTTAACAAAAAAACGCTTTGCAACGAACCTCTCTTTCCAATGACAGTTCGAGACGAGCCAAAACGAAAAAATAATTATATAGAGGACATATTGTGAAAAATCTTGATAAACTAGAACAATCTCTAGATTATCACTTTGAAGATCCACAGCTCCTTATTGAAGCGCTGACGCACAAAAGCTACAAGCAGCCCTACAATAATGAGCGATTGGAATTTCTCGGTGATGCAGTTTTGGACTTGGTCGTGGGAGAATACCTCTTTTCTACCTTTCCACATTTTGATGAGGGAAAACTTTCTAAAATGCGTGCGTCTTTGGTCAATGAAGAAGGCTTTACCCGCTTAGCACAGCACATTAATCTAGGCGAGTATATTTTCCTCTCTAACGCGGAAGAGAACAATAACGGAAGAGAAAAACCTTCTTTGCTTTCCAATGCCTTCGAAGCTGTTATGGGTGCTATCTATCTTCAGGTCGGTCTTTCACACGTTGAGACTCTCATGCACAAATATCTTAGGGAAGTGTATCCCGTCATCGATATGACGACACTCTTTAAAGATTTTAAGACAACCCTGCAGGAACTGACTCAGGCAGAATTTGGTATCACCCCGGATTATCGCCTTGTAGGAACAGCCGGTCCTGATCATAAAAAAGAGTTTGAGATCGCCGTATACATTCAAGACAAAGAGTACGCAAAAGCCAAGGGAAAAAGCAAGAAAGTTGCCCAACAGGAAGCTGCCTTCATCGCCTTGGAAAAACTCAAAGGAGATATGCAATGAACAAGTTTGGAATCCGTTTCTCCTTTTCAACCTTTGGAGAGTCCCACGGAGCAGGCATTGGCTGTCTTGTCGATGGTGTGCCTGCCGGTCTTAACATAGATGAAGCCTTCATCCAGTCTGAGCTCGATCGTAGAAAACCCGGTCAAAATGAGTTTGCAACCGCACGAAAAGAAGCCGATAAGGTGGAAATACTATCCGGAACCTTCGAAGGGCTCAGTACGGGTACCCCTATAGCTATGGTCATCTATAACACCAACCAAAAGTCCAAAGACTATACCAATATCAAAGATATCTTTCGTCCCGGACATGCCGATTTCACCTACTGGCACAAGTATGGTATCCGTGACTACCGCGGCGGCGGACGTTCCTCTGCACGCGAGACGGCGGCTAGAGTTGCTGCGGGCGCGGTTGCCAAACTGATGATACGCGAACTTGGCATTGAGATACAAAGCGGTATTGTCGAGATTGCCGGAATACGAAGTCAGGCATTTGATTTTGACTATGTATCCTCCAGTGAGATCTACACCCTGGATAAAAATGCCGAAGATGCGCAAAAAGCTGCTATCTTGGAAGCAAAGACACGTCACGATTCCGTCGGCGGTGCTGCGCTCGTGAAGATCAAAGGGGCACCAATCGGTTTAGGTGAACCTCTTTATTATAAACTTGATGCGGTTTTAGCTGATGCTATGATGGGCATCAACGCCGTTAAAGCCGTGGAGATAGGTGATGGTATGCACTCATCTCAAACTACGGGTGCGACCAATAACGACCCTATAAAAAAAGACCGCTTCGCCTCCAACCACGCGGGCGGAATTCTAGGCGGCATCTCTAACGGTGAAGATATCGATATCTCGGTTTACTTTAAACCCACCCCCTCTATCTTCATAGAGCAAGAGACAATCGACACCCATAACACCGAACAGCACTTCTCTCTCAAAGGCCGACATGACCCCTGTGTCGCTATTCGTGGTTCTATTGTCGCAGAATCTATGGCTGCAATCGTCATTGCAGATATGCTTCTTCTGAATATGGGAAGAAAAATGGATGGAGTCAAAAACTATTATCAATAGTTTTTATCCCATCTTCGCCTACCTGAAAAATTCCAACTAACTTTTCAACTTTTAGTACACTAAATGCATCTAAGCTACAATACTGCAAAACTAACGAAAGCGATTCCTCCTCAGAGAAAAGGTTCTTTAGTAAAATAAAAATGGAATATATGATGCGAAGTAAAGAAGATGCAATACGGGGAAGTTTTTTTGGTGCTATCGTAGGAGATGCCTTATGTCTAGGCTCACATTATGAGTATGATGCCCAAAAGATCTGGCAGGCTTACGGAAATGCTCCCATAGCTAAGTTTATGAGTCCGGGCGAGAAGATGGGTGGACAGACCCACGGTATAGGCTGGGGAGAGAGAAACTATCATCCCGGTAAAAAAGCCGGTGGCACAACAGATTATGGCGACTACAATATTGTTGTCCTTGAGCATCTCGCACAGATGGGAAGCCCTGCAAAGGAGTTCAGTGTAGATGGACTTATCCCCCACTGGAAACAGCGTCTGGAAAACGGCTGGGGCTCATGGATATGTACAATGACCAAGCAGACCTATCAGCAAGTTGCGGCCAATGTTCCTACACGTTTGCTGGGTGGTCCCTCTAATGCCATGGCACTTCGTCATGTCGCGGCACATGCCTATTATGATGATGAAGATACCCTTGCCCAAGTCGCAAGACAGACGATGTTTACCCACAGAGAAGCCTCAGCCCTTGGTGGTGGTGAGTTCTTTGCCCGTGTAACCCATCGTGTTATCAATGGCGAGTCCCCTCACGATGCTATCGAAAACGTTGCGATTAAGATGGGCGGTTTTTTTGAAGCAAAGACAGCCCAGGCTATCGCAAAGTACAAAGAAGCCACCGATCCTTCAGCAGAACTCTCCAAAGAAGCCTTTGTAGATGATCTGGCACTCACTTCTATGGCAAGACTATGGGATATCGGCCGTTCTGAACCGATCCGTGTCGGCAAGGCAAGTCCAACGGAAGGGACACTTCCCGGAAGTATCTACTTTATCTTGAAGTATGCCAATGAAGAAGATGGTCTAAATAGGGCCTTGCAAGCCAATGCCATGGTAGGAGGAGATAATGCCTCGCGTTCCATTGCCATCGGTATGGTCTTAGGAGCCCACTTTGGGATAGAGGCCTTAAATAAAGAGTGGAAAGAGTCCTTGGAGCAAAACAGCTATTGCGAAGCCTTGTTAAATCAGCTTCCCTTGCTTCAGTAAAGCCACGAAAATATACTAAAAACCACCATCTTTTCCAAAAAAGAAGCGCTCTAAGCTTCTTTTTTACCCGACTGCCAGTTAATCCACAAGAGCCAAACAACTGCCAAATCGATCATCACATCTGCAAAATTAAAAATAGCAAAATCAAAGCCACAATGCCAATGCACATAGTCCACCACACCCCCATGCACAAAACGGTCATACAGGTTAGAGAAACCGGCGCCCACTAAGATCCCGACAGGCAAGGAGTAGACACGCTTAGAGAGATATAAGGTATAGATTACAACACCTAAGATCAGAACAAGCTGTATCCATTTCAGCCACTCTTTTAAAAAGGCAAACATTGAAAATGCAACACCCTTATTAAAGATAAGGTCCAAGTTAATACAGGCCCCTTCTAATAGCGGATAAAAGCCATCTTTCAAAGAGGCTGCACTTATAGTGTATTTTTCCATAGCTGTTAATACGATCCAGTCTTTTATACCCTGATCCAGGATAAAGATACCGGCCATGGCAAGTGCCATCGGCCAAAAAATATGCAGCAGGTTCCTAAGCGAGTTGTTTTCCAAAAAATTCTTCCAGTTCATTCATTTTTGCGTCTAATACTTTAGCATCTTTTCCTTCAAGTAGAATGCGTAGCTTGTTTTCTGTTCCCGAATATCGGATAAGATGACGCATATGCAGTTTTTCCACATCCTCTAGATGCTCTTTTAAGCCTTCTATCTTATCCAGTTGTTTTTTCTCTTTGACATTCACGTTGCGCAGTTGCTGCGGATACAGAGCAAACGGACGTAGGACCTCTGATGCTTTTTGGCCTGACTCCAGAACAATAGAGAGGATCTGCAGTGCTGACATTAGTCCATCTCCCGTCTTGGCGAAGTCATGCAAGATGATATGTCCGCTCTGTTCACCGCCAAAGTTGATACCCTTCTCATTCATAATCTCTAGAACATACTTATCTCCGACGTTGGCACGGAAAAGTTTAAGCTTGTTTTCTTTCATATACTCTTCAAGACCAAGATTGCTCATCACCGTTGCAACGATGCCACCACCTCGCAACATCTTCTTCTTATTAAGAGCAACGCCCATCGCACCCAGAAGCTGATCCCCGTCAATAACCTCACCTTTTTCATCAACGACGACAAGCCTATCCGCGTCTCCATCCAAGGCAATACCAATATCTGCTCTGAACTTAACGACGGAGTTGGCCAACTCTTTTGTATGTAGGGCACCGCATCCTTCGTTGATGTTAAAACCGTCCGGCTTGTCATGAATGACAATAACCTCTGCACCCAACTCTTCCAGTACCGTCGGACCGACCCTATAGCCCGCACCGTTGGCAGTGTCAAGTACGATACGTAGCCCTTGAAGCGAAAGCTCCTGAGGGAAAGAGTTCTTGAGCTGAACAATGTAACGGCCTATTACATCATCAATACGTTGTGCTTTTCCGATCTCTTTTCCCGTTGCGCATGATGACGTCATCAACGTCTCGTTATGGTAGATTGCTTCTATTTTTGCCTCGACCTCTTCTGAGAGCTTATCACCATGAGCATCAAAAAACTTGATCCCGTTATCTTCATAAGGATTGTGTGATGCTGAGATCATAATCCCCGCATCACAACGCATGTTCTCAGTCAAAAAGGCGATGGCAGGTGTCGGCATCGGCCCAATCTGTACAACGTCATAACCAATAGCGGTCAGGCCGCTGACGATAGCATTTTCAATCATATAGCCACTACGACGCGTATCCTTACCCACAAGTATTTTTTTTGTCTTTGCATCTTGCTTGAAGTAGATCCCTGCGGCAACGGCAATATTCATTGCCTTTGTTGCATTTAGAAAACCGCCGGCTTGACCACGCACCCCATCTGTACCAAATAACTTCATACTTTTCCTTAGCTCTATATACATTGTTATGTTTGTATGATTCTACCATCCCTTCTCTTTTTTATAGTTGATAATTATGAAAAACAGGTTTTTAGTAATAAGCATGTATCCAAAATTTTACACTTTTTACTTTACATACTGTGCTTAACTTAATTTTAATTATATTTCAGGTAAAGTTCTACTCTTAAAAAAAATATAGGGCCGATATAGAGCACCTATGAAGGAAATATTGATATGGCTAACCATAAATCATCAGTAAAACGTATCCGTCAAACAATCAAAAAGACTGAACGTAACCGTTTCTACCGTACTCGTCTTAAAAACATCGTTAAAGATGTTCGTTCTGCCATCGATGCAGGGAACAAAGAAGAAGCTGCTGCTGCACTCAAAGTAGCTAACCAGCAGATTCATAAGTTTGTAAGCAAAGGCGTCTTGAAAAAAGAGACTGCTTCACGTAAAGTTAGTCGTTTACACACTGCTGTTAACGCAATCGCTTAATTATAAGAGTTTAAGTAAAGCGCCCGGTGCGCTTGTGGTGAGAGGTAGTGTGCTATTAATAGCCAAACATATTTCCTTCCACATTACCTCTTCACTGTGCTGGCCCAATTTGGCTAAGCATAACTTCTTCACCCTTGACTGGAGACTCCAATGTTACAATCAAAACTAGACCCATTTTTTGATCGCTATAATGAACTGACAGAACTTCTCAGCTCACCTGAAATCACTTCTGACATTAAAAAAATGACAGAACTTTCCAAAGAGCAGTCCAATCTTTTACCAATCGTTGAAAAAGCAAAAGAATATCTTGATCTTATCCAAGAGATTGCCGACAATAAAGATATGCTTGGCGATCCGGAAATGGATGAACTGGCAAAAGAGGAGCTAAAAGAGCTGGAGCCCAAAATTCCTCTCATTGAAGAAGAGCTCAAAGGCCTTCTTGTACCCCAAGATCCAAATGACGATAGAAATATTTTCTTAGAGATGCGTGCAGGTGCCGGTGGAGATGAAGCTGCGATATTTGTTGGAAACCTTTTTACCGCCTATACACGCTATGCCGAACTTAAAGGATGGAATATTGAGATCATCTCTTCATCTGAGGGTGATGCAGGCGGCTTTAAAGAGATCATCGCCCTCATCAAGGGAGACAGGGTGTATTCTTTCTTAAAACATGAATCCGGAACACACCGTGTTCAACGTGTCCCTCAAACGGAATCACAAGGACGCGTTCACACCTCTGCTATCACGGTAGCGATCATGCCCGAAGTTGATGATGTTGAGATCGAGATCAATGCAAATGATCTTAAGATTGACGTTATGCGCTCTTCCGGATGTGGTGGACAGTCGGTAAATACAACCGATTCAGCCGTTCGTATCACCCATTTGCCAACCGGTCTGGTCGTAACCAATCAAGACCAAAAATCTCAGCACAAAAACAAAGACAAAGCGATGAAGGTCCTTAAAGCCCGTCTATTTGATCTAGAGATGCAAGAAAAAATGCAAGCCGATGGTGCCGCACGTAAAGAGCAGGTGGGAACAGGCGACAGATCCGGTCGTATCCGTACATATAACTATCCTCAAAACCGTATCTCAGACCACCGTATTAATCTTACGCTCTACCGTTTAAATGAGATTTTGGGCGGAGGACTTATGGATGAGATCATTGAACCTCTTCAGGCACACTATCAAGCCGAAAAAATCAAAGCGGCGGGTCTATAAGGCCTTTCTGACCTATATCCCCTCGCAATCCACGCTTTCATGTTTAAATACTCGTCCAAGGTAAACTCTCTAAAATATATACACAGAAAAATTAGTATCCGCTATAATAATAGACGCTAATAAGAGGAGTTCACATGAGAAATATACTGTTAGTCCTATTTATCGTCCCCTCACTCTTTGCTGAAGGTATCAGCTATTCACAGGTTACAAAAGTAAAGTCCGATGATGCATTAAACATTCGTGCAGCGTCTACACATAAGTCAGAGAAGATTGCCAGCATCCCTTTTGATGCCCAATGTGTGAAGAATCATGGATGCGGTAAAGATATCAACTTAGAGGTATTGATGCACATGCAAGAAGAAGAGGTGAAGATTTTTTTTGAACAGGCCAAAGAAGGCTGGTGCTATCTTGAGTATAAGGGTAAGTTTGGCTGGGCAAACCAATATTATCTTAGCCCGAGTAAGGCAGATTGTAAATAATATCATGAGATAAAAGCACCGGACTAAAGATGTTTGCTTTTCCATCCCTCTTTGGTATTTGCAGTCCTGTCCTTATAAAACTTGTGCAGGAGAGCCTTTCCCTCCTTGTCAATAACACCGTGATACACCTTATTATCTCCGACAGCAGCTTTAAATGTACCCTGTATATCACGGCTTGAGTTTATGATAAATGCGTGTAGATCAAAATGTCTTTGTGCGATCATACAGTTAATATACTCTTTTCCCGAGTTTAGACCATCTATCGTTTCAGAGGTACATGGGATATTGAACACTTCTTTTTCTTGAAAGATGAGACTTGCACCGATAAAACGTTCACTGACATTTTTATAATGATGCTCAAACACAAAACCCTGCACCAGCTGTGAGGCATAATTTATACCTACACAGTATTTTGCATTCATTCCCCCTTGTCTCATCTCGCCAAGCTCAATGCAGTCAATACTCTTATTGATAAAACCATCTTCAATAAAGATATACTCATCGCTAGTATAGGTCACATAATCACCCTTATGCACCGTTGATAAACACCCTGACAACATCAGACTTAAAAACCCTATAACGATAAACTTCATTTTTCATACCCTTGATAAGCTACTTGATAAAAAATCCTAATCATATTAAACCAAAATATTACTTACACTTATCATAAAAACGATTGAATACTATCTCCGTACAATTACTTTACAAAAGCTGTTTAATTCAAGTTAAATTAGGACAGATTTATCTATAATAATTACTCTTGACATTGCGTCGTGAAACTTAAATATCTCATAGGTAAGGGCAAAAGATGAAGGTCATACAGCTACAGGTTCAAGATGATTATCTTGAAGATTTTTTGAAAACACTTCCTGCTGACAAGGTAAAACTCCTTGACCAGACTTTTCTGGACACGCAAAAAAAGTTTGTATTAGAGTTAGAAAAATTTCAAAACGATACGGGTCAGTTTTCTCCCTATTATGAAGAGATGAAAGAGATAGACGATTGGCTAAAGAAGGAGGAAAACAGTGCAAATTCTTAGTTCACAGCTGTTTCAAAAACAGCTAAAAGAGATTTTTCAACCCTATGTACAGAGTGATCCAAAGGGGATAAAGGACTTCAAGCTTTACTTGGATACCGTTATCCTGAACATGCCAAGTAAAGCAAAAAAATATAAACAGTCCATTTATTTTGACAATGAGCATATCAGAGACATTGAACATCAAGGCTACACCATCCCTTTTTTTATGGATGAAGAAAATGGGCTATATCTTATACTTGGTATAACTCAAACAAATAAAATTTAAGATACTTAAAGTATATTGAGTTTATTTATTTAAAATATATGCCAAGCTTATTTACACAACAGGCAAATATAATTTTACATTTAAGATTAATGCACACTTAATTAAAGGGCTCTTTGTTTCACTTAGTAACAAGGCAATTATAATAAAAGCCCCTAAGTATTCCTTCTAACACATTATTTCAGTACACTTACATTCGTACTATTTTAATTACACATTCAGACTAAGTGTAAAATTGAGTATTTTCAAAGTACTCGCTAACTACGATTTAAGTTATGTATCTAAATTATCATCAATATCAAGTAAGACTATGAAGTCTTTTACTACAAAATATTGATGAAGTCTATAAAATGAGAAAGGGAAAAAAATGAAGAATGAAGATTCTCAATTAGAGTTATTATCCAATGATAATGAAACATCTAGCAGAAGAAAATTTTTTAAGAGAACTGCATCAATGGGTGCAGTAGCTGCAGCTACTGTATTGACATCAAAAGATGCAATGGCAGACGATCCACTGATTATGCACCATGTAAAATGGGGTCAAAAATTGGGAGATCCTGTAACGAAGAACCGATACGGTATGCCGTCTGCTTACGAACACAACAACACAAGAAGAAATACCAAACTACTTGCTTCAGGTAATTTCCAGGCATCAATTGCCGTAACACCGATCCACGAATCTGAAGGTATCATTACACCAAATGGTCTATTCTTCTCACGTTGTCACGGTGGGGTTGCTCATGTTGATCCAAATGAGTTCAGACTAATGATCCATGGTCTTGTTGAAAAAGACATCGTTCTGACATTAGACCAGCTTAAACGTTACCCACGCGTAACACGCACTCACTTTATCGAATGTCCAGCCAATGGCGGTCAAGAGTGGAGAGGACCACAATTCAACTCTTTACAATTTGCTAAAGGTTTTATGAGTTCTGCCGAATGGACCGGTGTTTACATTAAGACTATTCTTGCAGATCTTGGTATCAAACCAGATGCTAGATGGATGCTTGCCGAGGGTTCAGACAACTCTGAGATGGGTAGAACTATACCAATTGACAAAGTACTTGATGATGCCATGCTTGTTTGGGGACAAAATGGTGAAGCACTCCGTCCTGAGCAGGGTTATCCTGTACGTCTTCTTGTTCCAGGCTGGGAAGGCAACTTATGTGTTAAATGGCTTAAACGTCTAGAATTTGCTTCTGAACCGTTCTACTGTAAGGAAGAGACAGCTAAATATACTGCTCTGAAGAAAACAGGCAAAGCGATCCAGCACTTCTATGCCAATGAAGTAAACTCTACAGTTGTTTCTCCATCTCCTGAAAAACCTTGGACTGACCTTAAAAAAGGTGATCTTGTTGAAATCGAAGGTCTAGCCTGGTCTGGTATGGGTACCATTACTGGTGTTGACCTCTCTTTTGACGGTGGTAAGAACTATGTTGAAGCACAACTTAAAGGGCTTATTCTTCCAAAATCATGGACTCGCTGGAGTTTTATGTATAAGTATGAGGGAAAACCTTTACTGCTTACATCTCGTGCAATGGATGATGCAGGTTATATCCAGCCTACTGTTGATGAAGAGACAGGAGTATTAGGTGTAGAAGGTGTTTACCACAGAAATGGTGTAGAGACTTGGGAAGTAACAGCAGAAGGAAAGGTAAATCATGTTCAACTTAGATCGTAAATTAGTAATTTCTGCTACAGCAGTGACATTTGCTGCGCTGTTTGCAGTAGGTTGTGGCGGTGAGTCAACTGCTACACCGTCAAAAATGACATACGCAAACGGAAAAGCAACCATTGACGGTGGTTCATACCATCCGATTGTCGACGGAAAGACAGGTCCGTACGCAGTAAATACTCAAAAACAGTCTGGTTTCACTTATGGTAGAAAGCCGACTGCAAATGAGATTGCGGCATGGGACAAAGATGTTATGCCAGACGGTACCGGTCTTCCAGAAGGAAGCGGTTCTGTAGAAGAAGGTGAAGAACTTTACGAAGCACAATGTGTTATGTGTCACGGTGATTTCGGTTCAGGCGGAGGTGGATATCCATCACTCTCTAAAGGAAATGCCGTAGAAGGTCAAAAAACACTTAAAAACCAAAGAGATAAGCCGGACAATGATGGTCCGATCCGTGTATTTGGTTCTTACTGGCCACAAGCTAGTACTATGTGGTGGTACATCCAATCAGGTATGCCGCATCCAAACACGAAATCTCTAACAGATGATGAGACATACGCACTTGCTGCTTATATGTTAAACATCAATGAGATGAGTATTGACGGTGAGTTAGTTGATGACGAGTATGTTCTTGACAGAGAGAAGTTCTTGAAAATCAAGATGCCAAATGAAAAAGGCTTTGAGCCAAATATCGATGGTCCAACAGCACTAGACGATGTACGTGCATATTATGCCAACCCGACAAACTTTGGAGCGATCAAAGTTGATCCTAAAAAGCGTTGTATGAAAGATTGCCAAAAACCAACTGCTAAAGTTGTTCGTATCAAAGAAGGCGGTGGTATTAGGGATTTCCTACCACCAATCTCAATCGTAAGAGACCTTCCAAAGAAAGAGGGTGGATTTAATCCAAAAGCTGTATACGAAAGCACATGTGCAATGTGTCACTCTTCTTTCCTTTCACCAGGTAGTTCTGACTGGGCTGGTTATACAGGAAAAGGCATAGACAAAGTATATGCAAACGGTATCAAAGGTACTGAGGGCGGAATGCCTGCTAAAGGTGGATCTGACCTATCAGATGCAGACTTTAAACTCGTAGTTGATTATTTAATCAGCGGTAAATAAAACAAAGGAAACAAAATGCAAAGAAGAAAATTTTTAAGCCTAAGTGGTTTAGCAGCAGTAGCTGCTATGGCTCCGGCCTCAGTCAATGCTGAAGACTTTAGAAAATCTAAGCCAACTGTATGGACAGCCCATACTGTAGACGATGCTATAACTGCTATGTACGGCACAACTGCTGCAACAGAAAGCGGTGTAACACTTACTATGCCAGATGTCGCTAGTAATGGTGGAGCTGTTCCGGTTAATGTTAAGTCTGATATTGATGCAAAAAGTGTAGCGATTTTCCAAAATGCCAACCCGGAAGCGGCAATCGCAGCATTCACTGTTCACGAAAACAGTATCATAAACTATGACCTAAAAATCAAACTTAAATCTGATGGTACGCCAATTACAGTTACTGCAATTGTAGAAGGCAAAGACGGGAAACTATACGTAGGTAAGAAAACTCTTACAGTAGCACTTGGTGGTTGTGAAGGCTAATCTGACTTCGCATTTATAAAAAAATTAAATAAAGGCATATTTATGAAAGTAAAAGCAAAACTAAAAGGTGATATCGTAAAAGTTAAAGCACTAGCTAAACATGCGATGACAACTTATGATCAAGCAAAGAAAAAAACTGGGAACAGCGATGATGCAAACTTTATTACGCGTGTTACTGCAACTGTAAACGGTAAAGTTGTATATGAAGTATCAACAAGCCAATTCCTTTCTAAAAACCCAATTATGAAATTCCAATTCAAAGCTGTTGGCGTTTCTAAAGGTGACAAAGTTGTAATGACATGGGTTGACCGCAAAGGTAACACTAAATCTGGAAAAGGTAAGATCAAGTAATCACTTGAACTTACACGAGACGTGTAAACAAGCTCTGCTTGTTTCACCCTTATTCATGCTATAAGTTTATATAGACATCTCCCCGTTTTCTACAATAAAACAACACCCGCCATGAATATCAAGAGCTTGATGTTATAATAGAGTTATTAATTTGATATGCCCTATTTATAACAATAGTTTTATTATCCCATCAATAGTTCAGTTTTCAAGGAACATTATGAGCAACAATAAAGTAGGCAAAGTTATTCAACTGTTTATATCCATTAAAGATGAAAACTTAGAGACTCAAACAATTAAACAAGAGACTATCGAGCTTGATACTAATGGTGTCATCAATGATAAGTTCTATGGTAAAGATCCCCAACGCTCAATACTTATTGGATCACTAGAGAGCTATAAACTAGCAAGTGACAGTGGCATAGAGATGCCGTATGGCTCTTTAGGAGAGAATATTTTAATGGATTATAGTCCTTATCACCTCAATGTCGGAGATAAGATAAGAATCGGTGACTTGACCTTAGAAATAACACAAAACTGTACCCTATGTAAGGGACTGTCCAAAATAGACCCAAAAGCGCCAAAGCTTTTAAAGGCTCACAGGGGTATTTTTGCAAAAGCTGTTACAGATGGGCATATAAAGATTTCAGATCCTATCTACATATGATAATTAAGATAACCTAGATGAAAATAGTGTTAGAATTCTACTTTAGGTTTCAAAGTAAGAGATAGAGAAACTTCTCTATTTATTCATTAATTACACAAAATCAAGGACACAAATGAAAAAAATGTACACGCTCTTAGTATCTGCTCTGGTAGCAATGACAATGATGACGGCATGTTCGACAAAAACTGCAAGTACAGCTGGATTAAACGACGGTCAGGATATCCGGATCTTTACTGTAAGTAACGAAGACGGAAAGATTACAGCAGCTACTATAGAAAAAGCTTTTGAAGACATCGGCTTCAGTATCGACGGTAACAACAATATGAACGCACCGTTCAAACCACGTTTTGGTAAAACATTTTATCAAACCTATCACCTTTTTACAACACACAGCCCTAAGCATACATTAGCTTTAGCTAAGAAATACCCAAGTATTGGTCTTCTCTCTCCATTAAGTATGTCACTTTATTCAAATAGAGATGATGATAAGGTCAAGACAATGAGTATCTCCTCTTTAACACTAAGAGGCATGTCAAGAATCACGCAGATCCCTATGGATAATCCGGACTTGATTGCTTACTCCAAGTTCTTAGAAGAGGGCCTTAGAAAAGCACTTCCAGGCGGTCACTTCAAAGAGTTGAGTTATAAGAAAGTTGCCGGTAAGGACAAACCTCTTTCTATTACCTTTGAAACAAAGTTCGAAGGTGAAACAGTGGACGAGCGTGCAGAAGCAAAAGATGACTTCGAAGCTGAATTCGAAGGTGAACTGGAGCCTATCGGTTTCCTTTTCCCAGGTTTTGTTGATCTAGCAAGTGAATTTGCAGATGAAGGTTATGAAGAGTTTGAGATCTATGATACCTACTCTATCTGTAAACTGGATGTTATCTTCCCTATCCATCAAGAACATCCGGAAGTTGGTGCCTTTGCTCCGTGTACATTCTATATCTACAAAAAGAAGAACGAAGAAAAAGTATACATGGGATTCCCGTCAATTGCTAACTGGGTTACAGCTACTGACCTTGTAGATGAGAAGTCATTAAAGCCGCTTGAAGAAGCAGAAAAAATGATAGAAGACGTGGTAAACGAAATCAAAGAATAATTCAATCGCATAATGAGATATGCCACTTGGTAACAAGTTGCATATCTCTAAAAATTAAGCTCCTCATTTTATTTTAATCCATATAAAAAAAGTTATACTAATTCATTAAAACCTCTTTTATCTCTGATTACTGGACATAAATGTAGAACATAAGGCTAACAATGAAATTACTCATAAAACCGATCATAACTGCACTTTTAAGTGTCAGCGTATTTGCAACACCTCAAGATGGTGACGTTAAGTTTACCCCTTCAAACAATAAAAACTTGGCTATTGTCTACACTTATGATGATACTAATGATACAAAGTTTTTTAATTTTGTAAAAAATGACTTAAGTGATCTTGGTTTTTTTGTAAATGACCCGCACCATAATGTACAAACCGTCTATGAACAGAAATTTGGCTCAACCTCTTTAGACAACATCGCATTCTCATCTCTAGTTAATGATAAGGATGTAAGACCGTTACTGAACATTGATCCCCGTCTTGGTGCCTTTACCCCCTTTAATATGCTGACCTACAGAACAAAAAAAGATATGAAGACTATAGTTGCGCACCTAACTCCGGAAGCTATCTTAGATATCTTGGAAATATCAGATGAAAGCGTCAGAAAACCTTATATAGAGATGTTTAAACCCTTGGATTCAGCTGTAAAAGAAAAACTCGGAGGCACTGTCTCCTACGTGCCGGTGGCAGGACGTGCTGAAGATACCATGATGAACTTTGAAATACCCTTTAAAGAGCCAGAAGATATTGATGATTTTCTTGATGAGTTTCAAGAACAATTTGAGTCTACTTTTGAAAACAAAGGCTACATCGTTGCGGGTTACTACAATGTCAAAGAGAGTTTGAATTCAGATGGAGACGTCATGCCGGATTATGTCTCATATTGGGCTTACGACCTTTGTCATATCCCCTTTTCATACAATGTCTTTGATGGTAAAGACGGTGTACCCATGGCCGGTATCTTTGCACCGTGTTCGATGTATGTGTATGTAAGGGAGGGAGAGAATAAGTTCGTTATCGGTATGCCTACTCTTCGTGCATGGAGCGGAGCATTGGGTATTACAGATCCAAAAAAACTTGAAATCATGGATAAGCTTGATATCGAAATTACATCTGTTATACAAGGTCTAGGCGGCGTTATTATGCCAAACGGTAATCCTCTTAAACACTAAAAGTCCAAGTCAGACCTTGGGACTCTTTGTCCCCTGTCTATATCTACTGTTTTCTACGCATTAGATCTTGTCTGTACATGTAACTGCGAAAATTCACCTATATCCCCTATCGACCTAGCTTTACACCTATACAGAGATAAGCTACACAGCCATCACCTACCAGCTTTATTTATGTTGTAGCATATACCTGCTAATAGCCTCTACTCTGTGTAAAACTCTTTACAGACTGTCCCGCTAGTCACATTTCATCCCAAAGAGCTTTAAAAGCGATATTAGAGATATCAGAATAATGGACTAAGCTATATGATTATCCCTTGCTCCTGTGTTTGACTCAATTGATATGTATTCTGCGCGAAAGGCCACTCACCAAAGTTACTTTTCTTATAAATTTTAGACATATTAATCCCAAAAGATATAGACAATATCTACGATAACATTAAAAATAAAAACATTGGAATAAAAAGTATAAAGGATGAGGATGGCTGCCAAGGCAGCCAATGATCTTATTTAAATGGTTTAGAAAGCTCTTTTTCAATAGCACCCGGAACGGTTGCAATTTTCATAAACTCACCCATACTAAGCTGAGGATAAGATACCGCAATATAGAACTTAGGCGCGAGGATACGTGCTTCATTCTTCTCGATCAGGATTGTATACGGAAGTAAGCCCGCATTTTGAATACCAATCTTCTCCGGGAACTTAGCCGTACGTTTACTAAGATTGTATCCTACAAGATACTTATCTTCAGTAAGTTTTATCGTAAAGAGGTGAAACTTGCCTTTTTTATACGATTCTGCTTTTTTAACTAAGGCAGCTGTCGAACCTTCACCGATAACAATACTGTCTTGATAATAGGGCATTGATACCATAAAGTGATAATCAGCCAAGTCAGCATACACCCATTTATCTTGGCTCATCTTAAGACCTGAAAATGCAGAAGTCAGCTTATCTTTAACTGCTTTCATCTCAGCATAGTCAGCACTATCTTGCATAAAGGCCTTGCCGAAGTACACTGGATTAGAGATAGAGATTTGATTGTTTTTACCGTCGATTAAAACGCGACCAATACCGGCAAAACCACGACCTGGTTTATTAGCCATTGCCTTGAGTGTATCATCTGTATACACAACAGTCTCAAGTTTGTTTTTCTTATTGACCAGATACGTTCCCGTAACTTCAAAGCCGGCTGCAGTTAGTTTGGCACTGACATCTTCAGCCGTCATATGCTTGCCTAGCAGATAGGCAGGGACCTCTTTGGGTGCAGCTTCTTCCCCGGCATTTAATGTCTTAGAACTACACCCTGTCAGTGCAATAAGTGCGACTAGCGCAAATGTACTTAAAAAGTTTCTCATTTTAATTTAGCTCCTAAACCTTCCATGATCTCAATAATCTGCTTATCAAGCTTACGAATAGAATCGATCTGTTTTTGATTTTTGATACCGGCAACATTAATCCAGTTCTCGAGATAAGGCATACCGATGTGAAGGATATTTGTTCCCTTTTCAACATACATATACATCGAACATGGAGCAAATGCACCCGCTTTTGCATTACCATGGTTAAAGATGCCGTACGAGAAGAAGAAGTGGCATAAAGAGTAGGTAGCATAAAAGTCATATCTGTCAAAATCCATTTCATTTTCTCTATACGCTTCAGCATAGTTTTTGTATCCCGCAATGATGTATTTGTTATCCTCAAATGCTACTTCAAACTCATCTGCCATCCAATTGTCAAGGCCTTCAAAGTCACCATCAAGAATATTGTCTTTTGTCACGCCTGCAGGACGCTCAAAAGTCATCTCAAATTCCATTAATCTATTTTTTGGAAGTTTATCAAACGTAAGAACCTCTTCTTTTCCGCCAATCTCTTTATCAACCAATGCATCCAACTCTTTAAAAGAAGCAATAAAATCAGTTCGTATGGACTTATCTTCTATCCCTACGATATCAAGCATAACCTCAGGATTAATATGACCAACACGTGTCACATCTTCCGTGTTGTATTTATAAACATGCAGATTGAACGGAGAAAAACCGCCCAGACGAGGGTCTTTTAAAAGAAGCGGACGTATTGCTTCATCATTAGAAACTGAGAAAAACCCCAAGTTATCAAGTGTTCGTTTGTATCCGGGCTCTTTTGAGTATTTTTCACCATACGCATCATTGATACGCTCATGTGGATCTGAAAGAATAAAACCGATTTTTTCAATCTTCTCATTGATCATTGTGTTATAAGCGTGTTCTTTGTCACCCTTAGCCGCGTTAAAGTATATACCGTCTTGTGCAAGTGCTACACTACTAGCTAATAATAGAGCTGTTGTAGCTGTTTTAATTATTGTACTAAACATTTTTTTTCCTTTATGAAATTCATAGCTGTTATGTTAACATAGTAAGCATTAACAATTTTCATAAGCACCGGCTGTAGTCAGAGTTTTTGAGTATTGGTAAGTTACGTAACATAAAAAAGTAAATTTTGTATAAATTTCTTGGATTATTTTCGTAAAGTATTGTGAAATTATTGTGGATTGCAGAGAATTTAGAAGGTTGCAGTAGTTTTTACTGCCCGAAGACAGTAAAAGTTGTTTATGTCCTAGAACTTATATGTTGCACCGATTGTAATACCAAGTTGTGAGTGCTTAACATCTGCACTTGAACTTTCATTACCCGTTGGTGTACCGCCATTACCCACTATAAAAGCTTGAGTCATAGCAGTTGTGTCAAATGATTCTTTCGCCTCAGGTGAATAAACGATAGATGTATCAAGGCTTAGAGCATCACTAATTAAGTAAGAACCACCCACAGTGATATGACTCTCAACCATAGCAGGGAAACCTGCAAGGTTAAAGAAGTTTTTAACCGCTCCACCATAATTTACACCCGTTGCAGAGCCGGCACCGTTTTGCTCTTCGATAGGCGACTTGGCATAGTTATAACCTGCACGTAGAGCCCATCCCTTAGTTGCATACTCATAACCTACAGAAATGATGTTTTGATCTTCCCAGCCGAAGTCTCTGTATCCGGCTGCAGATCCCCATGCGACATTTCTATAATCCAATGCGATTGTACTCCCGCCAATCGCATACGAGATACCCACACCAATTTCTGCAGGTTGATCAAGGTTATCACCCGAGTTTACGCCCGTTTGTGCTGCACCACCAAATGCATTGACTGATTGAGAAATCGTGTTTGAATATTCCATAGCAAGCTTCGATTTATACACCGCACCAAAGCTCAAACCTGCATCCTTAAGCTCATAAGCAAGTCCTAACTCAAAACCTAAAGTAGTATCAGTTGATTTTGGACTTTCCAGTAAAGAGCCTGAACCCGTTCTGTGACTCATTTCTAGGCTACCGTGCTGAAGAATTGGGGCAACACCAAGAGTAAGACCGTCCATTTCATATGAAAAAGGAACAGCAACCTTTAGAAGTTGTAATTCAGTTTTCATCTGAAAAGCGCCATTGTCTCCCGTTGTACCGAATGGAACGCCGCTATAATCAGTACCCATACCCGCTGTACCTGTCAAAGAGAGACCATACACAAGGTTGTCATTGATTCTTTGTGCAAATGAGATTTCAGGAATAACATTAAAATCCGCTTCAGAATCAACATACGCAGGCTTTGGTGACCCTGGGAATTGTGCTTCTTGTGCTGCATTTGAGCGAAATGTAACATCAGGCATAAAAAATGTAAGACTACCAGAAACTTCCGATTTTTCAACTGTACCAATAAGCGCAGGATTGGCTAAACTTGACTCTGCACCAAAAGATGTTGCTATACCGACACCACCCATACCACGTGCTTTGCCACCTGTACTGATAAGGTTATCACCATTTGTTGCAAATGCAGAAGTTGCACCCATCGCCATTGCAGCTGCTAAAGCTAATTTAATTGATTTTGTCATCTATTCTCCTAAAATTTAAAATTGCAAACAGGGCTTATTACTATTATTAAAGCCTTATTCTCAACTGGCCATATTATAGAAAAGTAAAATTAAAGTAAAGATTAATCATAAATATATAATCATAAGGTTATCTTATTAATAATAGACAGAAATCAAATAGAGCTAAAAATATAATTTATATTATTAGTCTAGTTTATCAAACTAAGAGAAATAAGCTATTTTTATAAATAAACTGTGATAAATAATTATATATAAGCATTTTACTTAAAATATTTCCCTAATATTAAATACAAATATTATGTTACATTTTGGAACACATATTGCGTATAAGTCACACCGATATTCTTTCAATGCATGCAGTAAAGGATATAAAATAGAAAGTAAACTGTTTAAGTATGACAACTACATCAAATAAAAGTTTAATTAGCCTGAATAAAAGTAGATCAAATTATGTAAGCAGATAAAAGTTAATATAATGCATATCTTAAGCAAATATAGGGATTAAAAAGAGGTTAATAAGAAAGTCCAGGCGGCGACCTACGTTCCCACAAGTGAAACATGCAGTATTATCAGCGAAGAGAGGCTTAGCTTCTGGGTTCGCAATGGGAGTAG
>Ga0316207_10000339_pt1 | contig 83159 bp, 79 predicted proteins | sample 6weekpyrite_MG_FD_204943 | JGI IMG/M metagenome (GOLD analysis project Ga0316207, IMG submission 204943) | Microbial mat bacterial communities from mineral coupon in-situ incubated in ocean water Damariscotta River, Maine, United States -... | ecosystem: Environmental > Aquatic > Marine >...
CCTTAATGAATTGTTCTGAAAACATTTGCTCTAAAATCATTTAGTTACCCATTTCAAAATATATTTCATTAAAAACTCTGTTTGCTGTTCCATCATAAGTTCTGCGACCAAGTCTATCTAATGAGAGTTCAACTGAGTTTATAACCCAAGCCATTTCATAAACAGGAATAAGACCCATCTGATTTATGCGAAAAATCTTACCTTTTAGATGATCCTGACCACCCGCAACGTTTACAGAAAACTCATCTTTTAACAACTTTCTTATCTCAGAAGCATCCTCATCATCAATAGTCGTCATAGAAGTAGCAGGAGTTTTTGGATAGACATGTAAACCCAAAGCCTGAAGCGAACTCTTCACAGCCTCTGCTCTTAAAGCAGTTGTTTCATACAGCTTTTGAATACCGCCATCTTTTTCAATAGTCTCTAAAACTTCTAAAAGACCGATAATAAGAGTTGTAGCTGCCGTATATGCAGTTGTGTTTTGTTTCTGCTTTTTAATCTCGTGAGCCAAGTTCAGGTAGTAACCTTTCCCTGTGCCAATTTTCTCAATCGCAGAGTTGCTAATTCCTAAAATAGAGAGTCCAGGAGGAAGCATAAGCGCTTTTTGACTACCGGCAATCAGACAATCAATATTAGTTACATCAATTTTTTCAACACCAACTGCAGTAATGCCATCGGCAATAATCATAATGTTTGGATTTATCTCTTTTACAGCACGCGCCAACTCTTCGACAGGATGACGAAGTCCACCTGCTGATTCACTGATTTGTACAGCTATTGCGTCAATAGCACTGTTGGTTTTAACAGCTTCAACTATTGCCTCTACAGACACCGGCGTGTTCCATTCATTTTTTATCTCAACATTTTTAAGCCCATGCGCAAGAGCAATCTTTCCAAATCGTTCACCAAACTTACCGGAGTTAACACTTAAAAGTGTGTTATGGCATAAGTTAATAACGGCTGCTTCCATAGCTCCCGTTCCGCTAGATGAGAGCATAATAACTTCATCTGTATTAAAAAGATTGAAAAGATGTTTCCTAGTCTGTTCAAAGATAGCTTCAAATTCAGGTGTACGGTGATGCATAGTCTCATCACTCATTGCATTTCGAACATTTTGAGGTACTGGAGTCGGTCCAGGTGTAAAAAGTAGCATGTAAAAGTCCCTAAGAGATTATAATTTAAAACCGAGTATTATATCTAAATAACTTAAATTGACTCTTTATTTTTATGCTAGAATTTCAGTGAACTATTTAATATACAATATAGAGGAACTCTAATGACGATCTATGATTCAATAATTTTGGGCATAATTGAGGGGTTTACAGAGTTTTTACCGATATCTTCTACCGGTCACCTCATAGTTGCCAGTGAATTTTTAGGCATCAGCCAAACATCTGTAACCAAGGCATATGAAGTTATCATCCAATTTGCCGCAATTTTTGCCGTTGTCTTTAACTACAAAGAGAAATTCGCTATTGAAAAAATAGGTTTATGGAGCAAAATATTTTTAGCGTTTCTTCCCATCGGAGCAGTTGGGTTTATATTCTCTTCCCAAATAAAAGAGTTATTCAGTGTAAACACAGTAGCTTTAATGTTTATAATCGGCGGTATAATATTTTTAATTGTAGAGAAGTTTTTCATAAATGAAAATGCAGAGACTATTGATGATGTAGAGCAGGTGACTCTAAAGCACTCCATGATAATAGGTTTTGCGCAAGTATTCGCACTGATTCCCGGAACAAGCCGGGCTGGCTCTACAATCATTGGAGCCCTTATGGTTGGGCTGAGCAGAAAAGCCAGTGCGGAGTTCAGTTTTCTGCTAGCTTTTCCCGTAATGAGTGCAGTAACCGCCTATGACCTGCTCAAACATTACCATGAGTTTAGTGATGCAAATCTTATGAGTTTGGCTATTGGATTTGCAGTATCGTTTATTGTCGCTTATCTGACTATTAAACTGTTTTTAAAATTTTTGGAAAAATTTACTTTTGTATCTTTCGGTGTTTACCGTATTGTTTTTGGAGTTCTTTTATTAACTATATTTAACTGATATTAATGGAATGATATTTGCTTATAAATTATATAAGATAAGGAAATTCCATGAATATTTTACAAAAATACAACTCGCAAATACATATTTTTTTAGATAAAATCGAATATTCATTCTATATGCTAAGCAAAAAATTCCTATAGAGTCTGCAGAATTATTTTTGCTAATTTAAGTGCTTTTGCACGGTGAGACAAGCTTTTTTTAGTATCATCATCCAACTGACCCAAAGTTTTATCGTACCCGAGCGGAATAAACATAGGATCATATCCAAAACCTTTATCACCGATAGCTTCACTCAATGCAGTTCCATACATCCAGCCATGCACACAAGACTCACTCTTTTTTGTCACTATTGCTATTGCTGCGGTGTAGTGTGCAGGTGATGACTTCACACCTTTGTCCTTTATATCCTGCATAAGTTTATATAGGTTGTCTTTATCGTTAGCACCTACTCCCGCATGTCTTGCACTGTAAATGCCAGGCTTTGCATCCAAAACATCAACGCTAATACCGCTGTCGTCTGCTAAAACAATCACATCATCGTCAGACAAAGCTTTAAAAACTGCTCTGGCTTTTATAAGAGCATTCTCTTTAAAAGTATCACCATCTTCAATAATCTCAAATTCATCTATAAGTTCGCTGTATGGTACTACTTCATAACCTTCACAAAGTGCTTTTATCTCTCTTACCTTACCCTTGTTAGAGGTTGCCAATACTAACTTCATATTTAATCCTTACGATTTACTTTAAACTTTCTCTTTCTTAATTCACAAAGTTAGTGTAAACAATCTTTTTAATATAATAGTGCCATTATATAATATTTAAGGTATGAAATGTTTAAAAAAGTCTTTCCCCTATCAGCAATTCTCTCACTCAGATTTTTAGGTCTATTTTTAGTTTTACCTGTTATTTCCGTATATGCTCTTGAACTTCAAGATTCAACTCCATTTTTGGTTGGAATAGTAGTTGGTGGATATGCACTGACTCAAGCAATCTTTCAAGTTCCATTTGGAACGATGAGTGACAGAATAGGAAGAAAACCAACCCTCCTTGTCGGTCTGATTATATTTTTAATCGGTTCTATTATTTGTGCATACTCTACTGATATCTACACTCTTATGTTGGGCCGTTTTCTTCAAGGTGCAGGAGCTATCGGTTCTGTTGTTACAGCTATGATATCTGATTTGGTTGAAGAGGAGATTCGCGGTAAGGCTATGGCAATCATGGGCGCTACTATAGCTATGAGTTTTGCCCTTGCTATGGGTCTTGGTCCTGTTATTGGAGCGAGATACGGAATTGATTCTCTATTTATTATTACAGCAGTTTTAGCACTTCTTGCTATGGTAGTGCTATTTACTAAAGTACCTACTCCTCCAAGAATTAAACATATCTATCACGACAGTGCAAAAACTTCCGATATCTTAAAAGACTCTAATCTATTAAATATGATTATAATAAATGCAATGCAAAAAGGTCTAATGACTATTGCTTTTGTACTTATACCTATTATCCTGACGAGTGCAGATTTCTCTTGGGAGAAATCAGACCTCTATATGGCTTACCTTCCTGCTATGATCTTTGGTCTTATCGCTATGGGTCCAGCTGCCGTTTTCGGTGAAAAACACAATAAACCAAAACAGATATTTTTAATCTCTATTGTTCTGTTTACCGGCTCATTCTTAATTATGGGGCTTACTACTTCCAGCACACTTTTTATAGTCGGGGTTGTTATGTTCTTTATCGGCTTTAATATGATGGAACCTTTGGTTCAATCAATGATAACAAAGTTTGCAAAAGTACACCAAAAGGGCGCTGCTCTTGGTATTGCTAACTCTGTTGCCTACTTCGCTACATTTGTTGGCGGTACGACTGCCGGTCTGCTTCTTGGTATAAGTGATAGAGAGAGTATCGGTATCTCAGTAGCAGTTGTTGCGACTCTATGGTTTTTGTGGACACTAAGACTTCAAAATCCGATCAAGCACTCTCATCTTTATCTTCCAGAGGCTAATGTAGATATGGATAAATTGACAAATCTTGAACATGAGCATATTGCAGAGTGGTACATAAACGATACAGAAAAGATTGTTGTTGTAAAGTATGTATCAGATGCGATTGCAGAAGAAGAGTTAAAAACTAAAATCTCTAAATAAGAGAATTTGTGATCAGCTTAATGAACTAATATTATGAACAAGAATCAGATTACACTAAGAACTATATTTAACCTTATTCTAGATAAAAAACCTGCCCTTATTTATGGGCAGGTAATCACTCTGCTTGCTATACTTGTAAGTATTCCTGTACCGCTTATGCTTCCTGTTATGGTAGATGAGATTCTTTTAAACAAGCCATCATATTTCGTAAATACTATCAACTCTATAATCGGTGAAACAACCGCAATATACTATATTGCAATAGTAACGTTTGCAGTTATATTTTTACGTTTTATCTACTACGTTCTCGGTGTTGTCTTAACAAAAGTTTTCACCAAAATATCAAAATATGTCACCTTTATGATACGAAGAAGATTGATAGAGCACTTAAAATTAGCCTCAATGAACGAGTATGAGACACTGGGTAGCGGAGCTATCACCGCAAACTTGATTACCGATGTAAACACTCTTGATAATTTTATAATGACAAGTGTAAGCCGTTTTGTCTCATCTGTTTTGACTCTTGTTGCTGTCGGAGTTGTCATGATTATGATTGATCCTCTCTTGGGAGTTTTGATTCTTATAATCCAACCGCTAATTATGCTCCTTAGTAAAAGAATGTCAAAAAGGGTTGGTGCCTTAAAAAAGGAGGAGAATGAAGCTATTGAGCGTTTTCAAGACAGTGTAGGAGAAACACTGGAACTTTACGGACAGATAAAAGCGAGCAATAAGGAAGATTACTTTTTCTCAAATGCGATTGAACATGCCAAAGATATTCAAACAACTTCAAATGAGTATGGATACAAAAGCATAGCTTATGAGAAACTCTCCTACACCATATTTTTAGTGATGTTTGAACTTCTGCGTGCTTCTGGTCTTGTTTTGGTGGCGTACAGCGACCTCAGTATTGGTATGATGTTCGCAATGTTTGGGTATATCTGGTTTATAATGACTCCAGTTCAAGATATACTCTCCATGCAGTACAGTTATGCCTCTGCCATGGCTGCACTAAAACGTCTAAATAAGATTCTCACTCTCAAAACCGAACATACAGCAACTAAGATTATAAACTCAAAGCAGGTAGATGTATCCCTAAAAAATCTGAACTTCTCATATACAGAAGATAAATATATACTTGAGAATATCTCTTTTGATATAAAAGCAGGTTCTAAAATAGCACTTATCGGGGCAAGCGGCAGCGGTAAGACTACACTGGCTCAGGTAATATCTGGCTTTTATGAAAAGAGAAGCGGTTCGCTTACATACAATAACATCGAAATATCAGATTTAGATAAAAGCTCCTTAAGGGAGAGAATATTTTTAGTGTTGCAGATGCCGATACTCTTTAACTCTACACTTAGATTCAACATCACTATGGGTGATGGTAGTATCAGTGATGAGCAGATAAACAAAGCTTTGCAAATAGCTCAACTATGGGAGATGCTGGTTAGTATGAAAGATGGACTAGAGACTATCGTTGGACACCACGGTGTTAGACTCTCGGGCGGGCAGAGACAACGCCTTAGCATTGCCAGAATGATAATAGCAGATCCTAGTGTTGTGATATTTGACGAATCAACCTCAGCACTGGATGTTCACACGGAAGCAAAACTATATACGGTAATTGCACCAATACTCAAAGATAAAACTCTCATAACAATTGCACATAGACTAAGCACTGTAAAAAATGCCGATATTATCTATGTTTTAGATGCAGGAAAAATTGTTCAAAGAGGCACTCACGAAGAGCTTGAAGATGAAGAGGGGCACTATATGGAATTTATTAAAAATCAACTGCTTTAGTGCTTGAGATTACCAACTCAACTCAAAACTGCTCCCCTCACCTAACTCTGAATCTACCGATATGTCTATGTTAAACTCATCACAAATCTGCTTGACAATGCTCAAGCCTACACCAAAACCACCCGCCAATCTGGAGCTTCTCTCATAAAGCTTGAATATATCCTCAAGTTTCTCTTTTGCTATGCCAACCCCTTCATCTTCAATGCAGAAACAGTTTTTCTTTAGCCTTACGCTTATGCTTGTGTCCGGCATAGAGTATTTTATGGCATTTGATAAAAGGTTTGAGAAAAGAAGCTTCGCTCTCTCCTCACTTATCTTTAGAGTTGAATCATCTATACTTCTCTTAATAGTAATATTTTTAGCTATTGTAAGCTCTGAGTAATATGCTATGGTCTCCTCTAAAATAGGCTTTAACTCTAAAAGCACAACATCTTGCTGCGGTGACGAAAAATTCAGATATGCAAGTGATTGATAGATACTGTAGAGCTGTTTTGTGCTTATGGAGATATTCCTAAGTATCTTCTCGTCGTAAACTCCCTTTTGAACGGCTCTTTTTGAGCTCATCTGCAGAGCTGTTACAGGTGTGTTGAGTTCATGGGATATATCTTGAATAAACTTCTCGATTTGATTCATTTTCTCATGAATTGGTCTCATAAATAGTTTTGAGAGTATAAAAGAGATAATAACAATAGCTATAAAGACAAACACTACGCTAAGCAAAACACTCTTTTTAAGTTTTGCTAACTCTTTGTGGTACTCACTTGTCTTAACCACTACATACTCTATGCCTAGGTGCTCTTGCGGTGAAGAAGAGACTAAAACCTTATAACCTCTCTCTTCAAAGTAGCTTTTTTCATAAACTCTCTCTTCCTTGCTTGGTATAAGTATATATTCATAATCTTTGTCGCTATTTGGAAGAGTTAAGGTAGTTTTGTGCATATGCGCACTGATAATAAGCCTTGATATTGTATCTGCAAGGTGTTGCATTTTATAATAGGTTGTACTCTCAAGGGAACTCTTTTGTGCACTAAAGTACCAAAATCCGGACAAACCGACAAATAGCAGAGATGAGCCTATATAGAGAGCCAAAAATGAGTAAAAAGATTTTCTTTCCAGATTATTCAAGTTTATACCCCTCTCCTCTAATATTCTTAATATGCTCCTTGCCAATCTGTTTTCTAAGCCCTTTTATAAGAGTTCTGATAGTATCAGATGATGGCATCTCGTCATACTCCCATAAGTTTTGCAGTATCTCATCATCACTCACAACACGATGACGGTTTTTATACAAATAGTGCAGAAACAGACTCTCTTTATTGCTTAACTTATGTGTGATACCTTGTTTCTTTAAGATGTGGGTTTGTGTGTCAAACTCTATATCTGAAGATATATTAAGTATAGAGCTTAGTCCAAAATGTCGTTTAATCTTTTCGATGCGTTGAGACAACTCCTCTAAGTCAAAAGGTTTTTTTATAAAATCATCTGCTCCGGATTCAAATGCATCTTTGAGATACTTAATATCATGAAAAGCAGTTATAAAAATCGCTGGAGTCTCATCACGAAAACTTCTAAGCTCTTGCAAGAGAGAAATCCCCGTTCCATCAACTACATTTATATCAAAAATATAGATATCAAATGAACTCTCCTCGCTTAACTCTAAGGCTCTTTTAGCACTGTATGTATGGGTAATCTCATACTCTTCTTGTAAAAAATCGACCAATATATTTGCCAAAACAGTGTCGTCTTCTAAAAGAAGTATTTTCATCGTTTTAACCTTTGCGTGCAGACTTCTTCAAGTAATAAAATTTTCATAAAGCATTATAACACACAAAATTATTGTTCAATACTCTTCACAGATTACTCACAAACTATCAATATGATTCCACCATTATTAATAAAAAGGAAAATATATGCAAACATTAAAATATTCACTCGCTGTTGTGGCAACTCTTACATTTAACGGATGCATCTCAGTGCAAAAGGAGAACAATGGAAATTCAAGTTCTTCTATGGGGATGATGCCAATGATGGGGATAATGAGCATGATGAATATGAATTCTAAAAAAAATCAACATGACGCCAACTCTACTCATATAAAAGGGCAGGAAGACTCAAAGGCTTATATAATTGCAAATAAATACTGTACTCAATGTCACAATATGAAAAATAAAAACCTACACACTGCCAATGAGTGGAAACCAATCCTTAAACGAATGATTGCTTATATACATAATCAGGGTAAATTGAAACCGGATGAGTATGAAAAGGTGATGATAGAACACTATTATGGAGTAGATACTTAACATCAAATAGTACAAATAAACAATTTACCTATCACGAAGTATAACTATTAGAGTTAAATATAGTATAATCGGCTTATATATAGGAGTATGTTATGGGTGGTTATGAGATAGGTTGGTGTGGTATGGGATTTAGTTGGTTAGCATTGCTTCTGTTTATTGCTACTCTAATATATTTTATAAGCAGCAGCAAAAAAGATGATATATCTGCAAGAGATATACTCGACAAAAGGTATGCTCGTGGTGAGATTGATGAAGAGGAGTATAAAATAAAGAGGGATGCGATAGGAGAGTATTGATGTCTATCATACGTGTCATAATAGTATAGCTGCAAAAGCGTGACCAATATTGCGATAGAGATTGCAAAACTTAGTAATATGATAATCCTGCCCTCACAAACTCCTCACAAACTTATAGTAAAATTTCTTCATAAACATAAAGGATTCACAAATGAAAAGCGTAACAAAAATATTTATAGTCACGGTTTTGAGTCTTAGCCTGCTACAAGCCGCTGCCTTCGAGAAAACAGCAAACTCTAAAACTACAAAAGTTATGATGAGTTCAGATAAACCATTAACTACCGGCAACAATATAATAAAACTCAATATAGAAAATCTAAAGTATAAAGATGCACAAGTGAGGGTAAAGGTATTTATGCCTGCAATGCCAGGAATGCCGGCTATGCAAAGTATCTCTGATGCTAAAAACCTTGGTAAAGGAAACTATAAAGTAAAAGTCAATCTATCAATGGGTGGAACTTGGCAGATGCATATCTTTATCACACCAAAAAATGGTAAAAAAGTCAGGGTTAAAAGTTCTGTAAATATATAAGGATTTAGCAGTGAAACTCTATCTCTTACTACTTTTACCATTATATATGAGTGCAGCATCACTTAGCTCACTCATAGAGCATGCAAAAAGTTCACATACCTCTTTACAAGCGATACAACATAGACTTAATGCAGTTAATAACGAGTACGAAGCCACAAGGAACTTTGCAAACCCTGAACTCTCCATAAGCGTTAGTGATATACAGTTCAATGACTTGAGTAATCGTTCTATAGAACCTATGCAATTTACTGCCATAAACTTTAAACAAAAAATTCCATACTTTGGCAAAAGAGATGCAAATGGTAAAAAAGTTCAAGCAAAACGACATAGGCTTGATATAACTCTTGAAGATGCAATCGTAAAACTGGTCAAAGAGATTAAGATTACAGCTTACACTATCTGGCAAACACAGGAGCAGCTTCGTATTACAGATGAGTACATCAGACTCACCAAACAAAATATCGAGTTATATACCGCCTACAGTGTAAATGACACCTCAGCGCATATGGGTATTATGTCAGCAGAACTCTCTCTATCTCAACTAAAAATAAAAAAGATTAAATTAAAGAGTATTTTAGAAGCTCTATACAAAAAAATATCTTATCTAAGTGCCATGAATGTTACAGAAGTCAGTTTGAGTATGAAAATTAAAGAACCGGAGAATCTAGACTACTACTTGAACTCTCTCTTGTCCAACAAAAGATACAAGATCAAAGAGGCTTCCATTGAAGTAGCTAACGCAGACTTACATGTAAAAGAGTTAGCAGAGAGTGTCGATACAACTCTGCAGGTTGGATACTACAAACGTGAAAAGTTTGAAGATTATATGAATATCGGCATTAGTTTCTCCCTGCCTATTTATGCAACGGAAAAGTCATATAAAGAGGCTTCAAGAAAAATACTTTTAGCAACTCAGAATGAAGCAGCTGATTATAAATATTATATCTCCTCTAAAATTTCCGAAATCTACGCAGAACTTAAAGAATCATATAAAGCATATATGATAATTAAAGAAGAGAGTCTTCCACAAATAGAGCATATGGCTGACTTGAGCAGCGCCTCTGTAAAAAATGGATCAGAACTTTTTATCTATACTCAAATGTTAGAGAAGAGGTTAGCTCTTGATGAGCAGAGTGTAAACTCTGTCGCATCTTATAAAAAGAGTCTAGCTTCCATAGAAGCTCTTAGGGGAGAAAGCAAATGAACTATTTACTGATATTAACTATTTTTTTTACATTGACTCAAGCAAAAGAGAGAACTGTTGAGCAGCAATTTTCTGTACAGACTGTAAAAGTAAAGCAGCTTAATAGAGCCAAGAGTATAAAAAGTTATGGTTTTGTTAAAGTTGATGAGGGGAGAGTCTATGATGTCAGCCCAAGGTTTGGCGGATATGTAGAGTCTTTATATGCGAACAGCTTATATCAAAAAACAAAACAAGGCGACACACTCGTAAAAGTCTACTCCCCTGAAGTTCTAAAGGCAAAAGAGGATTATCTAAACACAATCAACTATACAAAATCCAGACCAAATAAAACAATGCTAAAAAGTGCTAAAGAAAAACTTGAACTTCTGAATATCTCAAAAGCTGAAATAAACATGATAAAGGTAAAACATAAAACTTCACCTTTTACAGATATTATCTCGCCGGCAGATGGATATATATTTGAAAAAGCACTAAATAACAACTCCGCATTCAGTGCAAAAAACCTTATTTTTAAGATTGTTAATCTTGACAAGGTTTGGATTGAGGTTAAGATACATCAAGATCAATTAAGAACTTTGAAGAGTATTGAGAATTTTAATATTATAACTTCTGCGTACACAAAAACTTTTAAGGCAAAAAAAGTACAACTATACCCCCAACTCAACCCAAAAGAGGAGAGTTTTACCCTCAGGCTTGAAGTTCAAAACGAAAATCATCTCTTAATTCCGGGAATGTATACAACTGTTAAGATGAGCTCTAAAGAGAAGAGTTTCCTAACTCTACCAGCTACAGCGGTCATACGAAAAAACAGCAAGTTTTATGTTTTTAGTGTAGGTGAGTATGAGGGTGAGTATGAACCTCATGAGATTATAGTAGAACCATTAAACCCAAATACTTATATTGTAAAAGGTGGACTTAACAGTGGAGATGAAGTTGTCAACAACGCACTCTTTATGATGGATAGTGATGCACAGATAAATGGTCTGTATTAAGGATAGATAATGATAGAAAAAATAATATCCTTTAGTATCAAAAATAAATTTTTAGTTCTGATGACAACACTCTTTGTATTAGGTGCTTCTTACTGGAGTCTTAAAAATACTCCTCTTGATGCAATTCCTGACCTTTCTCCTCCGCAAGTTATTGTACAGTTAAACTGGGCGGGACAGAGTCCGGAAATTATAGAGGACCAAGGAACCTACCCTCTAGTCTCACAATTCCTTTCCATTGCAGATATTAAAACTGTCAGAGGCTACTCCACTTATGAAAATGCTCTTATTTATATTATATTTAAAGAGGGCACAGACCTATATTGGGCTCGTACACGCGTACTAGAGCAACTGGCTTCCATGAACTCACAACTACCTGAATCAATGAAGGTTAATCTAGGTCCTGACGCAAGTGGTGTGGGTTGGGTTTATGAGTATGCACTTACGTCAAAAACTAAGAACCTAAGTGAACTTAGAACACTGCAGGACTACTATTATAAATATGCTCTTTTGGGCGTAGATGGAGTAAGTGAAGTGGCTTCAGTTGGCGGTTTCGTCCCTACTTACCAAGTGACTCTAAAAAATGATACTCTTGTCAGATATAACTTAAGCGCAGATGATATTGCTAAGGTTTTAAAAACTAACAATAATGATACCGGTGGTCGAATAGTAATACAAAACGGTTATGAATGGATGATTCAGGCTAAAGGTTATTTAAAAGATTTAGATGAGATTAGAAAGCTGGTAGTAACTACAAGAGCAGATGTTCCTGTAACAATAGGTGATTTAGCAAGAGTTGAGCTAGTTCCGGCTGCTCGTAGAGGAGTAGCTGACCTAAACGGTCAAGGAGAAGTAGTTGGCGGAATCGTCATGGTTCGTTACGGGGAGGATGTCTACAGTACAATAAAGCGTATAGAGAAAAAGATGAATGAGCTAAAAGTAGCCGATGTTGATGTAGTCACTGTCTATAACCGCTCTAATTTAATTGACAAAGCTGTCGACACACTAAAGCATACACTTATAGAGGAGAGTATTATTGTTATAGTTATTATTGCTCTGTTTTTGATGCATCTTAGATCATCAATCATTGTACTGATTGTCTTACCTCTAACTATCGGCTCTACATTCTTACTTATGAAACTATTTGGTATTGGCTCGAATATTATGAGTCTTGGAGGAATTGCTATTGCTATCGGTGCTATGGTAGACGCAACTATAGTTATGATAGAGAATGCCCATAAAAATATCATAAGAAGCGAGACAGTAAAGGGTACTGCACTTACCAAGGAGGAGAGGTATGAAGCTATAAGCTCATCTGCAAAAGTTGTTGGTAGACCTATATTTTTTGCCCTCTCTTTAGTCGTGGTCTCTTTTTTACCTATCTTCGCTCTATCCGGACAAGAGGGCTTGCTATTCACTCCTCTTGCATTTACAAAAACATTTGCAATGACGGCAGGAGCAATTCTATCTATAACCTTAGTACCCGTTTTAATGCTCTACTTAGTAAAAGGAAAGATTTTAAGTGAAGAGAAAAATCCGATAAATCGTTTTTTTATCTGGCTCTATCATCCAATAATAGTTTATGGGCTCAAACTAAAATACCTGTTACTAATAGCGGTAATTGCAGCTCTTGGATATATGTACCCACTCTACAAAGGTCTTAAATGGGAATTTATGCCACCGTTGAATGAACAGAGTGTTATGTATATGCCTGTAACTCCCTATGGAACCAGCATAGACCAGAGTAAGGCTTTAACTCAAAAAACAGATGCAATTATAAAAAGTTTTCCTGAGGTTGAAACTGTTTTTGGCAAAGGTGGCAGGGCGAATTCTGCCACTGACCCTGCTCCACTTGGTATGATAGAGACAATCATATCCTTTAAACCTCGCAGCGAATGGCGGGCTGGAATGAGTTATGAAAAACTTATGAGTGAAATGGACAGAGCTCTGCAGGTACCAGGTCTTGTTAACTCTTGGACCTATCCAATCAGAGGACGGATTGATATGCTTTTAAGCGGTATTAGAACTCCTTTAGGCATAAAACTATATGGCAAAAATGCAGATACTTTACAGAAGTATGCAAAAGAGATTGAGGCTGTTTTAAGGGATTACAATAAAACCCTCTCAGTGTTTGCTGACCAAGCAAGCGCCGGGTACTATATAGATATCGACTTAGATGAAACAGCTCTTGATAGATATAATATTACAAAAGATTATCTTCTATCTTATGTATCTACTGCTATTGGAGGAATGAAGGTCTCAACACTTTACAAAGGACTTGAGAGATACCCAATAACTATACGCTATGAAGAGGAGGAGAGAAGAGACATAGATAGTATAAAAGAGATTCTAATAAAGACCTCTCTTGGGTTTATACCTCTAAAAACTTTTGCAAAGATCAAATATAAAGAGAGCTCTTCAGTAATAAAAAGCGAGATGGCATCACCGGTTACATTTATATATATAACCCCTAAGGAGAAGATAGGTGCTACTGAGTATAAAATAGGTGCAAAAGAGTTGTTAAAGAGTGTTAAACTGCCATCAGGATACTATATTGAGTGGGCTGGACAGAGTGAGTATTTGGACTCGGCAATGCAAAAAATAGTGTGGATAGTTCCTGCTGTATTAATTCTAATTTTAATTCTTATATTTTTCGCACTTAAAGAGTTAGTACCTACATTTATAGTCTTTTTCACTCTGCCCTTTGCACTTTTAGGTGGGTTAATCTATATAGATATTCTGAATTTCAATATGAGTATTGCTGTTATTGTCGGATTTCTAGCCCTTCTTGGTGTTGCGGCGGAGACAGCTATAGTTATGATTGTATATCTACAGGAGTCTGTACATGAGGCTAAAGAGAAGTTCAAAGAGAGTTTCGGTATTAAAGAGTTAAACGCTGCCATATATGAGGGAGCGGTTCAAAGGGTAAGACCAAAACTAATGACAGTTTTTGCAATCCTAGCCGGACTTCTGCCTATTATGTACATAGATGGTGTTGGGAGTGAAGTTATGCAGAGAATTGCTGCACCGATGATTGGCGGGGTTGTTAGTTCTGCAGTTTTAAGCCTTGTGATTATCCCTATTCTTTTTGAGAGATATGCAAAGACTCAACTGAAACAGTAAAGGATTAAACTCTTTTACTGTTTATTCGGAATAACATACATGTTGAAGTAGCGACCTTCAAATTTAGGTGGTTTATCCATAGTTCCAAGGTCTTCAACCATAGGCCATACCTTTAAAAGAACCTCTTTACCGGCTTCTGGGTTAGCCATTTCACGACCTCTTAAAAAGACACGAAATTTTACATGTTTGCCTTGAGTTAAAAACTCGCGCGCATGTTTTACTTTATAAGCGATATCGTTATCTGCAATTTTAACAGACAACTTAATCTCTTTTACATCAATCTTAACTTGGTTTTTTCTCTGTTCTTTGAGTTTTTTCTCTTCTTGGTACTTATACTTACCGTAATCCATAACCTTTGCAACAGGTGGCTTTGCGTCTGGAGCGATTAAAACTAAATCTAAACCTAACTCGTTTGCTTTTTCCATAGCTTCGTCAATAGAAACAATTCCTAAAGATTCTGCTCCATCTACATTACAACGCACTTCTGGTACACGGATATCGTCATTCATTATGACACGGTCTTTTTTACTCAAAAATTTACCTCATTTATTTTAGTTTGTATAAGCTTTAAAAAATCATTTTCGCTTAAGTTATATTGTTCTCTTGTTCTACGGTCACGAATTGCAACACTGCGAGACTCAACCTCTTCATCACCTATGACTATAACCATAGGCACCCTTGTTTTTTCTGCTGTTCTGACTCTTTTGTTTAAAGAATCATTCTTAGAGTAGATTTCACTGTCTGCCCCTAAATCTATTAGCTTATCTGACAACTCTTTAGCGTAATCGTTGTGTGGCTCAGCGATTGGAACGATTGCAACTTGAGTAGGAGCGATAAACATTGGAAACTCTCCAGCATAATGCTCCGTTAATATACCAATAAAACGCTCAAAAGAACCTAAAATTGCTCTATGAATCATAACAGGCTGAATTTTATCGTTATCCTCACCATTATACTCAAGCTTAAATCTATCAGGTAAATTAAAGTCTAACTGTATTGTACCACATTGCCACTCACGTCCAATTGCATCTGTAATTTTAATATCGATTTTAGGGCCGTAAAAGGCTCCGCCACCTTCATCTATCTCATAAGGGAGGCTATTCTTGTCCATTGCATTTTTCAGTGCATGTGTAGAAACTTCCCACACTTCATCACTTCCAACAGCTTTTTCCGGTTTAGTAGATATCATCATCTTATAATCAAATTCAAAAGTTGACATGATTCTATCTACAAAATCAACCACCTCTATAATTTGCTCTTCAATCTGATCAGCTCTACAGAATATATGTGCATCATCTTGAGTAAATTCACGAACACGGAAAAGTCCATGAAGTGCTCCAGTCATCTCATGACGGTGAACAACGCCATACTCAAAATACTTCAAAGGCAGATCTCTATAAGAGTGCAGATCCTCCTCGTATACTTTAATGTGCCCGACACAGTTCATTGGTTTTACACCAAACTCTATCTCATCAATATTTGTGAAGTACATGTTCTCACCATAATTTTGGTAGTGACCGGATGTCTTCCACAAATCTGAACGAAGCATCTCCGGACCGCGAACAGGCTCATAACCACGTTTACGATGTGCTTTGAAAAGGAGAGACTCTAATCTTGCACGAAGTCTTCCGCCGGCTGGAAGCCAGATAGGAAAACCGGCACCGACCTCTTCACGAAATGTAAACATCTTCATTTGAGCACCAATCTTACGGTGGTCTCTTTTTTCAGCCTCTGCTAACATATCCATGTGAGCCTTTAACGACTCTTTATCTGCAAATGCTATGCCGTAAATACGAGTCAGCATCTCATTTTTAGAATCACCTCCAAGATAAGCACCGGCAATTTTAGTAAGTTTGAAATATCTAATAAGACCGATGTTTGGCAGATGTGGACCACGGCACAAATCTTCAAACTCACCCTGCTTATAGATAGAGACTCTATCACCCGGGATACGCTCCATTACAGCTAACTTTAGGTGGTCATCTTTAAACTTCTCTTTTGCTTCATCCATAGAGATCTCATACTTCTCAATCTCATACTTCTTTTTAGCAAATGAGAGCATCTGTTTTTCTATACCTTTAAGATCACCTTCACCTATCTCAGACTCTGTTTTAAAGTCATAGTAAAAACCCTCTTTTACAGTCGGTCCTACATAAAACTCTGCATCTGGATACAACGACTTTATAGCCTGAGCCATAAGGTGAGCTGTCGAGTGGCGAAGAACTTCTAAAGAGTCCTCTGAGTTATCAAGAAGTATCTGTTCACCTTCAAATCCAAGCTCTTTAGCAGTTTGTAAATCAATTATTTCATCATTATGTTTTATTGCAATAGCGTTCACGTATAATTTTCCTTTTTATAATTCAGTTTTTAAAACTGCTCCATTTGAAGCATTTGAAACTAATAATTGATATCTTTTAAGCCACTTCGATTTAACCTCATTTTTATAAGGTTTCCACTTTGCTTTTCTTTTTGCAATCTCATCTTCACTAACATTAAGCTTTAAAACATGCTTGTCCGTATCTAACTCTATCTCATCGCCATCTTCAATAAAAGCAATTAAACCGCCCTCTGCAGCTTCTGGAGAGACATGCCCAATACTAGCACCCTTCGTAGCTCCACTGAAACGACCGTCAGTAATAAGTGCAACACTGCTGCCAAGACCCATGCCTTGGATAAGTGCAGTCGGTGCTAACATCTCCTGCATACCGGGACCGCCTTTTGGACCCTCATACCTAATAACAACAACATCACCGGCTTTAACTTTATGACTCATTATGCCGGTAATTGCTTCGGGTTGAGAATTAAAACAGATTGCAGAACCTTTAAACTGTCTCATTGATGGGTCGATACCGGCAGTTTTAACTACAGCACCCTCTAGTGCCAGATTTCCAAAGAGGATTGAGAGTCCGCCAACTTGAGAGTAAGCATTCTCGTTTGTATGAATTACTTCTTCATTTAAAATATGAGCGTCTGCAATTCTCTCACCGAGAGTTTCTCCAGTTACTGTCGGGTTATCAAGATAAAGAAGTCCGCCTCTGCGACTAACCTCTTTCATAACTGCATTAACACCACCTGCTTTATCAATATCGTCCATATGAACAGTTGTTAATGATGGAGAGATTTTAGCAATATGTGCCACATTATCAGCTATCTCATTTATTTTTTCAATATTAAAATCGACCTCTGCTTCTTTTGCAATCGCCAACATGTGAAGTACAGTGTTTGAGCTTCCACCCATAGCCATATCTACCACAAAAGCGTTATGAACAGCTTTTTCATTTAAGACATTGCGCAGGTTATATTTACTATCATCAGCCTTAGCCATCTCAACAACTCTCGCAGCAGCTCTCTTTACCATCTCTATACGCGCAGGAGTCATAGCTAAAACGGTTCCGTTGCCGGGAAGTGCTATACCCATAGCTTCACAAAGAGTGTTCATAGAGTTTGCCGTAAACATTCCTGAGCAGCTTCCGCCGCTTGGACAAGCTTCACACTCTATCTCATACAACTCTTCATCTGTCATTTTACCTTCGGCGTGTTGACCGACAGCTTCAAAAGCAGTTGCCAAATCTATTGGTGTACCGTCTTTTTTATGCCCGGCAGCCATAGGACCGCCTGAAACAAATACGGTTGGTACATTAACACGAAGTGCTCCCATAATCATACCCGGCACGATTTTATCACAGTTTGGAATACATATCATTGCATCCAGTTTATGCGCATTCATTACAGTCTCCATGGAGTCTGCTATTATCTCACGAGATGGCAGAGAGTAAAGCATGCCGTCGTGACCCATAGCAATACCATCATCAACACCTATAGTGTTAAAGACAAATGGAACTCCGCCGGCTTCACGAATTGCCTCTTTTACGATTTCACCATATTCATGTAAGAAAAAATGTCCCGGAATAATATCTATGTAGCTGTTAGCTATACCTATAAACGGCTTATCAAAATCTTCATCTTTAAGCCCTGTAGCTCGAAGCAGTGAACGGTGGGGAGCCTTGTCAAAGCCCTTTTTTATAGTGTCACTTCTCATTGAAATCCTTATACATAATCATTATCTTTATTATAAATGCGATTATACCATTTTTTTTAGATTTATTTACAAAAACTCTTTACAAATAGAAATAAAACGGCTATAATTCCGGCTCACTTACAAAATGCAAGTGAAAGATATGCGGGAATAGCTCAGTGGTAGAGCACAACCTTGCCAAGGTTGGGGTCGCGAGTTCGAACCTCGTTTCCCGCTCCATTTAAAATTATAAATTGTTGATAAACACCCGTTGCCCGGGTGGCGAAATTGGTAGACGCAGGGGACTTAAAATCCCCCGGTAGCAATACTGTGCCGGTTCAAGTCCGGCCCCGGGCACCATTGAAAATTGATTGACTGGTGCCATCGCCAAGTGGTAAGGCCGCAGCCTGCAAAGCTGCTATCCCCAGTTCAAATCTGGGTGGCACCTCCAATTATATAATTACTTTTTTACTACAAACGTGGATCTTTGGCAGAGTTGGTCGAATGCACCGGTCTTGAAAACCGGCGAGGGTCACACCTCCCAGAGTTCGAATCTCTGAGGGTCCACCATTTATTTTCCCTAAAACAAGCACTTTCAAGCAATATAAATCTTAAAAATACTCAACTGTAACCAGAGTGTAACCAGCTTTTTACTTTTTTCGCGATACAAAAATCACTTTTCATCATTTTCACATACAACTTTTCACTATTCCATATCAATTTGTCATACTTTCAACACTCATAATTTTTTTACTCTATACTGCCAAAATGAACACAAAACTAAAGCTAGAAGAAATCAGCAATACTTGCTTATCTGAACTCACAACGCCAATTCAAATAGTAAGTGCAACACCTGATTAAACTGCTACATAAGATTTCGTAATTGTATCGAAAAATACTTCTGCCGGCGTTTTGTATCCGAGAACTTTTCTAGGTCTACGGTTTAACTTGTTTTGAACTTCAACAATCTGCTCATCCTTGTTATAAAAAATCTTTTCTGAGATTGAGATCGAAAACCGATGTGACATCTGCGAGACTTGAGACTCAAGTATTGCTCCTAACTGCTGCTTTTCATCTGAAAAATGTTTTACAATAGAGGCCAAGCCCACGAACAGAATGATTGTAAAAAGTGTAAAAATTATCTGCCTCTTAAAAGAGGACATAATCCACTGAATCACTATTTACCTTTTGCTCGGTAGATCAATACCAATCAGTAGCATATTCTTCTTAATCGGCTCAAAAAACGAACTATCTTTGACTACAAAACCATCCAATAAGAACTCTTTCTTAAAATTCATTAACTCCTTTGTACTCATTCCCACAAGTGCTTTTTGCAAAATTGCTATCGTCTTTTTACTCACATCTTTACCTGCTACAATTGGTGTGAAAGGGAAGGGACCGGTTCTCTCAATCACATGGAGATTCTTTTTTACATGTGGTCGTTTTCTGGTATATTCAACCCAGACATACTCATCAATGGCTCCAACATCTGCTAGCCCTCTGTTTATGGCCTCTATACTTTTTTCATGTGAACCTGCATTGATTGATACTCTGAAAAACCCTTTAATATCAAAACCCTCTTGCTTAAGAAGAGATGAGGGAGCAACATATCCTGAGTTTGAACGGGAATCAGAATAGGTAAAAACTCTGTTTTTAAAATCACTTAGTTTTTTAGCTTTTTCACTTTTTCGTGTCACTATCAGACTGCTATAAGTAGGCACCCCATTAAACAGAGGAACAGCAATCAGCTGCTGTCCATCTTTGAGTGAATCTTCTACATAAGGAGCACCACAAGTCCATCCAAGCGCATCAGGGTTTTGGCGAAGCACCTCCGATAAGCGCGCATAGGAGTCGACATAAAAAGGTTTAAGCTTGTACCCACTCTTATCCTCTATCATCTTTATAAAATTTTCTATCTTGTGACTGCTGTTACTATTAACAACCACCCCAGAGACAACAAAAGGGTGTTCTTTATTTGGAGTAGATCCAAATAATACAGAACAAAAGAACAAGATACTAAGACATAACTGTTTCATCACACTCTCCCTTCCAGAGTTTTTACTGCCGGTTGCAAAAAGTTTTAAAGACCTCTTACACAGATAGTATCTATTATTCATTAAATATACACTTACGTATAAAATTTAATAAAAATAACTTAACTTTCACAACTAAGCACCTAGTAGAGTGATAGAATCTACATGTTTATCTTATTTATAAGAGAGCTTACATGTAAAATTATTTATTTCATACTTATATTATGCTAACATTGTAAGAATAGGTACGAGTAATCTTTGATTATGAGAAAAGGATTTAACAGATGAAAAATAGTTCTAATAAAATAGGTCGATTCTGGGGGCTAATTATTGTAGCCGCTCTCTTGACAATAAGCGGATGCGCTAGAATAGGTAAGGATTTTAACGCTGCTCATGTTCAGCAAATCAAAATTGGTGAAACGACGCAAAGTGACATTGTTAAGATGTTTGGTCAACCTTGGCGTAAGGGTGTTGAGAATGGTATAGTAATGTGGACTTATGGGCGTTATACTTATCGTGTTATAGGCGAGACAGAGACCAAGGATCTGGTTGTAAGATTTAAGAGTGATGGTAAAGTAAGATCATATACCTTTAATGAAACGGCTGATAAAAAATAGTTTAAATATTTCAAAATTATAAAAATGATACAATTACTTAAAAATCACGAAGGCAGTACTAATGAAAATCGCTATCCCGGTAAAAGATGAGAGCTTAACTTTTTTTTCTAATGCAGGACATACTCCAAAGTTTGCTATATATGACATGAACGGAACAGGAATGTTTAGATCATTCAAGTTAAATACTATAAAGGGTAATCCAAGAACTGATTTAGATTATGAACATGAGGATGAAGATCATCAATGCAACCATGACGATGCTGATGCCGAGCATATAGCACAACATGAAAAAATGGGAACGGTTCTTGATGAGTGCAACTATATTGTTGTAAAAAGAGCCTGCAAAAATACGGCAAATACAATGAATGCCCATGGAGTTAAAATAGTAAAATACAGCGGCGAATCTCTACAAGCTGACACAATATTAAAAGAGGTTTCTTCACAATTTATTAAGTAAATTTTTATTATATACTATAAAAACAGTTGACAACAGATGATGAAATCTTTTTGAGGAGTGATTAGCAGACTCTAAACACCCTCCCTATAAACAACGACTCTGTTTCTTCCCTCTCTTTTTGCCTTATAAAGTGCCTCATCTGCATGTTTCATCAAGTCTATAACAGTATCACCCCTATTAAACTGAGTGACACCAAAGCTCACTGTTTGATGCTTTACAATGTCAAATTCATACTCCTCTATTGTTGTACGAAGAAGTTCCGCCAAGACCTTTGCTCCATCTATATCTGTCTCTTTTGAGATAATAATGAACTCCTCTCCACCCCAACGACCAACTAAGTCCACATTTCTTATACTCTTAGTTATAATTTTTGAAATGGTTTTCAAAATCATATCACCAACCAAGTGACCATAAGTATCGTTTACACTTTTAAAGTGGTCTATATCAAGCAGTGTTATTGAAAATACGCGTCCATATCTTTTATACTTTTCAGCACACTCAACCAGAACTTCATCTATTTTCAAACGATTTGCGAGTGATGTCAGTTGATCTGTACAGGCAATTTTATGCAGGTCAGTTGTGTTTTCAAAGACAACTATATATTTTTCACTATCACTCTCTCTGTTATATTTTGCAGCGTGAACTGTAAATAAATTATCTATACCATCTTTTTTTATAATTGCCTTGTGAAGAATTTGTGGATTATCTATAATATATTCAACCCATATCTTATCTTCAATTTTATGTTTTAAATAACCTCTCTTCTCTACAAAAAGATCACATACGCAGTTATAACTTTCCAAAAAGTTTTCTAGATTAGCGTAACCTGTAAATTCGTAGAACTTCAAGTTTGCTTTTTTCATGGTAAGACCATCGGTTATTACCTCCATATTTGGAGTTATATCAAATATTAGCTCCAACTCACTATTCACAACCTCTAGCATGTGCGTCTTTTCTTTTACAGTTGCATCAAGATTTTTATTTATATTTACGAGGATATCCGCCATACTGTTTACAGATTTTGCCAGCACTCCCAACTCATCATTTGATGGGCAGACAACTCTTCTCTCCAGATTACCCTTAGATATATCTGCAGTAGCATCTATAATACTAATAATCTCTTTAGTTAAATAGTGTGCAATGCCCCAACTGATAGCTATTATTATAATTACAGCTATCAGCGTTAAAAGCAGCATCATATCCCCAATTTCATCAATTGGTTCTAATAGCTCTTTTATATCTTTTTTTACAACTATCCCAAGTTTTAATCTTTTATAAAAGTGCGTTGTTGAGAATACTCTTTCACCTCTGTAATCAAAACTATCTTCAATAGTGCTACGACCGCCATCTAGAGCTCTTCGCATAGGTACGGCTCTTGTAAAATCATCTTTTTTCACTGTCAGTGTCTGCTTCTCAAACCTAAGTGAAGTAAAATAAATAATCTCGTTATTATCATTATACATGCCAAGAAGTGCTTCGCCGGTCTCTCCAAGTCCTTTACGGTATTTTAAAATATCATTTAAAGAGTCAAGCTTCACTTTAAATATACTAACACCAATAAATTTATTGTTGTTAATGAGTGGGGAGTAAAGAGATAAAAAAGGAGTGTTTGTCTCTTTATCAAATACAATGTTTATACTATTCTTTTTATATGTTTTTATATAGTTAAAATCTTTTGTATAATCGTCTAGTGAGTCTATTTCATTCATTGATACAAGTTTTTTGCCACTATTGTCTAAAATAGTAATATTGTCTAAATCAGAAAAGATATTTTTTGCTTTTTGAAGAATGTCATCAATGACTTTAGTTGAGTTTTTATCATGCGTTTGTTCGTAGTTAGCTATCGCCTCTTTTAATAGAACTCTGCTGTTAAAGAGAACAATCTTGTCTTCACTCTCATCAACATACTGTTTTACTCTGTCATATACTATCTCTTTTACAGATTCTAAGTGCTTTAATGAGAGCTCTTTAACAAACTCCTGAGAGTTGTTTTTAAATATTGTGCTTATTATTAGAAAAAGTATAATGAGAGGAGTAAACAAAAGAAGAAATATTTTGTACTTAAGACTCATCGTATCAGTTTCCTTAAATAACTTACACCAGCAATTGTAACTAAATATTGTTATTCTGAATCTTATAATATTTCACTAAAACAACAGTTTATTTAACTTTAAACTTACTGAAGACACCGATAAGCTTGATAAAAATACAAGTACAATATTATAGCTATGAGAAAAGTTTGCTCTTGAGAAGATGCTTACCAATCTCAAGCGGATGTAATATCTAAAATAATCTTTTAGATTATTCTATCACTTCCGCCGTCTATAGCGACCTGAGAACCCGTAGTCTTAGCAAATGCTTTGCCTGCCATTGCACATACTAATTCTGCTACATTGTCTGACTTTATCTCAGTTTTAAGTATATTGTTTGTTTTATACTCCTCAACACTCATACCGTATGCTTTAGCACGACTAGCCAGAACATCATCAGTCCAGATAGCTGTATCAAAAACTGCATGCGGATGCAGTGTATTTACTCTTACACCAAACTCACCAAGTTCAAGAGCTGCAACTCTTGCTAGTTGAGTCTGTCCTGCTTTAGCTACTGAATAAGCTGCCGCACCCTTTCCTGGAGCAGGAAAGTTCTTAGAAGCCACCATGACGATAGAGGCATCTACCCCAAGTTTCAAAAACGGTGCCGTATATTTAATGAGTTTTTGGTGTGAAGTAAGGTTGATATCCATACTTTTTTGCCAATTCTCTTCGCTTAACATATCAAGGTTTTCACTAGGTGTAAAGATGCCAGCATTGCTAACGACTATATCAATTCCACCAAAACTTTTTACTGCACACGAGAGAGCATTTTGAATCTCATCTGTGGATGTCAAGTCACACTTAACACCAATCGCATCTGCTTTATTGAAAATTCTCTCTACTTCAGGGTTTATGTCAAGTGCTACAACAGCTGCACCTCTTGAGTTTAACATCTTGGCAATTGCAAGACCTATTCCACTTGCGGCTCCTGTTACAAGAGCAATTTTTCCACTGAATTCAGGTGCACTACCGCCCTTTTTCAGCTTTGCCTGCTCCAATGACCAATACTCTACTTCAAAAATATTTGCAGCACTCAAAGCCTTATACCCGCCAAGTTTTTCTGCTTTTAAAATCGCCTCAAAAGTATGCTCATTTATATCTTTTATAATATTTGCCTCTTTTGCATTTGCGCCAAAAGAGAGCGCCCCATTCCCTTTTAAAATCGCAAAGTTTGGAGCAGGGTTTAAAAGAGTCTCGTTTGTCTTGTTATCTTCAAAATAGCTTCTGTACCCTTTTACATACTCTGCTAAATCACTTTTAAAGTCAACTCCCAAAATAGCGGGAACTCTTTTTGTCCTGATAACATGGTCTGGAGTCAGAGGACCCTGTGTAGCGATACTCTCAATGTTTTGCTTTCCAGGAAAGTTTACTTCACAACCGCTATTCACTACTTTTGAAAAATAGAGTGCTTCTTTACTATCATTAAGTATGGAAATAGTAGCTTTTCCTTTGAGGTTTGAAATCTCTTTTCTAATTTTTGCTAACACTAACAACTCTATGTTAGTGTTAGCTTCTTCAATATCTAAAACTGCACCTTGTGTAGCTAAATATTTCTCAGCCTTGTCAACCAGTTCTATCGTCTTTTCGTAAGATTTCTTTGCATCATCATTAAATGTGAAAAGACCGTGATTCATAAGAACCATACCCTCTAGTTCACTCCAATTAACCTCTCTTGTCATATCATATATAAGTTTTGCAAGAACAAAACCAGGCATGATGTAAGGGATAATCAGAACCTTATCTCCGTAAAGCTCTCTTATTTTATCTTCCCCGCCCTCTGTATTTGTAATTGTAACAACAGCATCAGTATGAGTGTGGTCAACAAATTTAAAAGGAATAATAGCGTGCAGAATTGCTTCAACAGATGGGTTTGGAGCGTGAGGATTTGTCATTGCAACTCTTTGGTACTTTACCATATCTGTATCATTAAGCTCCTTTAACTCAGCCATCTTTAAAAGCATGTCCATTTTAACGGGAGCAAAACCCTCCGCCTCGATGGTAGCCAAATCCCAACCACTGCCTTTGACATATAAAATATCTTCACTCTCTCCAAAAAGGTTTGTTGCAGTTGACTTTACAGATGTGTTACCACCGCCATGTAAAACCAAAGATGAGTCGCGTCCTAAGAGTCTTGAGGTGTAAACTCTTAGATCCAGGTCTCTCTTGTAATTCGCTGCTTCTTTATCGTTATATAAACTTGTCAAAATATCACCCTCTGAATTTTTCTTGAATTTTATCAAAGTCTGCCTCGCAAACTCCTTTGTTAGTAATTAGCCCTGTAATCAATCTTGCAGGAGTAACATCAAAACCGTAGTTAATCGCCGGTGAATCTTTTGGTGTTATAAGCACTTCTCTAACTTCTCCACTACTGTCAAGCCCTCGCATATACTTAACCTCATCTGCACTTCTTAACTCAATGGGAATCTCTTTTACACCATCTTTTATCTCAAAATCAAATGTTGAGGCTGGAATTGCCACATAAAAAGGAATAGCATTGTCAAAAGCGGCAAGTGCCTTTAAGTATGTTCCTATCTTATTTGCCACATCACCGCTTGCACTTACTCTGTCAGCTCCTGTTATGACCATATCAACTTCACCTATTTGCATAAGGTGCCCGCCGGTATTATCTGCAATAATTGTATGATTTACGCCACTTTGGGCAAGCTCCCACGCAGTAAGAGATGCCCCCTGATTTCTTGGTCTTGTCTCATCAACCCATACATGTACCTCTATACCTCTTTTTTTAGCCTCATAAATTGGCGCTAAGGCTGTCCCCTCATCAATCACCGCTAACCAGCCTGCATTACAATGAGTTAGTATATTTATCTTTGTCTTACTCTTCTTTTTTAAAATATCTTCTATAATATCACAACCATGCCCTGCTATTTTTTGGCTCTCCAGTGCCTCTTCATCATTTAGTTGTATTGCAAATTTTTTAGCATCACCTACTAAGCTAGTTGAATCTTTTAAAAACTCCATCATTCTGTCAACGGCCCACATAAGGTTCACGGCTGTTGGACGAGACTCTCGTATCAATAAAGCTTTTTCTTTTAACTCTTCGTAACCTCCATCTACTTCCATACATGCTGTATAGATTCCAAAAGCAGCAACACTTCCTATAACTCCGGCACCACGTACGGTCATATCTTTTATGGCTCTCACTACCTCATCTGTTGTTTTTAAGACCTTTGTCTTATACTCAAAAGGAAGTTTTGTCTGGTCTATTACCTCTAAGAATTCATCATCATTTAGCCATAAGGCTCTGTATTTACCCTGCACTTTTTATTATCTCCAATATCTCATCACTACTCTCTATCTTCTCATATTTCATTACAAACTCTCTAGCTACTCTAAGAGCAAGCTCCTCAGCTTCATGTCTAAGGGTTATATCTTTGATTCCACGAATCTCTTCAACTCCCGCAACCCCAAAAACTCTCCTAGCCATTTTACATCCGGCAAAACCAAGACTCTCTCTTAAGATATTTTGCACAAACTTGGCTTTGTAGTGGTTTAATGTTCCCGCTTCTAAGTAAGCATCGACTAAAAGTGCAGACTCCTTATGCTCACTCCAAAACTTCAGAAACTTCTCACTAAACTTATCTAAAACCTCTTTTATAGTTTCGAGTAACCACTCTTGAAACTCTTTATCTTTACTGACAACAGAGTGGTATATATAGTTATTTACCAGATTTGCAAGTAAAGCACCAATATCAAAACCAAACGGACCGACAAATGCAAACTCAGGGTCTATAACATAGGTCTCATTTTCATTTATCATAATAGAACCGGTATGTAAATCACCATGAATAAGCGCATCACTCTGAGTCATGAACTTATATTTTAACTCTAATACTCTCTCCTTGAACTCCATATCCGAAAAAAGTTTATCTGCGAGAGGATTATCTTTTACATTCTCATTGTCATTTGTCTCATGCTCCATAAATGCAAAACTAAAGACCAGGTCTTCTGTTAGTTTACAAAGCTCTGTATTGCTATTGAATCTATCTATCAACTCTCTTTTTTCACTACTGCTTAATGAAAGAGATGATGTATAAAAGAGTGTAGCTGCCATGTATGTTGAAATATGCTCGCTAAAATTCGTATATTTAATGCTCTGAATCAGACCTTTTCTCATGATTATATGACTATTCAAAAACTCCATTACGACTAGACTCATATCTTCACTTGCATGATATATATTTGGTATAAAGTTCGGGAATATATTATAAAATTTTTGAAGTGCTCTAATCTCATACGTCATCCTCTCCCTCGAGAGAGGGAACTCCTCCCCGACACATCTGAGATATGGTACTGCCTGCTTTACTATCAAAGCCTTTGACGGCTCCCTGATAGACCTGACTATATATACATAATTTAGATTGCCATCTCCAATCTCATCAGCTTCTATCTCCTCATTATCAAAATAATCCATTACTTTTTTTATATTTTTAAGGTAATCGATTACACTTGTCTTATCTAATTGTTTATAATCCATAGTCTCCTCTTTATGAAAAAATTGTATCATAATTCGTTATAATTTTAGGATATATCATACAAAAGGCATCAAATGGGTTGGACTTGTCAGCATGACAACAATGGTTACTGTAAACTGATTAAAAAACCATGTCTACCCGGTATGAACGGATGTATTTTAAAGAGTAGCGACTACATCTTTAGCACAGGTAGTTTTGAAGATGATAAAAAGGCTGTTAATGAGACAAAAGAGGAGAGTAAAGATATTGACTTTGCTGCTTTAGTAAAAAGCAACTAACTCTCTTTTCTCAACAAAAAATTTTAAAAAACTATGATAACATAGCGTTAAATATATATATAAAAAGAGAGAGATGAGTTATTTTCCAGCTTTTTTAAAACTTGACAACAAGAAAATACTAATTGTCGGCGGTGGTTACATAGCTTACGAAAAACTGCAGCGTCTTTTAGATTTCACTTCAAACATCTCAATAGTAGCACTTGAACTATCTGAAGATATGAGCAAGACTCTAAGTGAGAAAAACCTGCATTTTGAAAAACGGGCTTACGCAAGAGGAGATATCAAGGATTTTGCTATCGTTATAGTCGCAGTTGATGATATTTCTCTTCAAGCAGAGATATTTGCAGAATCTAAACTCTACGGGTGTCTCTGCAACTCCGTTGATTCAGTAGATTACTGTGATTTTATCTTTCCGTCTTATGTCAAAAAAGATGATTTGACTATTGCCATATCAACTTCAGGGGCATCCCCTGCTATGGCAAAATATCTAAGAGAGTATCTGCAAAAGTTAATTCCGTCTGGAATAAACGATTTTTTAACAGAGATGAAAAACTTGAGAAAAACACTACCAAAAGGCAAAGAGAGAATGAAGATGCTTGATAAGAAAGCCCAAGAGTATATGAGAACATGGAAAAGATAATATACCCATAATTGTTGTAACGAATCTATAATATAAAAGCCTACACTTCTTATATGCCTAGCGTTAAACAGGCTTTTTTTAAGGTTTGCCAAGAGATTCTACAGCATTTAATCTTTTAGTTTAAAAGAGAAATAGAGTGAACAGAGTAGTATGATAATTGCGCTGGCATATAAAACAGTATAGTTTAAAAAATGCAAAATTATTCCACCTGCAATAGAGAAGAACATCCCCAAAGAGACAATATTCATCTGAAGAGCAATATATACAGGTCTTTTGTCAGCAGGTGCCAGTTTTAGTATAAGATTACTCGATGCTATACGGTTACCGTCAATAGAGGCACCGACTAAAAAGAAGATAATCATATATTCATAGAGTGAAGATGCATTAGATGCTAAAACAATTGCAACTACTTGAAGGGTTATCGCGATCTTTGCTGTCAATATATTATATCCGTTTCCGCTAAGTCTTCCCCATAAAAAGTTACTAAGCATTGCACCGACCATTTGAGTCGTAATCAAAGAACCTATTGCTATTCCGTCAAGCTCTATCTTTTGCTCTGCATCTAATATTATAAAAGGCAGAGCTATTAAATATCCGTAAGCCAAAAGAAAAGTTGTTATCTGAGTTTGCAGATGAGTGTCTGCTTTTAAAAGTACCCATGAGTTATTCAAGAACTCTCTAAAGGAACTCTCTTTTTTAGAGACCTCTTCTTTAAGCGGTTCATCGACCAAAGAGAACGATAGATAACCAAAGCCCATAATAAACGAACTTATAATAAAAAGATACCCGTAGCTGTACGGCGCATCAAATGACTCTAGAATCCAAGCAGCTAAAGCTCCACTTATTAAACCGCCCAGAGCACTAAAAAACTGACGATATGCCATACTCTTACCACGAAACTTATGAGAGAATATCTTTGCCATTATCTCCCTAAAGTATATTGCAGCAAAACCAGCACTAAAAGAGAACATAAATAGACCAAAACCTATAGAGGCAAGAGTCACATTCGGATAATCTTTACCAAAGACAATAATAGCTATACCGATAAGAAACCATGATAAAAATCGTATGAAAAAAATACGACGCAGATATGGCATCATAAGTTGATAACTTTGTGCATGAAAAGCAGCAAAGAGTTGAACAATTATTGCCCCACCGCGAAGAAGTGCCGTAAATAGACCGACAAGCATGGAACTGCCGCCAAAATAGTTTACAATAAGAGGCAGAATTGTCGAGGGTTCAGCGATTGTTGTACCAATTGCTAAAAAGAAACCATGTAAAATATTCTTTATATGGTTTGAAAACTTATCCATTTAGTTTTTCAAATGCCTCATCAACACTTTTAGCCTGCTCAGCTACAAACATATATACAGCCGCATTTAATTTTGCCAGTTTTAAATATTCGTCAGATGGATTATTTAACTGCTCCAAAGAGTCTTCAAGTGTTATGTTCTCCCAAGATTTCGTGTAGTTAATGCCGTAATGTTCCGGGTCAACTATAAACTCCTCTATCTCTGAGCCATTGGCAATCCAAAGCCTCCCTTTACTAAATAACTCAGGTGTCCCCTCATTACCTTGAATAAGCGCAAATCTTTTATATCTGTCTGAGAAAATCTCTACATATTTTTGAACGTATGGCTTATGGAAGACTCCGGTAATAGCATATTCACTATTTGCTACACGAGGTAGTTTCTCAATTGTATTAAAACCGGTACGAAGCCCCAATTTCATACGAGTATCTGTTAACTCATGAAGCTCTTTAAAGAAGTCCGCTCTATCAAAATAGTGTGTGTTTGATTGCAGATCGATATTTGTGCAGATATCTTTTATGGTAATCCCGCCCTTTGCCGGAGTAAGTTCATCTCCCATTACAACTAAATTAAGCCCGGACTCTTTAAGAACCTTTGCAACCAGTGGAAAGATATAAGGGTTTTTTACTTTCCCGTCAAAAGGATAACCTAGTTCTATGGAGTTATCTACAGTAGTTTTTCTTATAAGTGAGTCACAAGCTTCTATTGCTCCCCTAAACTCTTCAATAGTCTCAGGTTTAAGTCTCCAACCCAGTAAAAAAGCGGCTATCTGCTCTGTATAAATTGATTGATTTAATATCTGCTGCATCATATCTTTGGACTCAAGAAAGCTTAAATCTCTATTTCCTTTTGGACCAGTTCCAACAGCATGTATATATTTATGAAAACCCATATTTCACCTTGATATAAATCTATTTTGTTTATTTCTTGCTATGATATAATCATTTACTTAATATCAGATAAATATAATAATATCAACTCTATTACCTCTCATAGCCTCTTTAGAGTCTAAAGCTGAGAATAAACCAACAGCTATAATATAAACTTATAAGAAATCATGACAATAAATTATTATACAAGCTTATTTTTGTTAGTATGATATACTAAATAGAAGAAAAAATATGAAAATAAAAGTTTCATACTTATAGTTTTTGATATCATCAACGGAAATTTATTGATCTAATGAAATATTCAATATTAACAAATCATCAGGTATATTTATGAAGAGGCAGAACAATGGGTAAGGTTTATTTAACAGGTGCGGGTCCCGGTGATATAGAGCTATTAACCGTAAAAGCACTTAAGGTAATTAAAAAGGCTGATGTTATTATTTACGACCGTCTTGCAAACCCAGACATCCTCAAAGAAGCAAAGAGTGATTGTCAGTTTGTTTATGTCGGTAAAGAGGATGGACGACATATCATGCCTCAAGATGATATAAATGAAGTAATATATCAGAATGCACTCAAATATGAAAATGTTGTACGCCTTAAAGGTGGCGACCCTTTCGTATTTGGTCGCGGAGGAGAAGAGGCTATATACCTTCTAAGTAAAAATATTAAATATGATATTATTCCCGGTGTCACTTCTGCAATAAGTGCTCCTGCTTATGCAGGTATCCCTGTGACTCACCGTGGTATTTCTGTAGGCTTTAGAGTTGTAACAGGGCATGAGTCTCCAAGCAAAAAAGAGTCTCAAATTCCTTGGGATACCTTTATAACTGACGACACAATTATATTTTTGATGGGTCTTCATAATCTTGCGAAAATATCTAAAAAACTAATTGAGATTGGAAAAGCTAATGACTATCCGTGTGCCGTAATCTCTAAGGGAACAACAAAAGATCAGAGTATAGTTGTAGGAACATTGGATAATATTGCCAAAAAAGCCGAAGATATCAAAACTCCTGCTCTTATAGTCGTAGGAAAAGTAGTCTTATTAAGAGAACAGCTCAAGTGGTTTGGGGAAAATGTTTAAAGAGTATAATACAGCAGAAGCGGTAGAGATAGCACCAAATATGTACTGGGTCGGTATGCATCTTGCAAATGACCCTTTTCAGTGTCATCCCTACTTGATAAAAAATGCCAATGAGTCTATTCTTATTGATCCAGGCTCAATGCTTGAGTTTGACGAGACTATCAGAAAAATAAGAAGTGTTGTCGATATTGATTCTATAAAGTATATAATACTGCATCATCAAGACCCCGATTTGGTTTCAGCAGTTCCAGAGATTGAAAAACTAATTAAAAGAGATGACCTGCTTATTGTTACACACTCAAGAATATCAATTTTAATTAAACACTATTTGATATCTTCAAGCTACTATGAAGTAGATAAGCATGATAATAAGCTTGTAACCTCTACAGGTCTTGAGCTAGACTTTATAACTACTCCATACTGTCACTCGCCCGGTGCATTTGTAAGTTATGAGCCAGAAACTAAGGTGCTTTTCTCTAGTGATATTTTCGGAGGAATTGAGGAGTCTTGGGAGTTTTACGCCGATGAGACATACTTTCTTAAGGCCAAGCAGTTCCATCAAGAGTATATGCCAAGTAAGGATATTTTTAATTATGCTCTTGGCAAAATAGAAAAACTTGACATAAATTTAATAGCTCCCCAACATGGTTCATTAATAGAAAAAAAGTATATAAACAGTTTAATAAATGATATGAAAAACCTTGATTGCGGGCTATATATAGAGGATAAGTACAATAGAGAACTAATAGATACAATTAGGGAACTTCAAAATAAAGAACGCTCTTTAAAAGAGCGTGACTTACTACTATTAGAGCAATCAAAAAGAGCCGAAATTGGTGAAATGATAGGTAATATTGCTCATCAATGGCGTCAACCTTTAGCCATAATAAACACATCTGTAGCAATATTAAAAGAGAAAAATAGAGCAGACCTGTTAAACAGATATGAAATTGCCGATAAACTTGAAAAAATGGAAAAACGTATAGTATATATGTCTGAGACTATAGAGGATTTTATGAACTACTACAGACCAGATAAAGAAAAATCTCTCTTTTTTATTCATAAAGCAGTAGAAAAAGCACTTGATATCGTAAACATTCTACCAAGTAATAAAGGTGTTAAAATAACTCTCTCAATTGATGAATATGAACTTTACGGTCTGATTAATGAGTTTATACAAGTCATAGTTTCAATCTTATCAAATATAAATGATTTAATACTAAGCAGAAGCTTATCAGCAGTTGAGATAAACATTTCACTTCACAAAGAGAGTGACTATACAACTCTAATAATAGCAGATAACTGTGGTGGAATTGACGAAAAAGATCTGCCTAAAATATTCGATCCCTACTTTACGACTAAACATAAAGCGATGGGAACAGGGCTTGGTCTGCATATAGCTAAAATGATTATAGAAGATAATATGGATGGCTCACTCAGTGCGCAAAATATTAATGATGAGCAAGGAATAAGAGTTGGGGCTAAATTTTTAATAAAGATGAGAAATGACAAACGATAAAATTAGAGACATCTCTATCTTGGTAGCTGAAGATGAGATAGAACTGCGTGAATCCTTATGCGAGTATCTACAAATATTTTTCAATAGAGTCTACAGTGCCTCATGCGGAGAGGAAGCATATGATATCTATCATCAAAAGAGTCCGAATATAATTTTGACAGATATCAATATGCCAAATCTTGACGGACTTAGTATGATTTCTAAGATACGAGAGGATGACCATACAACAAAGATTATTGTTATGAGCGCCCACTCTGAGCAAGAGAAACTTCTTCACGCCGTTAAACTCCACCTTGAGACATATTTAATAAAACCGATAAAGACCGATGTCTTAAAAGAGGTACTGCTAAAAACAGTAGAGTTGATTAGAGAAACAACTAATAGAACCTACGTCAGTGATAGTATATACTGGGATAATGACACAAATTCTCTTTGGCAAAACTCTAAAGAGATTAAACTAAGAAAGATGGAAAACCTGCTACTAAAGTTGCTATTCTCAAAACCAAACCATAGTTTCTCTACCCAAAAAATATTTGAATATCTTCATCAAGGCAAAGAGGAAAAAGAGTTTTCCGCACACGCTATTACATCCTTAATGAAACGGCTTCGCGTCAAAATACCTGCTGACGTAGTTCATAATATATACGGTTCTGGATATAAAGTAGTTCCTCTGTAGGTATTAATAGTTCTGCAACTCATATTTCTCATACAATATCTCTGTAAAAAAATAGTAGAGACTCTCATCACTTTAAGCCACATTTATTTCTAAGCGAGTCCTTGTAAACTAAACAACATGCATATATGATTATGCTAATTAAAACCCACTATTGCTAATATATTTAACTATAGTTTAACATCAAGTATAGTAATATTATTTATAAAATTAATTTATATAGGACGTGTAATGAAAAGTGTACTTATTCTAGGTGGTGGATTTGCTGGTATTGAAGCGGCTATTTATTTAAGAAAAGCTGCGTATGATGTAACGCTTGTAAGTGATAGAGACTACCTATACATGTATCCAACTTCAATATGGGTACCGACAAGTAAAATAAACTTCAGTGATATTTGTATAGATTTAAATAAACTAAAAGAGGCTCACGGCTTCAAGCTCATTGTTGACGGTGTTGAGAAGATAGATGCAAAAAACAACGAATATACTCTAAAAAGCGGAAAACTGTTAAATGGTTTTTCACATGTAATCTTAGCGATGGGTGCTTCTAAGATGAAACACCAGGGAATTGAAAATACACTCTCAATTTGTGGTGCTCCGGAGCAATCAATTCAAATACGAGAGAAGATTGATGAGCTTGTAAAAAAGGGTGGCGGTAAAATATGCTTTGGTTTTGGCGGAAACCCAAAGGACACATCTGCTGTTCGTGGCGGTCCCGGTTTTGAACTACTCTTCAATGTACACCACATGTTAAAGAAAAAAGGTATAAGAGATAATTTTGAACTAACATTTTTTGCACCAATGCCCCAGCCCGGTAAAAGAATGGGTCCAAAAGCTTTAAATATGATGAGTCTATTTTTCAAAAAACTCGATATTAAACAGCATTTTGGCAAAAAAATCAAAAGCTTCCAAGGTGATGGTATTAGCTTTGAAGATGACTCTAAACTTGAGTCTGACTTTACAATGTTTATACCTGCCGGAGATGGGCATGAAGTAGTTAAAAACTCTGATTTACCGACAAACGAGGCTGGTTTTGTAGTTATTGATGATTATTGTCGGGTAGCTTTGAGTGATGCAGATGTAGCGGCTGATATATATGCCATTGGCGATGTGGCAGCTCTACAAGGAGCAGAGTGGAGAGCAAAACAGGGGCATATAGCTGAAGTTATGGCAAGAAACACCGCTTTTAATATAGTTGAAAAAGATAATAATAGAGGCAAACTAAAAGGATATCAAAAACATATCAATATTCTTTGTGTTATGGATAGTGGAAATGGTGCTTCATTTGTATATAGAGATAGTACAAAAGCTATGATGATACCGCTTCTTTTTATAGGACACTGGCTGAAAAGAGGATGGGGAAAATACTATAAACTCTCAAAACTAAGAAAAATCCCTAGAATACCTGGCTTATAAACTCTCTCAAATAGTTTCTCTCTTTGAGAGACTATTTATGAATATGTTGTACCTTGTAACTAAATTGACGATCCTTCTCTTTTCTTCTCTGTTTCATTTTTTGCTTTGCCAGCTCTCTCATATCTACTGTAGAATCGCTTTCATCTACTATCTCTACACCTAATATAGTCTCAACACAATCTTCTAGTGTAATAATGCCCTCTGTCTGGTCGTAATTATCTATAACTAAGAACATGTGGTCTTTTTTAGATATAAACAGATCCAATGCCTTTGATACAGGTATGTTTTCATTTATAGAGAACATCTCTTTTTTTATTGAACTTACAATAACACTATCATCTTTAAGAGCTTGCTTGAATATCTTCTTTGTTAAAACCATACCTGTAACCTCCTCCATAGAGTTGTTATATACAGGAATTCGAGAAAATTTGAAAATTTCCTCCTTAGTTTCAATGACCTCTTTGACACTCATATTCTCATCGATAGCGAAAACTACACTTCTTGGAGTAAGGACATCTCCCACTTTTATCTTATTGAGTTTTAAAATATTTTCTATAAAATCGGACTCTTTTTCATCAATAACACCATCATCTTCACTAAGAAGCATGCTATGAAGAAGCTCCTCTTTTGTCAGTGTATTGGCATCCTCTTTCCCCTTTGAGATTCTGTTTGTTACAAAAAGAGTAGACAAAATAATCGGGTAGGTAATAAAAATAAAGACTTTAATAATCCGTGCGGTTAGTGGAGCCAACTGCTTCCAATAGATTGCACCGATAGTTTTAGGGATAATCTCTGATAAAAAAAGAATTGCAAATGTTAAAACAATTGATACATAAACAACTGCATCATTCCCGAAAATCTTAGAAGCTTGTGCACCAACCGCGGCTGCACCAAGAGTGTGTGCTATAGTGTTTAAAATTAAAATAGCAGCAATTGATTTATTTATATTTTGCTTGTGAACTCTTAGATATGCTCCGACTTTCGGTTTCTCCTGCTCTAAAACAGAGATATATGACATATTTAACGATAATAAAACCGATTCTAAAATTGAACACAAAAACGAGATACCCACCGACAATGCAAAAAACAGAATTAACAAATCCATTAAGTTTTAGAATTCCTTATCTTAATTTATATTACAAGTAATTGGCAAAGCCTATTACCTCTCTTAACAGTGAGTTTTCTTTGGCAGAAAACCCACGAACTATAAAGCAGCTTATAACAGTATCCATGTTGCTAAAGCTAAAAAGCTGAAAAATCCCACAACATCTGTAACGGTTGTTAATACAACTGTACTGCCAATAGCAGGATCAATATCCATTCTTTTTAAAAGTAATGGAACCGCCGCACCAAATAAACCAGCCACTAAAAGATTTATGACCATACTAAGTGCAATTACCACACCAAGCATTTTCATATCAAACCATATAGCAGCTACTATACCCATTATTATAGCGAATATTATTCCATTCATCAGTGCAATGACAACCTCTTTTTTAATTATCCTCAAAGCATCACCTTGAGAAATATCTCCTAATGCCAACTGTCTTACGACAACCGTTAAGCTCTGAGTTCCAGCATTTCCTCCCATGGAAGCGACTATCGGCATTAAAACTGCAAGTGCCACCATACTCTCCAAGGTGTCTGCAAAAATACCTATAACCAAAGAGGCGAATATAGCTGTAAATAGATTTATTCCTAGCCAGGAAGCCCTTTTTTTACCGGCTTTAAATACCTCATCATCATCTTCTGCTTCGTCGTTAACACCGGCAAGATTATACATCTGCTCTGTAGCTTGTTCATTTATAATATCGTAAATATCATCCGAAGTAATACGACCAAGTAGGATGCCATAAGCATTTACAATTGGCATTACAGAGAGATCATACTCCTCAAAATAGTGAACTACATCTTTGATGTCCTCTCTATCTTCTGCCTTTTTAGGTTCAAAACTATCTTCACTCTGCTCTATATTTTCTAATAATGTTTTATCAAAATCAAATACTAACAGATCATCCAGTCCAACAGTAAAACGAAGCTTTTGATCACTCCCGACAATAAAAAGATTTTGAATATTCTCAATAGTCTTAGCTTTTCTCAGTTCACCAAATCTCTTGATTACATCATGAACTACTTCATCTTTGCCTGCTGTAAAAACTTCTAGCTGCATATATGCACCGGCTTCATCATCGCTATATGTCTGAAGCCTGGTTATCTCTTTCCTATCTTCCTCATCAAGGTTATCAAACACTTCTGAAGCAATATTTTCATCAAGATCTTCAAGCTCATGCATAAAGTCCGCTTGATCATCTGATTCAAGCTCAGAGACGGCATGTCTTAGTTCATCTACACTAAAATTCTCTACAACATCATCAAAATATCTATCAGGAAGAGCAAGTGCGACATCACCTATTAAATCTTTTGGTACAAGTTTTACGGCATCAGAAAATTCGCTATCATCCAGCTGTTTTAATATTTTAGCTATATCTGATGGGTGAACCTCACTGAGTTCGTGAAAATTTAAGTACTCTTCTAATTTGTTCATATTTGCTTTATCTTGGCATGTATATCTTATACATATGTTAATTTTATATATGAAATTATACCAAAGTTATCACATATAAAATTCAATAAATACTAAAATGAAGCTTTAATCAAAAGGTCAACCTGATCACGAACACACATAAAAACCATACAAGGCATCTCAATGCCAAAATCACTCATCATAATCATTGAAGTCGCATCTATTACCAAAGAACCATCTTTAACTATTATCTTTGCATTTGCACTAAGTGGTTTTTCATGTCCGTGAAAACTCAATGTTCCGTCAATAGTATATATATCTTTTTTTTCTGTTTCAGTAACACTTGAGATAGTATAAGAGGCTAATTTAAACCTCTCTGCCTCAATATCTTTATACATATTCTCATCTCTATCACCCTTATCACTTGTGAAGAGGTTTATCTCAACCCAAAACTTTCCTTTTATCGTTGTTATATCATTATTCTCAATATCAATATCAGCTTGCAATGAGTTATTTATTGGATCGATATTGCTATCCATCATCATCTCTGTATGTGCTGCAACATAACCATCTTTTAACTGTAATTTAGTAGCAAACAGAGGGAAAATCAAAAGTAAAACCAATAGTATACTCTTCATAATCAAGCCTTTAAATATAAATTAATAAAATAATATCACACTTACAGTTAATAAAGAATTTTTGAAACTGCTATGGCCAATCCAAGTCCGGAAGCTATCCAGCCGACAAAAATCATTGTAAAAGAGAGTTTAAATATGCTTGTCTCCTGACTCAGTGCCGTAAAGACTATAACATTGTAATATGAGATAGTAAAAGGGTACAACATAGCCAAAGCAAGAGTCCACTCCAAATAAAGCAGAGTATAACTGCCTATAAACTGCAGACCGATAAAAATATGCTGCTTCACTCTTGATATATGAATAAAATATGCTGCTACTAATCCAAAAAGATGAAACGCAATAATAAGTGCTGTTTTATGCGACCAGATATCCAGTGCTCCACTACGAGAGAGTGTCTCGAAAAGATTTGAATCTAACAGTAACCACAACATCAAAGGAGAGTAAGATATAAGTGAGCGGGAAACTACTTTACTATCTCTATCAACTACATATCCACGAAGAACCAAAGCACTGCCAAAAGCAATCAACGTGAAAGTAATCGCCATCCATAATCTATCATCTACTACTGAAGTAAAAGAGTATGTGCCTATGGTATAGGCTATTGCCAGAGCAAAAAGAAGCTCTTTTCTCTGTTTTGCCTTAAAAAGATAGATGCCCAGCGGAGCCATTAGACCGACCGCTACCCCAAGTAAGGAGAGAGTGACAATATTATAGTTTGGATAGCTGAGTGAGAGCAGTAGCTGAAGAGATAAAGCAAGCATAATCTTATCTATCGGGTTATTGATTTTACCCCAGGACACACCGCCCAAAAGAGTTCCTAATACGCCTCCTGCGAACATTGGAAAGAGTTTTATCAAATCAGAGTTATAGTGTGCTACCACCCCTGTTTGGACTATCAAGAGATAGTAACTTAACTCAAATCCAAGAAGTAAAATGAGAGCCAAAGAGTAAATCATAACCTGTCTCTTAACATAAGATATATAAGAGCATAAGAGATATCATAAAACCCTACAAGCAGACCTAAGCTATCAATTGTTCCCAGATAAAAAAGAGATAGAAAAATAGTTCCCGTAATAAGACGCGCCATAGAGGTTAAAAAAGCCATAATATGCGAATCTTTACCCATTCCAAGCAAATGTAAGATACCGACAAAACCCATAAATCCAAAAACTAAATAGTAATATGGAGTAAATGAAAACCCAAAAAATTCAAATATAAGCGGTGCAGACACGAAAAGAACAATAGCTCCCAACCCATCTGATATAAACCCGTTTAGATGATATAACTGCAGCAGAGATATTCTCTGAATTTTAATGCTTTTAATAATATATACACTTAAGCCTATAACGGCGATTATGCCAGCTAAGAGTCGTACCCACCACATAGTAATAACATCGACTGCAAAGTGTCCCGCTTCATCAAATCCGGCAAGAGAGAGTGAGACAAATATAGACCCGATTACAAATAACCAAAAATGGATAAATTTCTCAGGAAGTTTATAAAAATAGCTCAAGACACTAAGAGACATAAAAAATATACCTACTCCTATAGCTAGATGTGCATGAGCAATAATAAGATCATTCTTATGAAAAGGCCACCTAATATCCGGAATAAAAAGAATATTTCCCTGAATCATCACAAAAAGAAAAGTCCAAATAGATATAACTAAGTATGGCGTTGATTTAAGGGTTATTTTTGCATCTTTGCACCATTTTAACAACAGGGGAGCATAGGCAAATGTCATCCATTGATAGACCCACTCTTCACTGTAGGACAAATCACCCCTAAATATACGCGTAGCTACCGAAATAACATAAGCTACCAAGGGAACTATCCAAAAAATATGCCACTTTGGTTTGAAACTCTCTTTTGCATAAAGCTTTATCATCAAATAAAATAGAGGAATAATGGTATAGCTCATTCCTAAAGTATTATCTCCATGTGGACCGACTAATGTTTTTTCTACCTGTCCTATTTCCGGGTTCATTAAAACTAAAAGTGCTACCGGCGCACTAAAAAGAATAGCTTTAGATACTTTTACCCATGTTGGAAGAACCCTGTAATGCTTTATGATTTTAAAAATGGCAACAATATAAAAAATACCCGAAGCTGCAAGTATAAAATTCAGTTCATAAGCAAAATCATAAAATGGTAAGCCACGCTGAATGCCCAAAGATATAGAGACAACAGACATAAAAAGGAAGAGATGCCATAACAAAAAATAGCTTTTAAGAGGTGATACGGCCTCTGTTAGGTCTAACTTATCCTTGGCAAAAAGTGCAAAGGGAAGAAGAGAGAGTGCGAGCATAATTGGACCATATAGCATCAGAGTTATATGTAAGGAGTGTGTTGTACTAAGGTTTAGCAGTGTATTGTCTAAAAGCGTAAAACCCAGAAGTTGAGCAGCATAAATAGTACCTGCCAAGATAGAACCAAGAAAGATAAAAGCCCAAATTGGGATAATTGAATCTATTAAATTATTAAATTTTTCCATCTATTATCCTTAATGTCTGTGTAGCGTAGTTTTCAATCTCCATATCATGAGAAGCAACTACAACAGTTGTCCCGTTTTTTACCGCCTTTAAAAGAAGTTCATACACAATAGTGCTGTTTTTGGAGTCTAAACTGCCTGTCGGCTCATCAGCGAAAATAATTTTTGGATTATTAACAAGTGCACGAGCTAAAGCGACACGCTGTCTTTGACCGCCTGAGATTTCATTTGGATAACGCGAAGATATCTCTAAAATACCTAGTTCATCAAGTATCTTATTGATATTTTTCTTACTCTCCTGCAGCGCTGCAAGAGCTATGTTCTCATATACATTAAGATAATTTATAAGATAGTGGAATTGAAATACAAACCCTATGTTCTTTTGACGAAAATTGTCTACATTCGGAATTTTATCTACCAGAAGATTATCTATTGAAAGTTCGCCGCTAGATGGCTTTAAAAGCGTTGATAGAATAGAAAGAAGTGTAGATTTTCCACTTCCGCTATTTCCGCTTAAAAAAACAAACTCTCCATCCTTAATTTCAAACGAGATATTATATAGAACTTGCTCACTCCCATAAAAGTGTGAAATATCAGATGCCTTTATCATGAACACCCTTGATTTATTAAAAGAATAGGGTCTGTTTTAGAGGCTACCCAAGCAGGTATCAATGAACCTAAAAGAGCCATAAAGAGTGTTGAAACCAAAACATACATTGCGGTTGAAAAGGAGAGAGAACCGTTTACATAACCTTGAAGCATCTCTATATGAGGAAGAGTTGCTAAGATTGCTATACTTGCAACAAGCGCAAAAAGATATGCTGTAACACTCATAATAAGTGTCTCAAAAAAGAGATTTTTTATTATAAAAAGCCGACTTTTCCCTAATGCCCGCATAATACCAAACTCCTCTTTACGGGAGTTTACAATCATGCTCATAACGGAGGCAATTCCCATCAGACCCATAGCAAAGGCAAGAGATGAGATAACTAAAGAGGAGTTTTCAATAATCTTAAACTGATTATACTCTTTTATAAAACTTTGTGTCGTTTTTACCTCTATCTCACTATCTAAAAGAGAAATCTTCTTCATAATCCCATCCATCTTGTTAGGTGAATCTGAGGAGACTAAAATAAAAGATGCAGAACGACTAAAGAGTTTACCAGCATCTGCTATATTCATAACAACACCTCCCTCTTCAAAACCCACATCACTTTTGTATAAGCCTGATATTTTAAATATTTTATTCCCTATCTTTACACTTTTTGTTGTAAACTGCTTAGATAGGCTCTCGCCTAAGATAACCTCTCCCTCTTTGGGATATTTGCCATTTGATAGTCTGTAGTGCTGAAAATGGTTTTTTGTAGTCCCGTATATCCCGGCAATAGGAACATGTCCAACGGGGGAAGCTCCGACTATCATGGCATAGCTTAATCTGACATGCTCTATTTTGTTGATTTTCTCTAAAAGTGAGATATCTACATTTGAGAAAAATGTATCAGATATCCCTTTTTGCGTGATAATGATGTCACCATCCGTTTTAATCATCTTTGAGTACATTCCAATCACCCCCTCAGAGACTGAGCTAATCAAAAATATTGCCATCACGGCAATAGTAATCGATGAAAAGATTAAAATACTTTTGAATGGGTTTTTACTAAGTGCTTTTAGCCATATCACTTTTCTATTACCGCTTTAAGCTCTTTTTTTGTTGATATGTAGGATATATCTTTAACCTTAGACTCTTCAATACGAAGGAGTGTAATCATCTTTTCTCTGTTTGGAACCGCGCTTTGTAATTTATCGCTGTAGTGCAGATATATAAGGTGCTTATATTTTTTAAGCTTAGGCAGAGCGAACATATTGGTAATAATTGACGGCATCTTATTTATATCAGCAATAAATATACAACGGTGCTTTAGAAGATAAAAGGGTGGTTTGGTACTTAAATATTCATTTACCAATGCTCCCGTATCTTTCTCAAAAGCAACTATGATTAATTTGCTCTTTTTTGGAATTTTCATCTGACGACCCTGAGGTGTCTCATATTTAAATGTATTAAGTCTGCTCAGAGGAGAGTCTATTTTAATATAATCAGCATGTACTATTAGTGCGCTAAAAGTTATAAGCAGTAAATATCTATACATTTTATATATCCTTTGATAATTAAAAATTATTATACAATTTTTATATTAATTAATTGTAAAAACCGGTATCTCGCTTGGAGCTTTGTATCTGACTCGTACACCCCAGTAACCAAGTCCTCTTGTAACATATAGGAGTGTTTTATTATGCCTGTATACACCTGCAAAATATGGTTGAAAAAGTTTAACAATTTTACTAAAAGGATATATTTGTCCGCCATGGGTATGCCCGCTTAACTGAATATCGACACGACTGTCGCCTATATATTGAATATCTTTAGGTTGATGGGCAAGAAGTATAGTTGAGAGTTCCGGATTGAGCTTTGAGAAAAGCTCTTTTATCGGTCGTTTTATCCCGCGTATAAAACTGTATCTGTCACTCAGTCCAACCAGCTGAAGTGGCATGTTTTTAATATTTAACTCTACCACCCTATTATCCAAACAGACAACTCCGCTCTCTTGCAAAATCTCTTTTAATCGCTTATGTCCATAAACAATATCATGGTTTCCTGTCACATAGTAAGAGGGAGGTTTTAAGGCTTTAAAAGTTTTTAGATGCTCTTTAATATTCAAAGCCGAGGTCTGAAGAATATCTCCCGTAAACAGAACAAGGTCTGGTTTGAGATAATTAATTTTATCAACAAGCAGTTTAAGATAGTTAATATCAAGCTTTTTGGTTATATGCAGGTCTGAGAGTTGGACTATACTAAGTCCATTAAGAGAGCTGGAAAATGTACTGCTCTTGATGGGAATCTCTTCAAAAGGAAAATGACTCCATCCTGCTTGCAAAGACATCTCTTTAAGTCTACTTTGAGAACTGTTTTTTTATATGCGAGAGCAAACTATCAAGTGGTAGTTTAAAATCTTTAAAATCCAAATAATCATTCTCAACTACGATTTTTTTATCTTTAACTATATTTATACTTCGTTCAAGCACCTCACCACTCACCGAGTCAACTAAACGCTTTTCATACAGGAGTCTTACATCTTCATCTAAGTAAGAGTTATAAGAGACAACGGTAATACCCATAGATATCGGTGAGAGTTGGTTCCATCTCTTATCATCGAAGTGTACCTCCACTGTAGATATTGCAGACTCTAGCTTTAATGTATTAGAGCCTTTTATCTGAGTAAGTTTATACTTAGTGCTTTTTTCAATCTCATTTTTGTATTCTGCTGTCAAATAGTCTGAAATCTGTTTATATAATTTTTTCTGAGAATCTGTCTGTTTGGACTCTTCTATAGCTGATATTACCTCTACAGGAGTTACTAAAATATTCCTATATTTTGACATGTCAGACTTGGGTGAACTCTGCAGCATTGAACCATCTGAATTATAGGAATTTTCAAACTCTTGATAATCTTTAAAAAATCCACTGTTTTTAGCTTGCATATCTCTGCTTGCACAACCGTTAATAAAAAACATCACACCAAATATTGCACTAATAAGTAGACTATTTAACTTCAATTTTACCCCTTTACTCTGTTTACATAATAATAGCATTTTATATTAAAATTTATCTATGCCCTCCAGTTTATCTATTTAAATAAATTATGATATTATTCTTTTTTTAATCAAGGTGGTTACTATGAAACATTTAAAATTAACTATTAGTCTACTTCTTATTTTTACTATATTTTCAGGTTTTTGGTCAGGAAAGAGTAAACAGGAGATAAGAGAAGAGAATCGAAAAGCGAGAGTTGAGCGTTTAGTTACAAATGATGAAACCTTGAAAATGCTATATAAGTATGCGCCGGAAGCTAAAAAAATGATTTCGCGCTCTTATGGATATGCAACCTTCACCAATTTCGGAGTGAATTTAATTCTCGTTTCTACTGAAGGGGGTAAAGGATTAGCACACAATAATAAAACAGGTATCAATACCTATATGAATATGGCTTCAGGTGGAGTTGGACTCGGACTTGGAGTAAAAGATTTCAGGACTATATTTTTATTTGAAAATAAAAAAGTTTATAATCAATTTGTTAACTCCGGGTGGGAGGCAAACGCACAAGCAGATGCTGCTGCAAAAGCTGGTAAAAACGGTGGAGCATTTAATGCTGCAATAACAGTTGCACCCGGCATTAGACTCTATAAACTAACAAAAAACGGGCTTCTTATTCAAGCTACGATACAGGGTACTAAATACTGGAGAGACAGTGATCTAAACTAATGGTTATATCAACTCTATAAGATAGCCCTTAGATAGTTTTTTTAATTCATATCTATAGTATCCATCAAGCTCAATTACTACTCTGTAGTACCCCTTATGGTCACCTATTCTTATCTTTTTAAAGATACTGTTTTTACTCTTTTTTGAGTAGTATTTAATATCCGTACTCTTTTGAAAGTCTATGACAATCCTATGTGGGTTAACCAGTAAAAAATTTCTTAACATCTTGTCATCAGTTATCAATTTCAGACTCTTTCCAGATGAGAATAACGAGAGCTGTTTTAGCGATGCGAGATTTTTATATTTTGACTTTTTTTGCTCAATTGTACTCTTAGATATTGCTTTGAAATTTTGTATTTTTTTCTGTTTATCCTCTGGAGTTTGTGAATAACTTTGAGAGATAAAAATAGGGAGGTGCCAATCAACAGAGTTATCCAACTCTATGCTTTTACTTTGCAGTGACCCATCAAGGTTCTTAAACTCTATAGTCACCTTTTGAAGTATTCTAGCCTGAGTGGGAAGGGTGATTGTTGCTCTTTGCAGTCGTGCTTTTGTTCTATCCTCGTTTGAAGTCACAAGGATATCTTTTTCTCCAACAGAAGGAAAGAAAGGATTTTCTCTAGCATTTAGTGTAAGAAGCAGTAAAGTAGATATAAATAGAACTCTAATCAAAATCACCCCTAAATTTATTTATATGTATTATATCAGGTTTAACTACTATATCAAATATTTTTTATTTTACTCTATTCAAGCTATTTTGCAGAAATCTCTTTTAGTTCAAAATACTCTTTTTGAAGTTCTGCATTCTCATCTCTGAGTAGATGTATTTCATTTTTTAAATACTCTTCATAATCTTGAAGTCCTAAAAAAATCTCTATAGAGTTTGTGCCATATAAGAGTATACCAATATATACTCCTATTGCTAGTACGGCTAGAAGAAGAACAAGAAACTTTACTAGTGAGAGCCCCAGATACTTCTGAGTAATACTTTGAGTATCATCTATTGCGTCAAAAAGCTCTTCATTGTTCATGAATAACTCTTAGTGAAAAAGTCTCGAGCCTAAAAATTCACCGTAAACTACTTCATTCTCAATCTCTAAAAGACGGTTATATTTAGCAGTTCTCTCTCCACGAGCGGTTGAACCTGTTTTGATCTGACCACAGTTAAGAGCTACAGCAAAATCCGCAATGAATGCATCTTCACTCTCACCTGAACGGTGACTCATTACACAGGTATAACCATTTCTTTGAGCAAGACGAACAGTTAACATAGTTTCACTTACTGAACCAATCTGGTTTGGTTTAATAAGAATAGAGTTAGCAATATTTTTAACAATGCCTTGATTTAGAATATTTACATTTGTAACAAAAAGATCATCCCCAACAAGTTGAACTCTCTGTGCTAATTTTTCAGTTAAAACTTTCCAGCCGTCCCAATCATCTTCACTAAGTCCATCCTCTATCGATACGATAGGATACTTAGCACATAAATCAGCATAGTATTCAACTAGCTCCTCTGATGTCACGGTGCGATTCTCAGATTCTAATCTATATCCACCATCAACAACCAACTCAGATGCAGCGACATCAAGCGCAATAGCTATCTGCTCGCCAGCTTTGTATCCAGCTGCTTCAATAGCTTCCATGATAACTTGAATAGGCTCTTCATTTGAGCTAAGATCAGGTGCAAAACCACCTTCATCCCCAAGTGCAGTGTTATGCTTCTTCGCTTTTAAAATCGCTTTTAAGTTATGGTAGACTTCAGCAGATGCTTGCAGTGATTCTGCGAAATCTTCAAAACCAACCGGCATTATCATATACTCTTGAAAGTCTACAGAGTTGTCAGCGTGAGAACCTCCATTAATTATGTTGAGCATTGGAGTAGGAATAACCATAGCATTAGCGCCGCCGAGATAACGATAAAGGGGTATACCCAAACTCTTTGCAGCAGCACGAGCAATAGCCATAGAAACACCAAGAACTGCATTAGCACCTAAATTACCATAGTTGTCAGTTCCATCCAACTCTTTCATAGTAGCATCAACTACAGCCTGATTAAAGGGAGAGTGCCCAATAAGAACATCCGCAATCTGATTATTTACATTATCAACTGCTTTAAGCACACCTTTGCCCATATATCTCTTACCGCCGTCACGAAGTTCTAATGCCTCACGCTTACCTGTACTTGCACCACTTGGTACAATTGCGCTCTCCTTTGTTCCGTCACTTAACTCTACTGTCGCTTTAACTGTTGGATTACCACGAGAATCCATTACCTCAATTGCAGTTATACTATCTATAAACATTACTCATCCGCCTCATTAATTTCTGATGTATCCATAACCATAAGATTACTAATTCCCATGGCTACTTTAATTTTTTCTTCTATTTCACTAGCCAATTCAGGCTCATCTTTAAACTTAGCTTTGACATTCTCACGTCCTTGACCAAGCTTTGTCTCTTCATAAGAGAACCATGCTCCACTTTTATCGATTATATCAAGTTTAACACCGTAATCAACAAGTTCGCCCTCTTTTGAGATACCTTCACCAAACATTATATCAAACTCTGCCTGACGAAACGGTGGTGCCACTTTATTTTTAATTACTTTTGCTTTAACACGATTACCAATCTGGCTCTCTCCCTGTTTTAAAGATGCAATTCTTCTAACATCAATTCTAACAGAAGAGTAGAACTTCAGTGCATTACCACCTGTTGTAGTCTCAGGAGAGCCATAACCCATCATTCCTATTTTCATACGAATTTGATTAATAAAAATTACCGTACAGTTCATTTTATGTAAAATACCTGTCAATTTACGAAGTGCCTTTGACATAAGGCGAGCTTGTACTCCGACATTTTGATCAGACATTTCGCCCTCTATTTCAGACTTTGGAGTCAATGCTGCTACAGAGTCAATAACTATTAAATCAACAGCACCGCTACGAGCAACAGTCTCAACTATATCTAAAGCCTGTTCACCGTAATCCGGTTGAGAGACAAGCAAATTATCCACATCTACGCCTAAGTTCTTAGCATAACCTACATCAAGAGCATGCTCAGCATCAATAAAAGCACAGACACCTCCTGATTTTTGACACTCAGCAGTTATTTGAAGTGCCAATGTTGTCTTACCGGAACTCTCAGGTCCGTATACCTCAACTATTCTACCCTGGGGAACACCGCCTATTCCAAGTGCTAAATCGAGCCCTAGTGAGCCTGTACTGATTGATTCAATTGGCATTATCTCTTTATCACCAAGACGCATTAAAGCACCTTTACCAAATGCTTTGTCAATCTGCTTCATTGCTAAGTCTAGTGATTTTTGTTTGTTTGCGTCCATTTTCGGCTCACTTATATTAAATTTAGACTTATTGTATGACAATTTTATATTCACATTGAAAAACATTACAAATTGTCATATTTATTTGCTGTTTTCTTCATCTATCAATATTAATGCGATTCTACCTTTTTTTTGTTAAATCTGAGTTTATAAAAGAGCACTATATACAAAGACATTAACAAATTTTATTATAAAAGATATGCATTGTCTTTGTATTTTACCAACAATTGAGTATACTGTTATCTACTCAAAACAATAAGGTCTACTATTTAAATGATTAAAACAAAAGCCGGTTTTTCAGTCTTTCAACCACTGATACTAGTTCCGTTAGTCTGGCTTCTTGCCGGATTCTTCTTTATTCATAATAAGGTTGAAGATTTAAAATATGAGAAGTATGAAAATAGTACAAAAGAGATAGATGACAAGCTTCAAACACTTATCCAAGAGAAACAGGAGGCTATCGAGCTTGTTTCTTTAGCCCTATCAGAAGATAGAACTATTAAGGACTCACTGCTTAATAACACTATTGTAGACTTGGATCTGCATCTGTTTTCCACTCGGCTAGCGGACAAAACATCTTTAAAACACACCTGGTTTCAAATTGTAACCCCGGATGGAAAGAGTTTTTACAGAAGCTGGACAGATAAACGAGGGGATAACGTTACAAAAGTTAGACCGGATATAGTAAATGTAATTAAAAACCCTAAGTTGACATCATCTATTAGTGCAGGTAAATTTGATTTAACATTCAAAGCTATAGTGCCAATTTATAGTAAGAAAAAATTTATAGGAGTTATTGAGACCATCTCTAAATTTAACTCCATCACAAAGAAGATGAAACAGAGTCACTACGAAACTATAGTCTTAGTAGACAAGACCTACAAAAAGAACTTTATACATCCATTTACTGAGACTTTCATTCAAGATTATTATATAGCAAATATGGAGATAGATCAAGACTGTTTAGCAATAGTGAAAGACAAAGGCGTCGAGTATTTTATCAATAAACCTATTTTTTATATCGACCTTGAAAACAATAAGCTGATAAACACTTATCATCTTCCCGACATAAACGGCAAAGAGATGTCCTATTTTATCGTTTTTCAAGACTTAGGTAGTATTAATTTTCACAATATTATCAGAGTAAGGAATAGTCTCATACTCTTTGTTGTCTCTATTTTTATATTTTTAATTGGTCTATCTTACTACCTATATAGTAAAAAATATAAACAGTTTATGCAAGAGATGAATATAAATTTAGAGGAAAAAGTTCAAGTAAAGACGCGAGAGTTAAAAAAGCAAAGTAAAAAGCTAGAGCATTTAGCACAACACGATTTCCTCACAAAACTACCAAATAGAATGCTACTTATTGATAGATTAAAGCAGAGCATTAAACATGCAAAAAGAACTAAACAGAAGATAAATATACTCTTCTTAGATTTAGACCGTTTTAAAGAGATAAATGACACCTACGGTCATGAAATCGGAGATGCTTTACTTAAAAATGTTGCAAATAGACTAAACGGCTGTATTAGAGAGGAGGACACTATAGCCAGACTAGGCGGTGACGAGTTTACAATTATCCTTAACAGTACAGACGAAATACAGACTATAGCAGTGGCAAATAAAATAATAGAGATAATGCATGACTCAATTATAGTTGGCAATATAGAGCTACACTCAACTTTTAGTATTGGAATAAGCACTTTCCCGGATGATGGAGATACTCCGGATATCTTACTGCGAAATGCTGATACTGCAATGTATGAAGCAAAAGATAGCGGAAAGAATACATATAGGTTTTACAACTCCAAGATGACAGAACTTGCTTTTGAGAGAGTGTTACTGGAAAATAATTTAAGAAAAGCTATTGAGAATGAAGAGTTTGAAGCATACTATCAACCAAAGATAGATGCAAGAACGGATAAAATTATTGGTCTAGAGGCTTTGATACGCTGGAACCATCCTGAACTTGGTCTTATACCGCCTATTAAGTTTATTCACTTTGCCGAGAGTATCGGTCTTATTGTAGAGATTGATAAGTGGATGATGAGAGAAGCAACCACCCATGTTTTAAAGTGGAAAAAAGAGGGTATACAGACAGGGAGACTATCAATCAACGCATCTGCAAAACAGTTGGAAAATAAAGATTGTGTACGTGATTTAAGTTTGCTAATCAGCACTGTTGGCTTCAATCCAAAAGATTTAGAGATAGAGATAACAGAGGGGCAAATTATGAAAAATACACAACATGTAACCTCTGTGCTAAACGAGGTTAGAGAGATAGGAATAAACATATCCATAGATGATTTTGGAACCGGTTATTCATCTTTATCGTACTTAAAAAGACTACCTATTGACAAGTTGAAGATAGATCGTAGCTTTATTAGAGATATCCCGGAGGATCAAGATGATGTTGCTATAGTAAAAACTATTATCGCCCTGGCTAACAACTTATCCCTTGAGTTAATAGCTGAAGGTGTAGAGACAGAGCAACAAAAAGATTTTCTGCTCAAAGAGGGATGCCACAACATCCAAGGCTACTTCTATTCTAAACCCTTACCAGCTGATAAATGCAGAGATTTTCTAATTAAATATATGTGATAAGAGCTTAAGTTTATATAAGAATTTATGCTTATTTTGTTAAAATCTAATTTATATTTTTAATCTCTTTAAACATGGACTTATAACGTGAAAAAAACTCTTATTGCACACTCACCTGACGCTGATGATATCTTTATGTATTATGCTATTAAATTTGGCTGGGTAGATATGAAAGATACTAAGTTTGACAATATTGCAGAAGATATTCAAACTCTAAACGAAAAGGCATTGAGAGGAACTTATGAGATAGTAGCTATAAGTTTTGCTCTTTATCCCCACATAAAAGAGGATTATGCCCCTCTTCGCACTGCCGTAAGTTTTGGTGAGGGATATGGACCCAAAGTTATTAAGAAAAAAGGTGCTAAGTTAAAGCGTAATTTCAAGGTTGCCCTCAGTGGTGAGCATACTACAAATGCAATGCTTTTTCGAATAGCCTATCCCGATGCAAGAGTCACTTATATGAATTTTTTAGAGATTGAACAAGCTGTTCTTGATGGTAAGGTTGATGCCGGGGTACTAATTCATGAAAGTATATTAACCTACAACAAAGAGCTCGAGGTTGAGCGAGAGATGTGGGACATTTGGCAGGAGTTAGCGGGAGATGAGTTACCTCTTCCACTTGGAGGCATGGCTATTAGCCGCTCGATTCCGCTTAACAAGGCGATAATTTATGAGGAGACTCTAACAAAGGCTGTTCAAGTCGCACGTAATCATAAGAACAAACTCTCTGAGATGCTTTTAGAGAGAGATTTGGTCCGTATCGATGCTCCAACACTTGATAAATACCTTGAACTCTATGCAAATGATGATTCGATAACACTTAGTGATATTCAATATAGAGCAATTAATAAGCTATTCGAAATTGGTTATAAACATGGTTTTTATGATACACTTGTAAATGTTGAAGATTTTATGATACCAACCGAATATAAGGAGTTAAGAGATTCATAATGGAAGCAAAACTCATATCACTTGGAATTGAAACATTTAAAATAGCTCTACTACTTGCTCTTCCAGGTCTCTTAACAGGTATGCTTTTAGGTCTTGCTGTAAGTATCTTTCAAGCAACCACACAGATAAATGAGATGACTCTAAGTTTTATTCCTAAGATTATCGGTGTTGTTATAGTCATTATTTTAACTATGCCTTGGATGTTAAACTCTATGACTGACTTTTCACTAAACGTCTTTAATATGATTCCAAATTTTGTAGAGTGATGAAAATACAAAGAATCAACTTCTCTAAGTTTTCCTCTTTTAAAATCGGAAATACACTGGATGTAGTAATTTTAGATGATTGTAACAGTGATTATAAAGATTACTACCTTATCGGCTCATGCAATAACATACTAATGGGAACTCAGCCTCCGCCACTTCTAAAACTCAGTAAAAAGTATGATTATATTAAAATAGAAAATAATACTCTAAAGATAGGTGCTTCGACTCCATCGGGTAAAATAGCCTCGTTTTGCAAAAGGAATGACATAGGTAACTTTGAGTTTGTCTCTCATCTGCCCGGAACACTTGGCGGACTTGTTTTTATGAACGCAGGGCTAAAAGAGTATGAAATATTTAATACTCTAATTTATATCTCCACCTGCGAAATGAGGGATGAAGATCTACAATTAAAGCATAAAACCATACCAAAAGAGGATATAGATTTTGGATATAGGTTCACAAATATAAAGACTCCTATTTTAGAAGCAACTTTTAAAGTGCAAAGTGGCTATGACGAAGCCAAAGTTGAAATGTTTAAAAAAATGCGTTCAAACCAGCCAACTGCGCCGAGTGCAGGAAGCTGTTTTAAAAACCCGAAAGGTGATTACGCAGGCAGGCTTATCGAAGCTGTTGGATTAAAAGGGGTATTTAAAGGCAACATGAGTTTTAGCCGGGAGCATGCAAACTTCTTGGTAAACCATGGAGATGGAACTTTTGATGATGCAATAGAACTTATACAAGAGGCTCAAAAGTTAGTTTATGAAAAGTTTGGGATTTGGTTAGAGTGTGAGATTGCTGTTTTAGATTTAAGATATATGGGTAATGATTCACCGCTTTTAAATCCATATGTCAAATAGGCTAAAGTGACCAAAGTAAACATCTATTATGGCGCAACTAATCGAGCTTAATCTACCCCTTAAGGGTATTTGCTCGATAAGCGTACTAAAATAGTTATATAGGTAAAACTCTAATCTTCTTAGAGAGTTTCTCTTTAAGAGTTGACTCTATCGCATAAAGCGTCCCTGTTGAAGAAGAAGCACAGCCATTACATGCACCTAAGTATCTGATATAAACATCAATATAATCATCACTCGATTTTATATCAATAACTTCCATATCTCCGCCATCCATAACTAAGAACTGACGAATACTCTCATCAACCTCCGCATCAATAGCTTTTATCTGCTGAACAAGAGTCATAGATTCAAAATCACCTTTACCGCCGGCATCTGCAGCCGCCTTCATCTTCTCCTCATCCATCTCTTTACGAGTGTCAGCTAAGATGTCTACAAGATAGTACTCCCTAGCCTCATGTCCGCCAGGCTTTATACAGCTTTTACAAAAACCACCGGCTTTTGTATAGTCAGTAACCTGTTCAACTGTAGTTAAATCATTAAGCTTTATAACCTCTTGAAGTGTAGTTAAACTAACACGTGCACACTCACAAACGATTATCTCCTCTTCAAAACTTTCGGCATCAACGCCCATGTAAAGTCCCGCAGCTTTTTTGATTACATCATAAGCCATAACTGAACAGTGCATCTTTTGAGGCGGAACTGCCGGTGTCTCAGGGTCGTCACGAAGAGCCATCTCAACATCGATATTTGTAATTTTTACTGCCTCTTGCACTGTTTTACCGATACATAGTTCAGTCATTACATCCGAACTTGCAATTGCAGTACCACATCCAAAACTCTTAAATTTTGAGTCTACAATCTTATCTGTCTTTGGATCTATTTCCCAATAGAGACGAACTGCATCACCACAGCTCTCCGCACCAAAGTCAGCAACGATAAGTTTGTGTCCTCTCTTTTGAGCCTCACCCTCAAAGATTTCACCTTGGTGCTGAGGATTATTCATAAGAGTTGTTACTTTATTTGAGTAAGCGTCCCAAAGTGAGCCGCCTAATAAATCATCTTTTGCCATATCAAATTCCTTAATTTTATTTCATAAAATGAAGTAAACCTTTATTATCAATTTGTCACGATGTCGGAAGTAATTCCGCCATCTGCGCTAACGCTTGGTTTTACTCAGCGTAAAGCTCAAGCACCTAGGTGCTTTTTGATAATATTTTCCTTTATTTTATTTATCTACTCCTAAAAGGAGTTAGCTTTAGTCGCCTCAGCGGCGTAAGCGAAGTAAAGGGAATTACTTCCCTTTACGAACTAACAAATAATCATCACCATAAATTGCTTTAGCAATTAATGGTGATGAAGTTCGCACTCTTGAACCTCTCCGCCTTTAGTTGGTTGCTGTTTTGCAAAAGAGCTAGATATTGCTCTAAGTCTTGTTACTGCATCTTTAAAGTGTGTAATCGTATAATCAACTTCTGCATCGGTTGTAAAACGACTAAGACTTAAACGTATTCCGGTATGAGCAAGTTCATTATCAGCACCGATAGCCAGCATAACAGTATTTGCTTCTAAGTCTTCACTCGCACATGCGGAACCTGTTGACGCTCCAATCTGACCATTATTAAGATCCCAGAGCATACCTTCGCCCTCAACACCTCTTATAGATATAAGAATTGTATTTGGCGTACGATTATCACGATTACCTACAACAAAAGTATCACTAAGCTCTAAGATTGCATCTTCTAAACGATCTCTCTTTGCTCTTATTTTTGCGCCTGTCTCTTCTATATTTGATGTTGCAAGCTCAATAGCCTTACCCATACCTACAATAAAAGGAACATTTAGAGTACCTGAACGACGACCTCCCATATGTTCACCGCCATGTAAAAGTGGTGTCAGTTTTTGAGAATCTTTAATATATAGTGCGCCTACACCTTTTGGTCCATGAAACTTATGCGCCGACATTGAAACGAAATCTACATGTACATCTTGTAAATTGACAGCTATCTTGCCTACAGCCTGAACAGCATCTGAATGAAAAAGGACACCTTTTTCTTTACAAATCTCACCAATCTCCCTAATAGGAAAAATCATTCCTGTCTCATTCGAAGCCCACATAATAGAGACTAAGGCTGTCTTGTCAGTTATAAAGCTAGCAACTGTGCTAGCTTCGACTATACCCTGGTCATTAACAGGAAGGTATGTTACTCTTGCACCCTGTTCTTCCAAAAACTTACATGTAGAGAGAATTGATGGATGTTCAACCTCTGTTGTTACAATATGATTTTTGTCACCATTTACAATCAGGTCTATATAAACTGATTGTAATACCCAGTTATTCGACTCTGTTGCACACGATGTAAAGACTATATCATCATTATCACTTGCATTTAAAGCAGTGTAAACCTGATCTATTGCCTTACTTATTGCCGGATGAGAAGCCGTACCAAACTTATGCAGCGAATTTGGATTACCGTAAAATTCGCTAAAAAATGGCTGCATCTCCCCTACAACTAATGGGTCAACCATTGTTGTTGCATTGTTATCTAAATAAACTTGCATGTTCTACCTCACTCAATCGAGTTATTTTAATTAAGACAATTTTTGTCTTGTTTAGTTTTCGTATCATAATAGTTTTGTTATTTAATTACGCTTAAGCGAATCTCTACTTATGGATTTTTTAAGCTATAATTATACTTAAATAATAATTTATATTAAATTAGGAACCAGATATGTGTAATTTCAATAAGCAAAGTAGTGAAACAAAAGCATTAATGCACCTCTTGCTGAAAAAGTGTGCAGATAGTGTCGGCGGCGCAAATTTCCTTCTAAGTTTATTAGAAACAATGAAAGAGAAGAAGCCTAACGCGCTTATGTATAGTGGGTGCAAAATAGATTCAAAAGAAGTTAGCATAAGATGGAATAAAATCGTTTTCAAAGATAAACTGGATGTTTTAGAAGAGCTTATCCGCTCTCATGATAGTTCAGAGGGAATGGACTTCAACATACTTGAGAATGAGAGTCAAAAGAGAAAGAAAAAAATTATAAATATGATAAAAACTTTAGCACCCATAGAGTTTACTGTAACTCCGAATGATATTGAAAATTCTCAAGGATTTAATTTTAAAATTTTTGAGAACACAACAGATAGTATAGTAACAATAAACCCTATATTTATTGCAATGTTTTTCTGCTCAACCGAATATATGAAACAGTCGTTAAAGTATAATATTTAATAGAGTGATTATTTTAAAAAGCAGTTGTTGGAGATCTTAATTATTGCCCAGCACCAAAGAGTGCCTGGCAAAATAGTTCACATTTTAGAAGTTATAGTTCATAATAAGATTATGTATACTCATATCATTTTTTCTAAATACAAAGTTCGCATTGTCGTATGTATCTCCAATAGCCTGCTTTCTAGCAAGTATATACTCAACATTTAAACCTTTTAGTGCTCCGCTAAACTTATAACGTACATCTATGTTGCCTTGAACAAAACTTGGAACTCCATACTTATTTAATGCCGACTCTTTTACATCGACTCTATTATATTTACCGATTCCGGCAAGCATGCTAAGACCATTCAAACCAATAACTTTAAAATCTTGATGAAGAGTTAATAGAGTAGCAGTAGCATCTCCACTTCCATCTGTTCTCTCTCTCTTTTGGAATGTAAACAGTGGCTCTTTTCCCCACTCTCTTGGGAATAAGAATCTACCTTGTGATGTTACTTTTGTTGCAGCAAGGGTTAGCATTGTACTTGCGTATCCAAAACCTATTTTAGCACCATAAGTCTTACTCTTCTCATCTTTAGATATATATGAGTATTCAGGATGAGTATCATCACTGTTACCACCTTCACCAACTTCTTGTTCTGCGATATATTGTCCGGCAACAACCAGTTTAAAATCACCAAATTTTTTCTTGTAGTCAGCTTGAAGATAAGCAACATTCATAATATTTTCTAGATAGTAGTCCCAAACCTGTATCTTTGTGTTAGGAACACCTTTGTAAACAACAGAAGCAACATATACACCGTCAGAAGTTGTATTACCCTTATATTTAGCAGCGCCACCAACAGTAGCTTTACCCTGAGCATATCCAAATCCTAAAGAGTCTTCAACACTTCTCCATCCCGGTGTACTTCTGTTCCAGAATGCATTTATATAACCAGCCTGAAGAACAACATTCTCAACATCTTTACTCTTTACCCATAGACCCTGCTCAAGAGTAGGAATCATTCTTCCATCTTCTGGATTAATAAATGGTGTTTTTAGCTTCATTCGTCCAAGTGTTACATTGGTCTTTGAAATTTTATAGTTTAAGTACAACTCACCGATATCTGTAATACCGTTATTATCAGGATTAGTTGCATCCAACAATCCAACAACATATCTAGAACCTTTATTATTCGCTGTTGGTTCAGTATGAGTGCTTGAGACATTATCACTTAAAAAATGCGTAGTATAAAAAGCAGCCCCAAGATTAAAACCATATAGTGAACCTGTTTCATACTTTAGTTTACCACCCAAAGATGAACCAAAATAATCCTCAAGTCCTGCTGTATTATCCTCATACATATAGTAATATCTAACCTGTCCGCTTACTTTACCACTTGTCATTGCCGTGCGTAAAGCACTTGTATTATCTGCTTTACTTACGCCTGATGCAAATATAGAACTTGCTACAAGCATTCCCGTTAATAATATGCTTTTTTTCATTTTATAAATTCCTTAGTTTTATTTTATTTTATGATCGCCGCGAATCTCATCTACATTGAGACCAAACGCTTTAAAGTTACTTCTAACAGAGTGCTTCTCTTTTAGAACTTTAGAGTTATAGTATCCCATCTCACTTCTTGGATACAATCCCTTATCTAAATCAAAGTCAGCTCTAGGCTGTGCATCAAAATAGAGTACGATATCTGCTGCTTCTTGATCGCTTAGAGAATTTTCTTGTCCAAGAGGCATATTTGACTGTACCCATGAAGCACCTTTATTAAGTTTACTCATTCCTGCACCTGTATTATATGACAACCAGCTTCCATCTTTTGCTTTTCCCCATAATGCCGGGAAAGTAGAACCCATTCCTGCTCCATCAGCACCATGACAAGATGCACATTTTTGAGAGTAGAGTTTTTGACCGTTTAGATAATTTGCATGTGTCGCTTTTTTCTGCATTTTTCCAAACATTTTTGACTTTGTTGCCCATCTTTTTGTATTTAGAGGGCTTGTAGGCATTTTTGCATTTAGATTGATAGGCATTCCTGTTGAGAGCCAACTAATATACGCTGCCATTGCCATAGACGCTTCAGAGTCGATAATAGGACGCTTTCCATTCATACTTCTCATAAAACAGTTATTTGAACGATTTTGAAGAGTTTGAATTGTCTTTTCTCTTTTAGAGTATGCAGGAAAAGATGTTGCTGTTCCTATGAATGTTCCAATACCAAGTCCAGTTCCGGGCTTTCCATCACTACCCTTTAAGTGACAACTCTTACACTTAAGTGTGTTGCCTACCATATCCTTTGTAAGAGGATGAGTGTCAGTCTCATTCATAATAGCCTCACCAAGTTTAACCATACGACCGAGCTCACCAGCTGGATATGTTTTTGGAGCAGCTGTAGGGGTAGCTCCTGCCAAAAGCACTGAGCCGACTAGCGACACTAAAGCCACTCTTACCAACGAATGATATATTTTATTTGATTTCATAATATTCTTCCTTTGTATTTCTATATGATTCTCCTTTTAACAGGTTAATCATGTAAAAGACTAACATATCCAACGTAACTTTTTAGTAACTAATATTTTTAAGATACTCTTAAGATAGCTGGAATTTATAGGTAAAAGTAGTACCTATATCAATTGAGCTATCAACAAAAATAGTAATATCATTCTTATCACAAATATTCTTAACAATACTAAGACCTATGCCAAACCCGCCCTTAATAGAGTTTTCTCTGTAGTATCTGATAAATATACTGCTAGTATCTTTTATCCCGCATCCCTTATCTTTAATGCTAAAGAGTAGTGCATCATCCTCTTTTAGCAGGGAGACTAAAATGTGCACTTTTTTATCAGAGTATTTAATAGCATTAGATAGAGTGTTGTCAATTAACCTCTGTAACTCTATGCGGTTCATTATAATATTTATATCAGGCGTGATGTTTTCATCTATTGTTATATCTTTTATTTTAGCCAAATCACTAAAATATCTTATCCTCTCTTGTAAAAAAACAGAAAAATTGATTTCTTCAGGGCGATAATCTACATGTTTATGTTTAATCAGATATTCAATATCCTCATAAATCAAAGCAATATTTTGCACGCTATTAAAGAGTCGTTGCAGCTCTTTACTATCTTTTCTCTCTTTTAATATTTCCATATTAAGCTGAATTATTCCAAGAGGTGTTTTAAGTTCGTGCATTGCATCATTAAAAAAAGAGTTTAAATATCGGTTAGCCTTTTCAAGTGGATGAATGATTATTTTAATAAAAAGGATAGCCAGTAAAAAAAGAACTGCCCCTAAAAAGAACACAGCGGCAAGAGCTTTTCTGTAAATCTCCTCATATGAGAACTCTTTTGTTATGAGAAGGTACTCAATACTCATTCGATTGGAGTTTAAAATAATTTTTTTATAAAGTATATCTTTTGTGCTATCAAGAGTGTTAAGTGAGATAGTTTTAGAGCTTGTAGAGAATATTTGTCTCTTGCTCTTATCATATAAGTATGTCTCATACACAAGAGAGCGTGGAAAATCAAAAGTCTTCTTTTGGGAGCTGGAAAAATCGTAAATCTCTTTTTCAACACCTAAAGAGTAGTGCTCTAATCCTCTCATTTGTAGCTGTTTGTAGCTGTTTTTTTCTATATCAATATAAAAATAAGCTGGAATACTGACAATCATAATGATAACAGCCGAGTATATAAATGCTATTGTATATATAAAGCGCTTATCTCTTTTTATCAACTTTGTATCCTAAGCCTTTATGGCTGATAATAATATTATTTGATGTTTTATTTCTTATTTTTTTAATGCACATTCGGATATCTGCTTCCGTAACCATTTTTTGCTCCCATACATCTTCCCACAAGAGCTTTGTGGGAACAAACTCATCTATTTTTTTTATAAGGTAGTTAAATACTTTTTGCTCTTTTGGTGTAAGTAAAACAGCTTGATTGTTAAAGAATATCTGCTGAGTTTTAATCTGATAAGAGTAGCCATCCTGTAGCTCTATACTCTCGCTATTGGTATGAAAATAGAATAGCTTTAGGGTCTGTTCAACTCTATATTTTAACTCTTTAGCTGCAAATGGTTTACGTATATAATCATTACAGCCTAGTTCATACCCTATACTAAGGTTATCTATATCTGTGAGTGAAGTTAAGAATATAACAGGAGTCTCATTTCCGTCATTTCTAATAGTTTTTACTATCTCGTAGCCACTTCTTCCGGGAACTCTAATATCTAAAAGCAGCAGGTTGTAACTGTTCTCATAGATTGCATCTAAAGCTTCATTCCCATTTTCAAAACTATCAACACTGTATCCAAGAGACTCTAAATATTCATGCACGGTCTCTTTATAATCAATTTCATCTTCAAGTAAAAGTATCTTCATCTAATTAATATTCCTGATTTACTATGTTCTACACTACTGTTTTGGTGATAGTTTATAAGATAGTTGGAGTCTCTGTTTTGCGCAGAGATAATAGAGTAGCCAATACTCTCATTATTCAGGTTTTTTATTGCAAAATAACCAAAAGAGAAATTATCTTTACTAAAATAACCATAACTTCCAAGCAGTGACAAGTCGCTATTTTTCAAAGCATTTAAGCCATTTTTTTCGTACACTTCATTAACCAGTATAAATCTGTTTTGTATTATCTTATGGTTCTTTAGTGAGCTGGCAATTGGTAGAAATTTTTTATTCAAAATAATAAACATGCTATATCCGTGTTCAAGTAGCTTTTCTCTTAAGTGCCCAAACCCCTCTATTACTTCAACTGAACCTTCAAACTCTCTGTTTTTTAAAATTGGTGAAATAGCCTTAATATTCAAGCGTTTGCCAACCTCAATAGAGACAAGAGGTCTCCTTGTCTCTTTAACCAATACAACACCTTTGCGAAATGAGGCAAGCGGTATATTAGTAAGGTTATAGTCCCAGCTTCTTAGATAGCAGTTACTATTTTTATCATGTACTTGCACTTCTACCGGGTATCTTTCAATAGTATCTAGAATCTTTGCCTTTTTGTTGATAGTATCAAATGCAGCTCTTCTATCGCCTGCATAAAATGATTTTAAAAACTCCATATCTTGAGAAATTAATAAAGAGAGTGACATGGCGCGTCTTTTATCATCTTCAAGTATGTTTTTGGCTAAAAGAAGTCCCTTATCTAAAGTTTTAATAAGTTCACTTTTTTTATAAAAAATATTTAAGGAGTAAGTGTGATAAAAAGATACACTCAAGACAAAAAAAGCGAAAAAAACAACTATTTTATCAATATGTTTTACTATTTTACTAAACATCTATACCTATACGATTTTTTACTCATTATACCTAAATTTAATATCATCCCGTAATTATCTAAACCCATGATATAACTTTAAAACATTAATGGTATAATCGCGAAATTAAAAACACAAATAAGATGGCTATCTGCCGAAGATAACCGAGTGTTTGCAAGACGAGCGTTAAGCCAAGAGCAAGTTTCTTTGCCTTTTGCAGCTCTGTTTCATTGAAATTTTTTTCATATATGCTAAAAGTATAGAAAAATAATTAAAAATAAAATTAAGGAATTAATTATGGCTCAAACAATAACTGAAAAAATATTCTCTGAGCATGTCGGACATGAAGTTTTTGCCGGAGAAATTATCCGCTCAAACATCGACATGGTCATTGGAAATGACATTACCACCCCTATCTCTATTAGTGCTTTTAATCTTAGCGGCGCTGAAAAACTTGCAAATCCTGATGGTTTTTCCATAGTCCTTGACCACTTTATTCCCGCAAAAGATATAGCCTCTGCAAACCAAGCTAAAATAAGCCGCGACTTTGCCAAAAAACATAAATTAAAAAACTTTTTTGATGAAAAAGATATGGGAATCGAACATGCACTTTTACCGGAGAAGGGTCTTGTTGTTCCCGGTGATGTAATAATCGGAGCTGACTCACACACATGTACACATGGTGCTCTTGGAGCATTCTCTACCGGAATGGGTTCTACCGACTTGGCATTTGCCATGATTACCGGTGGTAATTGGTTTAAAGTTCCTGAATCAATAAAAGTAGTTCTTAGCGGAAAACCCGGTAAATACACAACCGGTAAAGATATTATTTTAGAGATTATTCGTATGATTGGCGTTGATGGTGCCCTGTATAGAACTCTGGAGTTTACAGGCAGTACAATTAAACACCTAAACATGGATGATAGATTTTCTATGTGCAACATGGCTATTGAAGCTGGTGCAAAAAATGGAATCGTGGCTTATGATGAGACCACTAAGGAGTTTTTTGCTGACAAAGATTTAGCCCGCACGCCAAAAATACACTACTCTGATGAAGATGCTTCTTATGTAGAGGTTTTAGAGATAGATGTTGCGAAGCTTGAACCGGTTATTGCTTACCCGTTTTTACCATCAAACGGTCACTCAATAACTCAAGCTGTAGATGATAAAATCAAGATTGACCAAGCATTTATCGGGAGTTGTACAAATGGTAGACTCGGTGATTTGAAGACTGCTTCTGAAATATTAAAAGGCAAAAAAGTTCATGAGGATGTTCGTCTAATCGTTACTCCGGGAACTCAAAAAATCCTTAAGGAGGCTTATAAGCTTGGGTATATGGATATTATCATTGATGCCGGCGGTGTTGTAAGCAATCCTACATGTGGAGCTTGTCTTGGCGGATATATGGGAATACTTGGAGATGGTGAAGTGGCTGTCTCAACTACTAACCGTAACTTTGTCGGTCGTATGGGTTCTCGTTCATCTAAGGTTTATTTGGCAAACTCTGCTGTTGCAGCAATTTCTGCAATTACGGGTTATATAACAGATCCTAGATAGTTATGTTTGACATACCTTGTGTCATCTTTGCCGGCGGGAAAAGTTCTAGGATGGGAGAGGATAAATCTCTTCTCCCCTTTGCAGGTTTTAGCACTATCACTGAATTCCAACTCTCAAAACTTAGCAAAATTTTCAAAACCGTTTATATCTCATGCAAAGACAAGAGTAAGTTTCACTTTCTCAAAGATATTGAAAAAGCAAATTTTATAGAAGATGTAAAAACTGATTCTGTTTATGCTCCAACCGCCGGATTTGTAGCAATTTATGAAAATATAGATGAGGATAGCTTTTTTGCTCTTAGTGTAGACTCACCTTTTGTAGGTCAAAAAGAGATACAACAGATTATAGAAGCTGACAACTCAAGCAGTGACGCTACTGTTGCCAAAACATCATCCGGAATTCAAGCGATGTGCGGAGTCTACCACCGCTCTCTTCAAAACAGATTTATTGACATGCTAAACAGAGACAAACACAAACTAGGGTTTTTATTAAGCTCATCAAAGACTACTTTTGTGGAGTTTAGCGATGAAAAACCATTTTTAAATCTAAACCACCCCCACGACTATCAAAAAGCACTAACACTTATTTAACTACTATTTGATATAATAGTAAAAACAGACATAAAGATATTACATGAATTTAACTCACCTTGATGAAAATCAAAGACCGAAGATGGTCGATGTATCAGACAAAAATCAAACAACTAGAGTGGCAGTAGCGAGTGGTATAATAGAGATGAGTCAGGCAGCTTTCGATGCAATAGTGACAGAGAAAACAAAAAAAGGACCTGTACTTCAAACAGCGGTTATTGCAGCAATTATGGGAGTAAAAAAGACAAGCAATCTAATCCCTATGTGTCATCCGCTAAATCTTAGCGGCATTAATTGTGACGTGGAGGAGCTTCCGGAGCTACCTGGATTCAAACTGACCGTTACGGCAAAACTCACAGGACAAACAGGAGTTGAGATGGAAGCGCTGACCGGCACGAGTATCGGTCTTTTGACTATTTATGACATGGTCAAGGCCATCGATAAAGGTATGGTAATCCGACATGTACAACTTGAAAAAAAATCAGGAGGCAAAAGTGGAGATTATAAACGCTAGAGATGAGAAACTAGAATTAACATACCCATGTTCTTGGTCTTACAAGCTTATAGCAGGCGAAAAAGAGGCTCTTGAAAAAGCAATACATGATGTTATAGAGGATAGGATTCACACTTTGACTAACTCCAAGAACTCCAGAGGCGGTAAGTATATCAGTATGAATTTAGATATGATTGTACACAATGAAGATGACAGGAATTTCATCTACGAAGCACTGAAACAACATCAAAACATAAAGATGGTACTTTAAAAAGGATTTATAATGAACTTAGAGAGACTGCAAGATAGTTTTAAAAGCCTGTATAATAATAAATTTAGAAGCCTCGAAAAAAGAGTTACCTCTGCTATAGAGCTCGCTGCAAATAAAGAAAACATTCATATGAACTCTCTTGGTTTTAATGAGATAAAAACAATCACAACAACAATTATAGATATTGAAACGAAAAAACTCCATAACGAACTTGAAGATCTAATTAAACAAAAAGAACAAATTAATAGAAGTCTAGAAAAGAAATCACATGAACTTCAAGAGGCAAAATATGGCATCTTCAATGCGATAGAATCTCTCGTTGAAAAAAGTGACACCCAAACTATCTCTAAACTTCATCAGGCAAAACTGCAATCAATTGATCTCTTTGATCTGCTTGGCGATACCGTTGAATCTGCTATTATTACAGCTCTAGAGAAATCTAAAGATAGTGAAGCTAACGAGACTATTGAAGAGCTTATAAAAGAGTTGACATATGAGACCATCAAAGAGGGAACACTAAATACAATAAGAGTCAGAAAGATTCTCTCAACTATACTCCACTCCGCTATAGATGTAGCAGAAGCCACACCAAATATCTCTGCAGAGATATTAGAAGCAACACTTAGAGGTATGAGATCTGGTCTTATTCACTCCATTGACAGGTTTAAAAAGAGGTTGGCATTCATGCCTTTAGAGGCGAAACATATACTTATAGAAGATTACGACACCATAATGGAAGATTTAAACCAGACCGATACTCTCTTTTTACAGGTTGTCCAGACTCAAGCCAACGAGAGTAGTGCCAGCATAAGACAAACTCTTCTAGCTATCAATAAAAAAATGCACTATGACCTTGAAGAGTTGGTTCACATGTCCAAGGAGACGGCACAAGTGATGAAGGAGAGGTTCTCAACCTTTGCAAAAACAGCAGTAAAAAAGGCAGATACAGCTCTTCACTCTGCGGCGGCTAAAGAGGCAAAAAGAATGGGAACGCAGGCTTGGGGTGTTGCAAAATCTGCACTTGGAAATGCAATAAAGTCAGCTAAAGGGGTTATAGAGCCTAAAGAGTAGAATCACTCTTTTGATTTAAGTTCCCCATACAAAGAGATACATGCCTCTACACTACTTCTATCTGGTACTCTTCTAACAGAAAGATATGTAACTCTGCCGTCGCTGTGAACCCTTCTTAGTGCAGTAGCATATACCCAGTAAAACCCGCCATCTTTTCTAAGGTTTTTTACCACTCCTGTCCAAAACCCTTTTGACCTAATATCATCCCAAAGCCCTTTAAAGGCAATACGGGGCATATCTGGATGTCTAACTATATTATGAGGTTCACCTAACAACTCCTCTCTCTCATACCCTGCCATTTCACAAAAAATATCATTTGCATAAATAATAATGCCATTTTCATCAGTCTCGCTTAGTATATACTCATTCGACGAAAAATACCACTCATTAGTTGTCTTATCTTTTGTAACAGCCATAATATTGCCCTTTATCCGTAATATTGAGAGACTCTACTCATTTCTGAACCCATATTTAAAAGTAACATGTCAGCCACAACCAATGCAGCCATAGCTTCACAAACTATTGTTCCACGCACGGCAACGCACGGGTCATGTCGTCCTTTTAAGGAAAAATCAACCTCTTCATTCTTGGTGTTCACAGTTTTTTGTTCTTTAAAAATAGATGGAGTAGGTTTAAAATATACACTCATGACTATATCTTCACCATTACTTATTCCGCCTAGTATACCTCCGGAGTGATTGCTGACAAACCCATCTGCTCTTATCTCATCGTTATTCTGTGATCCGCTAAGAGATGCACTAAGCATACCATCACCAATCTCTACTGCCTTAACAGCATTTATTCCCATCATGGCATCTGCTAAAGTTGCATCTAGCTTATAATAAAGCGGCTCTCCCAAGCCTTTTGGTGCACCTTTTATAAGAACTCTTGATACTCCACCAACGGAATCATGTTCATTTTTAGCTTTGAGTATTGCATCTTTTTGCTCTTGCTCTTTGGCTCTATCTAGTGCATATATTATACTTTTTTTTGCCGCTTCATAATCATACTTTTGAGATTTTATGCCGTCAACTTCACAAATACCGCTCATAACCTCAATACTCAGCTCTGCTAACATTAGTTTTGCTATGGCACCGGCTGCAACTCTTGCTGCAGTCTCTCTCGCAGAAGATCTTCCTCCGCCACGATAATCTCTAATTCCATATTTATAAAAATAGGTAAAGTCAGCATGTCCCGGACGGAAAACATCTTTTATATTTGAGTAGTCTTTTGATTTCTGATTTGTATTATAAATAATCATTGCTATTGGTGTTCCTGTACTCTTTCCCTCAAAAACACCCGACAAAATCTCTACTTTATCATCCTCTTTTCTTGCCGTTTCAAACTCACTTTTTCCCGGTTTTCTGCGATTAAGTTCACCCTGAATAAACTCTTCATCTATATTAAGTCCAGCAGGAACTCCATCTAGCAAACACCCTATTGCTTTTCCGTGAGACTCCCCAAAAGTACTAAATTTTAACTTTTGACCAAAACTATTCACTATTTTTCCTTATTTAACAACTTAACTGCCATCTCAGCAGCCTCTTGTTGAGCAATTTTTTTACTCTTACCTATAGCTCTTGCATACTCTTTATCTTCAATAATCACTGCTATTTCAAACTCTTTTTTATGATCAGGTCCACGACTTGCCACTACTTTGTACTCCGGTGTCTCTCCAAATCTGGCTTGAGTCAACTCTTGAAGAGTGGTCTTAAAGTCTCTAAATAAAGAGTCCAGTGAAATCTCTTCATGATTTTTCTCTATTAACGATATAGCCACTCTCTTTAATACTTCCAAGCCTGATTCGAGATAAATTGCTCCCATTACTGCTTCAAAAGCGTTTGAAAGAAGAGACGCTTTTTCTCTTCCCCCATTATTCTCTTCAGCGTTTGATAGATAGATATACTCACCAAGGTTGATTGACCTTGCCAACTTATCAAAACCATCTTCATTTACCAACGATGCTCTTATTTTAGAAAGTTTCCCCTCATCAGAATCAGGAAATTTAAAAAATAGATACTCTCCGACAATTAAATCTAAGACAGCATCTCCTAAAAACTCAAGTCGCTCATTATCGTAGGGCTGCTTGTGACTTTTATGCGTCAGCGCTTCGATAATGAGCTTCTCATCCTTAAACTTATACCCTAAGTTTCTCTCTAAAACCTCTATGTTTTTAATCATTTTGTAGCCTCTTTCATCTTTTGAGCTTCTCCTCTTGCCAGCAAATCACACCTCTCATTCTCAATGTGCCCATCATGCCCTCTCACCCATATCGCGTTTATTGTGTGTATCTTTGAAACCTCTATATACTCTCTCCACAAATCTATATTTTTAACTTTTTTAAAATCTCTTTTTATCCAACCGACCAACCACTCATTTATACCTTTTACTACATATGATGAGTCTGAGACAACATCGACCAGGCAGGGCTCTTTAAGAGCCTTTAAACCCTCTATAACAGCTAAGAGTTCCATCCTGTTATTTGTAGTGTGCTCATCTCCGCCAGATATCTCTCTCTCTTTGTCTCCAAATCTAAGTATAACCCCGTATCCGCCTGGACCAGGGTTTCCTAAAGCACTGCCGTCACTGAAAAGAGTTATTTTCTTCACTAAAATCCTTATGATAATCTTTTACAAGAGATATTTCTGCTCTTGATGTATCTATTGCGTGACAACTGCTACAGCGATTAAAGGCAAATGGATAAACCAACTTACAGTTATCGCAGATATATTCAAAACCAAGTGTCGCATTGACTTTTGAATCTAACTTTATAAGTACATCAAACTCAAATACAAAACTCTTAACAGCCTCTTTAATATACCCTTTTGCCGTATAAAGCTCCTTTAAATAGCCATTTTGCATTATTATATCAAAATTCAAATCTTTTTTATCAATCTGCCACAATATATCAACCAGTAACTCAGCTTTAGAGTTGTCAAAATGCTCCCAGGCAACTTTAGGATTGACTCTGAATATATACTCAAAAATAAGATATATTAATTGATTGCTGCTCTTATATATTTCGAGCAACTCCTGAACTTTTGTCTCTGTAGACATCTCTACATCATTTAAGATTACCAGAGAGTTCAAATAAGCACTCTCTGTGCTAATATCCTTTTTCAACTCACTTAGAGGCTCCAATAGTTCAAGCGCTAAGTTATAGTTTTTCATATGTTCATATACCAATAGCAAATAGTTCAATGCCTGCGGAGTTCTTGGATTACCTTTTAGTATCTCCAAAAATATCTGTTTTGCGCGTTCTAAAAAACCTGCTTTAAAGTATGTTTTTCCAAGCAGGAACAGGGTGTCTCTATAGTTTGCTTTATCACCTACTTTTAACAGTTCACTATATATTTCGATACTCTTTTCAAAGTTGCCGTTTTTCGTATATGAGTGAGCAAGCAGAAGCCAAGATTTTTCAGAGAGTTCCCCTTTTGTGATTAAAACCTTCAACTCATGTTGAGAGGGGAGAGTCTTAAACTGCTTTAGAAATTTATCAAGGTGCCTATAGTCCTCTTTTTTTTTAAATCGGTTAAGCCAATATGAAAAAAATGTAATCACAAAAATGAGAGTAAAAAATATTATTATCCCAAAAAGGGGATCATGTGACTCTAAAAAAAATGTGTTCATTATTCGTATACCACTACACCGTAATCATTTTTTAAATTATAGAATGTACACTCTGGACCAAGATCTAAGTCCTTCACTTTTCCAAGTTGAATAATTGAGTTTTTACTAACTTTTATTCCAAACTCTGTAAAAAATTTTTTTATATTTACAAACTTCACATCTTGGACAAACTTATACTCAAACTCTTTATATAGTCTCATCTTGTCATACGAGAAAATATGTTCATTCACATGTAGTTTATCTGAAGCATATTTAATTGGCAGGTGACCGGAGAGATCTGTCAAGATACTCTCTATATGTTCATGCTTCTCAGGAAGAGTGTTTTTTTGTATAAAAAGATATTTGTTATTTAGTTTTAAATTTGGTGTATCTCTCCAATACTTATATGCCGGATTAGAGATTCCTAATTTTGAAGAGACTTCTCTCCAGAGCCAATAAGAGTTCAGTGTATTTGGTAAATATGACATCTTACTCGCTCCTATAACAGATTTATAACTCTATTATATAGTTTTTAGCTAAAAGTTGCAAGAGACGCTAATTATTCTACTCTTGTATAGGGGCTGACTTAAATAGCCAGTATCCCAGCATATAAAAAGAAATTCTATCCTTTTTGTTTTAAGCAATCAAAAAGTTGCTACGACCCATTTTGTTATAAAATAACCGCCAACCATTAACCAAGAAAACATCAGAGTTGCCGTATATATAGGTGCTAAGCCAAGCCCTCTAAATTTTGAAAATATAGTACCCATACCAAGTGCTGTCATTGCCATAGTAAGTAAAAAAGTATCTATCTCATTTATCACAGCTACTATATTTTGGGGAACAAGCTGAAGTGAATTAAAGCCTGCCATACCGATAAAGTAAACTGCAAACCAAGGTATAACCAATTTTACGGCACCAGCTTCCGTTCCACTTTTCTTGGCATTGTAGGAGAGATAAATCCCTAAAATAATCAACATAGGAGCTATCATAATAACTCTCGTCATCTTTACTATAACAGCAGAGTTAGCCATCTCAGGACTTGCATTTGGAATTGAGGCAGGAACCGCTACAACCTGAGCAACCTCATGGATTGTTCCGCCGACATATATACCAAACTCTTTGGCACTCATATCAAACATTCCCATGTTATACAGTGCCGGGTATAAAAACATTGCTATTGTTCCAAAAAGAACGACCATAGAGACTGCAACAGCAGTCTTATGCTCTTCAGCTTTAAGTACAGGCTCTGTTGCTAAAACTGCTGCAGCTCCACATACAGAGGCTCCGGCTGCAGTTAGCATTGAAGTATCTCTATCCATCTTAAATAATTTTTGTCCTGCCCAGGTTCCCAGAAAGAATGTTGTAGAGAGCATAATAAGCGAGACTAGAAAACCGTCTATACCGACCTCGGCAATTTGCTGAAATGTTATACGAAAACCATAAAAAACGATTGCAAAACGTAAAATCTTTTTACCAGAGAATGTTATTCCGCTACTCCACTCTTGCGGTGTATTATTATGAAGAGTATTTGCATAAAAAATACCCATGACTATACCGATAACAAGAGGTGAAATTCCAAGGGCTTTAATAAACGCAATATCTGAAATCATTGTAGCTGCTGCAGCAAAAATTGCTACAAAAACAACTCCATAGATAGTACCTTTTCTATTTTTGGCTGAAAATGGCATATAAATCCTTATATATTTAATAAAATTGAATTATATCAGAAAAGTATTTACTCTTATTTCACCTATATTATCTATTTGCTACATCTTTTAACACATCTGCTCTAGGGAATGTGAAGGTTGATTTTCTAAACACTACAACCCTGTCCTCATGTCCGAGGGCATAAGCACGAATCGTTATAGGAATGATAGTATCATGTCTTCTGTTATCGGCTAATATGTCATAAGTTCTTAAAACAACAATTTTTTTCTTCTTTACCCCGGGAACAACACCAAATGCTTTTTTTGGTTTGACTATCTCGATTTTTCCCTCTATCCCTTTTGGCAATATAACCTCAAAGAAGTAGTCCATCTTCTGATTTTGTGTATTTTGAAGCAAGAACTCATAAGCATTATCTACACTTACTCTACCCTCAGATGCTTTTTTCACAGAGTAGAGTCTATTCTCTTTGTTTATATTAAGAAGCATATGCTCTTTTTTACTTCCGAGAAAACCCATGCTAATTGTTATACCGATTAAAAGAGCTATATAGAGTATGATTTTTGGACGAAAATATTTTGTCTTACCTTTTTGGTCTATAATCTCATAATCGCTGGACCAGGTAACAAGTGACGGTTTTCCAAGTTTTCCCATAACAGTTGTACATGCGTCAACACACTCTAAACAGTTGATACACTCTAGTTGAAGCCCCTTACGGATATCAATATGTGTCGGACAGACTGTTACACAACTCTCACATGCCGTACACTCTGCATATGGCTCGTTTACCTGAAGATCTTTTTGAGAGGTAAAAAGTTTTGTTTTATTCTCATCATAGATGTGTCCGCCTCTATTTGTATTATAGAGTGCCATTACTGTGTTTTCATCATACAAGACCGACTGAATTCTCGAGTATGGACAGACATAAACACAGTAGTCCTCTTTCAAAAATACAATATCATAAATAAGAAACAGAGCCGAGAAGAGAACTGCTCCAAACAAGATAGTGTGATCCATTGGGTTTTGCAGATAGTTAAAAAAATCTGTTGGCGGAACAAAGTACCAGAGTAAATCAGCACTTGCTATAAACGAGAGAACTACCCATATTATTATGGCGATTGCTTTTTTAACCCTGTTCTCGCTCCTGCTCATATCAGGCTCTAACTGTTTATTCTTTATACGTTTTCTAAGTCCTAAAAGTTTCGTTTCAATTAAGTCGCGATAGATAACACGAAAGATAGTTTGAGGGCAGACCCAGCCGCAAAAAACACGACCGCCCATAACCGTCATACCGAAAATGCCTAAAAAAAGTATCATCAATAGAAATGGTAAAAGATACAACTCCTGCATATCAAACTCGACAAATGCAAGATGCAGTTTTAATTTATCAAAACTAAGTAGAAAAAAATAGCTCCCATTTACCTCTATCCACGGAAGAATCAACGCTATAAACGTAAGCAGAGCGAAAAAATAATATCTATATACTCTCCATGATGTCGATTTTTTTATGCCTCTTTTTCTATCACTCATAAACTACTCCGGAATCTCTCTAAATAATTGCAATTATAACAAAACTTATGTTTATTAATAATTATTATAATTATTGTATATCTTTACTCTTTAACTCCAAAAAAATTTAAAAGCCTTTTTTATGCTCTAATTTGATAGAATATTACTAATTATTAATTTCACTAAAGATTTTTTATGACAACAAAAGAGTATATTTTAAAAACTATTAAAAAGCGTCCACTCATTATTGACGGTGCTTTAGGTACACAGCTCCAGCAGAGAGATGAACAGATTTCACAAGAAGCATGGGAAGGCAATGAGGGTTGTAATGAACTTTTAAATGTTACTGCACCTGAAGTTTTAAGCGAGATTGCTCATGCCTATTTGACAGCTGGTGCAGATTTTATTACAACAAATACTTTTGGCTCATTCTCTTGGGTCTTAGATGAGTATGAGATGGCAGACCGTGCCTATGAACTGACAAAAGCAGGTGCACAGCTTGTAAAGAAAGAGTGTGAGAAATTTTCTACACTAGAACATCCCCGTTTTTGTTTAGGTTCTGTAGGACCCGGTACAAAACTTCCATCTTTAGGTCACATAACCTACGATGAGATGTATGAAGGTTATACAGAGTTTTGTTTGGCTCTCATTGATGGCGGAGTAGATATCTTCTTACTAGAGACATGTCAAGATCCGCTTCAGATAAAAGCAGCCCTTCACGCTTGTGCAGAGGCGAATAAGCAAAAGGGTGTCGACGTCCCGATAATGGTCTCTGTGACTATCGAACTAAGCGGGACTATGCTTATCGGAACAGATGCGGCTACAATAGCTACTATTTTGGAGCCATTTGACATTCTTTCACTTGGATTTAACTGTGGAACGGGACCCGAACAGGTCTTAAAACATGTAAAAACTCTAAGTGAACTTTGGCATAAGCCGATATCAGTTCATGCAAATGCAGGACTACCTCAAAACCGTGGTGGCTACACCTACTACCCAATGGGACCGGATGAGTTTGTCAACAAACAAGAGGAGTTTTTAAAATATGACGGTGTCAGCTTTTTAGGCGGATGTTGCGGAACTACGCCTCAGCATATACGTGCGCTTGTTGATAGGGTTACAGACATAAGGCCAAAAGAAGCAGCCGGAGAGCAGGAGAACTCCTTAGCCTCACTCTTCTCAACTGTTCCTCTTATGCAAGAACCCGCTCCTCTTCTTATAGGTGAGCGTTCAAACGCAACCGGTTCAAAAGCCTTTAAGGAGCTTCTCTTAGCAGAAGATTACGAGGGTACTCTAAGCGTTGGACAACAACAGGTTCGGGCAGGCGCACATGTAATTGATGTTAGTGTCGGATTTGCCGGTCGTGATGAGACAAAAGATATGCAAGAAGTCATGAGTATATATGCTCAAAAAATATCTCTTCCCCTTATGCCTGACTCTACACAGACTATTGGACTAGAGACTGCTCTAAAGTGCATTGGCGGTAAGCCGATTATAAACTCCGTAAATCTTGAAGATGGGATAGAGAAATTTGATGCAGTATGTTCCTTGGCTAAAAAATATGGTGCTGCTTTGGTTTGTCTAACGATAGATGAAATTGGTATGGCTAAAACAGTTGAACGAAAACTAGAAGTTGCTGAACGAATCTATGAACTTGCAACTAAAAAACATGGTATAAAACCTGAGAATTTAGTTTTTGACCTGCTAACATTCACACTAGGCTCTGGTGATGAAGAGTATCTTGATGCCGGTATAAATACAATAGAAGCTATACGAGAACTTCGTAAACGCCACCCAGAAGTAGGTGCTACTCTTGGTCTGTCAAATATCTCTTTCGGTCTTGACAAAGATGCCCGTCCATACCTAAACTCGATGTTTCTGCACTACTGCATAGAGGCTGGACTGACCTCTGTTATTATTAACGTTAAACATATCATCCCAATAAATAAAATCAGCGAAGAGGATCAAGAGATCTGTAACAACCTTATCTTCAACAAAAAACCCGAAGCTGCAGCACTCTTTGAATTTATTGAGCACTTTAGTTCCAAAGAGGCAGTAGATAATGAGGTAGAGGATACAGCCTATCTTGCTATGAGTGACGAAGAAAAAATAGCTAAACTTCTAATGGATGGCGACAAAGAGAGGATGCTTCCTCTGGTTGAAGAGGCTCGTAAAAGAATCGCTCCTGAGAAAATTGTAAATGAGATTTTAATTGATGCCATGAAGGTTGTCGGTGAACTTTTCGGCTCAGGTAAGATGCAGCTCCCTTTTGTACTTCAAAGTGCTGAGACTATGAAAAAAACAGTTGACTTTTTAAACCCTTATCTGCCTAAAGTAGAAAAAAGCGTAGACACAAGCCTTGCACTTGGAACTGTAAAAGGTGACGTTCATGATGTTGGGAAAAACCTTGTTGACATAATACTTTCAAACAACGGTTTTAAGGTTATAAACCTAGGTATAAAAGTTGAACTCGATGATTTTATAGAAGCTATGAAAGAGGGTCATATAAGTGCATTTGGAATGAGTGGACTATTAGTTAAATCGACTCAGGTGATGAAAGAGAATTTAGAAACACTAAAAGCACAAGGTATTAAGATTCCTATTCTTTTAGGAGGTGCTGCTCTTACACGCTCATTTATAGATGATTTTTGCCGCCCCTTTTATGATGGTCCTATCTTCTACTGTAAAGACGCCTTTGACGGAGTAACCGCAATGAGCCGCATAGAAGCCGGAAACTTTGATACTGACCTTCATGGTAAGGATAGTGAAGAGAGGGTAGTAAAAGAGAAGAAAGAGATTATTATTCCTCCCTTTAAAGAACTAAAAATGCCATCTCGTGACGTTAAGGTGCCGACACCTCCATTTTGGGGAAGACGTGAACTTAAACTAACACAACAACAGATTGAAATGGCATTTGAGTGGGTAAACCATAAAATTCTTTTCAAGTCTCGTTGGGGCTACAGCTCAAAGGGTATGACTAAAGAAATGTACCAGAAACAGCTAGATGAAGTAGTTTGGCCTGCCTACCATAGACTAAAAGCACAATTCATTGATGAGAAACTGTTTGAACCGACTATTATATATGGCTATTGGCCCTGCAGAAGCGATGACAATACCCTGCTTATCTTTGATGAGAGTGAGGGCTATAACTCAGAGTCTCAAGTAAACCGTGAGCATCTGGATAAAGTTATAGGTCGAGCAAAAGAGCAGTTCAGTTTTCCCAGACAATCTAAGCAGCCTCACCGTGCTCTGAGTGATTTCTTTCACAGTGACAGACATGATGTTATAGCTCTTACCTGTGTCAGTGCAGGGGCTAAACTTAGTGAAGCTGAGAGAGAGATTTATGAGAGTGGCAACTATACAGAGTATTATCAGTTTCATGGTCTTGGAGTTGAACTGGCTGAAGCCCTTGCTGAAATAGTTCATAAACAGATAAGACTTGACTTGAATATATCTGAAGGAGAGGGGAGTAAACTAAGTGATGTACAGATGAACAGATATCAGGGTTCAAGATACTCATTTGGTTATGCGGCTTGCCCTGACTTGGAACTTAACCGCCCTCTATTTAATCTACTAAAGCCTGAAGATTTTTCAATTGAGCTATCTGAGACCTTCCAGATTCACCCTGAACAATCGACAAGTGCCTTAGTTGTTTACCACCCTAATGCAACATACTACAATGTGTAGATAACAAACCCTCTTTATTATATGCTTTTGAATTAATATTTGTTATAATCAGTGCATAGATAATTCAAAGGGGTGCCATATGAAGTTTTTTTATTTTGTTGTTGTATTTATTAGCATACTGTTTTTATCTGCTTGCAGTAATCAACCTGTTGTTAATATTGACAGAGTTGAGCCACTCTCAGAGCAATCTATCAACTCAACTAAATCTATAATCAAGTGTAAGGCTATTGCGGTAACCGGGGTATGCACCATGAAAAACTCATATACTCCTAAAAGCAGTTTTTATATATTTGGAGATATTTTAGCTGCCGATGCCATTTATGAAGATGGCGGTATAAAAATCAGTGAAAATGGCAAAATTAAGGATGTAGGATGCTTAACACCCTCAGTTAGCGATGTAGTAATTAATTGTCCAAAAAAGCTTGTCTCACCCGGCTTGATTAATCCGCATGACCACTTAAGCTATAATCAAAATTTCCCTGGTGGGCAAAATAATAAAAATAGTAAAGGCGAGATAAGTAATCCAAATTATCTTCTTTGTAATGACCCAAAAGAGATGTACAGCAACAAACTCTGTAGCAACTACCGCTACGACAGGCGAAATGAGTGGCGAAAAGGCTTAGTTGGAAAACCGGAGATATTAGCTCCTTGGGGAGGGACTGAGCAGAAAAAAGCCTGGAATGAACTTCGCCATGTGATGTCCGGTGTCACAACTGTTGCAGGTTCAGGTGGGCAAAAGGGTTTAGTACGCAATCCTGATGTTACAGCTCTTATGGAGGGACTTGTTACACCTAATAATAAATATGTTGATTATAATACTTTTCCTCTTGGTGATACACAAGACGTAACAGGTCATAATCTTGGAAATTGTGCATACCCAAAGGTGGTGACAACAGCGGTACTTAATAATCTTATATTCTTGCCGCATGTTGCAGAGGGTATTAATGAATTTGCACAAAATGAGCTGAAGTGCTTAAGCGGTCATGGAACAGCTAGTGTTAATGTAGAGGCAAACAATAGCTCATTTATTCATGCAATAGCATCAGGACCGGTAGATATAAAACAGGCAAAAAGTGCAGACATGACCTTTATCTGGTCTCCTAGATCAAACATATCTCTCTATGGGAATACTGCACAAATTATGATGTATGATAATATAGGCTTGCGTTTAGCTCTATCTAGTGACTGGACTCCTTCTGGTTCAATTAACATGCAACGTGAACTCTCCTGTGCAAGTAGTTTCAATGAAAGATACCTTAATAATCACTTTTCACAACAAGAGTTATGGGAGATGGCAACCATAAATGCAGCTCATGCCCTCGGCATTGATGATCAGGTTGGAAAAATAGAAAAGGGGTACTGGGCAGATATTGCTGTTTATAATAGGCTCGGTTATGACTCATACTATGACCCAATAATCAATGGCAGAGTACAAGATGTAACCTTAGTTCTGCGTGCCGGCACTCCTCTATACGGTCAAGAGCCGGTCGTTGATTTTTTAGATTCAACTTGTGAAGATTTGCCGGTTGGGGTATGCGGTTATAACAAAAAAGTGTGCCTGAAAGAGACCGGTTATACTCTTTCACAACTGATATCTGAGAATAAAGATAGTTATCCCCTATATTTTTGCGAGCCGCCAAAAGATGAGCCAAGTTGTGTACCGGCTCGTTATCAGGAGTATAGTGGAACTCAAACATCAAATGACTTTGACGGTGACGGAATACCTGATACTAAAGATAACTGCCCGAAGGTATTCAACCCTATTAGACCGATGGATAAATCTATACAGCCTGATTATAATGGAAACGGCAAAGGTGACGCATGTGATTTAAATCCATTGTAAAACTTTACAAGAAGAAGCAGTAGAGTGGTGAGTTTTTTACCTGAAGAAAACCTGCTTTAGCTCACACTCCTCTTCTTCGATAACTTAAAGCCTCTAGAACATGCTTTTTTTCAATCGTATCACTCCTGTCTAGATCAGCAATAGTTCTGGCTACTTTTTGAATCTTTTTTATAGCTCTAAAAGAGAGTGTAAATCTATGAACTGCCATATCTAAAACCTCTTTAGCCTCCTTATTCAAAACACAAAATTTTTCTATATCTGAGTCACTAAGTTTTGCAGTAAAATTATCTTGCCCTCTAAGTTTTACTCTCTTATGAACCTCTATAACCTCTCTATGCATATCGGCTGAACTCATACTAGCTCTATCATTTGCATTTACATTTTGCATATTTACAATTAAGTCTATTCTCTCTAAGAATGGGTCTGAGAGTCTATTTTTGTATCTATTTATCTCTAGTTCTGTGCACCTGCATGACACTTCCATCAAAAGTTGCTACAATATAACACTAAATAAGGACTGTAAGAATGAAATTTCCAATAAAAGTTGCTAAAAATTCCTTTGAACTATGCTACAGTATTACTATTTACCATTGTACTATGCTACAAACTTACCAATTTACAGAGAGTAGAATATGAAAATATCAACTAAAAATAGGAAAATAGGCTACACCTATGGCAGTGTGTCCGGGCATTTTGCTTTTCGTAAAGAGAAAAGTATTGCTTTTGAGTCAACACTTGAAAGAGATTTGCTAACATTATTAGAGTTCAATGATAGTGTAAGCGATGTGATTGAACAGCCTGTTACTATTGAGTATGTTAATGATAATGGCAGGGATGTAACATATACACCTGATTTTCTTGTGTTCTTCAATGAATCAGATGCAGAGTTATTACATCCTCAACGCAAACCTATACTAATAGAAGTTAAGCCAAGAGACCGACTCATCAAAGATTGGGACAAGCTCAAAAAGAAATTCCAAATTGGGATTAAGTATGCTCATGCCAATGATATGATTTTTAAAGTCTATGATGAAAGCAGAATTAGGAATACTTACTTAAAAAATGTACTGTTTTTAAAAAGATACAAAAGACTTACATATAATGAAGATGGCACAATAGAAATTCTATCGCTTGTTCATGCAAACGGTAGTCTATCAGTTGAGCATATTTTAGAGCATATCTCTGCAACACAAGAGCAAAAAGGCATAGCTTTAGGACTGATTTGGAATATGGTAGCACACAAGCAGTTGCTATGTTTATTAGATTCACCGCTAAATATTAAAACATTAGTGTGGCTAAATGAAGATATAGAAATGGGAGTAACAATATAATGGAAGAAATTCAAACATCCATCAAGTTGGATAGAAGCAGTCTAAAAATCGCAGAAAATGAATTTGTTGAATACAAGAAAGAGATTTTTAAAATCTCTAGCATCATAGATTTTCATGAAGTTGTCGGGGTTAATATAGAAACTAAACGCCCAACACGACTAGAGATAAAATATTTAAAGCCTATTGTACCTGAGAACATTGAGATGAATCCAGCGATATATAAAGATATTGATGAGTACTCAAACGAAGAGTTCAAAGAAATACAGCAAAAGTATAGTGCGATTCAACCTTTACTCTCTAATGACATAACTCGTGAGAAAATTGAACAACATGCTGAGAAAATTGGTGTTCACTTTACAACACTTTATAGATGGCTAAGAAAGTATAAATCAACTGGTACTCTTACAGGACTTTTACCAAAACCATCTGGAAGAAAAAAGGGCGAAACCCGTTTAGACTTTATGGTAGAGGATGTGATGCAAAATGTTATAAACAACTACTACCTCACAAAACAAAGACCATCTGTGCAGTCTGTTATCAACAAGATAAATATAAAGTGTAAAAACAGAGGGATTACTGCGCCAAGCAAAAATACTATCAGAAACAGAATTCACAAACTAACTGAATATGATGTGCTTAAAAAACAAGGTAATCGCTCAACTGCAAGAACAAAGTTTGAACCAGTTCCCGGAAGTTTTGAAGCTGAATACCCTATGCAAATCATTCAAATTGACCATACTCCAGTTGATTTAATTTTAGTTGATGATGATACAAGAGAGGCAATAGGTAGACCATATGTCACTATCGCTATTGATATATACAGCAGAATGATAGTTGGATACTATCTTACCCTCAGTCCTCCCAGTAGTACATCTGTCGCATTATGTATAACTAATACTGTTCTCCCAAAAGAAAAAACTCTTTTAGAGCTAGATATAGATGCTGATTGGAATGTGTGGGGCTTTCCTGAAACCATTCATGTTGATAATGGAGCTGACTTTAGAGCAGAAGCTCTTAGAACAGCAGGTTTGGCACATGGTATCAATATCGAATTTAGACCTGTTGGAAAATCAAACTTTGGAGGACATGTTGAGAGAGTTATTGGTACATTGATGAAAGCTGTACATGAAATACCGGGAACTACTTTTTCTAGCATTCAAGAGAGGCAAGAATATAACTCTGACAAAAACTCATCAATGACGTTTAAGGAGTTTGAGAGATGGTTAGTTACTTTTATAACTAAGGTCTATCACAAAAGAAAGCATGAGGGAATAGGAATGTCCCCTGAACAATTGTGGGAGAAAGGGATATTTGGAGAGGAGTCTTCTGTAGGACTACTCCCTAAGCCTGCTGACCCCATGAGTGTAACTATAGACTTTCTACCGATTTTTCATAGGACTATTCAAAAAAATGGTGTCAATATTGAGGGGCTGAATTACTACGACCACCTCTTGCGTTCTAAAATAAATATGCTAGATGAGGGAACAAACAAAAAGAAAAAGTTCATCTTCAAAAGAGACCCTAGAGATATCAAATATCTTTGGTTTTATGATGATGTGCTCCAAGAGTACTTCAAAATTAATGTTGCTGACCAGAATATGCCCAACATGACTCTATGGGAATATGAACTTATTAAGAAGCGACTTCATGAAGATGGTGCAACACAAATAAATACTGCACAAATTATTGATGCTCACGAGGAACTACATAGACAAATTGAAGATTCTACAAAAAAGACTAAAAAAGCTAGACGCTTAAAACAGCGACTCAAAAACAAAGATACTGAAATTAGTGCAGCACAAGAAACACCAATCGCAAAACCTTTACCTGCCACTAGCTATGTTGATGAAACAATATGGGATGATGATATCCCTGAATTTGATTAGGACAAGATGATGCAAAATTTATACCCACACCTTAACGAAGAGTGCCAAGAGATAGTACATCTTTCTAATCAAGAACGAATACACTACTTGCATAAAGAGATAATAATTGAATATCCAAAAATCAAAGAGATTCATAGATTGTTAAAACAAATTATGGATAGACCTAAAAAGACTCGAACTCAAAACTTACTCATAACAGGCGAGTCTAATATTGGTAAAACATCTGTAGTCTCCTCTTTTGAGAAAATACATTCCAGCTATACTCTTGAAGATGAGCAAAAAATGACTATTATTGTGAGACCTGTTATTTTAGCTCTTGCTTCTGACAGTGCTGATGTTAAAGATTTATACATCTCTGTTTTAGAGTCATTTTGGACACCCTTTAATCCTGCTGACTCACTCACAAAACTCAGGCACCAAATGTTTCACTTGCTTCAAGAGTGTAATGTGAAGATGCTTATCATTGATGAAATACATCATTTTTTAAGAGGTACTCCAAAACAGCAGAGAAATGTAATGGATGCACTTAAAAATATAGGTAACAAACTTATGATACCGATTGTATGTGTTGGGCTCAAAGAAGCTTCCCTTATCTTGACATCTGATCCACAGCTTAGCAGCAGGTTCGATAGTATTAAGCTAACTAAATGGGAACTAGATAAAAACTTTAGAGGGCTACTGCAAGCGTTTGAGAAGAGGATGCCTTTAAAGAAAGCTTCTAATCTAGCGAATAGAGAAAGAGCGACTTTGTTGTTCACCATTTCTCAAGGAAATTTAGGTAATTTACATAGGCTTTTAACGGAGTGTGCAACTTTTGCTATTGAAAGTGGAATAGAAGAAATCACTATTGATATTATCAATCAGTTTAAATGGATAAAGCCAACGAGTACTTTAGTACCTAGAGAATTACCTATCTAAAATGAATTTTGCAATAGAGTTACATCCTTATAAAGATGAAACACTTACCTCATGGATTATAAGGAATGCGATTGCCAATGGTTCTGAACCTAGGAGTTTTGCACTAGCAATTTTCAAAAAAGATAGTACTTGGTATCAAGATATAATGCCCCTAAAATCTAAGACAGTAATTCAGTAAGATTTATTTCTTAAATGTTAAAATATTAACGATAAAAATGGAGATAAAAAGATGGCAAGGAAGAAAGGTCAGACTTACAGTGCAGAGCA